>Ga0081455_10005937_pt1 | contig 13256 bp, 13 predicted proteins | sample TabmetS3T2R1_FD_70207 | JGI IMG/M metagenome (GOLD analysis project Ga0081455, IMG submission 70207) | Tabebuia heterophylla rhizosphere microbial communities from the University of Puerto Rico - S3T2R1 | ecosystem: Host-associated > Plants > Roots > Rhizosphere ... | reverse complement strand
CGCAGCACCGAGGTCCACCGGTCTCCGCAGCCGGATCCGCCCTGGGCCGAGGCGGTGCCCGAGCTGACGCGGCATACGGCCGACGAGCTGCCCGAGGGATACGCGGACGGCTGGTCGTTCGACTCGCCGGTAGTCGAGATGCCGGTCTACCTGCAGCTGCTGGCGGCCCGCTTGACCGCTGCCGACGGCACCATCACCCGGATGGCACTCGGCGCGCTTCCGGCGGCGTCCGACGCCGTCGTGGTCAACTGCGCCGGACTCGCCAATCGCTCGCTGGTGGGCGACACGCAGCTCTATCCGGTGCGGGGACAGGTGGTCCGGCTCGAGCAGGTCGGTGTCGACCAGGTGTGGCTGGACTCCTCCGCCGACGACGTCACCTATGTGGTTCCCCGCTCCCGCGACATCGTGGTCGGCGGATCGGACGAGGTCGACGAGTGGGACCGGCGACCCGATCCCGCGCTGTCCGAGCGCATTCTGGACCGTGGCACGCGACTGGTACCCGAACTCGCCGGCGCCAAGGTGCTGGGCCATCGGGTGGGGCTTCGTCCCTGTCGCCCCGAGGTCAGGCTCGAGGTGGAGACGCGTACGGACCTCGGGCCGGTCGTCCACTGCTATGGTCACGGCGGCGCTGGCATCACCTTGTCGTGGGGCTGCGCCGAGGAGGTGGCCCGGTTGGTCGAGCAGATCGCGGGAGGGGATCGTGACGAAGCAGCCGCACCTGGAGGCCGTCTACGTGGCAGCCGATGACCCGGATTCGAGACGGTCGCGGCGGTCCGGCTCCCCCAAGGCGTCCCGGTGGGCTTGATCGCCTGATTCGCCGTGGACATCTCCTGGCCCCTGACGGTCCTGACGATCCTGTTGGCGCCCGCGTTCGCGTTCGCCGGCGCCTATCTTGGCTATCGCCGAGCCCGCTCGGCCGATCTCGCGCTGGACCGATGGCGGCGCCGCGAGGAGACCATGCGCATGGTGCGATGGGCCGCCGACAAGGCATTGTCGGAGGAGGAAGCGGTCCGCCCGGTCGGTGTCTCGGCCCTGGATGCACTACGGCGGGCCGAGCTGTTGCAACCCGAGGACGAGCGTCTGGTCGAGGAGATCGCCGAAGCCGTCGCGGTCGTTTCGGCCAACGGCGAGGAGTATCCTGTGGATGCTGAGATCGTCGTCAGCATCGACGGTGAGGAGGACCAGGATGCCTAACGGCAAGGTCGTCTACGTCAAGCCTTACCAAGTCGAAGCGGCGAAGCTGGCGGTGCGGATGGCCGAGCGCCAGGGCCGCAAGCCCAAGCCGTTGATGGTCCGGATCGCCAACGCCAGGCCGGTCCGCGCGGCGCCCGCCACCGCCTGAGCGGCCGCACGCTGCTCTCGAACCCGATCCGCTTTGCCCGCTCGCCGATCCGAGCGGGCTTTGTTGTGTTCGGTCGAACCGTTCGGATGGCCGATCCGGTCGATATGGACTGTTCTGTAGCTCAAGGTTAACACAAACCTATAAACTCATCTAGAATTGTGTCATGAGCCTGATCAGCGTCTCCGAAGCGGCGAGGCGTCTCGGTGTGGGTGTGCAACGCGTACACCAGCGCATCGCAGACGGATCTCTGCCTGCCGAACGAGTAGGGAGCCAGTGGATCGTCGAAGAGATCGACGTTCTGCCGTTGCTCGATCGGCGCGGGCCGGGACGTCCCTTGTCCTGGCGCTCGTCCTGGGCGCTCATTGCGATGGCCGCTGCCGCCGCACCGGCCTCTCATGACCATGATCAGGGGTTGGAGTGGGTCGCTTGGCTAGAAAGTCTGGCCCCAGTGGAGCGTTCGCGTGCCCGCCGCCGCCTCGAAGACCTTCTGGCTATCCTGCCCGCTGATCCTTCGTCGGAGGAGTACGCAGAGGCCGTGCCCGTGTTCGCGGCTCGGCTGCGGTCCCTTCTGCGCGAGCGGGCTCAACGACGTCTCTACCGTGCCTCGCCCCGTGATTTGCGCGATGTTCGCGGCGACGAGCGCATCGTCCTGTCCGGGCTGTCCCACCCACGCTCGGGCGTGGCGTCGGGCGACATTGTGGAGGGCTACCTGGCCGGGCGCGACCTCGACGACCTGGTCAAGGACTACTTGCTCGACGAGATCGCCCGTGACGGCGATGCGAACGTCGTCCTTCACGTTGCCGCAGACCACGGCGAACTCGTGTCGCCGCCGTCGTCAGACCAGTCTCCGATCCTCGTGGCCGCTGACCTGTGCGATCATCGACGGCCGCGGGAGGAGGCCCGAGCTGCCGAGATCATGCGTTCGTCGGCGGAGGCCGGTCCCGACCACGAAGCCGCGGGCGATAAGGGCGCCGGCTCATGATCGCCGGATCCGCGGACCGAACCGCGCCCGGGGAACCGATCGTCATGCCCGCGATGTTGGCCGCCCAGGTCGCTTCCTGGCATGCCTTGATGGACCTGCACGATCTCGTGCGTGACCAATGGACCCTTGTCGGGGGTCAGATGGTCCATCTGCACTGCGCCGAGCGAGACACCGACCCCGAGCGGCCGACCGATGACGCCGTCGTCGATGTCCGTGCGGGCGGCTACATGCTGGAGAGGTTCACTCGTGCGCTGCTCGATCTCGGTTTCGTCCCGTACACCCCCGGCGAGGGCTTTCAGCATCGTTGGATCCGCAACAACGGCGGCGTCCCGGCACAGATCGACGTCCTGCGGCCTGATGGCATCGGCGAGCGGGCAGCTGCCCGGCACGGAGCGGGAGGAGCACCCACCTTGGCAACGCCGGGCGGAACCCAGGCCCTTTCGCGTAGCAGATCGGTTCTGGTGACTGCCGAGGGACGCAGCGGCTGGGTCCGGCGGCCAAACCTCTTGGGCGCCTTGGTGATGAAGGCCGCCGCGCATACCGCCGTCGGAGACCCCGCCCGCGGACGTCACCGATTCGACTTCGCCGTCTTGGCCTCGCTCGTCGCCGCGAGCGATTTCCGGTCCGAGAAGATGACCAGGAAGGACTGTCGGCGGTTGCGAGCCATCATCGGCGCGACCCGAGCCGATCCGGCCGTCATGGTCGGCGTTCGTGACGCCGAGCGATCACTCGCCCGCGTCGAGCGTGCCGCCGGCCTCGCCTGACCTTCGTGGCCCAGCCGCAGGCGGAGCCTGAGGCGCGCTAGAAGAGCCGCAACCGCTGATCGTCGACGCCGCGCAGCAGGTCGTAGTCGACGGTGACGCAGGTGATGCCGCGGTCCTCGGCGAGTACGCGGGCCTGTGGCTTGATCTCCTGGGCGGCGAAGATCCCGCGTACCGGGGCGAGCAGGGGATCGCGATTGAGTAGATCGAGGTAGCGGGTCAGCTGCTCCACGCCGTCGATCTCGCCTCGGCGCTTGACTTCGACCGCCACGCTGCCGCCGTCGAGCGCGCGGCACAGCAGGTCGACCGGCCCGATCGCGGTGGGGTACTCCCGGCGTACGAGGGTCATCCCGTCGCCGAGCGCCGCGGGATGGTCGGCCAGGAGCTCCTGCAGATGGCGCTCGACACCGTCCTTGACGAGCCCCGGCTCCTGGCCGAGGTCGTGGTCGGTGTCGTGCAGCACCTCCTCGATCCGGATCCGCAGCGTGTCGTCGGTCTTCGCCGCGGTGACGACCCACTCGACAACCCCGTCGCGCTCCTCGACCCGGAGGGTGCACGGCGGGCTCATCCAGTTCAGCGGCTTGTAGGCCCGGTCGTCGCTGTGGATAGACACCGATCCGTCGGCCTTGACCAGAATCAGCCGGGTCGCGGGGGGCAGATGCGCGGACAGCCGACCGGCATAGTCGACCTCGCAGCGCGCGATGACAAGACGCACGAGGGTCTACGGTAACGACCGTGAGCCAGTACGAGTACGGGGACGCGGCGCACATGCTCGAGGTCGGGCGTACGGTGCTGTCGGAGCAGCCGTTCAACGCGCTGCTAGGGGCCGAGCTGACCGGGTTCGCGCCCGGAACGGCGGAGCTGCGACTGCCGATCCGGCCGGAGCTGCGCCAGCAGTTCGGCCTCACGCACGGCGGTGTCGTGTCCTATCTGGCCGACAACACCCTGACCTTCGCCGGCGGCTCCGTACTCGGCCCGGTCGTGCTGACGGCGGAGTACAAGCTGAGCTTCGTGCGGCCGGCGATCGGCGACGTCATGGTCGCCCGCGCCAGCGTCGTGCACGCCGGGGCTCGCCAGGCGGTCTGCCGCTGCGACGTCTTCGACGTGACCGGCGACGACGAGTCGTTGTGTGCCACCGCCCTCGGAACGATCCGGGCGGTCCAGGATCCCTCCGGCGACGGCGAGACGTGAGAGCCGCCATACAGGCGCCGCCTCCGGCCGTGCGAGACTGCCGCTCATGAGTCGCGACTTCACCAGCATCGGTGTCATCGGCCTCGGCACGATGGGCGCCGGCATCGTCGAGGTGTTCGCCCGCAACGGCTTCGACGTGGTTGGCGTGGAGCGCGACGACGAGTCGCTCGAACGCGGCCGCCAGCACCTCCAGCACTCCACCGACCGAGCGGTCAAGCGAGGCAAGCTCGACGCGGATGGACAGCAGGCACTGTTCGACCGGATCACCCTCACGACCGGGCTCGAGGACGTCAAGAGCTGCGACCTCGTCGTCGAGGCCGTCGTCGAACACCTCGACCTCAAGCGCCGGGTGTTCGGCGAGCTCGACGAGATCGTCGGCGAGAACACGATCCTCGCGACCAACACGTCCTCTCTGTCGGTCACCGAGATCTCGTCGGCGACCGCCCACCCGGACCGCGTCGTCGGCATGCACTTCTTCAACCCGGCGCCGGTGCAGGCCTTCGTCGAGGTGATCCGAACCGTCGTGACCGCGCCGGACGTGATCGAGGACGTCCTCGCCTTGGCGAGTCGGCTCGGCAAGAATCCAGTCGTCGCCGGTGACAAGGCCGGGTTCATCGCGAACGCCTTGTTGTTCGGCTATCTCAACCACGCCGCGTCGATGTACGAGGCCAGGTACGCGACCCGGGAGGACATCGACGCGGCGATACGCCTCGGCTGCCGCTATCCGATGGGCCCGCTGGCGTTGCTCGACCTGATCGGCCTCGACACCGCGTACGAGATCCTCGACACGATATACCGTCAGGGCCGCAACCGACTGCATGCACCGGCCCCGGTGCTGAAGCAGATGGTCACCGCCGGGCTGCTCGGCCGCAAGACGGGTCGCGGCTTCTACACGTACCAGGAGGCGGACTCGCCGGTCGTCGTCGACGATGCAGAGACTCCGGTCGCCATCTCGTCAGCCGGAGGCGGAACTAAGGCACAAGCGATCAAACAAATTGGCGTGGTGGGCTCCGGCACGATGGCGACCGGCATCGTCGAGGTGTTCGCCAAGGCTGGCTACGACGTCATCTATGTCACGCGTGGCGACGAGAAGGTAGCCAAGGTACGCGAGACGATCACCCGCTCGCTCGACAAGGCCATCCAGCGGGGGAAGCTCGAGGAGACCGCGAAGGACCAGGCGCTGGCCCACCTGGCCGGATCGACCCGGCTCGAGGATCTCGCGGCCGCCGACATCGTCATCGAGGCGATCGTCGAGGAGCCGTCGGTGAAGCAGGCGATGTTCGAGAACCTCGACGAGATCTGCCCGCCCGAGACGATCCTGGCCACGACGACCTCGTCGCTGCCGGTGATCGAGTGCGCGGCTGTCACGAAGCGGCCGAGTCGCGTCGTCGGGATGCATTTCTTCAACCCGGCGCAGGTCATGAAGCTGGTCGAGGTCGTGTCGACGGTGTCGACCTCCGACGAGGTCGCCGAGGCGGTGCGTGCCCTCTGCGTCGCCATCGACAAGCACCCGGTGTCGTGCGGTGACCGGGCCGGATTCATCGTCAACGCGCTGCTGTTCCCCTACCTCAATGACGCCGTCAAGATGCTCGAGGCGCACTACGCCAGCGCCGACGACATCGACACCGCGATGAAGGCGGGCTGTGCGCTGCCGATGGGTCCGTTCGAGTTGCTCGACGACGTCGGCCTCGACGTGTCGCTGGCGATCCAGCGCACGCTCTATCTCGAGTTCCGCGAGCCCGGATTCGCCCCGGCGCCGCTGCTGGAGCATCTCGTGACGGCCGGCTATCTGGGCACCAAGACCGGTCGCGGATTCCGTGACCACACCGCTCATTAGCGTCATGCGTCCGATCCGGGGCACGTCCGTCCTGCCGGCCCGTCGCGAGCCGGTCACCCTGCACACCGCCGACGGTCTCGACCTGGTCGGCGAGCTCACTCTTCCCGAAGACACCGACCCGATCGCCACGCTCGTCTGCCTCCATCCGTTGCCGACGCATGGCGGGATGATGGACAGCCACCTGTTCCGCAAGGCGTCCTACCGGCTGCCGGCGCTGGCCGGACTGGCCGTGCTGCGGTTCAACACACGGGGTACAAGCAGCGTCCAGGGCACCAGCCAGGGCAGCTTCGACCACGGCGTCGGCGAGCGCTACGACGTGATGGCGGCGCTGGAGTACGTCGAGTTCGCCGAACTGCCACGCATCTGGCTGGTCGGCTGGTCGTTCGGGACCGATCTCGCCCTGCGGTACGGCCTCGACCCGCTCATCGAGGGCGCGATCCTGCTGTCGCCCCCACTGCGACAGTCCGACGAGACCGTACTCGGGCCGTGGGCCGATGCCGGGGTGCCGCTCGTCGCGCTGGTGCCGGAGCACGACGACTACCTGCAGCCGCCGGAGGCGCGGGATCGGTTCGCGGTCGTGCCGCAGTGCGAGGTGATCGGGGTCGAGGGCGGCAAGCACCTGTGGGTCGGTCAGACCGAGCGGGTGCTCGACGAGATCGTCGCGCGAGTCGCGCCGGAGGTCAGGGTGCCGCTTCCGCGGGAGTGGGACGGTCCGATGGAGACCGCCGACAGCTCGGCCTACGCCGACCGTACGGTGGCCGCCTTCGCCGACAAGCCGGTGCCGTCAGTTCTGGGACTGACGGGGGACGACGACCTCGCGGATGATGAAGAGGACCGCGGCGGCGACCGGGATCGCTAGCAATGCGCCCGGAACACCGAGCAGAGAGCCGCCGAGCAGAGCGGCGACGATCGTGACGACCGCCGGGACCGACAACGACTTCGACATGATGCGCGGATAGACGATGTAGTTCTCGATCTGCTGATAGATCACGAAGAAGATCACGCAGGCGAGCCCGATGCCGACACCCGTGGCGAAGCCGACGATGCTGACGATGACGGCGCCGATGGTCGCGCCGATCAGCGGGATGAAGTCGAGCAGGCCGACGACCAGGGCCAGCGCGATCGCATAGGCGCCGAGCCCGACGATGGTCAGGAAGATTCCGGTGCTCACCGCGGCACAGGTCGCGATGCCGATGGCGCCGATGACGTAGCCGCCGGTCTGGTCGATGACGGAGTCGGTGAGGTAGGCGACCCGCTCCCGTCGCGACGCCGGAGCCAAGTCCAGGAACGACGACCGGATCATCGGCAGGCTGACCAGGAAGTAGAGGGTGAGGATGAAGATGACGAACGCGTTGAACAGGGCGCTCAGGACGAAGACGCCGACTCCCAGCGCGCCACCGAAGACCTGGTTGGCCAGGTCGGAGCTGGTCAGCGTGCTTTCGACCCGATTGAAGATGTCATAGCGGTCATCGAGGTCGAGCAGCGTCTTGTTCCGTCGCGCCTCTTCGATCCACTCGGGGACATTGTCGATCAGGGCCTGGACCTGATCGGTGACCACCGGAACCAGGGACACGACGAAGATCGCCAATGCGCCGAGCAGGCCGAGCGCGACGATCGCGACCGCGACACTACGCCGTAATCCGGCGCGAGTGAGCCGGCGGACCAGAGGATCGAGACCGACCGCGATGAAGAAGGAAACGACGATGAGGATGAGCACGGTCTTGGTCGCGGTGATCGCCTCGACCAGCGTGATCGCGACCAGCGCGCCGAGGGCGCCGAAGAAGCCGATGTAGAACGGCGAGTGTCGCTGGAACGGGGCACCCAGCTGGTTGCCGGGCCCGTCAGCGTCTTCTTCCGAGCGCTGAGCGTTGTCCAGACGCTCAGCCTGGCCCGAGCGCTCAGCATCGTCCGCAGGCTCAACGTCGTCGGACGGCCGGGCGTCGTCGCCCCCGGGTTCGGCCGACGTCGCTGCTGGTGGACGCTCGGATTCGCTCACGGCGGGAGCCTAACGGGATCGGTCCTGGTCAGGCTGCCTGGGCACGCCGCAGCGGCTGGATAGCTGTCGATCGCGCAGGTACGTGACAGGTGCACCAGGTCCGCGTGGTGGACGGCGCACCCGTCACGTACGGGCTGCTGCGCTCGGTGAACGACCGGGCGTGAGGTAGTGCGTGATGGTCAGGACTTGGAGCCCGACTTGGCCTTGGCCTTGTCGGAGTCGTCGTCCTCGTCCTCGGCGCCTGGGGCCGGCGGAAGCTCCAGGCCGCCGAACTGCGACACGATCTCCTTGAGCTGGGCGAGCTGCGACACGATGGCGTCGCGACGACGCTCGACCTTGTCGAGGTCGGTCCGGGCGTTGATGGTCTGGCGCTCCATGTCGGCTCGCGCCTGGGCCACCGCGTGCTCGGCCTGCTTCTTGGCCGTCGACACGATCTGCTCGGCCTCCCGGCGAGCCCGCGACACCTGACGCTCGGCCTCGGTCGCGGCCTCCTCGCGATGCTTGGTCGCCTGAGCCATCGCGGTCCGCGCCCGGTCTTCGGCGTTCGCGGCCCGCATCTCGGCTTCCTTGACCAGGCGGTCGGTCTCGGAGGTGGCGGCGGCGTGGTTGTCCGCGGCCTCCTTCGACAGCCGCTCCCGCTCCACGGCGAGCAACCGGCGTGCCTCGGTGAGCTCCCGGTCGGCGGTCGACTGGATCTGCTCGGCCTCCCGGCGCGCCGACGTCAGTTTCGCGTTGGCCTCCTGCTCGGCGGCCAGCCGCAGCTGGTCGGCCTCGCGGCGAGCGGCCTCCACGACGTCGGCCGCCTCTGCCTTGGCCAACGCGCGCTCCTCGTCGGCCGAGGCGAGCAGGCGACTCCGCTCGTCCTCGATCTCGGCCAGCTGCACCACCCGTACGTCGTCGGCCTCCTTGGCGGCGGCCGCCCGCGTCGCCGCGGCGTCGCGCTCGGCTTGGCTCCGAAGCTCGTCAGCCTGGGCCCGGGCCCGGCTCACGACCTCCTCGGCCTGCTGCTCGGCCAATGCCAGCATCTCGGCCGCCTTGCCACCGAGTCCCGCGTAGCTCGGCGTCTCTGCCTCGGAGAGTTGGGTATTGAGGGAATCGACCTGCGACTCGAGCTCTCGTACGCGCTGGTGCGCCGTCGAGAGATCGCTCGAGGTCTTGCTCATCTTGTCTTTTTGCTCTTGGGCCCAGGAGTCCACCGCCTCGCGGTCGTAACCGCTACGACGAACGATCGGGAAGAGGCCAGCGGCCTCGGTCGTCGACTTGGTCGGGTCGAAGATGGACAATCCCTGCTGGTCGGCCATCCGCCATCCTCACTGTTTCGGGTCGTGCAGAAACGCCCGGTTAGGGGCTCAGGAACCTCGGAAGCGGTTGATCGCCCCCAGGTGCCTGGCACGCAACTCGTCGTCACGCACCCCGAGGCCCCGCTCCGGTGCGAGACACACTACTCCTACCTTGCCCTGATGTTGATTGCGGTGTACCTCGAATGCTGCCTGTCCGGTCTGATCCATTGTGTACGCCTTCGACAGCGTGGGATGGATCTGGCCCTTGGCGATCAATCGGTTGGCTTCCCACGCCTCGCGATAGTTGGCGAAATGGGAGCCGATGATGTTCTTGAGATTCATCCAGAGGTACCGGTTGTCGTAGACGTGCCAGAAGCCTGACGTCGAGGCGCACGTGACGATCGTGCCGCCGCGTTTGGCGACGAAGACGCTCGCGCCGAAGGTCTCCCGTCCCGGATGCTCGAACACGATGTCCGGGTCGTCGCCGCCAGTGAGGTCGCGGATGCGGGCGCCGAACCGACGCCACTCCTTCGGGTCCGGAGTCTCCTTGTCCTTCCAGAACTGGAATCCTTCGGCGGCGCGGTCGATGATCAGCTCGGCTCCCATCGCCCGGCAGAGCTCGGCCTTCTCCGGACTGGACACGACACAGACCGGGATCGCGCCACCGTTGAGCGCCAGCTGCGTCGCGTAGGAGCCGAGTCCGCCGGACGCGCCCCAGATCAGCACCACGTCGCCCTGCTTCAGGTCGGCGCCGTTGCGTGACACGAGCTGCCGATACGCCGTGGAGTTGACCAGCCCGGGACAGGCGGCCTCCTCCCAGGTGAGGTGGTCCGGCTTCGGCATCAGCTGGTTCGACTTGACCAGGGCGAGCTCGGCCAGGCCGCCGAAGTTGGTCTCGAAGCCCCAGATCCGTTGCTCGGGATCGAGCATCGTGTCGTTGTGTCCGTCGGGATGCTCGAGCTCGACCGACAGACAGTGGGCGACGACCTCGTCGCCGGGGTGCCACGCGTGCACGCCCGTGCCGGTGCGCAGGACCACGCCGGCGAGATCGGAGCCGACGACGTGATACGGGAGGTCGTGTCGCTTGGCGAGCGGCGATGTCTTGCCGTACCGCTCGAGGAATCCGAACGTCGACATCGGCTCGAAGATCGAGGTCCAGACCGTGTTGTAGTTGATCGCACTCGCCATCACGGCGACGAGTGCCTCGCCGGGTCCGAGCTCGGGCACCGGGACCTCGTCGACGTGCAGGCTCTTGCGCGGGTCCTTGTCGGCGGGGTCGAGACCAGCGAACATCTCCTGCTCCTTCTTGTGCACCGTGACGGCGCGATAGGAGTCGGGGATCGGGAGAGCGGTGAAGGTTTCCGGCGTCGTGTCGCCGGCGACGATGGCGTCGCAGATTTCTTTCACGCTTTGTCCTCCGTCGCCTGGCCTTCCGAAATGCCCGGTTGGATGAGCTCGACGAGCACGCCACCGGCGTCCTTGGGATGGATGAAGTTGACCAGGCTGTTGGCCGTGCCCCGGTGCGGCTCGTCATAGAGCAGCGTGATGCCGCGCTCCCGCAGCACATCGGAGACCTTCTCGAGGTCGGTGACCCGATAGGCGAGCTGCTGGATGCCCTGGCCGCGTCGGGCCAGGAACTTGCCGATCGGGGAGTCCTCCCGCAGTGGGGCCATCAGCTGGATGCACGATCCCGAGTCCCCGACGGCGAGCATCGCCTCGCGTACTCCCTGCTCCTCGTTCACCTCTTCGTGTACGGAGTGCAGTCCGAACGTCTCGGCATAGAAGCGCAGCGCCTCGTCGAGATCGGGCACGGCGATGCCGACGTGGTCGATCGCGGTCAGCAGATGTGCCGGAACCATCGATGGTCTCCTCCAGTCCCGAGTTCGATCGTCTCATCGTGCCGCTGACCGGCGTTGGATACGAGTCCGTGTGAGCCGTATGACACCCATCTCACAGCTCGCCCGCGCCGAGACCACCCAAGCCGTAGGTATCGTTCAATACTGTGACTACTGGATCGGTGATCGTGGCGGGCGCCCGGACGCCCATCGGCCGTCTGCTCGGCGGACTCAAGGGCTTCTCAGGCGCAGAGCTCGGTGGCGTGGCCATCAAGTCCGCCCTGGAACGCGCGGGCGTCGCGCCGGAGCAGGTCGACTACGTGGTGATGGGCCAGGTGCTGCAGGCCGGCGCCGGTCAGATCCCGGCTCGCCAGGCGGCGGTCAACGCCGGCATCCCGATGTCCGTGCCCGCGATGACGCTCAACAAGGTCTGCCTTTCGGGCATCAACGCGATCGCGCACGCCGACCAGCTGATCCGCCTCGGTGAGTACGACGTCGTCGTCGCCGGCGGCATGGAGTCGATGACCAACGCGCCGCACCTGCTGCCCAAGTCGCGATCCGGGTTCAAGTACGGCGACGTGACGATGGTCGACCACATGGCCCTCGACGGCCTGTGGGACGCCTTCACCGATCAGGCGATGGGCGCCCTCACCGAGCAGTGCAACGCGGCCGGCCTGGGGCTGTCCCGCGAGGAACAGGACGAGTTCTCCGCCCGCTCCCACCAGCGGGCCGCCCTGGCATGGAAGAACGGCGTGTTCGACGACGAGGTCGCCCCGGTCGAGGTGCCCAACCGGCGCGGCGAGCCGACCTGGGTCCGCGAGGACGAAGGCGTGCGTGGCGACACGACGACCGAGACGCTCGGCAGGCTGCGTCCGGCCTTCGCCAAGGACGGCACCATCACCGCCGGCTCGGCGTCCCAGATCTCCGACGGCGCTTGCGCGGTCGTCGTGATGAGCAAGGCCAAGGCCGACGAGCTCGGCCTGCCGTGGCTCGCCGAGATCGGCGCCGGCGCGAGTGTCGCCGGCCCGGACTCGACACTGCAGATGCAGCCGGCCAACGCGGTCGCCAAGGCCTGTGAGCGCGAAGGCATCGCGACAACCGATCTCGACCTGGTCGAGATCAACGAGGCGTTCGCCGCGGTCGGCATCGCCAGCGCGCGGGAGCTCGGAGTCGCCGACGACAAGGTCAACGTCAACGGCGGTGCGATCGCCCTGGGCCACCCGATCGGCATGAGCGGCGCCCGCATCGTCTTGCACCTCGCGCTGGAGCTCGCCCGTCGCGGCGGTGGCACCGGTGCCGCGGCGCTGTGCGGCGGCGGCGGTCAGGGCGACGCCCTCATCGTCCGCGTACCGTCGCGGTGAACCGATCAGCGGGCTCGGTCGACGACCTGGTCGGGCGGGCTCGCAAGGGCGACCCGAGAGCCGTCGCCCGGCTGATCTCACTGGTCGAGGACGCCTCGCCAAAACTGCGCCTGGTGAGTGCCGGCCTCGCGCCGTACGCCGGGCACGCCCAGATCGTCGGGCTCACCGGTTCGCCCGGGGTCGGCAAGTCGACCTCGACCTCGGCCCTCGTCGCCGCCCTCCGCGAGGCGGGTCAGCGGGTCGGGGTGCTCGCCGTGGATCCGTCCTCGCCGTTCACCGGGGGAGCGCTGCTCGGAGATCGCGTACGCATGCAGGACCACGCGACCGATCCGGAGGTCTACATCCGTTCGATGGCGACCCGGGGCCATCTCGGCGGGCTGGCGTGGGCCACGCCGCAGGCGCTGCGAGTGCTCGACGCGGCCGGCTGCGACGTGATCCTGGTGGAGACCGTCGGGGTGGGCCAGTCGGAGATCGAGATCGCCGGGCTCGCCGACACCACGCTGGTGCTGCTGGCGCCGGGCATGGGCGACGGGATCCAGGCGGCGAAGGCCGGGATCCTCGAGATCGGCGACATCTACGTGATCAACAAGGCCGACCGCGACGGCGCCAACCAGGTCCGCCGGGAGCTGCGCACGATGCTCGGCATGGCCGACCGGCCCGAGGGTGACTGG
>Ga0081455_10005936_pt1 | contig 13256 bp, 12 predicted proteins | sample TabmetS3T2R1_FD_70207 | JGI IMG/M metagenome (GOLD analysis project Ga0081455, IMG submission 70207) | Tabebuia heterophylla rhizosphere microbial communities from the University of Puerto Rico - S3T2R1 | ecosystem: Host-associated > Plants > Roots > Rhizosphere ... | reverse complement strand
CCCGCCGTGGCAAGTAGGGGAGCGGCTTGTCGGCGCCGACGTCCAGGGTGCGCAGGATCAGCGGCCTTCCTGCAAGCCGCTCCGCCATGTTCGCGTAGGCCGTGTACTGCTCGTCCTCGTCGGGAAGTGAATCGCGCTCGAGGAAGAGAAACTCGGTTCGCAGGAGTCCCACACCCTCGGCGCCGTTCGCGACCGCGGCGTCGACGTCCTCTGGAGAGCCGACGTTGGCGACGATCTCGATGCGGCGGCCGTCCTTGGTCTCTGCCGGCCGCCTGGCGCCTGCGAGCGCTCGCCGCGCATCCTCGGCGCGCTCGGCGCTCCTCTGCTCGTACTCGTCGACGAGCTGCGGGCTCGGGTCGACGAAAACGACGCCTTCATCTCCGTCGAGGACGAGCTGCGTGCCCTCCGGCACGTCGAGCAGCTGCTCACCGAGCCCGACGGCGGCCGGAATCCCGAGCGAGCGGGCGAGGATCGCACTATGCGACGTGGGCCCGCCGTAGGCAGTCGTTATGCCGCGCACGAGCTCGCGGTCGAGCGCAGCGGTGTCGGCCGGCGTGAGGTCGGGAGCGATGACGATCCCGGGCTCCGCCGCGGCAGTCGCAGGCCCTTTCCCAACCAACTGCGCCACGACCTGGCGCGCCACAGCACCCAGGTCGTCCGCGCGAGCCCGCATGTACTCGTCGTCGAGGCTGCGGTACTCGACCGCAACCTTCTCGGCAGCCTCGTGCCAGGCCTGGGCGGCGTTCAGACCCTGCTCGAAGATTGCGCGGCGCGCCGGCTCCACGAGCGCCTCGTCTTCGAGAAAGAGGAGATGGGCATCGAAGATCGCAGCGCTGTACTCTCCCGCCCGCGCGGCGACTGAATCGCGGGTCGCGCGGATCTCGTTCCGGACACGATCCAGCGCCCGCTCGAGCGCTTCCCACTCCGCCTCCGGGTCGCTCGCCGGCTCGGTGGGAATCTCCGGGGCAGCAGCCCGGAAGTGACGAGCGGCGCCGAGCGCAAAGCCCGGCGCGGCCGGGAGCCCGGCGAGGCCGCCTGCCGGCGCCGGGCGAGCCAGGGGTGTCACCGCCGGAGTCTCGACCGCAGCCGCCTCGTCGAAATCGCGCTCGGCCAGCGCCTTCACTGCCGTGAGGGCGTCGTCGGCCTGCGGACCGGTCGCGGCAACCTCGATCTCGTGTCCCTGGCGGATGCCGAGAGTGGCCAGCGCGTTGAGGCTTCGCCCGCTGGCCGGACCGCGGCCGGTCGTCAGATTGGTGACGCTCACCTCGGCGTCGAAGCTGCCCGCGGTCTGGACGAAACGCGCAGCCGGCCGCGCGTGGAGGCCGAGTGGGTTCCGTACGGTCAGCCTGATCGTGCGACCACGACCGTGCGCGCCCGCGGCCTCGGGAGCCCCGGTCTCGCCGGAGCCGAGGTGCGTGGCCTTGGCTCCAAGCGATCCGCGGGCCTCGGCTGCGACGTCGGCCAGGGACGCGCCGAGCTTGGCCGTAACTGCCGCGGCCACTGCGCCCTCGACGAGGGGAGCCTCGGAAAGCACGACACGGTCGCGCCGCTCCGGCGGCAGCAGGTCCAGCGCCATCTCGGCGCTCAACACGGCGCTTCCGAGGTCCATCAAGACGACCACCCCGTCGCCCTCGTCTGCCCGCTCGATCGCCTCCAGCACCCGGGCGGCGTCCGTCCCGAGCGACGGCTCGGGAGCTTCGATGCCCCCGGCAAGCTCGATCGGAACCTCGGCGCCCATGCCGCGAGCCAGCTCGGCGACGCCCTCCGCAAGCGTCGCGCTGTGCGAGACGATGACGAGCCCGACCATCCTGCTACCCGGCGGCCGGAGGCCAGTCGAGCCCGTACGAGCGGTAGAGGAGCTCGACGGGGTGCACCGAGAACACGCCGGTCCCGTGCGTGATCTGCCAGCGGCACGTCTCGCTGTCACACGCGGCCACGTCCGCGCCCGAGTCGCGCACGCCTCGGAAGAGCCGCTCGCCCACGGCCATCGAGATCTCGTACTTCTCCTTCTTCAAGCCGTACGTTCCTGCGATCCCGCAGCAGTCGGCGTCGAGCTCGATCACCTGCAGCTCGGGAATGAGGGCGAGCAGGTCGAGTGCCGGCTTGCCGATCCCGTGCCCTCGCTGCTGGCACGGCGCGTGGTACGGGACGGTCATCGGGAGCGGCCGGAGATCGGTCCGGAGCTCGCCGCGCTCGTGCATCAGGAGGAGGAACTCGCAGAGGTCGTAGGTCGCCTGGCTCACCGTCTCGAGGAACCCACCCTCGACGCCCAGAATCTCGTCCGCCTCACGCTTCAGCATCAGCCCGCAGCTCGTGGAGTTCGAGACGATCGGCAAACCTTGCCGAGCGTACGGAGCGAGGTTGGCAACGAGCCGGCGCACGTACTTTCGCGCCGTCGGGAAGTTGCCGTTGGACTGCAACGGCAGGCCGCAGCAATCCTGGCGCGGGACGATCACGTTGTAGCCGTTGTGCTCGAGAACGGCGACGACCATCTCCCCGACGCCGGGCTCGTAGTAGTTGGTCCCGCAGCCGTGGAAGTAGACGACGCTCCGGTCGGTGGACGGACTTCGGTGACTGCGCGCCCAGCGCTGGAAGGTCCGGCCCGCGAAACGCGGCATGGGCGCGTCGCGGTGAATCCCGAGCAGGCTATGGGAGAGGTGACGGAGCGGCCTCGCCTGCAGCGTCCAGTTCGCAAGCGGTGCGACCGGCGTCCCGAGGCGGCCGAGCACGCTCGGCCTCGCGATCAGCTGATTGCGAAGCGGAATGCCCCGCTCCTCCCAGAGCTGGGCCCGCGCCTGAGAGTTGATCTCGGCGATCTTCACGTCGTGAGGACAGACCTGCGTGCAGATCCCGCAGCCCGAGCAGTAGTCGACGGACGCGTCCGGGGAATCGCCCGACTTGCGGTACCGCTCGCCCTGCGGCCCGACGAACTTCGGGCCTGGAAAGAGCGGCGTCACCTGGGAGAACGGGCAGAAGGTCTCGCAGATCGTGCATTTGACGCAGTGGTCGAGGGAATCGCGCATCAGCTCGGTCACCGTGCTGCCTCCAGAATCGAGCCGGCTGCGGCGTAGCCGGTCGCGAGGCTGAGTCCGTTGCCCGAGGCCTCACGCCACGGGACGGCGCCCGCGAGGGCCGCGCCCGCCGCGTGGAGGTTTTCGAACCGAGGCGCTCCCTCGAGGTCGGTCGGGCGGAGCGCGTCGTCGACCGCCACGCCGACGCGGTCGAGCGGCTGTTCGTCGAGGTAGGTGGGCCGGAACGGCGGCCGCCCGTTGGCTTCCGGGAGGCCGGCGAGCGGAAGATCGAAGACGGCTTCGCTGACCTTTCCGTACGAATCCACCCGGATCCCCCCGGCCGCGAGCCCGCCCGATGCCAGCACGAACGAGCGTGCCCGATACGTCTTCGGCCTCGCCGCCTCCTGGACGATGACACCCTCCACGCGGCTGTTGCCGGCCTCGGCCCCGATGACCGGCTGTCCGATCAGGAGTCTGCCGCCGGCCTGGCGGAGGGCGCTGGCCATGGCCTCGAACAGGCGGATGCCGGGTACGGACGGTGGGAGTGTCGCCACCTCGAACACGGGCCGTTCCAGCCGTGACTCCAGCTCACGCCAGACGTCTCCCGCGCTCTGCCGGCCGAGCACTGCAGGAAAGCCGACACGCTCGTTCTGCCCGACTCGACGGGACAGCTCCCGCGCGACCCAATCACGGAAAGAGGACTGCTCGAACCGCCTGGCCAGACCGAGCGTGCCCCCGTCATCTGCAGGAGGCGGGTCGAGATCGATCGCCCGCGCCTCGACCTGCCCGGACTGGGTCAGATTCTCGGCCAGGTACGCGGGATAGAAGTCCTTGAGCCGCAGGCCGACGAAGACGAAGCGCCCGCCGGCGCGCAGATCTCCGCCGTTCATCGTCTCAGGAACGACAGCAGAAGGCTTGGCCGCGCCGACGGCGGTGGGAAGCAGGAGGTTCTCCTCGAGCCCGCCCTGGTAGCCGAGTGCCGGCAAGCGAGCCTTGAACCACTCGATGCCGGCCGAGACCACCTCGGGCGACAGCCTGCCATAGGGGTGCCCCGGATGTGCGGCCGAGAATCCCGACAGCGCCTCCGCCGGGCTCTCCACCCGCTCGTCGGCGAAGCCGAGCACGTCGATCGTCGGCGGAGCGAGATGCGTCGCGCCGACGCCTCTCGCAACTACGAGGACCCGCTGGCCCTCGTCGGCCAGGCGGAGTGCCGCCGTCAGGCCGGCGAGCCCGGCGCCGATGACGATCGTGTCGTGGCTCATGTCGACAAGTGCTGGACCCCGAGGAGCCCCTGGAAGATCCAGTCGTCGAGGCGGGCCTGTCGAACCTGGTCGCCGTAGAGCACGGGATGGACGCCCTTCCAGCGCTCCTGCAGGAAGGCGAGCAGGGATTCGTTCGCCTCGCGCGAGTCGAGCCGCTGGACGGCGTGGAGGATCCCGGTCGCCCTGAAGATGCAGAAGCCGCCCTGGCATGGCCCCATCCCGAGCCGAAGCGTGCGGCGGATGTCGTCGAGGTTTGCAGTGCGCCGCCGCTCCATGGCGTGCTCGAGCCGCTCACGCGTGATCAATTCGCACTCACAGATGAGCTCATCAGGCTTCGGGCGGGGCTCGTGGGCGCGCAGCCGTGCCCCCAGCGTGTAGAAACGACCGTCCTCGGAGTCGGGCAACGGTTCCACGTGCGTCTGGCAAGGCCGGTCGACGCCGAGCTGAGCGCAGGCCGCGTCGACGGCGACCTCGGCCATGAGCCGGAAGGTGGAGGCCTTGCCGCCCGTGATGGTGACGAGCCCTTCGACGCCGTCCCGCTCCCGGTGGTCGATCAGCGCGTGCGATCGGCTCACCTCGCGCGTGTCGGCGACCTCGTCGGCCGAGAAGAGCGGTCGCGCACCCGCCCAGACGCGGAGCGCCCGGGCCTCGCGGAATCCCGGCACGAGCCTGTCTCCCTCGTCGAGCATCTCGTCGATCTCGGACTGGGTGACCTCGAGGTCATCGGGATCGGCGACCTTCGAGTCGGTCGTGCCGATCACGGAAACGGTTCGGATCGGGACGATGATGTCCCCGTCCGCCGGCGGCTTACAGCGGTTGACCACCGTGTTCACGAGCCGGTGGTTCATGGCGATCATGATTCCCTTGCCCGGGAGGACGTTGACGCGTCCGCCCGCCAGCTCTGCGATCTGCCCCGCCCACGCACCCGCCGCATTCACGACGACTTGTGCGTGGATGCGCACCTCCTTGCCGGTCAACTCGTTGCGAAGGACTGCGCCGGTTACTCGTTGACCGTCTCGCTCCAGCGCTACGACCCGGTGATAGAGCCGAATCTCTGCGCCATGCTCCTGCGCAGAGCGGGCGCAGCCCCAGACGAGCTTCCAGGGATCCATCGCGGCATCCGGGACGGCGAAAGCGCGTGAGATCCCACGGTGCAGGCGCGGCTCGCGACGCAGCGCCTCCGCGACGGGGATCTCCTCCACTGGAACGCCCGTAGCGCGGCAGCCCTCGAGGAACGTGTCACCGAAGGCCGGGTCATCCCACGGGGTCGAAACGAACAGGCCGCCGGTGTCTTCGATGCAGTCGGCCGCGATCCGGCGGAGGATGGCGTTCTCTGCGACGCATTCCTCGGCGGCGAGAGGGTCCTTGACGGCGTAGCGACCGCCGGAATGGAGCAGACCGTGGTAGCGGCCTGTGGTGCCGTCCGCGAGGTCCCTGCGCTCCACGAGTACGGCCTTGAAACCCCGCATGGCGGCGTCACGAACGACGCCGGCGCCCGTCGAGCCGCCGCCGATGACCAGCACTTCGGTCTCGAGAGACGCCACTACTCGCGGTGGTTCATCGGGAGCCGTGACGAGAGTACACTCGCCACGTCTAACGAGGAGGCGGGATGGGCGACGGAGAGCACGAGGAGAGGCGCGAGGAGAGGCACGAGGGCGACTTCGCGGAGGGCGTGGAGGATCGCGAGCACCACCCCGAGGACGAGAAGAAGGGCGACTTCGCCGAAGGGATCGAGGAGACGGAGCATCGGCACGAGGGCGACTTCGCGACAGGGATCGAAGAGACCGAGCGACACCCCGAGGCGGAGGAGAAGGGCGACTTCGCCGAGGGGATCGAAGAGAACGACTAGGACTGGAGGGCCCGGCGGCATTGCGCCGCCGGACCCTCAGCACTAGACGTCCGCTACTCCACCCAATCGAACGTGCGAGTAACCGCCTTCTTCCAGAGCGCGTACTCCTTGTCGCGCTCCGCGGCGTCCATCTGAGGCTGCCACTCCTTGTCCTTGCCCCAGTTGGCGCGTAGGTCTTCGACCTCGGACCAGAACCCGGTCGCGAGGCCCGCCGCGTAGGCCGCGCCGAGCGAAGTGGTCTCGGCGACGGTCGGCCGGATCACGGGCACGTCGAGGACGTCGGCCTGGAACTGCATGAGCAGCTCGTTGTAGACCATTCCGCCGTCGACCTTGAGCGACGTGAGCTCGACGCCCGAGTCGGCGTTCATCGCGTCCACCACTTCCTTGCTCTGCCAGGCAGTGGCCTCGAGCGTCGCCCGAGCCAGATGGCCCTTGTTGACGTACCGGGTCAGTCCGGCGATGACGCCTCGGGCCTCGCCCCGCCAATAGGGAGCGAAGAGACCGGAGAACGCCGGGACGAAGTAGATCCCGCCGTTGTCCTCCACCGTCTTGGCGAGGTCCTCTACCTCCGGCGCACTCTGGATGAGCCCGATGTTGTCGCGCAGCCACTGGACGAGCGCGCCGGTGATCGCGATCGCGCCCTCCAGGCAGTACACGGCCGGCTGGTCGCCGATCTTGTAGCCGAGCGTCGTCAGCAGGCCGCTCTTCGACTGGACGGCCTCGTTGCCGGTGTTGAGCAAGAGGAAGTTGCCCGTCCCGTAGGTGTTCTTGGCCTCGCCGACCGAGAAGCAGGTCTGGCCGAACAGCGCGGCCTGCTGGTCGCCGAGGTCGCCGGCGACCGGAATTCCTGCCAGGTCGCCCTTGGCTTCGCCGTAGACCTCGCTCGAGGCGCGGATCTCCGGCAGCATCGCCCGCGGGACGCCGAGGATCCCGAGGATCTCGTCGTCCCAGTCGAGCGTCTCGAGGTTCATCATCATCGTGCGGCTTGCATTCGTGACGTCGGTCACGTGCGCACCGCCGTCCGATCCGCCGGTGAGGTTCCAGATCACCCAGGTGTCGATGTTCCCGAACACGACGTCGCCGCTCTCGGCCCGATCGCGGGCGCCGTCGACGTTGTCGAGGATCCACTTGATCTTCGGGCCGGAGAAGTACGTGGCGATCGGGAGGCCGGTCTTGGCCCGGAATCGGTCCTGGCCCCCGTCGGAGGACAACTCGTTGCAGATCTGGTCAGTCCGAGTGTCCTGCCACACGATCGCGTTGAAGACCGGCTCCCCGGTCGAGCGGTCCCAGACGACCGTGGTCTCTCGCTGGTTCGTCACGCCCACGGCGGCGATGTCGGATGCCTGAGTCTTGCCAACGCCGGCGCCGATCATCTCCTGCGTGCGCTCCCAGATCTCGTTCGCGTCGTGCTCGACCCAGCCCGGTTTCGGATAGATCTGCTCGTGCTCCTTCTGATCGACCGAGACGACCTGCCCGCCGTGGTCGAAGACCATGAACCGCGTGCTGGTCGTTCCCTGGTCGATCGCTGCTGCGTATTGCGCCATCCGCTGCACCTCCTATGTCAGTCGGGTGCCAATGTGTCTGCGGCGGTCTTGACCAGCAGGTACGACGATGTCGCGCCCGGATCCTGGTGGCCGGCACTCCGCTCGCCGAGGTAGCTCGCACGCCCCTTCTTGGCCACGAGCGGAGTGGTCGCCTCCATGCCTTCCTCGGCTGCCTTGGCCGACCTTCTGAGCGCATCATCGAACGATGCACCCTCGGCCAAAGCCGCCGAGTAGGCATCTCTCGCCGGGATCAGAGCGTCGATCATCGTCTTGTCGCCGGGCTCCGCCTTCCCTCGCATCTCCACGCCCTTGACGGCCGCTTCGAGAGCCGCAGCCCAGTCATCGGGCTCGAGCTCGGTCTTGCCGGCGGTCGCCATGCCCATCTGGAGGAACAACGTGCCGTAGAGAGGCCCTCCGGCGCCTCCGACGGTCGAGACGAGCGTCATCCCGACGGTCTTGAGCATGGCGCCGATGTCGTCTCCCTCCAGCCCGTCCAGCTTGGCGTCGACCGCCGTCATCCCGCGGTCCATGTTGATGCCATGGTCGGCATCGCCGATCGCCGAGTCGAGGCGTGTGAGGTACTCCTTGTTCTCTTTGACGGTCGCGGAGAACGCCTCGACCCAACCAAGGACCTGGGCGTAGGGAACGCTCACTCCGACGGCCTCTAGGCGCCCCACCGCAGTCCGGGCGTCGAGACCGGAGCGTCCCAGAGCCGGGTGAGCTCGTCGTCGAGCTTGAGCAGGGTGATCGAGCAGCCGGCCATCTCGAGCGACGTGATGTAGGCGCCGATCAGGTTCCGGGAGATCTTGATCCCCCGCCCCTCGAGCAGCTTGTTCAGCTCGTCGTAGACGATGTAGAGCTCGATCTGGGGCGTACCGCCCATGCTGTTGACGAACGCCAACACCTCGTCCCCTTCCTCGAACGGAAGGTCGTCGACGATTGGCGTCGTCAGGCTCTCGACGATCTCGCTCGCAGGGGCCAGCTTCCGCCGCTCCCGCCCCGGCTCGCCGTGGATGCCGATGCCGATCTCCATCTCGTCGTCTCCGAGCTCGAAGGTCGGCGTGCCGGCCGCGGGCACGATGCACGACGTCAGCGCCATGCCCATGCTGCGGCCGTTTGCGTTCACCTTCCGGCAGAGGTCGGCGACCTGTTGGAGGGACTGCTTCTCCTCCGCAGCTGCGCCGCAGATCTTCTCGGCGAGCACGGTGGTCCCGACTCCACGCCGACCGGCCGTGTAGAGGCTGTCCTGAACGGCGACGTCGTCGTCGATCACGACCGCCTCGACCTCGATCCCTTCGCCGCGGGCGAGCTCGGCGGCCATCTCGAAGTTCATGACGTCGCCCGTGTAGTTCTTGACGATGTGGACGACGCCGGCACCGCCGTTGGCTGCCTTGGTCGCGTCGAGCATCTGATCCGGTGTCGGTGACGTGAACACCTCGCCCGGGCAGGCGGCATCGAGCATGCCCATGCCGACGAACCCGCCGTGCATCGGCTCGTGCCCTGAGCCGCCGCCGGAGACGAGCGCGACCTTGCCCTGCACCGGAGCGTCCGCCCGAACGACGTAGTTGGGGCCGAAGTTCACCGTGATGAGATCGGGGTGGGCTGCGGCCATCCCCTGGAGCGCCTCGGTGACGACGTCCTCGGGCTTGTTGATCAGCTTCTTCACGTTGCCTCACCCCCTTTCAGGTCAGAAGATTCCTGCGATCCTCCCTAGGACCTCCAGGTTGCCGGTGCCGGGCGCGAAGAACGCCTGGTAGGTGACGGCCCCGAGAATGCCGCCGATGATCGGCCCGACCACGGGGATCCAGGAGTAGTCCCAATCCGGGTCTCGCTTGCCCGGAATCGGGAGCACGGCGTGTGCGATGCGCGGTGCGAGGTCGCGAGCGGGATTGATCGCATACCCGGTCGGTCCGCCGAGCGAGAGGCCGATGGCGAACACGAGTAAGCCGACGAGGAGCGGCACGATGGCCTGGCCAAAGGCGAGTGACAGCGCCGCTTGGCCGATGCTCCCCGAGCCTGCCGCGGCGAAGTGCCCGACGATGAAGAAGATCCCGAAGAGCAGCATGAACGTCCCGATGATCTCGGTGACGAGGTTCTGCGGCTTGTTCCGAATCGCGGGCGCCGTACAGAAGACAGCGAGTTTGAGGCCCGGGTCCTCCGTCTCTCGCCAGTGTGGCAGGTAGGCGATGTACACCAAGATCGCACCGATAAATGCCCCGACGAGCTCGCCGGCTATGTACTTGGGCACATCGTTCCAATCCGTGACATCCGTCACGGCGTAGGCGATCGTCACGGCCGGGTTCAGGTGCGCGCCGCTGAACTGGCCGACCGCATATACGGCGAACGCGACCGCCATTCCCCACCCGAACGTGATCACGATCCAGCCTGCGTTCTCGGCTTTCGAGTGCGCAAGCAGGACTCCGGCCACGACACCGTCTCCGAGGAGGATCAGGATCGCCGTCCCGATCACCTCGGCAGTGAAGATTTCCATGACACCCCCTTCGCTGGGTAAGAGTGCGGCGAAGAAGATCTCGCATGTTGATCACCAAGTCAACGCGCTTGAGAACGCGGTTGGCCGTGATCGAAATTCAGACGCGCGAAACGTCGACGGCGTACCGGTCGCGAAGCTCACGCGCGATCCGGTCGTCGCCGCCGATCACGTGGAGCTCGTACGGGTAGGCGTACTGAGCTCGAAAGCCCTTCTCCCGCACGAGGATCCGGCCCCAGAGCGAGACGCTGCCAAGCGCGATGGGCCGTCCGTGCCTCACGGGAGGAAGCTCCCGGTTCTCGCGCCCGTAACAGTGGCGGATCCCGGTGTAGCGCCGCAGCAGATCCTCAGCGAGCGCACGCGTCTTGAAGGCGTAGATGCCGCACTCGTGGTCGCCGGCCGGGGCCGTGTACCGATGGATCGTGCAGGTGGCCTCGAAGCGCCTCCTCGGCGGCCAGCTCACGTGGTGCCAGGTGAAGGATTCGAGCCGGTACTCGTTTCCGTGGAGTCGCACGTGCCAGAGCCGCCACCCGAGGATGGGCTCGATGGAGAACTCGCTCATGCCGGAACGGGCTCCTCGCGAGGCTCCTCGACCGGGGTCGGCGTCGGAACGGGCTCCTCGAGCGGGGTGATCTCGATTTCCTGCTCGGTCTCCGGGAGGCCGATGTCCATCGCCGACTCCTCTCCTGCGCGACGGCGTGACCAAAACGGTAGAGAGCGCGTCGGCCAGACCCGACGTGGGTCAGACCATTGACAAGGCGACGCTCAGGTTCTCGCGGACTTTCGCCGAGCCGCGGGGAGCGTTAGCCTCGCAACCGATGGCCAAGCCGCTCGCGCCCAGGTCCGACCTCGGAGCAGGTCGAACCGGTCTAAGGCGCGGCTCGGCGTGGTCGCTTCGACGCCGAGCCGCAGCGTGGTTCATGGTGTTCGCCGCTCGAACGATCACGAGGAAGTCCGTTCGCTTCCTCGAGCGGATCGACGACGCTCGTCAGCGCATCTTCTTCGCGAATCACTCCAGCCACCTCGATTTCATCCTGATCTGGTCCTCGCTGCCGCGGCACGTGCGGGAACAGACGCGACCGGTCGCCGGGCGCGATTACTGGGAGCGCAGCCGGTTCCGCCGCTACTACGTCACGAAGGTGTTCAACGCCGTCCTCATCGATCGGAAACTCCTCGACGGCAACGGCAGCGCGTTCGACCGGCGGGGACGGGAAGCCGTCGAGGAGATGCTGGAAGGGCTCGGCGACGAGTACTCGCTGATCCTGTTCCCCGAGGGCACGAGAGGCTCCGGCGAGTCGATCGGGCAGTTCCGCAGCGGCCTCTTCTACCTCTCGCGCGAGCGCCCCGATGTCGACCTGGTTCCGGTTCGCATCCACGGCGCCCACAAGGTTCTCCCGAAGGGAAGGTTCATCCCGCGCCCGCAGGACAGCGACCTGACTTTCGGCCCGCCGATGCGGCTCGAGGAGGGCGAGACCAGAACGGCGTTCATCGAACGGGCGCGCGCGGCTTTGGGCACCCTCTGAGCGTCACGAGCGGCGGACGAAGTCGATCGAGACCGGGACGCCTTCGAAGTCGAACCGCTCCCGCAGCTGGTTCTCGACCCAGTAGCCGTAGTCGCGCGTGATCAGCCCCGGGTCGTTGACGAAGAAGCGGAAGCGCGGCGGCCGCACCTGCGTCTGCGTCCCGTAGAGCAGGTTGAGACGCCGGCCGTTCTTCGACGGCGGTTGCCGGATCTCGCGCAGCTCACGCAGGAAGCGATTGAGCGCACCGGTAGTGATGCGGGACGTGTGCTTGTCGTACAGCTCTTCGATCCGGTCGAGCAGGCGCCCCACGCCGCGGCCGGTCTTTGCCGATACGGCGACGAGCGGCGGGCGCTGCTTGAGCCGGTCCACCAATCGCGGTCGGAGATCCTCGATGCCTACGGTGGAGATGTCCCACTTCGCGGCGACCACGAGCGTCGAGTTCTGCGCCTTTCGGGCAACGTCGGCAACGGCCAGGTCCTGGTCGACGAGCCCTTCGCTCGCATCGACGAGGACGAGCGCCACGTCGGCCCGCTCGGCGGCCTGCAGCGCTCGGAGCTCCGAGTAGTACTCGATTCCCTGCCGCTGACGCCGCTTGCGGCGAAGGCCGGCCGTGTCCACGAAGACGAACGTGCGGTCGCCGCGCTGCACGACGGTGTCGATCGAGTCCCTGGTTGTCCCCGGCACCTCGGACACGATCACCCGGTCCTGCCCCACCAGCGCGTTGACCAGGCTCGACTTGCCCACGTTCGGCCGTCCGAGGATGGCGACGCGGATCGCGTCCTCCGGGATCTCCGGTCGTGCTGCTCGGCCTGGAAGCCGCTCCAGAATCGCGTCCAGGAGGTCCCCGGTGCCGTGGCCGTGCAGCGCCGAGATCGCAATCGGCTCGCCCAGCCCGAGTCGGTGAAACTCGTGGATCTGGTCGGTGCGCACCGGATCGTCGATCTTGTTGGCGAGGACGAGCACGGGCCGGCCTGACCGCCGGAGCAGATCGGCCACCTCCTCGTCGCCGGGCGTGACCCCGGCCTTGGCGTCGACGACGAAGAGGACGAGGTCGGCCTCCTCGATCGCCGCGCGCGCCTGCTCGGCGACCTGGCGCGTGATCGGCGAGCGGTCGGCGAGGTCGACCCCGCCGGTGTCGACGAGCAGGAAGCGCTTCCCGCGCCACTCGCAGACCAGCTCCTTGCGATCGCGCGTGACTCCGGGTGTCTCGTGCACCACTGCGGCGCGCGTAGCCGTAAGTCGGTTCACGAGCGTCGACTTTCCGACGTTTGGAAACCCGACGATCGCCGCCGTGCCCACCTGTAGGACTGCGACGCGATCGTGCTTTCTCGCCTCGGATGCCACGCGAAACAGCGCATGGATCACCGACGAGTCGATGAACGTCGCCTCGCTCAGATCGAGGATCAGGTGGTTGCCGCCTTCAAGGAGTCGGCACCCTTCGTCGACGACGCTCGGGGAGTTCGCCAGGTCGAAGTCGCCCACCAGGCACAAGGCGGTGATCTCGTGTGTTTCGGCGGCTACCTGGAGCTCGCCCGGCCGGTTCTCTGGAGGTGCGCGCATCGCTTTCGTTCCTCTCTGT
>Ga0081455_10005935_pt1 | contig 13257 bp, 12 predicted proteins | sample TabmetS3T2R1_FD_70207 | JGI IMG/M metagenome (GOLD analysis project Ga0081455, IMG submission 70207) | Tabebuia heterophylla rhizosphere microbial communities from the University of Puerto Rico - S3T2R1 | ecosystem: Host-associated > Plants > Roots > Rhizosphere ... | reverse complement strand
CGGGTCGGCCAGTGACGCCTTCCCGGCGAACAGCGCGTCGAGCAGGGCCCGCTCGGACACCGACCCGACGACCTCGCCGGCGGTCACCGGCGGCTCGGCCTTGACCACCGGCAGCTGCGACACCCCGTACTCGCGCAGGATGTCGATCGCCTCGCGGACCGTCTCGTTCGGGTGGGCGTGCACGAGCGGGGGCACGTCGCCGGACTTCTGCCGCAGCACGTCGCCGACGGTGACGGTGCCCGATCCCTGCAGGAAGCCGTAGTCGGACATCCACTGGTCGTTGAAGATCTTCGACAGGTAGCCCCGCCCGCCGTCGGGCAGCAGCACGACGACCAGGGCGTCCGGCCCCAGCCCCACCGCGGCGCGCAGCGCGGCGACCACGGCCATGCCGCACGAGCCCCCGACCAGCAGCCCCTCCTCGCGGGCCAGCCGCCGGGTCATCTCGAACGAGTCGCGGTCGGACACGGCGATGATCTCGTCGCAGACGTCGCGGTCGTAGGTGTCCGGCCAGAAGTCCTCGCCGACGCCCTCGACCAGGTAGGGCCGGCCGGTGCCGCCGGAGTAGACCGAACCCTCCGGATCGGCGCCGACGATCTGCACTCGGCCGTCGCTCACGTCCTTGAGGTAGCGTCCGACGCCGCTGATCGTGCCGCCGGTGCCGACGCCCGCCACGAAGTGGGTCACCCTGCCCTCGGTCTGGCGCCAGATCTCCGGGCCGGTCGTCTCGTAGTGCGAACGCGGGTTCTCCGGGTTGGAGTACTGGTCCGGCTTCCAGGCGCCGTCGATCTCGCCGACCAGCCGATCCGAGACGCTGTAGTAGGAGTCGGGGTGCTCCGGCGGTACGGCGGTCGGGCAGACCACCACTTCGGCGCCGTAGGCGGTCAGCACATTGCGCTTGTCCTCGCTGACCTTGTCGGGGCACACGAAGACGCACCGATAGCCGCGCGCCTGGGCGACGATCGCGAGCCCCACGCCGGTGTTGCCGCTGGTCGGCTCGACGATGGTGCCGCCCGGCCGCAGCCGCCCGTCGGCCTCGGCGGCCTCGATCATCCGGAGGGCGATCCGGTCCTTCACGCTGCCGCCGGGGTTGAAGTACTCCACCTTGGCGAGGACGATGCCCGGGGCTCCGTCGGTGACCTCGGACAGCCGTACGAGGGGGGTGTTGCCGACCAGGTCGACCAGCGAGTTCGCGTACTCCACGGGGCAAGCCTAGAAGCGAGATCGGGTCCGCCGCGAGGGCGGTCGGCTCCGGACCGTGGTGAACTGTCGTCGGCCGGCGACCACCGGCTGTTCGGCGGTGCGACGCACAGGATTCGGGTGAAGTCAACCCTTGCCTGTCCCGACCTGATCAGGCACGCTCGACGTACGAGCTCGTCCGGAGGTAAACGATGGCCCTACACCACTCCGAAGAGACCCACCAGCTACTGGTCGCGCGAGTCCCGCAAGCGACCGGCAAAGAACTTCCGGAGTGGTTCCGCGATCTGGAGGCAGGCCCCGCATTCGGGCGCTTCGAAGACCGCGTCAATTGGCTACGTGACGAGTACGGCATCGCCCACGGGCACGCGACCGCGATCGTGCACGAGCACGCGCTGGTCCGCTCGCGTCGCGCCTTCGCCTGAGCGCGCGACCCGACGATCCGTCGCCGGACAGCAACGATCCGTCACCTGGGCTGCCCAGGTGACGGATCGTTGGTGTCTGAGTGGCGGATGGTTGCTGTCTGAGTGACGGATCGTCGCCCGGACGGATCGTCGCCGGACTACTCGCTCTGCAGGATGGCGAGGATCCGCAGCAAGTTGGTGTAGATCCAGACCAGCGAGACGGACAGAGCGAACGCGGCCCGCCACGACTCCCGCTCCGGAGCTCCGGCCTCGATGGCGCGCTCGATGAAGTCGAAGTCGAGGATCAGCATCAGAACACCGAGGACGAGCCCGACAACCGACATCACCAGTCCGAGCGTCCCGAACCCGTTGAAACCGAGATCGGCGCCGAAGAAGGAGAGCACGAAGTCGAACAGCGTGACGGCGATGAACCCGAACATCACGGCGATCACGCCGCGGCGGAACTTGTCGCCGACCTTGATGTTGAGCACCTTGTAGGCCGCGAGCGTGCCGGCGAACGCGGCGAGCGTGCCGAGGATCGCACCGGACACGACGCCGTCGTACCAGCTCTCGAAGGCCTTCGAGATCGCGCCGAGCGCCACGCCCTCAGCGGCGGCGAAGGCGAGCACGAGGCCCGGGCTGATGATCCGCTTGAAGGAGTTGACCAGAGACAGGACGAAGGCGATTCCGCTGCCGACCAGGGACAGCCCGACGAGCTGGCCGAGGTCGTCCTGCGAGTTGAGGTCGCCGGTCAGAACCCAGGTGCCGACGGCGAACAGAACGATGACGCCGAGGGTGATCCCGGTTTTCTGGACCACGCTGTCGATCGTGATGCGATCGCCGACGGTCGGCGGGGCACCGGTGGTGCCGCCGCCGTCACGGCCGGTCGACCAGGTCGAGGGGTCGGTGTAGCCCGCAGGGCTGGCATAGGTGGAGCGACCGTTGAAGGCGTCGCTGTTCCTGAAGACAGGGTTGTTGCTTTGCATCATTCCTCCGTGCCCGTACGCCACGGGCTGAGTCGTGGTGGAATCAGCGTACCGGTACGGCGGGTGTGCCGGTACGCACCAGACCGCCGATCCACCCCATTTGGTCCGCTGGTGAACCGATGACCGGTCGGTACGGACCTACGTCCCGACCAGATCGGAAGACTCAGGCGAGCTGGGCCGCATAGAGCGAGAGGGCGATGTTGCGTCCCGAGACGATCGCGACGACCCGCCCCTCGGCGCCTACCTTTCCGGCGAGCACGGCCGCGACTGCGGTCGCACCGGCGCCTTCGGCGACCAGCCCGCGACGCCCCGCCAACCAGCGGATGGCGTCCCGGATCTCGATATCGCTAACGGTGACGAGCTGGTCGGTATTCCGCCCGATGAGGTCGACGGTCACCGATCCCCGCTCGATATTGCCGCTCAGTCCGTCCGCGATCGTCGGCCCGATCTCGGTCTCGACCCAGAGGCCGGCCCGGATCGACTCCGAGACGGGCGTCGACAACTCCGATTCGACGCCGACCAGTCGTACGTCGGGACGCGTCGACGCCCACAGACCGACGCCCGACGCCAGTCCCCCGCCGCCGATCGGGCAGACCACCGTCATCGGTCCCTCGGCCTGGCCGGCCAACTCGAGGCCGATCGTGCCCTGGCCGGCGATGACGTCGGGATCGTTGTAGGGCGAGACGTAGTGGGCGCCACGACGGCCGAGCTCCAGTGCGTACGCCTCGGCGTCCTCGACCGACGTTCCGATCTGCACCGGCTCTGTGCCGAGCCGTCGTAGGGCCTCGACCTTGGCCGGGGACGCCTCGTTCGACACGACGACGGTGACCTCGCGGCCGAGCCGGCGCGCGGCATAGGCCATGCCGAGTCCGTGATTGCCGGCCGACGCGGTGACCACCGGCGTGTCGCGATCGACGTTGGTGAGTGCGTTAAGCGCGCCGCGCACCTTGAACGAGCCGGTGGGCTGCATCGACTCGAGTTTCAGCAGCGGCTCCGACGGATCCAGGCCCTCGTCGAGCGGCGTCGGGCGGAGCTGGCCGCGTACGATCTCGGCAGCCCGATCGAGATCGTCGGGCGTGGGCGCGCGTACGACACGGTCGGCACTCATCTGACTCTCCTGGGCCATCTGACTCTGACGGCTCACACGGCGGTGAGCGCGGGGTTCGTCTCGGCGAAGATGCCGTTCGGGTTGTCGACAAGCCACACGTGGGTCATCCAGATCCCGCCGGGCGACCAGCGACCACCCAACGCGCTGCACGCCTTGTGCGACACGACACCCCAATCCTCGGCCTCGAGCTCCTCGCCGTCCATGAGGCAGTTCCACGCGTGCTCGTGATAGACCGCGCCGGTCAGGTCGGTGGGCGGCTGCCCGTACCGGGCCTGGTCGACGACGTACGCGACGGCCACCAGTTGCCACTCACCGGTGAGGTGCTTGGAGTACATGAGGAACTCGGGGTCGCCGATGTCGAGGCCGGGCCTCGTGGGGAAGGCGCCGGCCCAGTCCCGCCCGCGGTAGAAGTGGGAGCCGATCCGGGGCCAGTCGCGGTGCTCCTGCTGCCAGCCGGCCGCAGTGGCGGCGTCGATCGACCGGTACCCTCTCATCGCATCACGGATGAGGTCGATCTGGGCGGGATCCGGCTCGCCAGATCCCCCGACGATGTGGTGACCGTGCGCCTGGTGGCCGCTGTCGGCGTGGCCACCGTCGGCGTGCTCGGCGTCGGCGGCATGGTCGTGCGGGGGCGCCGCGGCGGCGTGCTCATGCGCGTCCTCGACGTGAGAGTGGTCGGCACCGGCGAAGATCGCCCAGCTGGTCAGGCCCATGACGGCCAGCGCGACCGGAACCGCCTGGCTCAGCCGAACCCGCCGGGTCTCCACCGAAGCGCGGCGACTGAGCAGCAGAGCGGTGCCGCTCACGATCAGAAGCTCGAGAATCGTCGCCGCAATGTCGGCGACACCCACCGGCTCGGCGGTGCCGGCCCCCGGCCCGAGCGGCAGGCCCACCGTACGAGAGACCGACCAGATCACGACCACGGCAAGGTTGCCGGCGAGTCCGGCCAGCAGGAGCAGCCGGGACGGCGCCAGCAGGATGCCCAAGGCCCACAGCAGTTGAGCCCAGGCCAGGGCTGCGAAGAACAACCCGAAGGCGACACCCTCCTGGAAGTGGTCGCCGGTGACGGCGAAGTGGATCGCGGCGGCCGCGAAGGACGTCAGCGCCAGCCCGACATGCCAGGAACTCGCGGGGCGCGCATCCGCTGTGGTCATGGCATGCCTTCGTCAGGTGAAGAAGCCTGAATCCCACGCCATCATCGGCACGATCCGACGGCTGCCGCAAGTACCCCCGGTGGGACTCGAACCCACACTTTGACGGGTTTAAGCCGTCTGCCTCTGCCGGTTGGGCTACGGGGGTCGGTCACAAACCTAACCGGCAAGAGCCCTGGCGCGACCGAGGACGGTGTCGAGCATGTCCTCGGTGAGTCGACCGGTGAACGTGTTCTGCTGACTCGGATGGAAGCTGGCGAGCAGCTGCACGGTCCGCCCGTCCGGTGACTCGACGGTCGCTTCGGCGCCATGGCCGAACCGCGGTCGCGGCGACGGCACCCGCCCACCGAGGCGTCGTACGCCGCGCAACACTGCGTCGAACCCGTACGACCCCAGCGCGACGAAGCACCGGACGCTCGGGAACACCAGCGCCAGCTCGGAGCGCAGCCACGGCTCGCAGGTGTCTCGCTCGACCGTGCTCGGCCGATTGGCCGGCGGCGCACAGCGCACGGCCGCCACGATCCTCGTGTCGATCAGCCGTTGGCCGTCGCCGGCCCGCTCACTCTCGTCACTCACCGCGAGACCGACCCGATGCATCGAGCCGTAGAGCCATCGGCCCGATCGATCTCCGGTGAACATCCGGCCGGTCCGATTGCCACCGTGGGCCGCCGGCGCGAGGCCGACGATCACCACCGCCGGCGTACTCGCACCCCAGCCGGGCACCGGGCGGCCCCAGTACGGCTCGCCGGCGAAGGATCTGCGCTTGTCCCGGGCGACCGACTCGCGCCAGTCGACCAGGCGAGGACAGGCCCGGCAGACCGAGATCCGGGCCGTGAGCTCGGCGAGCGACTGGTCCGGATCGGCGAGCCCGACGACCTCGTCGGCGTCGTGCGCCACCGGGGTGGTCGGCGTCGCCATGTCGTCCGGCCAGCCGGAGCCCGGCGCGACCGGACTGCCGAATCGGCCGCCGGCGAGCGGATGCGGGAGCAGCTCCGTCACGACGGCCCGACCGTGCTCACGAGGGATCGGAGCCGATCACGACTCGCCCTCACTCCTCCACCGCCGACTGCTCCACCATCGACCAGGCCAGCCCGTCGAGAAAGTCGTGCTCACTCACGACGAGGTACGGCGCCTTCAGCGTCGGCGCCAGCCGAAGCAGCAGCCGACCGAGCACGACCGCGCCGCCGCCGATGACGTCGGCCCGGCCGCTCGGCATGAACGGCATCGCCCGACGGACGTCGACCGGCGCGGCCAGCAGGGCGGCGCATGACGAGAGGACGTCGTCGATCGGTATCCGAGCGTGGTGGATCTGGTCACGGTCGTAGGCCTGCAGCTCCAGCACGTGGGCCGCGATCGTCGTGATCGAGCCGGCGACGCCGATCACCGAGCCGACTGCCGCCAGGCCGACACCGGCGCCATCGCCACCAGCGCCGTCGATCGCCGCGTCGGCGTCGGCGGCCGCGGCCTCGATCTGAGCGGCCGTCGGCGGGTCGTCGGTCAGATGACGCTCGGTCTGCCGTACCGATCCGATGTCGAGGGACACGACGGCCGCGATGCGGTCGCCGGCGCCGCGAATCAGCTCGGTCGAGCCGCCGCCGATGTCGACGACCAGCTGATCCGCCGGCAGCTCGGCGGCGAGACCGCGCATCGCGCCGAGCCAGGACAGCTGGGCCTCCTCGGACCCCTCCAGCACCTCGGGCCGCGCACCGAGCCGCTCGGTCATGGCGACCAGGAACTCCTCGGCGTTGGCGGCGTCCCGTACCGCCGAGGTCGCGCCGATCCGGATCCGCTCGGCGCCATACGTACGGCACAGCACCGCGTACTCCTCGGCGGCGGCGAGAGTCCGTGACATGGCGTCCTCGGCGAGGCGTCCGGTGCGGTCGACGTCTTGACCCAACCGGACGTAGCGCAACTGGCGCTCGACGTCGTCCTGCTGCCCGGTCGCGGGCTCCAGATCAGCGATCAGGAGCCGGATCGTGTTCGTACCGCAGTCCACTGCCGCTACACGCACGGTCCGGCCTCCCACCATGGGTCGAGTCGATCCAGCGCCTCGTCGCCGAGCCGGTTGACGCCGCGGCCCTCGGCCAGGGACTGGCCCACCAAGGCATGCAGGCACTTGACCCGGGTCGGCATGCCGCCCGCCGACGTGCCCTCGATCTCGGCGACCTCGCCCAGCTCGGACCGCCGTCGGAGGTAGGCCTGGTGCGACCGACGGTACGACTCGGCGAACTCGGCGTCGGTCGCCAGTCGCTCGGTCATCTCGCTCATGAGCCCTGAGGCCTCGAGGGTGCCGATGGCGCTGGTCAGCCGGGGACAGGTGACGTAGTACGACGTAGGGAACGGCGTACCGTCCGGAAGTCGCGGCAGTGTACGGACCACGTCGGGCCGGCCGCACCGGCACCGGTGCGCGACCGAATGGACGCCGCGCGGCGGACGGCCCAACTGCGTCTCCACGGCGACCAGATCGTCGTCGCTGACCGGATCGCGCAGGGTCGATCGGCTCATCGGCGTCTCGGCTCCTGCTTGATCACTGGGTTGTTCGGTTCCTTCGGTGGCCGACGGTTCTCCTTCGGGACGTCCTCGCCGGCCGCCTCGACGCTCCCCCACATCCGGTCGTACCAGTCGGAGTCGTCGCTCGACGTCGACTCGTCCATCGGATCGTCGAGCCGCGGCGTGTCGCCCACGCTGTCGCCGTTCTCGTCGATGACCCGGTAACCGACCTCGCCGGGGAGCACCCAGCCGAACCGCTCTCGCACCATCCGACGCAGGTAGGCGTCGTCATGCCAGCGCTGCTTGGTCTGCCGGAGGTCGTCGACCCGCTGCTCGGTGGTGCTGATCTGGGCCTCGACGTCGGCGATCTCCGCCCGCTGGTCGAGCCAGGCGCGCAGGCTCGACGCGTACGAGATGACGAGCACCAGGAGTACGAGAGCCAGTACGGCCGCCCGCCCGGTCGCGCGGGTACGACGCGGCGGCTCGCTGTCGCGCCGAGCCGGACCCGACGGGCGCCGTCGGGGACCCCGGCTGCCCGGGCGCCGGTTCGGACTACGCGGAGGCGACGCCATCGCGGCTCAGCCCCTAGTACCCCGTGAGACACTCGCGGCCCATCGGGGAAACGCCCGGCGACCGGCATAGCGGGCAGCGTCGTCGAGCAGCTCTTCGATGCGCAGCAGCTGGTTGTACTTCGCGGTCCGCTCGGATCGCGCCGGCGCGCCGGACTTGATCTGGCCGCAGTTGGTCGCGACGGCGAGGTCGGCGATGGTGGTGTCCTCGGTGTCGCCGGAACGGTGGCTCATCACGCAGCTCATCCCGCTGCGGTGCGCGAGTGAGACCGCATCGAGGGTCTCACTCAGTGTGCCGATCTGATTGACCTTGACCAGCAGGGAGTTGGCCGATCCCTCGTCGACGCCGCGCTGGAGCCGCTCGACATTGGTCACGAAGAGGTCGTCGCCGACCAGCTGCACCCGCTCACCGAGCTCGGTGTTGATCGCCTGCCAGCCGGACCAGTCCTCCTCGCCCAGCGGGTCCTCGATCGACAGGACCGGGTAGGCGTCCACGAGATCGGCGTAGTAGGCCGTCAGCTCAGCCGCGTCCTTGGCCTTGCCTTCGAACGTGTACGTCCCGGCGTCCGCGTCGTGGAACTCGGTCGCCGCCACGTCGAGAGCGAGACCGATCTCATTGCCGAAGTCGAGGCCGGCCCGCCCGACTGCCTCGGCGATCAGGTCGATCGCGTCCCGGTTGGAGGGCAGATTCGGTGCGAAGCCGCCCTCGTCGCCGAGCCCGGTCGACAGGCCGCGATCCTGCAGCACCGACTTCAGCGCGTGGTAGACCTCCGCGCCGTGCTGGAGCGCCTCTCGGTAGGTCGCGGCACCGATCGGGGCGACCATGAACTCCTGGATGTCGACGTCGGTGTCGGCGTGGGCTCCGCCGTTGAGGATGTTGAGCAGCGGCACCGGAAGCAGATGGGCGTTGGGACCGCCGACATAGCGGAACAACGGCAGGTCGGCCGACTCGGCCGCGGCCTTCGCGACCGCCAGCGAGACCCCGAGGATCGCGTTGGCACCGAAGCGGGCCTTGTTGGGCGTGCCGTCCAGGTCGCAGAGCACCTGGTCGATCAGGCGCTGCTCGTCGGCGTCGTAGCCGATCAATTCGGGGCGGATCTGGTCGATTACCCCGATCACGGCCTTCTCGACACCCTTGCCGCCGTAGCGATCGTCGCCGTCGCGCAGCTCGACAGCCTCGAACTGGCCGGTCGACTTGCCGGACGGGACCGCGGCCCGGCCGATCGTGCCGTCGTCGAGAGCGACCTCGACCTCGACGGTCGGGCTGCCACGCGAGTCGAGAATCTCCCGCGCTCCTACAGCGTCGATGCTGGCCACAGTTCTCGGTCCCCTTCACAGTTGTGGTGTACGTCTGCTTCGCCTCTTTGTACGAGCCTAGTGATCGGACCGTTCGGCGGCGCGCACCGCCTCGCCGTACCCGATCAGCGTCGCACGTAGCGCCTGCTCCGGATCGACGCCGGCCGCCCGCGCCTCCCGTACGACATCCAGGAGTGTCGTCCCGATCCGGCCGGCCGGCGTGGCGTCGGCAGCCGGGATCGGTTCGAGACCCGCCTGGGCGACTCGAGCGAGCAACTTGTCGGCCCGGGCGAGCGCCGGCAGGGTCAGCGGGATTCCCTCGACGGCCGACGAGCGGCCCTTCTCCGCCGCCTTGATCGTCTCCCAGTTGGCGTTGACCTCGTCGGCGTCGGCGACCTCGACATCGCTGAACACGTGCGGATGGCGGCGGATCAGCTTCTCTACGATCCCACCGGCGACGTCGTCGACGTCCCACGCGGAGTCCTCGCGCTCGGACGCGATGCGAGCGTGGAACATCACCTGGAGCAGCAGGTCGCCGAGTTCCTCGCGGAGATGGTCCTGGTCGTCGGCATCGATGGCCTCGAGCGTCTCGTACGCCTCTTCCAGCAGGTAGCGTGCCAGACTCTCGTGCGTCTGCTTGCGATCCCAGGGGCACTCGCGACGCAGCCGATCCATGACGTGGACCAGGTCGAGGAGCCGCGCCCCGGGCAGGTCGTACGAGCCGTGGATCACCTCGACCTCGACCGAGCGATCGCCTCCGACCACGTCGACGGCGACCCGCCTGGCCCAGCCGGTCTCGCCGTGCGGCGCCAGCCACACCAGATGGGCGTCGGCGTTGTGGTCGCTGTCGGCGTTGTGGTCGCTGTCGGCGTCGGCGTCACGCCGGGCATCGCTGTCGAGGGCGGTAGGCCCGGCCAGTTCGGTCACCTCGACACCGGCGCGCCGGACCGCCGTGACGACCGGGTCGGTCAGATCGGGCGCGGCGACCCGAGCCGGCCCGGCCAGCAGCGCCCAGGCCTCGGCGCTGAGCAGCCCTGGCGCAACCCGTGGGCTGGTCACGATGACATGGACCTTGCCGGCATGAACCTCGCTGACGCTACGCACGCGGCGAGCCTACGTCCGCTCGAGTACCGAGCTGTTGTCGGTCTGGACGTGGCAGCACCGACAACAACTCGGAACTCGAGGGGTGCAGATGCGCGGCGTGGCAGTCTCGGCATATGGGTCTGTCGCACGCCGAGCTCGCCGCCACGTTCGAACATCCCGGCGTCGCCGACGCCTATCAGCATCGTCCGCCCTATCCGGGCGAGGTCTTCACGGTTCTCGAGCAGCTCGTGGCCGATTCACACCGGCATCTGCTCGACATCGGCGCCGGCGAGGGTGCGCTGGCCCGACCGCTCGCGGAGCGGATGGACCGGGTCGACGCGATCGACATCTCGCCGGCCATGGTCGCCGCTGGACGCGATCGACCCGGCGGGCGTCGCGACAACCTTCGATGGTTCGTCGGCGCCGTCGAGACCTGCGATCTCGCCGGCCCGTACTCACTCGTGACAGCCGGCGCCAGCCTGCACTGGATGTCGTGGGAGCCGGTGTTCGCCCGGCTCACCCGCGCGACGACCGAGGACGGCCTGCTCGCGGTCGTCGAGCACGGGCCGCACGAGGTTCCGTGGCGCGACGCTCTCATCGACGTCATCCGACGGCACTCGCGCAATCCCGACTACGACCCGAACTACTCGCTGATCGGCGCCCTCCGCGAGGCCGGCTACTTCGACCCGGTCGGGCACGCCGAGACCGCGCCGATCCGGTTTCGCCAGCCGGTCGGGTCGTACGTGGAGCAGTTCCACTCGACCGCCAGCCTGGCCCGCGAACTCATGACGCCGGAGGAGGCCGACGAGTTCGATCAGGCGGTCGAAGCGGCGGTCAGTCCGTGGGCCGTGGACGGCTGGCTCGAGATGGCGGTCGTCGCCACGATCGACTGGGGACGGCCGCTGGATCCGGCGCCGGCGGCGGCCGACGCTGAGACCTAGGGCAGAGCTGACCTAGGCAGCGCGGCGCTACCCGCCACAGGTCTGCGAACTCGGCAGGGAGTCCGCGACCTTCTGTCGCTGCTCGGGATCCAGGCGCTGGGTCGCCTCATCCGACGCGGCGACCGAGATCGATCCGGACCGCGCGAACTTCGCCGCCTGGAGATCGTTGCCATCCATCCCGATCCTGGGATCGATGTCGATGTCGAAGTCCTCGGCATAGTCGAGGACGTACTGCAGGCCGGCCTGAGCGGCGGTGGACGGAGACGCGTTGGGCTGGGACATTCCGATGCTCGCCTGCCAGGCACCGACCTCGGTCCCCATCTCCAGCAGCTGCAAGAACTCGTCGGCGGCGTCATCACTCATCTGGTCGGTGATGTTGGCGTAGTCCGCCGGCGAGACGTTGAGCTGATCGGGCGGCGGCTCGGGGGCGTCGACCTGCTTGGCGGCCAACGGCGTGAGATAGGACTGGATCAGCAGGCCGACGACGTACTGCCGGGCGTCGACCGCCTCGGACGTCTGCGCCGGGGACCCCTGCGCCTCAGCCAGCAGCGGCGACGCCTCACACAGCGCAGCGGTCAGGTCGTCGACGTCGGACATCGACGCGCGGTAGTCACCGTCGTTGATCACGATCGCCGCGCCGGGATGCATGCCACCGCATGCGGAGAGCACGGTCGCCGCGGCGCCCACAGCCACGGCGGCGAGGAGGCGTCTGCGCATGAGGGCACCCTATCCATCCGTTTCGGGCCGGCTTCGCGCGGTCCGTTGAGACCCTCAGGCCGAGGCAGCCGCCACCGAACGCTTGTCCAACGCCGCGTCGAGCACCTCACGACACCAGGCCAGCAGCGCCTCGTCGCGCAACGGCTGACCGGCGACCGGGGCGGTGCGCGGACGTGGGATCAGGGCAGTGCGTACGGCCGGCTTCACGACGCTCTTGGGATAGAGCCGCTGCAGCCTCAGCTGGGCCGACTCCGGCAGCTCCACCGGCGCGAACCGGACGAAGTTGCCCGCCACCGTGATGTCGGTGAGGCCGGCCTGGCGAACCCGGGCCCGAAGTCGCGCGACCTCCAGCAGGCTGACGACGACCTCCGGGGGCTCGCCGTAGCGGTCGACCAGCTCCTCCCGGACCTCGGCGACCTCCGAATCGGTACGCACGGCGGCGAGCCGCTTGTACATCTCGAGCCGCAGCCGCTCGCTCGGCACGTAGTCGTGCGGCAGGTGGGCGTCGATGGGCAGTTCGAGCTTGACCTCCGGCTCCTCGGCCTCACCCTCGCCACGGAACTCCGCCACCGCCTCGCCGACCAGCCGCACGTAGAGGTCGAAGCCGACCGACGCGATGTGGCCCGACTGCTCGCCACCGAGGAGGTTGCCGGCGCCGCGGATCTCGAGGTCTTTCATCGCCACTGCCATGCCGCCACCGAGCTCGGAGTGCTGCGCGATCGTGGCGAGCCGGTCGTGGGCCGTCTCGGTGAGTGGCGCCTCCGGCGGATAGAGAAAGTACGAGTACGCCCGCTCGCTGCCACGCCCGACCCGGCCCCGCAGCTGATGCAGCTGCGACAGGCCGAGCAGGTCGGCGCGCTCGATGATCAGTGTGTTGGCGTTGGCGATGTCGAGTCCGGATTCGACGATCGTGGTGCACACCAGCACGTCGTACTTCTTCTCCCAGAAGTCGACCATGACCTGCTCGAGCTGGTGCTCGCCCATCTGGCCGTGTGCCGACGTGATCCGTGCCTCGGGCACCAGGCGGCGCAGCCGATCGACGACGCGGCCGATGCTCTGGACGCGGTTGTGGATGTCGAACACCTGACCCTCGCGGAGCAGCTCGCGCCGGATCGCCGCGGTGACCTGGCGGTCCTCGTAGGCGCCGACGAAGGTCAGCACCGGATGCCGCTCCTCCGGCGGCGTCGTGATCGTCGACATCTCGCGAATGCCCGTGACCGCCATCTCCAGCGTTCGCGGGATCGGGGTCGCCGACATGCTGAGCACGTCGACGCCCACGCGCAGGTGCTTGAGCGCCTCCTTGTGCTCGACCCCGAAT
>Ga0081455_10005934_pt1 | contig 13259 bp, 15 predicted proteins | sample TabmetS3T2R1_FD_70207 | JGI IMG/M metagenome (GOLD analysis project Ga0081455, IMG submission 70207) | Tabebuia heterophylla rhizosphere microbial communities from the University of Puerto Rico - S3T2R1 | ecosystem: Host-associated > Plants > Roots > Rhizosphere ... | reverse complement strand
AGCTCGTGATCACCTATGCGCAGCATTACTGCACCAAGTGTCGCAGGTACGGCAATGCCGACCTGTCCGATCTGGCACCACCGGGCAGTCACTACACCCAGCGTGTGATCGATCTGGCGGTGCGGCTGGTGGTCGAGGACGGTTTGCCCTACCGTCCGGCGCGTTGGCACCTCTAGCGCGATCACCGCGTCTTCGTCCCCTTTGCGACGATTCAGAACTGGGTGGAGGCGGGGGGAACAAAAGGCGCAGGCGCGCATGGACACCGACTTCCTTGACTGGGCCTTGGCGGACTTGTCGGGCTATGTGGCCGCCGATGAAGGGTAGGATGGTCCTTGCTGCATGCTCTCTGTGGTCGATAAGCGCTGCTACAAGCGGAGTCTCTATGACGTCTTGGAGCACGATCCCACCCAGGAGGACCTCCGGGTGTTGCTCGGGCGGTGAAAAACGGCCTTGGTGGCACGCGGCTTGACCCTCGGCGGTGTCACCACCGATGGCTCGGCGCTCTCTCCTGAACCTCTGAGGGAGGTTTTCGGGAAGGGGCGGCCTCAAATCTGTCAGGTTCCTATCCTCGCCGAGGTGGTGAAAGCGGTGGTGGGGGCTGGGGCCAGGGCCCGCAAGGGCCTGGCAGCCCAACAACCCAAACTGCGTCGAGGGCGCCCGAGGCCACCAGCGGCCAAGCAGGCCGCCCGCACGAAAAAGCGGCTGGAAGCGCAACGCGCGGCGTTGTGCACCCATCGGTATCTGTTCAGCCAACGTCATGTGAGCAAAACCGCACGCAAGCTGCTGTGGCGCATCACCCGTGGGTTGCCCCACGTCTACATGCTGCGTGTGCTCATGGACCAGGTCGACGCCCTGTTCGATCGGCGCTGTCGGACCCAGACGGCGCTGGACAAATTGGACAAACTGCGCCGTCGGCTCCGGCGGTTCCCCCAGGTGGGCGAGACGCTCAAGAAGCTCTTGGCGCCCACCTGGGAAAAGGCCTTGATGTTTCTGGATGACAAGCTGCTGCCAGCAACATCCAATGCCGTGGAGCGGGGCAACCGGCGCTATCGCAAAATGCAAAAGAGTGTCTACCGCGTGCGGACGCAAGCGCAGATCAGGGCGCGTCTGGCGCTGGATAGGTGGCGTGAAGCTCAAGCCGAAGGCCGTCAACAAACCCTTGCACTCCTTCACTGTCACTTTACAAATTAAGCCGCACAGATTTTTACACATTATTTCGCCCAAAGAAGTGATTAGGTTGCCCCAATGACGAGTGCCTCTCGCGCCGCCTCCACCACTTCCTGCGTGACCTTCGACAAGGCATTGATCTCCACGATACGAGCGATTTGCGTGAGGAGTCGATGGAGCAATCGGAAATTCCCCCCGGTGATGCGGATGATCGCCGCCAGTGTCGCCTCCTCCATCACGCCATCCTCTGGCAATATGACCCCAGATGGAGACCACTTGCGCCCAAGCAACGTGCGCATTTGCGCCGTGCTGAGTGGATGAAACGCCTGCACAAATCCAACCCGTGAATAGAATTGTGGATAGCGCGACAGCCGCTTTTCTAGCCCCGGCATACCGATCAGCACCATACCAAGATCGCTCTGGTCGAAGATATCACGCACCTGCTCGAGACTCGCGGTCTTCAAGCGATCGGCCTCATCAATAATGATCAGGTCGGTGGGATCCGGCATGGTCTCGCGTTGCCTGGCATAGGTGGCACCGAATGGCCGCCTCGGCGCGGCGGCAGACTCGTAGATTTGCACCACCTTTCCTTTTTGCTTCGTCGCGGACTCAATCCGTTTGGGCGGCAGGAGCGCCTCTTCCTCCTGCTGGGCTTGGTACTGCGCTCGTTGGTCTTGAAGCCAAACCTCCACCGCCAGCATCCTCAGCTGATGACGCTTCGTGCGGAGGTCCTGTTCAATGCGCCTTGGGGCATTGACGACTTCGGGCGTATAAAAGACCGTGGTGCTCACGGTGTCCACAGCCCACGCGGCCTCTGCTCCTAAGCGGGATGCGGCTGGCGTTTCAAGCCGGACGCTGTTGGTATAGTGCACTGCCGAGAGGGTCTTGCCGACACCCGGCGCGCCATAGCAGAGGCCGATATAGCGATACTGTCGGCACGCATCGCAGAACTCCGCAAAGCGCCGGTGTTCGTTCGTCACCACAAAATCTGAGGATAAGCTACTCATTGATGTATCGCTTGAGCCGTGGGATATGCACACTTGCTGTTTGGGCTTCCGGAGTAAAGGCGGGGGTATCGCTCTGCGTCAGGGCATCGCTATGGCCGTCCCCGCGACGGGCTTCCAGGAGCACCTCAACCGTGCGGGAACGCTCTTGCAGGGTTTGACGAAGGTCACGGCGGCGGCGATTGCGAGCCCGGATAATATCGCGCAGAGCAATGGTCTCCCCCGCTCATTCGGCGCAAATCGCTCGACACAGAAAGCGGTGGTCATGAAAGACACGAATTTCGGCCATGTCGCGTGGATCATAGCGAATGATGACTGACTCGCCCACGTAAGCTGCCAAGGTCAGATCGAGGTAGCGCAAGCTTTGGAAGTGAATCCCATCGGGGTGTACCTTACGGCTTTTCGCCACCGTGAGCAGTAACAGATCGAGTTGTTCGAGACTCTCCGGCAGCCGGGGGAGAAAGCCACCGCCTTCCCACCTCGCTTGCGGTGGTTCGCCTGTTTCGCTATGAGGCTCCTGATGATATTGATCGAGGATAAACTGCTCAAGCTTCGCTTCAAAGGCCGTGACGCTTAAGACTGCCTGCTCAGGGGGGAGGCCTGCTGGCGTGTATCCTGGCAGACCACATAAGAGCCTCTGGTTGACGGTGCGAAAGAACCGTTCGATTTTCCCGCGTCCCCGTGGCATATCCGGTTCGGAGAAGATCAGTGACATTTTCAGATCAATACTCACTTGCTCCAAATGCTCGGAGGTAAAGTCACTACCATTATCGCTGTAGAAAGTCGCCGGAATACCCATGATTTTCCACTGTGGCAAGGATTTGCGCCAAATCGCTTGGCGTAGCGTCAACGCCGTTTGCATCGACGAGGGGGCTTCAAAGCTGATGCGGAAACCCGCAATGGCCCGACTGTAATCATCCATAATCACCGTGAGCCAGGGACGCACCAGTGGCCCACTGCCGTCACGCACCCAGATATCCAACAGGGTGTGATCGGCTTGCCAGAGATCGTTGGGCTTTTCGGCCTCATGTCGGCAGAGGAGATCGTATTGGGTGCGGTAAGCTTTGCTCCCGTCATGAGCCAGCGTGACCAAGGCGCGGTCAAGTTGCTTGACGACACGATACACGCGTTGATAGTTGGGTACGGGCCATCCGTTGTGCAGCGCCACCTCCTGCACGTGTCGGTGGACCAGAGCCACTGTGGGTGGTGGTTTACGCAGAGCGAGCCCTTCTATCAACTCTTTGAGTTCGGGGCGTAATCCGCGATGATGTCCCCGGTCGCTACGCCCGCGGCGCGTCAGCCCAGCGAGGCCATGGCGTCGGTACTGGGCGAGCCAAGCATACAGGGTTCGCCGTGGTATCCCGTGATGGCGAGCCATTTGACTCAGCGGCATGCCGTGTTCCAGGCAAGGCTGGACAATCTGATATCGTTGCAATGCCCGTGTGCGCTCGTCAGGCGACAAGGCTGTCAGCGGTATGGTATCTTGAAGTGGCTCGTCCATCGAAAACTCATGGAGAAGAGGCTGGCGCGAACCAAAATTTGCCGAGAAAATAGGATTTTAGGCAAAGAAATGCAAGTCCTGTGTCGTTATTTCAAGAGGTTAGCCGATGCCAACGCGGCCCTCCCAACGTTCGTTTTCGGCAAAGTCCAAACCCAAGCCACGCCCTACTCCACCTAGGAAAAAGAAACACGATGAGTCAGTGCGAGATTATCTGCGACCCGATGAGGTCGACGCGATGGTGCAGGCCGCGCGCAAATCCGGCCGCCATCGGGTGCGGGATGCGGCGATTATTCTCATGCTGTTTCGCCATGGACTGCGCACCGCCGAACTCGTGGCCTTAACCCTACAGCGACACTTGTAGAACATGCTCTTCTATCGCAAAGGTTTACAGGGGCTTAAAAAATCATTTCCCTTTGTCGCTTGCGCCCGGAAAGCCGCGATTCTACGTGTGCAAATTTGGTCAGCACACTAAACAGGAGATACGCGGTCGTGGACCTCCGCATAAAAAAAGGCCTAGACTCTCGCTTGGGAGGTGAGACTCTATGCCTGAGCCACTGTGGATATACCTCATGGCGTTGCTGTATTTTACCAATGTCACGACCTGTTTAGCCATGGCTGACGCGTTTGACAGCGTCTCCCACGATCGCTTGACCCGCATGCTCCAGGGCACCTGGTCGGGGCACACACTCCTCGACTTGGCGTTGCGTACCTTGTTCAGCGTTGCTGGTGGCTTTCTGATCGTGGATGACACGGTGGTAGCCAAACCCTACGCACGCCTCCTGGGCGAGGCGGCCTGGGTGTGGTCAAATAAGGACCGCAAGGTCCTCTTTGGTGTCTCCGTGGTCTTGTTGGTCTGGACGGATGGCCACGTGCGCATTCCCCTCGCCTTCCGCGTGTGGCAGAAAGGGGGAGCCTCCAAGTACGACTTGGCTCTGGAGCTGCTTAGTTATGCGCGCAATCGGCTCAGGTGTAAGCCGCACTTTGTCCTGTTTGACTCGTGGTATCCGTCCCAGAAGCTCCTGAAGCGCATCCGCGATTATGGCTGGTATTTTGTCTGCCAGCTCAAGAAGGTAGTGTCTCAAAAGTGGAGGTCGGCTGAGATCGATGTCACACTGGGTCTTGTGTTGAGAGTGTCCCAACGCAAGGAGTGCCCGATGACGACATGTATCGCAGTCCGATGCCCTCACTGCCAAAAGGACCAAGTTGCCAAGCGCGGCACAACGGCCCGCGGAACCCAGCGCTACCTTTGCCAGAATACCATCTGTGCCAAGAACAGTTTTCTTCTCGCCTATCACAACCGGGGCTGTTTACCTGAGGTGAAGAACCTCATCATCGACATGAGTCTCAATGCCAGCGGGGTGCGCGATACAGCCAGGTCGCTCCACATTAGTACTAACACGGTTCTCAGCGAACTCAAGAAGAAAGAACCGGCACTAGAGTCGGTCAACACGGCGTTATTACGTACGTTGAATCCCGACGAGTTGCGGGTGGACATTGAGCGCGCGGGCGAAGCCGAGATGGACGAAATGTGGTCGTTTGTCCGCCGCAAAAACAACCCACGTTGGCTCTGGCATGCCATCGATCATCACACGGGAGCGGTCTTGGCCTATGTCTTTGGTCGCCGGAAAGACGAGGTGTTCCTCAAGCTCCAAGCGTTGCTGGAGCCCTTCGGCTTGACCCACTATTATACCGATAAGTGGGGCGCGTACACGCGTCATCTTGATCCAGAACAGCACACCGCTAGCAAACACTATACGCAGAAAATCGAGCGAAAGCACCTAACGTTACGGACACGTATCAAACGCTTGATGCGCAAGACCATCTGCTTCTCAAAGTCAACGCAGATGCATGACATCGTGATCGGCTTGTTTGTGAACCGCTATGCCTTTGGACGGGCGGTGTAAAAATGGCGACCTCCACTTTTGAGACACTCCCGACGGTTCCTCGCCTAGATACGCCTCGAGCACCTGGCGGACGATGTCTGCCAGATTGCCTCTCGCACCGGTTTTGGCTGCCAGCCTGGCTGCCAGTTCGGGTGAGAGGCGTATGGTGATGCGTTGGCTGGGGGGCATGGGTGGGCCCTAGGCGTCGCGGCCGTTGTGGTGCTGGCGGAACACTTCCGTCATGAGGGTTTCGAGGCGAACCAGCGTGGTTTTCACGTCGGCGTTGATCTCGAGCTGGCGGCGGTTGAACTCGCGTTGCTCCTGGTTGAACTCCCGCTGCGCCCGGTTGGCTTCCACTAACTCCTCGTAGGTACTATCCAGCTTCGCCACCAGCACGGCCAGGCGCCGGCTCAGCTCTTCGAAGGCGTCCTCGGCCATGGTCTCTCCTCCTAGCCCACCGACGCGGGCTTGCGGGGCCGCGGGCGCTTCGGGGGTGGCGTGGGGGTATCGCTGAGGCCGACAAGGTAATCGGTCGTACAGTCCAGCGCCCGGCAGAAGCGGTAGATAGTATCGGCTTCGACATGAGGCCGTTTGCCATTTTCCAACTCTGAGATCCACCCTTGTGGAATCTGCATCAGCGCGGCCAGCTCTTGCTGGCTCATCTGTCGCTCTTTGCGCCGCCGCCGTAACCGTTCCCCCAAGACTGCAAGACTCAGTCGTTCCATAATCGGCATAATCGCTCTCCTCTATACATAAAGATTATACGATCATAGATAATTCTAGTCTAGATTCCTCTACTTTCCGGTAAAGCAGGCGGTGTTTATGCGGCTAAGGGCATATCATAGTGCAACGCCGCTGCCTTCTGTTGCCTCCGGTGTCCGAGCACCCCTTTCGGCAGGTGCTCAGTGGGGGACTGCTTTTTGCGAAGTTGCTCGGGCAGCCCCATCAAGTCTGCGCAATGCACCTGTGAGAGGACCCGGCGCAGTCTGCCCGACGTCGGCTTGGGTGCACGATCCCAGAAGCCCGTTGGGATCGCAGGCTGAGTGGCCGCAATATACATCAGGATGGCCCCTGCCACCAACGCCAGTTCGGGCAGGCGTTGACGGCTTTCGGGAGCAAAGACGAACTGGCGGGCGGCTCCCAACATCTGCTTGGCTGTCAAAGGCAGCCCTTCCACCGGCCAGCGATCGAGGTAGAAGGCCTGCAGTTGAGCGCCCGTCAGCGGCAGCGCGGTGTTCAACAGTAACGGCTCGTCAAAGCGGGGATCATGGATGACCGCGGTACTGAATGTCGGTGCACCCGGCTGAGCATCGGCAAGCACCAGCCCATCCCAGAACTCCGCGTGCAGTCGCAGGGGAGCTTTGTGCGTACCGACCTGCCAGGTCTCGTGGCGGTCGGGCGGTGTCGCAGCAATGGTGTGGTTCTTGTACGTGCGCGGGAGGGGGCGCACGAGCGTCCCCCGCTTCGGTTTGCGCCCCTTGCCTTTATAGGCCGGCAGGGCCGCCCGCCGTGCCGTGAAGTTGATGGGGCCGCGCGACACATAGCGCGCAATGCCGGCCGCCTGGATCTGCATGAGGGGAAACCCCCGATCGCAGACGACCGCTTCGTCGTCGGCCAGCTTCTTCTGGACCTGCTGGAGTAGACGGGTTTGCAAGGTGGCTTCGCTCACATCGGTCCCCTCGCTCCGTACCAGGAGGTAGGGTACGGCCAGACGCTGTGCGTCGACCGACCCCACACGAGCCGCGATGCCTAGCGGGATAGCGGGTAACGCCTTCCCCGCTGCCGACGAGTAGTGCTTGGTCGGGCAGTCCCGCAGCCGCGGGCGGAAGAAGCCGACCAGGTCACAGGCGACCGGGCGATAGCCCCCGTATCGGTGGGCCTGAAAGCAGCCTTCCTCGCGGACGAGATGCTCCCAGGCTCCCAGCAACTGGGAGACTTGCCACGTGCCATACGCCAGAGCCGCCCAGCAGCGCCGGACGGCATCCGCAGCCAGCCCGCGATCGGCGAGCCCTGGGATGACTGCCCCCCGGCTCTGGAGTAGGCGCCCGCTGAGCAGCATCCACAGCAGATGGAAGAGACCCAGATGGGTACCGATAGGTACGCCAGCGACCACACGCGCCAAAACCCTATTGATACGGTAGAGTATGAAGGACATCAGGTGAGACCCCTTCAGGTAGAGATTGGTTGCGCAACCTCACTTTACCTGAAGACTTACCTGGTGTCCCCCAACTCTCTGCTATTTACCGGAAAGTAGAGTAATAGGGATAAAGAAGATTTATCTATGGGGTATACCCCAAAATTAAAAACCTTAAAAGAACGCTACCCCGATCTCACCTTATGAGGATAGATTGAGGTTGAAGCTGGGGGCGGTAAGGCTGAAAAATATGGATAATAAAGAATTGTTTGAAAAATTGGCAGCCATTGAACACGAAAGATGGGCAGATTGGCAAAAGTATGTACATCAAAAATGTTCACCGATTTTTGAGAAAGGCCAACTTAAAGGATTATTGATTCCTGCTGAATTGGTTTTACAATGGGAGCGACAAATTTCTACACTATATAAGGATTTAACTGAGACAGAAAAGGAAAAAGACCATGAACAGGTGCGTAGGTATTGGCATTTAATTTCCCCTACCCAAGAAGACCCTCAATAAAAGCATATGAAAAAATATAAAACGATTCAGGAAAAAGTAGATGATGTCACAGAACTCATAAAGCAAAAATGGGCTATTGAAAAAAGAATTGAGGAGGTATTAGAGGCCGGTTTTGAAACCTGTGTTTGTTTAAAAGAACCTTGTGTGTGTGGAGGGAACCCTTCTTCTGCTAATTTATAGAATTATGTACCGCCACAAAAACCGTCTCATCACCTGCCCTCACCGTAAGCATATCCTCATGCGCCAAGATACCGTGATCCGCTTCCCAGTCAGGAAATACAAGAAACGCCTGAATGAGCAGGGCAAGAAGCTCACCAAAGAGATGTTTTACCGCTTGGTCGAGTTTTTCAATGTCTACCCGCCTGTGGACTACGAACAACGGCATCATTGTGAGATCATTACGACGTATCAGAGTGTCAAACAGCGAACGAGATTTACGCATATCTTAAAGGTCTAGAGTAACAATAATCCCTTAACACTACTGTGCTTGCAATGCCAAAGCGTTGCACCGATAATACAACCCTTCTTCGCTGAACTGTCAGGGCAATCGCATCAGCAGGTGCTGTGCCTACTGTTATATCATGGAAGCCTGTGTGTGTTTAGCACCTTGTGGCCCTATCTCAATGGAATGTTACGGATGGAAACTCCTCACGCCATCGACCAGATATTTTCCTATTTCGCAGTTGTCCATGACCCTCGCCGCCAGCATCCCACGACGCTCCATCCGCTTGAGGCGATTATCACTATGACGATCCTGGCGACCATCTGCGGGGCCCACAACTGGGTGGAGATCGAACAGTGGGGACATGCGCACCATCCGTGGCTCGCAGAGTTTTTGGACTTGCAACATGGCATCCCGTCGCACGATACGTTTGGCCGGGTATTTGCCTTACTCGACCCGATGCGACTCCAGCAGGCTTTTACGGCGTGGATGAGCGCGCTGGCTGACCTTGCCGAGGACGTCATTGCCCTGGATGGAAAAACCATCCGGCGCTCCTTGGAGCGGGCCGATGGCAAAGGCGCGATTCATGTGGTGAGCGCGTGGGCATCGACCAATGAGCTGGTGCTGGCCCAATTTAAAGTAGACGACAAAAGCAACGAGATCACGGCACTACCTGAGTTGCTGGCGATGCTGAACCTCCATGGCAGCGTGGTGACGATTGACGCCATGGGGTGCCAGGTCGAGATAGCGCGTCAGATCATCGACCAAGGGGGGGCGTATGTGCTGAGTTTGAAGGAGAATCAGCCTGGATTGCACAGGGATTGCGCGGAGTTGTTTACGTGGCTCAGAGGTCCTCATCCCCTTGATGAGGAGGTGGTGCTGGGCTACGACGCACAGGTTGATGGGGGGCACGGGCGCATAGAGACCCGCAAGGTCTGGAGTACGGAGGCCCTTGAAGGGTTGGGGACGTGCCAGCGGTGGCCGGGCTTGGCGACGTTGGTCATGGTAGAAGCCACGCGGCAGATAGGGGACCAAGAAAGCCTGGAACGACGGTATTACATCAGCTCGTTACCAGGCACCACGGACAACGATGCGAAGCGCTTGAATGGGATGATTCGTACCCACTGGGAAATAGAAAATCGAGTCCATTGGGTGTTGGATGTCGCCATGGGGGAAGATACGAATCGCACGCGAAAAGGGGAAAGTGCCCAGAATCTCGCCTTAATCCGCAAGCTGGCGTTGAATCTGTTGCGACGCGAGACCTCAGTGCCAGCGGGCATCGCGGCGAAACAGAAGCGTGCGGGCTGGGACCACAGCTACCTGTTAAAAATCTTGGCACAAACTTGATGCAATTGCCCTGGCTGAACTGTCGCCAGGAGAGAGCGCAGAGGGGAAACGGCATGACTTTCGATAATTTTATCACCTTACTTGGGTATATTCATCGCCTCGATCCTCTTAGCATGCTTGGACAATGAGGTGCGCTTCAGCTGGAAACGCAGGGTCGTCTTACGAAAATATCCACACACCGAAAAGATACTTTTTGCCCTCAGTCCAGGGGAAACGCAATAGTGTCCGGCTCAATTTTTGCACGTAGGTGGAGCTTTCAGATGCAAGCGGTCAATATGCGTGATCAATTCAGCTTCCGTGGCCCAGCCACTGAGGTAGAAGCAGAGCATCTCATACGTCCGCTTGGTTGGTGCCTGTCCCACCCACAGGCTGAGCAACAGACTCGCAATAAAGGCCGCATAGACTTGGATGCGCACTCCGTTGATTCCCTGGCTCAGCAAATGCCGGCAGCCCAAGACACATTTGACCCAGCGGAAAAACAGCTCCACCGCCCACCGATAGCGATACGCCACGGCAATCAACTCGGCGTCCAGGTCCAGCCGATTCGTGACCAAGACCAACACGTCAGGCGTGCCATCCTGCCGCGTCCTGCCCGTCGCGACCTGCACCACGCGGAACGGCTGCGGCAGCAAGCGCGTATGGTGCGCCGTGCCCAAGCGGCGGAGGACCGCATCGTAGACCACCCCCGCTTGCACCGCGGCGGGCGACAGGACGCGCGCCTCCTGCACCTCGTAGGCGGCGTTGTCCTTCACCCGACAGAGGAAGCGGCACGGCAGGTCATGCAGTTCCTGACACAAGCTATAGTCGACATAGCCCCGATCGACGACGTAGAAGCCGCCCGGCTGCACCAGGCGCCGCCACGCAGCCCGCTCCGACCCGTTCCCGGCCGTGACCGTCACATCGACAGGCCCCTGACGCAGCACCGCAAACGCCACATGCATCTTGGCCGCCCGATGTTGGTCGTCCTGCCACAGGGCCCAAGCCATCCGCGGCAAGGCGGGCAAGAGGCTGCCATCGACCGCAATCAACGGGGCCAGCGCGGCGTGCTCGGCCAGCGGCAGGTGCGGGCGCAAGCGGGCTCCCAGCGGGCTCAGCACCGCATGCAACAGCGTCGCGTCAAAGACGTAGGCCGCTTCACTGCGGGCACTCAAGGACACGGGGTGGACCCCGAGGCGCTCCTGCACTGTGGCCAACGTCGTCGTCTGTTGCAAGCCGCGCAAGCTGGTCACCACCGGGTTAAAAAAGGACAGCAACAGCAAGCTGGCATACTGATCGTAGAACAACTGCCGGTTCCCGGCGCGGTCCCGCTCCGTCGCGGCGCGGTGGAGGTGGTCAAAGAGCGGGCCCAGCAGGCGAAAATATTTGAACCCTTGGAGGGTCTCCTCTGACAGCGAGGGCGGAAGGCAGAGACCCATGTCGATGTCCTTCTTTCTTGCAAGAGGGGGAGGCACCTTTGTGAGTCGCGTAAGAGTCTACCGTATAGCACGATTTCCTAACGCCCCCTCAGCAAGATTTGTGCCGGACACTATTGGGTACACAGCCCAGAGGGGGATATGGGTAAACAGCACGAGGGGAGTGCTGCTCGAGAGGCGTGCCACATCGTTTTTAAGCCAGTCCAGCTGGTCTTGGCCGAGGCTGCCTAGACCCGCAGCCTTGAAGTTCAGGACATTAACGAGCCCGATAAAATGCACGCCCTGGTAATCGAAGCTCTGCCAGCCGTTCCCCGTGGTCCCTTTGCCGTAGCGGTGCAGAAATTCCTTGCCCCCATCGGCAAAGACGTCATGCTCGCCGGGCACGTAAAAGACCTGGCTCGTCTTGATGTCTTTGAGGGCCTCCGCGAGGGTGTCGAAGGCGCCCGCTTTCTGGCTATGCGTGAGGTCCCCGGTGTGGAGGAGAAAGGCCGGCGCCGGCTGCAGCGCATTGATCTGGGCGATGGCCAGTTGCAACGTGGCCATCACGTCGGGATTCGCCGCGCCTTTGAAGCCGATATGCATATCGCTCATCTGTACGAAGCTGAAATCCCCCTGCTGGGACTGCCCAGGCGCGAGCTGTGCAGCTGCGGCTTGTCCGAACGTCCGCGACGAGAGGAGTCCTCCAGCCAGGGTCCAGACGAGCCCGGTCCCGGCCCAGGCCATACAGGCGAGGACGTGTCGACGCTTGATGCCCTCTTCCGGGGGCTCGTCTTGGGTGTGGTCGTGCTGAGCGCGGATGGTGTCGTCTGTCATGATGATCTCCTTCACGGTTACTGCACGATGATCGTGCCTTGCATGTGCGGGTGGAGGGCGCAGAAATAGGGATAGGTCCCTGGAGCGGTAAAGCGGTACGCGAAGGTGTCGCCGGCGTCCAGGCCGGGCGATGCGAACAGCCCTTGGGTTGAGGTCACGGTATGGAGGTCGCCGTCGTTATTGACCCAGGTGACGGTGGTGCCGGCGCGGATGGTGAGGGTCGCCGGCCCAAACATCGCCTGTTCAAGGGTGACCTGTGGCGCCGTTGCCGCGGCTGTCGCGGACTCCGCCTGTGTAGGAGATGGGGTCGCCTGGGCGGCCATGGGACCAGGGACGCTCACGAGCCAGGTGCAGAGGACGCTTGCGGCGAGAGCGGCGCCCCACCCACGTCGCTGGCGGCTGCACGAGCCGTGTACGGTGGCGCCATGGGGGCACGAGGGCTGTGGACTCCAGGGCACCAGCGGCAGCGGGGTCCATGGGGGAACACGGGAGAGAGCGTCGCAGAGCTGGCCAGACCGATGTGCAAGTAATGACCTCATAAGGTTCTCCTTCCTCGACCAACGTGTATCTTTGACTCAGGACCTGCTATCCATGCGCGGCTGCGATGGCAGGTCCTCTCAGAGAGCCGGCGGCGCGGCGTTGCCGACGCGGATGGCCGGTGACGGCGTGCAGCACGGCTGAGCGCAGGCGTCACGGTCCTGCGTTTCGTCTGGCTATACCGAGGTATCGAGGCAAATGTTCCCGGGCCGAAGGCCCATTCTGCAGTGGGGAATAAAAAAGGGTGATGCCCAGTCCTTTTCCGTGCAGGAGGAGCGCACCACACCTCCAGGACGCGGGGGGAGGAGCGCACGACGGGAGGGTACGAGAGGCAAGGAGCACAATGATGATGGCCACAGGCCAGAGGAAGACGGCTCGGCTTGCCGTCGAGCCAGGGGTACAGTACCCTTCGCACGTCAACACGTGCCGGCTCCGCGGGGGCCCCGTGGCGGGGCCCGCACGAGGGCACAGGAGGCCGGCCGGGAGGGTCAGTGCTGAC
>Ga0081455_10005933_pt1 | contig 13259 bp, 11 predicted proteins | sample TabmetS3T2R1_FD_70207 | JGI IMG/M metagenome (GOLD analysis project Ga0081455, IMG submission 70207) | Tabebuia heterophylla rhizosphere microbial communities from the University of Puerto Rico - S3T2R1 | ecosystem: Host-associated > Plants > Roots > Rhizosphere ... | reverse complement strand
TGGGGGCCCTTGGGGTTGACGCGCGAGACCGAGTCGTCGCCGTAGTTGGTGACCCAGACGTAGCCGTCGGCGACGGCGACGCGCAGGGCCTTCTTGCCGACCGGGATCCGCGCGATCGGCTTGAGGGTCGGCGCGCTCACCTTGATGAGGTTGGGCTTGCGGCGGCCGAGCACCCAGACCGCGCCGTCGGACGCGCGGATGTCGTTGATGCCCTCGGGGACTGCCAGGCGGCCGACGACCGTCGCGGTGTGCGGATCGATCTCGACGAGGTTGTCGGCGCCTGACGGGGATTGCTCGCCGACCCAGATGGCGCCCTCGCCGGCGTCGATGGCGCGCGGCTCGCCCATCATCGGGATCGGGTCGCCGATGAGGTTCCCGGTCTTCGCGCGCACCTTCATGACCTCGTGGTCCTTGGCCACCGTGACCCACAGCTCGCCGCGGCGGGAGACGATGTCCGAGATGCCCATGCCGAGGCGGGGGGCGTGGCGGCGGCGGACGTTCGCCGTGCCGACCCGGCCGAGCCAGGGCGTGCCGGTGCTCGCCACCCACGCGTTGCCGCCGGCCACCTCGACGTTGACCGGTCGGGGGCCGACGTGCACGGTCTTGACGACGTGCGGCGCTGGGGCGGCCGCGGTCGTCGTGGCCGGCGCCGTCGTGGCCGCGTGTGTCCGCGGGGAGCCCGTCGTCGCGGGGCTGGGATCGGAGCCGCCGTTGGCGAACAGCACCGCAGCAGCGGCGCCGACGGCGGCGGCCAGCGCGATGATCCCAGCGGTGGCGACGCCCTGACGCCCGCGGCGGCGTGCCGGCGCATCGGGCCAGGTCGCATCGAGGTCCGATCCCGACCGGCGACGCGTCCGCCGCTTCGGAGCCGTTGCCGGCGGCGTGCCGGTCGCGGCGGCGAGCGCCGCGGCGCCCAGCTCGCCCGCGGAGGACTGCCGGTCCTCCGGCCGCTTCTCAAGCGCGCGCCGGACCACGGCGTCGAAGGCGGCCGGTACGTCCGGCATCAGCCTCGACGGCACGGGCGCGGCAGCGTGCAGGTGCGCCCACAGCCGCGCCTCGTCGCTCTCGCGCGCATAGGGCACCTGGCCGGTGAGGGCGAAGAACAGCACGCAGCCGAGCGCGTAGATGTCGGCGCGCCCGTCGACGCGGCCGCCACGGATCTGCTCGGGCGCGACGAAGTCGAGCGTTCCGACCCAGCCACCAGGCGTGGTCAGCCCGGCCTCGGACAGCGCGTGGCGCGCGAGCCCGAAGTCGCTCAGGTAGACGTGGTCGCGCGCCCCGAGCAGGATGTTCGCCGGCTTGACGTCACGGTGCACGAGCCCCGCTTCGTGCGCCGCGTCGAGGGCATCGCCCACCTGTGCGACGATCGCCGCCGCCGCGTCCGGCGCGAGCGGTCCGTCGGTCGTGATCCGCTCGCGCAAGTCGTCGCCGTCGACGAACCGCATGACGATGTACGCGCGCCCCGCGTGCTCGCCGGAGGCATGGATCGGGATCACGTTGGGGTGCTCGATGGCCGCTGCCGCGCGCGACTCGCGCAGGAAGCGCTCGCGGACGCGACCGTCTCCAAGGAGGCTCGCGGCGATGACCTTGATGGCGACGATGCGGTCGAGCCCGAGTTGCGTCGCGCGGTACACCACGCCCATGCCTCCGCGACCGGCAACCCCGATGATTCGGTAGCCGGCGAAATCCGTGCCGGGCGCCAGGTCCTCCACAGGCCAGTCTTGCTCGGCGCCGATATCCAGGTCAAGCAGGGCGGACGCCCGCCCGCTCACCGACCGGGCGCCGGCCTGGCGCAGGGCACGTCGGAAAGCGGACATGGGGAGACCTCCAGGGGAGTGTGCGGATCCCCTGCCCGATTCCCACAACGGCTGGGCGCCCCGAGGGTTGCGCGGATGGTCAGGTTTGTAGCGCGGCCTCGCGCCGCCGCCGCCTCCATGCCCCCGCGGCAAGACCGCCGGCCGCGCCGAGCAGGGCGAGCGGGACGAGGATGGCGAGGCCGACGAGCGCGACGCCGGCGCTGACCTCGAGCACGCGGACCGCGTCGCGCGCCGCGTCGCCGGGCGACCACGAGCCGCCACCGCCCGGCACCGGCTCGCCCTTGCGCGTGCTGCTCGTGACGTCGACCTCGATCGTGGCGAAGTTGGCGCGATTGCGGACGCTCTCGAACTCGCGCTGGTAGCGCTGCAGCGCCCGGCGGTTGTCGGCAATGCGGGCGCGCAGGCTGCTGATCTCCTGCGCGGTCGTGGCCTTGGCCAGTGCGCGCAGCAGGCCGCGGCGCTCCGCACGGGCCTCGGCCAGGCGCGCGGCCGCGCTGTCGTAGGCGCCGGTGATGTCCTGCGCGCTCTGCTCCAGCGAGCGGACGTGGCCCAGCTTGCTCAGGCGGGCGACGGCGTCGTCGAGGCGGGCGCTGGGGACGCGCAGCGTGAACGACGCGCTGCCGCGACCGTTCGTGGTCGCGACCTGGGAGGACTGGACGAAGCCGCCGACGGACTGCGTCGCGTTCACCACGTCGTCCGCGGTGCGCTGGACGTCGGTGGTCGTGAGCGCGAGGCGGGTCGTGCGCTCGACCCGGCGGGTGCGGGGCGTCGCGGCGAGTGACGGCGCGGCGGCCCCTGAGCTCCCGGACCCGGCGGCCGTGTCGCCCTGCGCCTGCTCGGGCCCCGACTGTGCGCTCACGGCCGGCGTTCTGCTCGCGGAGTCGTTGCTCGAGCCGCCGCCCACGAGCGCGACGGCGACGAGCGCCGCGAGCACGCAGCCCGCGACGGCGAGCGCCGGCACGAGGTTGCGCCGTGGCCGCGTGCGCGCCGGCTTCGGGAACCCGCGCCCCACGCGGGCGTCGAGCCGCGCCCGGAACGCCGGCGCCATCGCGGGCGCATCGGCGCGCACGTCGCGAACGAGCGCGGCGAGGTCGGGCTCGGCGACAGGATCGCCGGCCAGCGCGGCCTCGAGCGCCTCGAGCTCGGCGGCGACCGCGGGATCGAGGGTGGTCTCACGACGGCGCATGGCAGGCCTCCCGCAGTCGGGCGACGGCACGGTGGACGCGGGTGCCGGCGTTTGAGGCCGAGATCCCCAGCACCTTGGCGATCTCGGCATTGCTCAGGCCGGCGTGGAACTTGAGCGCGATGAGCTCGCGGTCGCGTGGATCGAGCCCGGCCAGCGCGGCGCGGACCGTCGCGCGCCGCTCGGCCGCCTCGGCCTCGCTCTCGGGAGCCGGCTCGTCGGCGGGCTCGTCCTCCGCGAGCGCGGCGATCCGCTTGCGCCGCCGCAGCTCGTCGAGCGCCGCGTTGCGCGCGATGCCGAAGAGCCACGCGCGCTGCGTGCCGCGGCGCGGGTTGAACGAGCGCTGCTTGCGAAAGGCGCGCTCGAACGCCGTCGCGGTGACCTCCTCGGCCGCCGAGCGATCGCGCAGCAGCGACGACGCGTACGCGTAGACCGCGTCGGCGGTCGCGCGGTAGAGCGCCTCGAACGAGGCGGCGGCGGTCGCGGGCGACTGGTCGACGGCCATCGTCAGCGTCTGCTCCACATCCGTCCTACGGCGTGCGGGCCGATTCGTCACGCGGGCACCGAAACCCGCGGCGGCCCGAGGGTATCGTCACTGTGTGAGCCCCCTGGGCGCGACACTTGGCGCTGTGGCGTTGCTGATGTCTCCCGCAGTCGATGTGGCCGCCGGCGCGCGGACGACCGACTCGATCCTGCACAGCAAGCGGCTGTGGGCGACGGTCAACGTCTGCGACACCGTGGGTCATCCGGACTCGCTGGGTATCCGCGGATCGATGCCCGGCAGCGGCGACAAGCGCGAAGAGATGTTCATGCGCTTCCAGGTGCAGTACTTCAAGCCATCCGATCAGCTGTGGCACGACTTGGGCCCGGCCGGCGACTCCGGCTGGGTCGACGTCGGCAACGCGCGCCCGACCGCCCGCCAGGCCGGGCGCACGTTCACGGTCACGCCGCCGCGACCCGGCGCGCCGGCGTACCTGTTGCGCGGGGTGGTCACCTTCGAGTGGCGCGAGAATGGCCTTGCGGTGCGACGGGCGCGCAAGCGGACGAGCGCCAATCATCCGAACACCGCGGGCGCGGACCCGCAGACAGCGAGCGCATCGACATGCTCCGTAAGCTGACGCCGCTACTGGTCGCGCTCGCCGTGCCGGCATCGGCGGGCGCGGCGTCGCATTCCAACCTGTGGGCGACCGTGAACCAGTGCGACCCGCCGTCCAAGCCGGGTGCCGTCGGCATCCGCGTGTCGATCCCGCGCGAGAAGGGCGCGCCGCAGCAGTGGGCGCGGATCCGCCTGCAGTGGTTCGACAGCGAGGTCCGCGCGTGGCGCCGCGTGCGATCGGGCGGCGACGCGGGCTGGGCGCGGATCGGCATCGGGACGCGCCTCGTCGAGGGCGGGACGACGTTCACGTTCCCGCCGCCGCAGCCAGATTCGCGGCTCGTGCTGCGCGGTGTGGTCGATGTCGAGTGGCGCGACGGCCGTGATGTGGTCGACCGCGCGCACATGCGCACGACCGGTAATCACCGCGACGCGAAAGACCCGCACCTGAAGGTCTCGCGCGCGTCGTGCGAGATCATGCGGTAGCGAACAGCCGCGGGTCGTTCGTGATGATCCCGGTGACGCCGATGGCGTCGAGCGCGGCGATGCGCTCGGGGTCGTCGACCGTCCACACGTAGAGCTCGCCGCCCTCGGCCTCGATCGCCCGCGCGAGGCGCGGCGTCACGAGCGCCCAGTGCGACATGACGGCGTCGATGCGGCCGTCGCGGATCGCGCGTGCGGCGCGCCGCGGCAGGACGACCTGGGCGTAGCGCGCGGCGGCCAGCGCCGGGAGCCGCGTCCAGGGGTTGCCGAGGTAGTTGCGCCGCACCTTCGGGACCGACCAGCCGAGCCGGATGTCGGGCGCCGCCGCGCGCACGACCGGCAGGCTCTCCTCCTCCATCGTCGAGATGAGCGCGCGCTCGGCCAGGCCATAGGCGCGCAGCGCCTCGATGACGCGAGTCTCGTAGCCGGCCATCTTCAGGTCGACGTCGAGCTCCACGCCCGCCCACGCGTCCTGGGCGAAGTGCGCGAGCCCCTCCTCGAGCGTCAGCGGCGTCCCGCGCGCGGCCGCCTCGAAGTCGTGCGCGAGCACCAGCCGTCCGGAGCCGTCCCGGTGCTCGGGCAGCACGTCGAACTCGACCATGTCGACACCCGCGGCGAGCGCAGCGTCGAAGGACTCGAGCGTGTTGCCCGGTGCGATGAGGTCGGCGCCCTTGTGGCCGATGCGCTTCAGTGCTGACACGCGTCGCACCAGTATGTCGTGCGGTTGTCGTCGCCCTGACCACGCTCCCGGATCGGCGCGCCGCAGCGCGGGCACGGGCGCCCGGCACGGCGGTAGATCGTGCGGTGGCGATCCTGGTAGCCGTCGCTCGCGGACTCCTGCATGCGCGGGCGCAGCAGCCGGACGATGCGCAGCGCCTCGTCGTCGGAGACCGCTCGGGCCGGCCGCCACGGGTCGACGGCGGCCGCGAAGCAGCCCTCGCTCTTCCACAGGTTGCCGATGCCCGCGATCGTCTTCTGATCGAGCAGCGCGTCGCCGATGCCGCGCGTGGGGTCGTCCTCGCGCAGGCGGGCGAGGAAGCGCCGCTCGTCGAACTCCGGCGCGAGGATGTCTGGCCCGAGGCCGGCGATCCGCTGGTCGAACCGCGCGCGCGAGGCGGTCATGAGCTCGAGGACCGGCCCGTCGAACTGCACGACCTCGTGCCCCTCGGCTCGCAGCACGAGCCAGGCGCGGCTCGGCGCCCGCCGCCACCGTTCGCCGGACCGGTGGATGTCCCAGGCGCCGGTCATCCGCAGGTGCGAGTGGATCAGCAGGTCGCCCTCGAAGCGCAGGAAGAGGTGCTTGCCGTGGGCGTCGACACGGTCGACCGCGCGCCCGGCGAGCCGCTCGGGCCAGCGGTCGGACGCCAAGCGCCGGTGCGGTGTGGCGAGTTCGTCCGGCACGCGTCCCGCGAGGACAGCGTCCATGCGGCTCGCCGCGTAGTGGATCGTGTCGCCTTCGGGCACCCGGTTAGAGTGCCCGCTCGAGCTCGAGCTCGTCGCGGATCGGAATCCCGGCGACGCCGGTCGCCGAGATCTGCGGCTTGGCACGCCGGGCGATCTCGACCGCGCGCGGGAGCAGCGCCTCGAGGACGAAGCCGTGGCGCTGGTAGAGCCGCAGCGCAGGGAAGTTGTCGTTCGTGGTCGTCACGCGCAAGCGCTTGCAGCCGTGGGCGCGGGCGGCCTCGGCCACCGCCTCGACCAGCGCGCCGCCGATGCCGGCGCCCACCGTGAGCGCGTTGAGCGTGACGAGCTCGCAGCGGTCGCCTTCGATCGCGTAGGTGGCGAGGCCGGCGCGCTCGTCCTCGACCTCGGCCAGGATCGCCGGCAGCTGCGCGGGGCGATGTTGGCGCCCGTCGCCATAGGCGATGACGTCGCTGCCCCAGGCCGCGCGCAGGACCTCCGCCGCCCAGTCACGCTCGTCTTCGTGCAGCCGCCGCACCTGCACGTCGCCGTGGGGCGCCATCAGCTCGAGCCGGTTGCCGAACGGGTCCGAGACGTAGAAGCGCGGCCCGTCCCAGCGCACGTCATGGCCGGCGGCGTCGAGCCGGTGGGCGAGGACCCGCAGCTCGTGCGCCTGCGAGACCGCGAGCGCCGGGTGCGCCTTCCACGCCGGCTTGAAGTCCTTCTCGATGCCGACGTGCAGCTCCTGGTCGCCCGCGCGAAACCACACGCCGCCGCGGCCCAGCAGGCGCTCGGGCTTCCGGATCTCCTGCATGCCGAGCAGCGCGCCGTAGAACGCGCGCGCGGCGTCTTCGCTTCCCGGCGGCGCGGCCACTTGCACGTGGTCGACGCCGGTGATCATGCGCTCAGCGTCAGCTTGCGCGGCCCGGCGCGGAAGCCCAGGTCGATGAGCAGCGGCTCCCATTGCGAGCCGACGACCGCCTCGCCGTCGACCTTCTCGAGCGACAGCTTGCGGCCGCGCCCGCTGGTCACGAACCCGGCGAGTGCCTCGAACGCGGGCCGGATCCGCGGGTCCTCGTGGTCGACGAGGACCGCGATGCCCTTCCCGCCGCGCTCGACGTAGAGCATCGGCTCGGCGCCGGCGAGGACGACGTAGGCGCCCGCGACCCGCTGTGGGCGCCGGGCATCGTCCTCTCGCTTTGGCCACGGCAGCGCCGCGCCGTACGGCTGCGCCGGGTCGGTGGCGGCGAGGACGACCGGTGCCGCCTCGGCGTCGGCGCGCTGCGAGCGCAGCCGCTCGACCGCGCCCGGGAGCGCGAACTGCGCGCCGCCGAGACCCTCGATGAAGTAGCCGCGCCGGCACACGCCGAGCGTCTCGAGCTGGCCGAGCGTGTCGTAGAGGATTGAGAAGCCGCCGGGGATGCCCTCGGCGAGCACCTGCTCGCGGGTGACGATGCCGTAGCGCTCGAGCAGCAGCTCGGCCAGCGTCCGGCGCCGCTCGCCGGGCTCCGGCTCGGTGCGGAAGAGCGCCGAGGTCAGCGACCAGCGGCCCTGGACCTGTGCGGCTGCGCCGCTGCGGCGCGAGGCGAAGCGCTGGCCGGGCCGGCGGCGATGGTCGCGAGCGCGCTGCGCGCGGGCCAGGGTGAGGCGCGGCGCCCGCAGCGGCGCCCACGCGTCGTTCGTCACCTCGCCGGCCCACACGAGGTCCCACAGCGCCTCCTGGATCTGCTCGGGCGCGATGCTCAGCTCGGCGAGCAGGTCAGTGAAGAAGCACGGCGACCGGGTCAGGCGCTCGCGGATGACGTCGTGCTCCGGCGTGTCCGGGCGCTCGGACTTGTTCGGCGGCGGGCCGATGGCCTCCACGTCGTCGCGGAAGTAGAGCGCGACGCGGCCCGAGTTGCGGCCGAGCGCGCCGGCGCCGACCCAGACGAGCTCACCGCTGGCGCAGAGCTGGTCCATCCACGTCGTCGAGTAGGTGCCGCAGCGGCGCGGGAGCACGTCGCGTTCCCAGACGTCGGCGGGCAGGGCGAGACCCTGCAACGGCCCCAGCCCCTCGCGCAGGCGGTCGACGCCGGCGCCCGCCGCCGGATGGCGGTCGACGCCCTGCCACGACGGCAGGAACGCCGCGAGGGCCCGCTGGTCGGCGGCCTCGATCTCCTTGCGCAGGACCGCGAGCGAGGCGCGGCGCAGGCGCCGCAGCACCTCGGGATCGCACCACTCGCGCTCGCTGCCGTCGGGCCGCAGCTCGCCGCGCACGAGCACGCCCTCGCGCTCCAGAGCGGTGAGCGCGCTGGAAAGGTCGACGCCGTAGCGCGTCCGCAGCTCGGCGGTCGTGAACGGGCCGTGGGTGCGGGCATAGCGGGCTGCGAGCTTCTCGACAGGGGCCTCGACGTCGGCGATGAACGCCTCGGGCAGGCCGCTTGGCGGGACGGCCCCGAAGGCGTCGCGGTAGAGCCCGGCGTCGTCGGCGGCGATCCAGCGCTCCTCGCCCGCGACGCGGATCCGCACCGCCCGCCGCTCGCGTTCGAGCTCGGCGAGCATCGAGGCGGGGTCGAGGCCGGGCAGGACGCGGTCGGCCACCTCGGCGTCGGTGAGGTCGCCGAGGCGGCGCAGCACGTCGGCAAGGCCGTCGCGCGAGTCGGCGCGCGTGCGGTCCGAGCGGTGCTGGAGGTCGGCCTCGACCTGCTCGAGCGCCGCGGGGTCGATGAGCTCGCGCAGCTCGTCCTGGCCAAGCAGCTCGCGCAGCAGCTCGCGGTCGAGCGACAGCGCCGCCGCCCGCCGCTCGGCGTTGGGCGTGTCGCCCTCGTACATGTACGTCGCGACGTAGTCGAAGAGCAGCGACGACGCGAACGGCGACGCGGTCGGCGTCTCGACCTCGACCACCGAGAGGTCGCGGCGGTGCAGCGCGCGCAGCAGCTCGGTCAGGCCCGGGAGGTCGAGGACGTCGCGCAAGCACTCGCGATAGGTCTCGAGGATGATCGGGAACTGCGCGTAGCGCCGGGCGACCTCGAGCAGCGACTGCGACTTCAGCCGCTGTTGCCACAGCGGGGTGCGCTTCCCGGGGTAGGCGCGCGGGATGAGCAGCGCGCGCGAGGCGTTCTCGCGGAAGCGCGCGCCGAACAGCGCGCTCGTGCCGAGCTCCGCCACGACGATGTCCTCGAGCTCGTCGGGGTCGATGAGCACGAGGTCGGCGCCCGGCGGCTCGTCCGCGTCAGGGAGGTGGACGATGATCCCGTCGTCGGACCAGATCGCGTCGGACTCCAGGCCGTACTCCTCGCGGATGCGGCGCGAGAGCGCGAGGCCCCAGGCGGCGTGCACGCGGCCGCCGTACGGGCTCAGCACGCACAGCCGCCAGTCGCCGATCTCGTCGCGGAAGCGCTCGATGACGATCGTGCGGTCGCTCGGCACCACCCGCGTCGAGTCCTGCTGCTCGCGCAGGAAGGCGACGAGGTTGCGCGCGGCGAGCTCGTCGAGGTCATAGTCGCGCTCGAGCACCTCGACGGGCTGGTCGACCGCCCAGCGCGCGAACGCGCCGATCTCGCGGCCGAGTTCCTTCGGCCGCCCGACGCCGTCGCCCTTCCAGAACGGGACCGCGCCGGGGACGCCGGGCGCCGGCGTGACGATGACCCGGTCGCGGCCGATCTCCTCGATCCGCCAGGTCGAGGCGCCGAGCAGGAAGGTCTGACCGGCCCGGGCCTCGTAGACCATCTCCTCGTCGAGCTCGCCGACGCGGCGGCCGTCGGGCAGCACGACGCTGTAGAGGCCGCGGTCGGGGATCGTGCCGGCGTTCGTCACCGCGAGCTGGCGCGCGCCCTTGCGCGCACGGATGGCCCCCGCGACGCGGTCCCACACGATCCGCGGGCGCAGCTCGCCGAACTCCTGCGAGGGGTAGCGCCCGTCGAGCATGTCGAGGACGTTCTCGAGCAGGTCGCGGCTGAGCTCGCCGTAGGAGTGCGTGCGGGTGATGAGCGCGAAGAGCTCGTCGACGGAGATCGCCTCGGGCTCGGCCGCCGCCGCGATCGACACGATGTGCTGGGCGAGGACGTCGAGCGCGTTGCGCGGGACGACCGTCGGCTCGATGCGCCCCTCGCGCATGAGCTTGGTGACCACCGCGCACTCGAGCAGGTCGGCGCGGAACTTGGGGAAGATGCGGCCCTCGCTGGTGTCGCCGACCGAGTGGCCGGCGCGGCCGATGCGCTGCAGGCCGCGGGCGACCGACTTCGGCGACTCGACCTGGATGACGAGGTCGACCGCGCCCATGTCGATGCCCAGCTCGAGGCTGCTCGTCGCGATGAGGCACGGCAGCTCGCCCGCCTTGAGCATCTCCTCGACGACGATGCGCTCCTCGCGCGCGAGCGAGCCGTGGTGGGCGCGGGCGATCTCCTCCTCGGCGACCTCGTTGAGGCGCAGGGCGAGGCGCTCGGCGCCGCGGCGGTTGTTGACGAAGACGATCGTCGAACGGTGCTGGCGGACGAGCTCGACGATCTCGGGGTAGATCGCCGGCCAGATCGAGCGGCGCGTGACGTCGCCGCGCTGGGCGTCCTGAAGGAAGTCGCTGTCGACGCCCTGGTCGGGCTCGACCATCGACTCGACCGGGACGTGGATCTTGAGGTCGAGCGGCTTGCGGATGCCGGCGTCGACGATCGTCGCCTTGCGCCGCGGCCCGACCATGAACCGCCCGACCTCCTCGAGCGGGTTCTGGGTCGCGCTGAGGCCGATGCGCTGCGGGTCGTGGTCGCTGAGCTCGGACAGGCGCTCCAGGGTCAGCGCGAGGTGGGCGCCGCGCTTCGTCGAGGCGACCGCGTGGATCTCGTCGACGATGATCGACTCGACGCCGCGCAGCATGTCGCGGGCCTGCGAGGTGAGGATCAGGTAGAGCGACTCGGGCGTCGTGATGAGGATGTCCGGCGGGTTGCGGCGCATGGCCGCGCGGTCGCGCTGGGGGGTGTCGCCGGTGCGGATCGCGACGGACACGTCGGCGCCGATACCCCGCAGCGGCGCACGCAGGTTGCGATCGACGTCGTAGGCGAGGGCCTTGAGCGGCGAGACGTAGACCAGGCGCGTGTGGTCGGCGGGCTCGCGCGAGAGCGCGTCGAGTCCCCAGAGGAAGGCGGCAAGGGTCTTCCCGCTCCCGGTGGGCGCTGAGATGAGGACGTGCTCGCCGGTGGCGATGGCCGGCCAGGCCTTGGCCTGGGCAGGCGTCGGAGCCTCGAACGCGCCCTCGAACCAGTCGCGGACGGCAGGTGTGAAGTGCGACAACGGCAAACCTTTCCGAGGGTACCCGGGCCGCTGCGGGGACCCGGTTCGGCTAGCCCCCGGTCAGCTCGCGCGCCCGCGCGAACACCGCGTCGAGCATCGGCTCGGTGAGCTTGCCCGTGAACGTGTTCTGCTGGCTGGGGTGAAAGCAGCCGAGCATCGTCAGCCATTCGCCGTCGTCGAACTCGGCGCCGTGGCCGAACCGCGGGCGCGGGCGCGGTGCCGGGTGACCCTGCGCGACGCGCAGGAGCAGCGCGGCGTCCCATGCGAAGGCGCCAAGGCAGACGACGACGCGCAGGTCGGTGAGCAGGCCGAGCTCGGCGACCGACCACGGCAGGCAGGCATCGCGCTCGGCCGGCGTCGGCTTGTTCGCCGGCGGCGCGCAGCGAACCGCGGCGGTGATCCAGGCGCCGAGGAGCGCCAGCCCGTCGTCGGCGCTGATCGACGTCGGCTGGTTGGCGAAGCCGGTGCGATGCAGGCCGGCGAAGAGCCAGTCCCCGGAGCGGTCCCCGGTGAAGACTCTTCCCGTGCGGTTGCCGCCGTGTGCCGCGGGCGCCAGGCCGAGGATGAGCACCCGCGCCGCGGGGTCGCCGAAGCCCGGGACCGGCCGCCCCCAGTAGGTCTCGTTCGCGAACGCCGCCCGCTTCTCGCGGGCAACCTGCTCGCGCCAGGCGACGAGGCGCGGGCAGCGGCGGCACTCGACGACCTCGGCCTCGAGGCGCGCGAGCTCGTCCGTCACGCGCGGTCGAGCGCGCCGAGCATGAGGCGCGTGATCACCGGCTCGAGGGCGAGCAGGTCCGCCGGCTCGCCGGTGCGCAGCGAGCGTGACGCGAGCTCGACGGAGGCGCCGATGACCGCGAACGCGTCATCGCGCGAGGCGAAGGTCTTGGCTCCGTACCGCGGTGCGGCGCGGAGGTTGTCGCGGTACAGCGAGTCGGCGAAAGCGTCGAGGATCGCGTCGCGGCGGGCTGCGGCCTGCGGCCCGGCACCGATGATCTGCACGAGCAGCGTCTGCGCGGACGCCGGGTAGTCGGCCAGCGTCTGCAGGAACGCGCGCACGCCGGCGGCGACGCGCTCCTCGTAGGCGGCGTAGCCCTCGGCGTCGGACGCCTCGGCCATCGCGCGCATCACTTCCGTCGCCGCCTCGTCGAACAGCGCGAGGATGCACTCCTCCTTGTTGCCGAAGTGCTCGTAGAACGTCGCTTTCGACATCCCGGCCTCGCGGGCGATGGCCTCCGCGCTGGCCTCGGCGTAGCCCATGCGGGCAAAGACGTCGGCCGCGGCCTCGAGCAGCCGCCGGCGCTGCACGCTGAGACGCACCTCCAGCGGAGGAGCGTGACGACCCCTTGGGACGGTCGGTACGGGGCGCTCAGCGGCGGCCATGGCCCCAATGGTATGTACGCTCACGGTCCCCATGCTGCATCGAGTTGTTCCCATCGCCCTGCTCGCCACCGTCGCGCTCGCCGGCTGCACCACGCAGGCGAGCAACAACGACTCCTCCGGGAAGTTCAAGGGCGACCAGCGCCTGGTGGCCAACGCGGTCGAGGATTTCGAGAGCGCGGCCTCGAAGGGCGACCAGAACAAGATCTGCCGCGACCTGCTCGCCAAGTCGCTCGTCGACCAGTACGCGCAGCACGGCGGGACGTGCGAGAAGGCCGTCGATGGGGCGCTGAAGGACACCGACTCGTTCGGGCTCACCGTCGAATCGGTGGCGATCAACGGGCAGCAGGCCACCGCCCGCGTGAAGGCCGATCGCGGCAAGCACGACGTCATGCAGAACATCGCCCTGACCAAGCAGGGAGCGGGCTGGCGGATCAGCCAGTTCGGCTGAGTCAGCTCAGCGCGCGGCCGTACTGGCGCTCGTAGTAGGCGCGGTAGTCGCCCGAGCGGATCGGCTCCCACCACCACGCGTTGTCGCGGTACCACGCGACGGTCCGCTCGAGGCCCTCGGCGAAGCGCACCTGCGCCTCCCAACCCAGCGCGCGGATCTTCTCCGAGCCCAGCGAGTAGCGGCGGTCGTGGCCGG
>Ga0081455_10005932_pt1 | contig 13260 bp, 12 predicted proteins | sample TabmetS3T2R1_FD_70207 | JGI IMG/M metagenome (GOLD analysis project Ga0081455, IMG submission 70207) | Tabebuia heterophylla rhizosphere microbial communities from the University of Puerto Rico - S3T2R1 | ecosystem: Host-associated > Plants > Roots > Rhizosphere ... | reverse complement strand
GCCGGCGCCGATCGCGGCGAGCCCCGCCGACCACCAACACGGCATCAGCAGGAGCCAGGAGCCGATCGGCCGGTCGAGACGGGCGAGCCGCAGGTAGGGACGCGCCCAGGCAGGGGCGAGGCCATCGACCCAGTTGCCGGTCGAATCGGCGACGCGCCCGGCGCCGCCGATCATCGCGCCAGCGGACTGCCGGTCAGCGTGTCGAAGGTGCCTTGCCCCTTCTTCGTCGCGGTCGCCGAATCCGGCACCATGGGCGTGGTGCCGAGGGCGTCGCTCAGGCTCGGGCCGGCCGGCCGCGGCCCCTGGGCCGCCGCATCGCAAATCTGCTTGCCGACCTGGGCGGCCTTATCGTGCGAGGCCTTGATCTGCTTGAGGACCTCGGGCGGCACGCCGCAGGTCGCGCCGTTCTGCTCCAGGCCCTTCATCATCTTGCCTTCGGAGGAGAGGAAGGTCTTGAACAGCTTGCACAATTCCTCCGGGGGAGCCTTCTTCTGGCCGGCCGTATGGATGGCCTGGCCGTGCTTGGCGGTCTCGTCGCGGATGGTCAGAAGCTGCTCGCAGGCGCGGGGTGGCTGCTGCGGCGCCCCAAACCCTCCCGGGGACATCCCGGGCGATCCAGGCATGCCCGGCATGCCCCCGAACTGCGCCACCGCCGGCGAAAGCGGCAGCACGGCGAGCACGAGCACCCACGGAAAAGCCCGGCTGAACGTCATATGGCAAATCCCCCGGCCGCCCGATTCGGCCTGGCCGATCTTGCGGCCCTGATATTAACAGCCCTTTGAATTCGGCGATAACACGGCAGAAACGGCTCGCCGGGGGTCGGGCGGGGCACAATCAGAGGCTGCGGGGCCAGACCGGCAACGGTCGAAACCCGCGTTAACCACGCGCCGGCTTTGTGGTGTTCCGCGTTCGCCTGCCGGCCGACGATTGCCGGCAACACTCCCATCTCGTCCCGGGCTCCCATGGCGCGCCACAATTTCCGCACCCCCCGCCTCTACCTTGATCAGCCGCTCGACGCCGGGGCGAGCATTGTGCTCGACGCCGCGCAGGCGAATTACCTCGGCAACGTATTGCGGATGAAAACCGGCGATTCCGTGCTGGTTTTCAACGGCCGCGACGGCGAATGGCGGAGCACCCTGGGGGGTGCCGGCAAACGCCGGCTCGCGCTCACCATTGCCGACCGCACCCGGGTGCAGACCGGCGCACTCGACCTGCACTACCTGTTCGCGCCGCTCAAACACGCCCGCCTCGACTACATGGCGCAGAAGGCAGTGGAGATGGGCGCCTCGCGTCTGCAGCCCGTCATCACCCGCCATGCCCAGGTTGCGCGCGTCAATCTCGAGCGCATGCGCGCGAACGCGATCGAGGCGGCCGAACAGTGCGGCATCCTGACGCTGCCGGACATCGCTACCCCATTGACCTTCGAGCGCATGCTCGCCGAGCGCGACCCCGCCCGCCTGCTCGTGTTCTGCGACGAGGACGCCGAGGTCAAAGACCCGATTGCTGCGCTCATGGCGGCGCGCGATGACGGCCGCGCCGAGCCTCGTCCCCTCGCGGTGCTGGTCGGCCCCGAGGGCGGCTTCACGGAGGAGGAGCGTGCCGCGCTGCTCGCGCTGCCGAACGCGGTGCGCCTCGCGCTCGGTCCGCGCATTCTGCGCGCCGATACCGCCGCGGTCGCCGCGCTCGCCTTGGTGGGCGCAGTGCTGGGCGATTGGCGCTAGCCGGGCGGAGCAGCCAGGCGTTTGCGTTAATTGCGTTCCCGCTTTGTCGTCGAATTCGCCCCCCAAAGCATGCTAGATCGCGCCGCCACAAGCATTAACGGATCGTTGGCGAGCGCGTCATGCCGAGTGCAGGTCTCCTCTCGACGAGCGCCGCGCCCGACGCGCGGGCGGAGGCGCTGCTCGCGTCGTTCGAACGCGCGGGCTATGTGCGGGTCGCACCGGCGATCCTGCAGCCGGCCGAGCCGTTCCTCGACCTCTCCGGCGAGGACATCCGCAAGCGCATGTACCTCACGACCGATCCGCAGGGACACGAGCTGTGCCTGCGGCCCGACCTCACGATTCCGGTCTCGCGCCACTATCTCGCCTCGCCCGCGGCCGGCAAGCCGCAAGGCTTCTGCTATCTCGGTCCGGTCTTCCGGCATCGCGACGCGGGCGCGGGCGAATTCCTGCAGGCTGGAATCGAATCCTTCGCGCGGCCGGACACGGCGGCGGCGGACGCGGAAATGCTCGCGCTCGGCCTCGACGCCACCGCGCATTACGGTCTCGAGGCGGCCGACATCCATATCGGCGACGTTGCCCTGTTCTCCGCGCTCATCGCCGCGCTCGATCTCGCGCCCGCCTGGAAGCGGCGCCTGATCAAGGATTTCAACCACAAGATCTCGCTGGCGCACGATCTCGACCGGCTCACCATCGCCGCCTCGCATGCGCGGCCGGAATATCAGGGCGTGCTCGCCGCGCTCGCCGGCTCCGACCCGAAGGCGGCGCATGCACTGGTCACTGATCTGCTCTCGATCGCCGGCATCACCACCGTCGGCGGGCGCTCGGTAGGCGAGATCGCCGACCGCTTTCTCGAGCAGGCGGCGCTCGGCGCGCAGACTTCGCTGCCGCGCGAAACCCGCGCGCTGATCGAAAAATTCCTCGCCATCCGCGGCGATCCCGACGAAGCTGCGGCCGACCTGCGCGCCTTCGCGCGCGACGCGGGCCTCAAGCTCGACGCCGCACTCGATCTGTTCGAGAGCCGCACCGGCTTTCTCGCCGCGCGTGGGGTCGACGTCTCCCGCATCCGGTGTTCCACCGCGTTCGGCCGCGGCCTCGACTACTACACCGGCTTCGTGTTCGAGCTGCACGATCCCGCCGCGCCGGCGGCAGGCCAATTGGTGGCGGGCGGACGCTACGACGGGCTGCTCACGCGGCTCGGCAGCGCCCGCGCCATCTCCGCGGTCGGTTTCGCGGTCTGGATCGAGCGGCTCACGGCGCTGCGGGAGCGATCATGAGCGCGCCATTCGTGATCGCCGTGCCGGCCAAGGGGCGGCTGCAGGCGAACGCGGAAGCTTTCTTCGCGCGCGCCGGGCTTGAGCTCGTCAAGCCGCGCGGAGCGCGCGACTATCGCGGCACGATCGCCGACCTGCCCGGCGTCGAGGTGGCCTATCTCTCGGCCGCCGAGGTGGTCGACCTGCTGGCGCAAGGCGCGGTGCATCTCGGCCTCACCGGCGAGGACCTCGTGCGCGAGAAAATTCCCGACGCGGACGAGCGCGTCGTGCTCATCGACGGCTTGGGCTTCGGCCACGCCAACGTCGTTGTGGCCGTGCCGCAGGCGTGGATCGACGTGCACAGCATGGCCGATCTCGACGACGTCGCGACCGCGTTCCGCCTCCGGCACGAGCGCAAGATGCGGCTTGCGACCAAATATGTGAACCTCACGCGCGCGTTCTTTTCCACGCACGGCATCACCGATTACCGCATCGTCGAGAGTGCGGGCGCGACCGAGGGTGCACCCGCGGCCGGCACCGCCGAGCTCATCGTTGACATCACCACGACGGGCGCCACGCTCGCCGCCAACGCGCTCAAGGTGATCGAGGACGGCGTGATCCTGCGCTCGCAGGCCAATCTGGTGGCGGCGCGCACGGCGAGCTGGGGCGCGAGCGAGCGCGAGACTGCGCGCATGCTGCTCGACCGCATCGCGGCGCAGGCGCGCGCGCGCGCCTTCCGCGAGGTGCGCACGCGCTTTGCCGCCTGTGACGCGGCGCTGCTCGCCGAAGCGAAGCAGCGTTTCGGCGTCGAGGCGCCGTTGGGCGGGCCGACCTCCTCGGGCATGCTCACGCTGCACTGCCCGCCCAAGCACATCCAGGCGCTGGCGACGCTGCTGCGCGACAAGGGGGCCGAGAACGTGGTGGTCGCCGACCTCGGCTACGTCTTTTCCCGCACCAATCCGCTCTATGCCAAGCTCGAAGCGGGACTGGGTTGACGCGAGATCGACCTCCGGCCGGCGGTGATTGGGACAAGCGCGCGACGGCAGTATGCTTTCACGCCGGCCGTGAAGGAGACTTCCCATGCTGCGATTGTTCTTGAGCTATGCCCGGCAGGACGTGGAGCGCGTGCGCAAGTTCTCGGCGGATCTTCGGCGTGCCGGGATCGAGCCGTGGATGGACGACGAGCTCAAGCTCGCGAACCGCTGGAACGACGAGATCGATGGCCGGATCGCCGCCGCCGATTTCGTTCTCCTGCTGCTCTCTCGGGCAACGCAAGTGGGTGATGCCAACCGTTTTTTCCGAAAGGAGTGGGAGCTCGCCTACCGGGACCAGCGCCGGATCATGCCGATACGTCTCGAAGAATCCGAGTTGCCGGCATCGCTGCCGGAGACCCTGGCGAGCGCGATCCGCGATCTGCAGCGGGTCGACCTGTTTCCGACATACGAGGACGGGCTTCGCAAGATCCTCCGCTCCCTCTACGAGGCGAAGCGAACGGGGGTTTTCGAAGAGACGTTTTCCTGCCTCGGCCCCGACAATGCCGGCTGGCTGCTGCGTGGATGGGAGCTCGACGACGCGGACAGCACGGGCGAAAACAGCCGTTCGATACACGGCCTGGCCAAACTCTCCACCGCGCTGCTCTTGCCCCAGACCTCGCGCCAGGTCGCGTCCATCGACATCGATTTGCCCGGCCGCCCCTTGATGATGCGGTACCGCCGCCGAATTCAGCTTTCGGCCCCGGTCGGCGGAACTGCATCGTTCCAGGTCGTGGTCGATGGAGAAGTGGTGGACAATGCCTCGCAGGAGAACGCTCCGGAAAGCGAATGGAGCACGCGCGCCGTCGCGGTCCCGGACCGCGGCGAACGCCGGGCAAGGCTCGAGCTCACGGTCTCGGCCTCGGGCAACATGAACTACTTTCCCTCGGCGGAGGCGTGGGTGGACGATTTGCGCATCGCCTGATCGCCGTCGTCGACGTGCGAGGTGCCCGCGCTGGCTCTAAACTCGACTCGGCCGCAGCAGAACAGATCCCCGCGGACGTCAGGGCCCGTGAAACTCCAATATATCGAATCCCACGTGCCGATCGACGAGATAGATCAGGCCGCGCGCGTCGAGCGCGACGTCGTTGCTTTGCGGCGCGGGCCGACCCGCGGTCGGCTCCGGAATGAAATGGCCGATCTCGCGCGGGCTCGCCGGATCGGCGACGTCGACGATGCGCAGCCCGCCGCCGAACCAGACGGCGTGGACGATGGTGCCCGCCATGCGCTCGCAGAACTGGTGCGCGCCGAAGCGCGCGCCGCCGGTGCGGCTGAACGGCGAATCGAGCTCGCTCACCTGAAATTGCGCGAGCGGCTTGATGGCGCCGAGGTCGCTGACGTCGAAGGTCAACAGGCAGGCATGCGCGCGCCCGCGCCGCGCCTCTTCCTCGCTCGCGCTCTGCGCCTGGTCTTCCTCGTCGATCGCGAGCGCGATGCGCCGGCCGTGGATGCGCTCCGGCACCGGCATCACGGTATGGGTCGGCTCGGGAAACAGCGGATGGTAGTTGTAGGTTCCGACGCTCTTCGGCCGTGCCAGGTCGGACACGTCGACCACCCAGAACCCGCCGTGCCAGCAGCTCGCCCACATCTCGTCGCCGAAGCGCAGCGCGTGATGCAGCCGATGGCGGCGGCCGGACCAGGTCGGCGTCTCGCCGCCCTCGACGTGCTGCCCGGGCATCCACCAGCGTGAGATTTCCCGCGGCTGCAGCGGATCGGCGAGGTCGTAGATGACCAGGATGTTGCCGACATAGCCGTTCATCTCGGTCGAGATGTAGGCGTGGCGCTCGTCCACGTCGAAGCGGTGCACGCCGATCCCGCCGGTCTTCTGGTACGCCACGAGCTTCGGCGCACTCGGCGTCGAGACGTCGTAGATCTTGAAGCCGCCGTTGTCATAGCCGCGCTGCTCGAACTCCTCGAGCAGGAGCAGATCATCCTCGGTCACGCTCATGTGCGCCGCGATTTCCGCCCGCGTCGGCTCACGGGAGAGCTCTTCGTTCAAGCTGCGCCGCGCCGCCGGCAATTGTTCGGCGCGGCGCCCGATGCGGCTCATGTTGCGCTCGTGATTGACGATCAGGAGGTCGCCCGCGACGCGCGCCTTGTGACTGTGCGATTCGTGGTCGTCGAGGGTGATGGTGGCGACCACGCGCGGCTTGCGCGGATCGGAGATGTCGATGATCGACGTGCCGAGATGATGCTGGTTGGGGATGTGCCCGACATAGGCGTGGGAGCCCGCGACGGTGACTTGGCCGCCGCCCGGCAGATCGAGATGCCCGAGCCGGCTAACGTTATGCGCGAGCGGTTGTCGTTCCACCTTGTTCATTGCTGCCTAAGCCTCCGCTCACCGAATGCTCAATCGAGCTTGGCGCCCGACGCCTTGATGATCGCGGTCCACTTCGGAATCTCGGACTTGATATAGGCCGCGAACTGCTCGGGGGTGCCACCGATGATGTCGACGCCGAGATCGCCGAGCGATTTCTTCACGCCTGCGTCCGCCAAGGTGGCCGTGAGCGCCCGATTGAGCGCGGCGACGACGTCGCTCGGCGTGCGCACCGGCGCCACCAGGCCGTGCCAGGTGGTGGCGTCGAAGCCCTTGAGGCCAAGCTCGTCCATGGTCGGAATATCGGGCAGCACCGCCGTGCGCTTGAGGGTGGCGACCGCGATCGGCCGCACCTTGCCGCCCTGGATGTGGGAGACCACCGACGAGGCGGTGGCGAACATCATCTGCACGTGCCCTGCGATCACATCCTGCAGAGCCGGCGCCGCGCCTTTGTAGGGCACGTGCACGATGTCGATCTCGGCCTCGGCCTTGAACAGCTCGCCGGCGAGATGGGCGGCCAGCCCATGGCCCGACGACGCGAAGTTGAGCTTGCCCGGTTCGGCCTTGGCGAGCGCGATCAGCTCGGCCATGGACTTGACCGGCAGGCCTGGGTTCACCACCAGGATATTGGCCTGCGATCCGATCAGGCCGACAGGGGCGAAGTCCGCCACGGGATCGAAGTTGATCTTCTTGTAGAGCGCAGCGTTGGTGGCGAGGATGGCGTTGTTGCCGGCAAGCAGCGTGTAGCCGTCGGGTGCGGCATGGGCGACGGCCTCGGCCGCGACATTGCCGCCGGCGCCGGGCCGGTTGTCGATCACGAACGGTTGCGCCAGCACCTGCTCAAGCTTTCGGCCGAGGATGCGGGCGAGAACGTCGCTCGCGCCGCCCGGTGGGAAGGCCACGACCAGGGTGACGGGCCGCGTCGGATAATCGGCCGCGGAAGCGGCCGGCGCGGCCCAGACCAGCAAAGCGAGGCCGGCGAGAGCGCTCAGCGTGGTTCGCAGCATCACGTCCCGCCTCTACACAAATTGCACCGCGATGCCGCCGAGCGGGCCGAAATCGGCGTGCAGCGTATCGCCCTTCTGCGCCAACACCACACGCGTGAACGAGCCCGCCAGGACCAGATGGCCGGGCTCGAGCGCGACGCCGTGGCTTCCCAGCTTGTTGGCGAGCCAGGCCACGCCGAGCGCGGGATGGCCGAGCACGCCGGCGGCGACACCGGTCTCCTCGATCTCGGAATTACGGTACATGATGCCGCCGACCCAGCGCAGGTCGACGTCGAGCGGCCCGACCGGGCGACCGCCGACCGCGATGCCGGCCGCCGCGCCATTGTCGGCGACGGTGTCGAAGATCTTGCGCGGGTCCTGCAGGCGCGCGTCGACGATCTCGATCGCGGGGACCACGTATTCGGTCGCGCGCAGCACCTCGGCAAGCCCCACGCCAGGGCCCTTGAGCGGCTTGCCCATGATGAAGGCGAGCTCGATCTCCACCCGCGGCCGGCAGTAGTTCTCGTGCGGAATCTTGGCGCCGTCCGCGATCATCATGTTGTCGAGCAGGTGGCCGTAGTCGGGCTCGTCGATCTGTGAGGAACGCTGCATGGCCTTCGAGGTCAGGCCAACCTTGTGGCCGATGAGTTTCGCGCCGGCGGCGATCTTGCGCTTTGCCACCTCGGTCGAGATCGCGTAGGAGTCCTCGATGGTGATGTCGGGCCAAGTCTTGGAGAGCTGCACCGCCTGTTTGCGCTCCTTTTCCGCGCTCATCAAAATGTCGGCGGCTTTCCTGCGATCGGCATCGGACAGCATGACGGCTCCTGTGGCGGACGGATGGTCCTCGCGCGTGTAGTCTAGCGGGAAACGGCGCAGTGCCTAGCGCCCCGGCGATGATTCGCGCGAGCCAGCGGTCGAGCGCGAGCGAGGAGGTGACCTGCGATGCAGCATGATCATCCAACGACGCCGGTAACATCGGATGCGTGTTGCTGCGAGCCGAAACAATCCTCGACCTTGGCCAGCTCACGCCGGGCGCTGCTGACCGCGAGCGCCTCCATTGCGGCCGGTGCAGCTGCGGCGCCGCTGCTTGCAGGCGCGGCGCATGCGCAGAGTGCCGCCGCGCCGGACGGCGATCGCTTGCTGGCCCGCGCGCAGGGGGTGCGCCGCATCCTCATCAAGGGCGGCCTCGTCCTCACCCTCGACCCCGCGATCGGCGACTTCGCGCAGGCCGACGTGCTGATCGAGGACGGCAAGATTCGGGAGCTACGGCCCGACATCGCGGCCTCGGGCGACGACGTCGCCGTGATCGACGCCGCCAACCGGATCGTGCTGCCGGGCTTCATTGACACCCACCACCACTTCTACCAGGGCCTGTTGCGCGGCATCCTCACCAACGGCCTGCTCAATCCCGACTACAATCGCGATATCGCCAATACGCTCACGCCGGCCTATGCGCCCGCCGACGCCTATGCCGGCGTGCTGGTGACCGCGCTCGGCATGATCGACATGGGCACGACCACCGCGGTCGACACCTCGCAGGTCTCGCATACGCCCGAGCACAGCGACGCCTGCATTCGCGCGCTGCAGGAGTCCGGGATCCGCGCGGTGTATGCCTATTGGCGCGGCAGCGGGCCAGACGCGCGCTACCCGCAGGACATCGTCCGGCTGCGGCCGAGCTATTTCAATTCCCAGGACCAGCTCCTGACCCTTGCGCTGGGCTCAAGCCTCGATGCCAACATCTTCAGCTATGCGCGCGAGGTCGGCGTGCGCTGCGTCTCCCACGGGGTGAACAACAACACCGAACGCACGCTGCTCGAGCTCGGACGCGCAGGGCTGCTGCGGCCGGGCGACGAATACATCCATTGCACGCACTTGAGCGACGCGGCCTGGCGCCTGCTTAAGGACACTGGCGCACAAATCTCGATCGCTGCGCCGATCGAGATGGCGATGGGCCATGGCCTGCCGCCGATTCAAGAGGCCCTCGATCACGGCATCCGTCCGTCCCTGAGCTCCGACGTCGACGCCACCATGGCGCAGGATCCCTTCACCCTCATGCGCTCGACCTTCACGCTCCAGCGCCTGATGCTGCTGCAGCGCGCGCGCCGCGGCGAGCAGAACTTGCCGCCGCTTCTCACCTGTCGTGACGTGCTCGAATTCGCCACCGTCGCCGGCGCGCGTTGCGCCGGCCTCGAAAGCAAGGTCGGCACGCTGACCCCGGGCAAGGAGGCCGACATCGTCCTGCTGGCAGTCGACCGGCTCAACGTCTGGCCGCTCAACAACGCGCCCGGCGCCGTGGTGAATGTCATGAACCCGGGCCACGTCGACACCGTCCTCATCGCCGGCAAGGTGAGGAAGTGGCGGGGAAGCCTGGTGGGCGTCGACGTGCCGCGAATCCTGCGCCTGGTGCAGGACGCGCGCGACGCGGTCGTGCGCCGCGCCGGCTTCCGCACGAATCTGCTGGGGTGAGACCGGCAGCCGCGGTTTCGAGCCGCATGGCCGTGCATCCGCCCGGCGAACGCTTACGTATGACCTACGACGCGGACGTCCAAAGCCCTTTGGTGGGTACCATGCCGACCCTCCCCAACCCGGAGCGCTGCCAAGCGATCGCCTACCGGCTCGCTTGCTATGACTTCCCTTGGGACGTCACGCGCTCGCTCGAGCTCGCGCTGTTCCGCACCTTCGCCAGCCCGACGATCGCGGGCGTGCTGCATGCCACCGGCGAGTTCGAGCGGCGGGCGCAGCAGCGCTATGACGACACGGATTTGATCCTCGCCACCATCGTCGAGAACGGCTTCGACTCCGATCTGGGCAAACGCGCCATTGCCCGGATGAACGCCATTCACGGCCGCTTCCGTATCGCGAACGAGGATTTCCTCTACGTGCTGTCGACTTTCACATTCGAGCCGCTGCGCTGGCTTGATCGCTTTGGCTGGCGAGCACTCACGGACGAGGAACGATGGGGCTGGTTTGCCTTCTGGCGCGAGGTCGGCAAGCGCATGCATATTCGCGACATCCCCGAGGACTTGTCGGCATTCGAGCAATTCAACCGCGACTACGAGGCCACCTGCTTCGGCGGCACCGAAGCGGGGCGCGCGGTCGGCCTGGCGACGCGCGACATGCTCGCGGGCTGGTTTCCACGGCCCGCGCGTCCGCTCGTGCGCGCAGCCATATCCGGCCTCCTCGACGAGCGCCTGCGACGCGCATTCGGCTTCCCGGCTTCGCATGCCGTGGGCCGGCTCACCGCCGCCGCGCTGCGGTTGAGAGCCATGGCGTTGCGCCTGTTGCCCAAGCGGCGCCGCCCGCGGCTGCGCACAGCGCTTGCTCATCGCAGCTATCCGAACGGCTGGCAGCTCGATGAGCTGGGACCGCCGAGGACGAGGGCGTAAGCCCAGCGCGGATCAGTGGTCTTCCTCGACGTCGATCAGCGTGCCGTCGGGATCGGCGAGCTGGACGCGGCCATGCGGGCATTTCTTGAGCAAAGCGAGCCGCGCCGCGCCTTCCGAGTCGAAATCGATCGGCTTCGGCGCGAGGCAGATGTTGGTCTTGGCGAGCTTGTCGATGTGGGACTTGAAGGCATCGATCTTGGGCACGCGAAAGCCGATATGATCCATACCCGGCTGCTCGATGCCGGAACCGTTGAAGGAGGAAATCTTCCACGGCAGGATCGCCATGGTGACCCGGCCATCGGTCAGGTGATAGCCGCCCTCCTCCGTCGGCAGGTTGCGCGCTTCGAGCTCGAACACGTCGACGTAGAAGTCGGCGACGCGTTGCGCCTCGCGGGCGCGCAGCGCGAAATGGCTGAAGGTCGTGTCCTGCTTCCATTCGCCCTTGGAGTAGACCTCGGCGCGATTCTCGTGTCCCGGCTGCGAGAGGTCGAAATAATTGCCGGCGGGGTCGTGCGCGCTGTAGCTGGCGAACGGCCGGTTGCCCGGCCGCTTCACGATCTCGACGTCGGGATATTTCTTGGCGACCTTGGCGCGGACCTTGTCGAGATCCGCAACCTCGATGCCGAAATGGTCGAGGCCCGCCTTGCGCCCGCCCCGGCGGGGGATCAGCGTCATGCCGAGATAGCCGTCGCCGACCGAGATCGCGCCGATCTCGCGCGCAGTGTCGCCCGAGGCCTTCAGTCCGAACGCCGCGCGGTAGAACATGCCGAGCAGCGTGTAGTGGTCGCTGGTAATGGCGAGATGATTGAGCTTCGCGAACATCGTCCTCTCCGATCCCTGGTCCTAGTGATAATAGCGCTCGAGCGCGATCTGGCGAATCTCGGCGAGCCCCGCCTTGTCGAGCATGGTCATCGCCTGCTCCACCGTGGCACGCACCTCCTCGGCGCCGGCATGGCTGGCCGAGAGATTGAGCTTCCTCGCTTCGGCCACGAATCCCCGATCGCGGATGATGTCGGCGAAGGTTTTTTGCAAAAGATCGACGCGGTCCTGCGGCGTGCCCGGCGTCACCATCACCAAACGGCCGAGCCCGGCGATGCTGGCGCGCCAGTCGAGCAGTCGCGCCTGCGCCGGAGACAGCGGCGCCGCCTCGAACACGGTCGGCGCGTCCGGGAACTGCTCGAGGCGCTTGCGCGCGAGCACGGTCACGACCCGCATGCCGTTGCTCGGCCCGTACAGCGCCGCGGATTCCTCCGACACCACCCGGCCGTCCACCTCGCCCCGCTGGATGGCGAGGTTCATGTCGCCGGTGCCCTTGTAGCCGGTGATGATCTTGCTCTTCATGCCGAGCGCGTAGGCCATGAGGGCGGTGAAATCGGCGTTGCCGTCGATCTTGCTCGAGCCGGCCCAGGTGACCGGCGTGTCGCTCCTCATCATGTCCGCGACGGTGCCGTAGGGGGACCTTGGGCCGAGCAGCGCAGCCTTGGCCTCACTGCTCACGCGCGCGAGCCAGACGAGCTTTCGGACGTCATAGTTGACGCCGGGCGCATCGTAGAGCTGCGCCGTCACCAGCGTTTCCCCTCCGACGAGCACGATGGTCAACCCGTCGGGAGGCGCGTTGAGGGTGCGGTTGATGGCGATCAGCCCGCCGGCGCCGGGCTCGTTGGTCGGCAGCATCCTGGCGCCGAGCTTTTTCTCGAGGTGGGGGATCAGCGCGCGCATATAGGCGTCGTAGCCGCCGCCTGGGCCGCCCATGGTGTAGAACCGCACCTGCTTGCCCTGAAAGAACGCCGCCGCCTCCTCCGCGGCCCGCGCAGGCGCGACGGCGAGCAGCGCGGCGGCGAGCGCAGCCGACGCGAAAAGCGCTTGTCCTTTCCTCATCGCGACCTCCCGCGTCGCGCGCGGCTTGCGCATGGCAGCCGTCTTAGTTGGGCGTGATCCCCGCGGCCTTGGCGATCGCCGCGTTGCGCGCAATCTCCTTGCGCACGTAGTCGTCGAATTCGGCGGGTGTCATCGCCTCCATCGGTTCGCCACCGATCGCCGCCATTTGCGCCCGCAGCTCAGGCAGCTCGGCGGCCTTGCGGGTCTCCAAATACAGCTTCTCAACGATATCGCGCGGCGTCTTCGATGGCACGAACATTCCGACCCAGAAATCGAAATCGGACTCCGGATAGCCCGCCTCGATCGTGGTCGGCACGTTCGGCAAGGCGGAGATGCGTTTTCGACTGGTCGTCGCCAGCGCGTCGAGACGGCCCTCCTGGATCAGCGATTGCACCGTGGTGAGCGGCGCAAAGTAGAACGCCACACGGCCCGCGACCACCTCGGTCACCGCCTCGACCGTGCCGCGGAACGGGATTTGCTGCGCCTCGAAGCCGGCCGCCAGCCGAAAGCGCTCGCTGGTGAAATGGGCGGCGGCGCCGTAACCCGGGGTGGCGTAGTTCATCGCCCCTTTGTCCGCCTTGGCGCGGGCGACGAGATCGCCCACGGACTTGAACTTGCCGGGCGGACTGACCAGCAGCAGCGGCGTATTGGTGATCGGCATGATGCCGGCGAAATCGCGCGCCACGTCATA
>Ga0081455_10005931_pt1 | contig 13260 bp, 9 predicted proteins | sample TabmetS3T2R1_FD_70207 | JGI IMG/M metagenome (GOLD analysis project Ga0081455, IMG submission 70207) | Tabebuia heterophylla rhizosphere microbial communities from the University of Puerto Rico - S3T2R1 | ecosystem: Host-associated > Plants > Roots > Rhizosphere ... | reverse complement strand
ACGGCCCGGTCTCGACGAGTTTTGAGACGGCCGCCCATTGCGTCGGCGTCAGGTTGATGCCGATCTCGCGCGCGAAGATGGTGGCATGGCGCTGCCAGACCTGACGCAGGATGAAGCCGATCTGCTCGTCGAGAATGTAGGACGGCCGCGCCGGCTTGACCGCTCGTTTCGGCGAAACACCCCTTCCCATCGATCCCGCCCCTCCCCTTAGCCGCTACAGCGACAGATGCGCGTCGCGGATGTCCGGCCGCGCGTCGAGTTCGGCCATCGTGCCGCCGAAGCAGATCTTGCCACGCTCGATGATGTAGGCGCGGTCCGAGATCAGCCGCGCGAAATGCAGGTTCTGCTCTGACACCACGATGCTGACGCCTTCCTTCTTCATGGCGAGGATGGCGTCGACCATCTGCTCGACGATCTTCGGCGACAGCCCTTCGGAGGGCTCGTCGAGCAGCACCAGCGACGGATTGCCCATCAGCGTCCGCGCAATGGTCAGCATCTGCTGCTCGCCGCCGCTCATCCGACCGCCCGGGCGGCTCCGCATCTCGCCGAGATTGGGAAACAGCTTGAACAGCTTTTCACGGGTCCAGTGCGGCGCGTTCGGCCGCTGCGGCTGGCGGCCGACCTCGAGGTTTTCCTCGACCGTGAGGTCCGTGAAGATGCGCCGCTCCTCCGGCACGTAGCCGAGGCCGCCGCGCACGATCGCATGCGTCGGCTCGCGCGAGACGTCCTTGCCTTCAAACACGATTTTTCCCGAACGGTTCTCGACCAGGCCGACGATGGAGCGGAAGGTGGTCGACTTGCCGGCGCCGTTGCGGCCGAGCAGCGCCACGACTTCGCCGTCGCCGACTTCGAGCGCGATATCGAACAGGATGTGCGCCGGGCCGTAAAAGCTGTTGAGATCGGCGACCTGCAGCTTCATGCGCCGGCTCCCTCGCGGTGACGTGCGTCGTAGACCAGACCCTCGCCGAGATAGATCGCGCGCACCTCGCGGTTGCCGCGCACTTCCTCGGGCGAGCCTTCCGCGATCAGGCTGCCGCGGTTCAAGACCAGGATGCGGTCGGCATGTTCGAACACCACGTCCATGTCGTGTTCGGTGAAGAGCACGCCGATCTCCTGCTCGCGCGCGATTTTCGCGGTGAGCCGCATCAGCTCGACGCGCTCGCGCGGCGCCATGCCGGCGGTCGGCTCGTCCATCAGGAGAAGCTTCGGCCGGTTGGCGAGCGCCACCGCGAGCTCCAGCCGCTTGAGATCGCCATAGGCGAGCTCGCCGCAGGGCCGCTCGGCATAGCCGTCCATACCGACGAGGTCGAGCAGCCGGCCGGCTTCCTCGCGTGCGAATTGCGGCGTTGAGGAGTGGAAATTGAAGAGCGCCTGGCCGTAGGAGATCAGCGCGACCTGCACATTCTCGCGCACGGTCATGGTCGGAAAGGTCGCGGTGATCTGGAAGGTGCGCCCGACGCCGAGCCGCCAGATTTCCCGGGGCTTGCGGCCGATGGTGTCCTGTCCCAGCAGCGTGACGCGGCCGGAGTCCGGAATGTTCTGGCCGTTGAGCATGTCGAAACAGGTGCTCTTGCCAGCGCCATTCGGCCCGATCAACGCCAGGATCTCGCCGGCCCTGAGCTCGAACGACACGCCGCGCACCGCATGCACGCCGCCATAGGATTTGGTCAGCCCCTCGACCGACAGCAAAATGCGCGGCGTGCTCATTCGGCCACCTCGACACTGGCGAGGCGGGATTTTGCCGAAGACGAGGTGGAGCGCCAGCGCCCCATGATCGCCTCCAGCGTGCCGAGGATGCCCTTCGGGAAGGCGACGACGATGAGAACGATGAAGCCGCCGAGCACCAGTTTCGACCAGTCGGTCTGGCTGACCAGCCAGATGTTCAGCGCCTTGTAGACGATGGCGCCGATCACGGCCCCCGACACCGTCTCGACCCCGCCGAGCAGCACCATGACCAGCGCATCGACCGAGAGCGAAATGCCGAGATTGTCGGGAAACACGCTGCCCTTGAGATACGCGAACAGCGCGCCGCCGATGCCGGCAACGGTGCCGGCGATGACGAAGGCGGTCCACTGCATGCGCTTGCCGTTGATGCCGATGGCCTCGCTGCGCAGCGGCGAGTCCCGCGTCGCGCGCAGCGCGTAGCCGAACGGAGAGAACACGATGAGGCGGAGGACCACCACGCAAAGCGCCGCGATCGCCAGCGACAGCCAGTAGAAGCTCACCGGTCCCGCCGCCCATTTTTCCGGCCAGAGGCCCAAGATGCCGTTGTCGCCGCCGGTGACTGCGACCCACTGAAAGGCGATCGACCAGACGATCTGCGCAAAGGCAAGCGTCAGCATCGCAAAATAGACGCCGGAGAGCTGGACGCAGAAGAAGCCGAACACGGCCGCCCCAAGGCAGCCAAGCAAAGGACCGAGCAACAGCGAGACGACCATCGGCAGCCCCGCCATCTTGGCAAGAAAGGCGATGCCGTAAGCACCGAGACCGAAATACGCCGCATGACCGAACGACGCGAGACCGCCGACGGCCATCAGGAAATGCAAACTGGCGGCAAAGATCACGAAGATCGCGATCTCCGAGCCGACCGTCATCGCATAATTGCCGCCGACGAACGGCAGCGCTGCGGCGGCAATGAGCGCCACCAGCGCACCGATGCGCTCGTTCGAAGTCAAAGGCCGCCAAGGATTGACGGTGAGGCCCGGCGTGCGCCGCGCCGGCGCCTCTGGCTTGCCGAACAGGCCCCAGGGCCGGACGATCAGCACCACCGCCATGACGAGGAAGACGAGAATGATGGAAATTTTCGGGAAGATCAGGATGCCGAACGCATTGAGCTCCGACACCAGCACCGCAGCCACGAAGGCGCCGATGATGCTGCCGAGACCGCCGATCACGACGACGACGAACACCTCGACAATGATGCGCAGGTCCATCGCATGGTTCACCGCGTCGCGCGGGATCTGCAATGCACCGCCGAGCGCCGCGAGAAACACGCCGAGGGCAAACACTGAGGTGAACAGCCATTTCTGGTTGACCCCGAGTGCTGCCACCATATCGCGATCCTGCGTCGCCGCGCGCACCAGGACGCCCCAGCGCGTACGCTGGAACAGTAGCCACAGGATGCCGAGCACGACGGGCCCGAGCACGATCAGGAACAGGTCATAGCTCGGAATGTTCTGGCCGAAGAAATCGACCGCGCCCTTGAACCCCGGCGCGCGGCGGCCGAGCAGATCGCTCGGACCCCAGATCAGCACCACGAGGTCTTCGACCATCAATGTCAGGCCGAAGGTCGCGAGCAACTGGAATAGTTCGGGAGAGTGGTAGATCCGCCGCAGCAACACCATCTCGACGATCACGCCGACCGCGGCAACGACCAGCGCCGCCGCGACGATACCACCCCAGAAGCCGAGCGCGCCGGAGAAGCGCTCGGTCAGCGTGAACGCCACATAGGCGCCGAGCATGTAGAACGCGCCGTGGGCGAAGTTAACGATACGCGTGACGCCAAAGATGATCGACAGGCCCGAGGCGACCAGGAACAGCGACGCCGCGCTGGCAAGACCGGTCAGGAACTGGACAACATAAAAGGCCATAAGTGGTCCGGGTTGGCGCGTTCAGCGTATGTAACCATCCTTCGAGACGGCGCTTTGCGCCTCCTCAGGATGAGGTCGGAGACCCTCATGGTGAGGAGCGCGGCACGCACCCGAGCAGGCCGAGCTCAGCTCGGCCGTCTGCGAACGGTGCAATCAACAGTGCCGCGCGTCTCGAACCATGAGGCCCCCATATTGCCTGCGTCAGTTCTTCGGACGCATCTTCTCGACTTCGGCATCACTCGGCAGGTAGTCCGAGCCCTTGCGGTAGACCGAGTCGACCATGACGCCCTTGCCGTCCTTGATCGCCGTCTTGCCGACAAAGGCACCGAGCGTCGACTGGTGATCGATCTTGCGGAAGGTGATTTCGCCGAACGGCGAGCCCATCGACAGGCCTTCGGTCGCCGCGATCAGCTTCTCCGGGTCGGTGGAATTGGCCTTGATCAGGATCGCCGCCGCCGCCTTGATGGTCTGGTAGCCGACGATCGAGCCGAGCCGCGGATAGTCGTTGTACTTGGCCTGATACGCCTTGAGGAACGCGTCGTGTTCCGGCGTCTTGATCGAGTTCCAGGGATAGCCGGTAACGATCCAACCCTCCGGCGTCTCGTCCTTTAGGGGATCGAGATATTCCGGCTCGCCGGTCAGGAAGGAGATGACCGTCTTGCCCTTGAACAAGCCGCGGGTCGAGCCTTCGCGAACAAATTTGACGAGATCGGCGCCGAAGGTAACGTTGAGGATGGCTTCCGGGTTGGCGGCGGCAAGCGCCTGCACAACGGGCCCTGCGTCGATCTTGTTGAACGGCGGCCACTGCTCGTCGACCCACTGGATGTCGGGCCGCTTCTCCGACATCAGCTTCTTGAACACGGCGACCGCGGACTGGCCGTACTCATAGTTCGGCGCGATCGTGGCCCAGCGTTTCGCGGGCAGCTCTGCAGCAGCTTCCGCCAGCATCGCCGCCTGCATGTAGTTGGAGGGGCGCAGGCGGAAGGTGTAGCGGTTGCCCTTCGACCAGGTGATGGCGTCGGTCAATGGCTCAGCCGCAAGGAAGAACACCTTCTTCTGGTTGGCGAAGTCGCTGACCGCAAGTCCGATGTTGGACAGGAACGTGCCGCAGAGCATCGCGACGTTTTCGCTCGACACCAGCTCGTTCGCCGCGGTCTGCGCGTCGGCCGGCTTGCCGCCGTCGTCCTTGGAGACGACGACCAGCTTCTTGCCGTTGATGCCGCCGGCGGCATTGACCTCCTCCAGCGCCAGCTGCCAACCCTTGCGATACGGTTCGGTGAAGGCCGGCAGCAGCGAGTAGCTGTTGATCTCGCCGATCTTGATTTCGCTCTGCGCCATGGCGTTGCCGGCAAGGCCAGCCACCATGACCGCAAGTCCAGCGCCCAACAAATGTCTCCGTCGCATCCCTTCACCTCCACTGTTTTGAAATGTACTTACCGTAACCCGTCTTCGCCCTTGATCTCGGCAACCGTCAGCCCGCCGACGCGCGGCAGCGGCCGGCCCGAGTCTGTGACGGCGACCGCCACCATGATCTCATTGGCGCGCGGCGCGTCGTTGATCTGCACTTCCATGCCGTCGAAATGGCTGCGCACAAATGCTGCGTCCTTGTGCCCGAGCGGAATGTCGAGCGTGGTGCCCGGCCCGCTGCGCTTCTTCGACGAAGGGATCAGCGCCGCGCCCTTGGACAGCACCTTGCGCACCGGCGCGCCCATTTTTGGATGAAGAATTGCGGCTGCATGTTCCAGTTCGCCATTCTCGCCGACCGCCGCCGCCTTGCCGTAGGAATGCGCCTTGGCGCCCTCGATGCCGAGTGCGGCGACCGCGCGCTTCGACAGCAGTTCACCAAGTTCCTCCCCGATCGCAATCAAGGGCGAGAGGTCTTCGACATAACGTCCGGCAAAGGGATTTTCGATCACGGCGATCGCCGCTGCGCGGCGCGTCGGCGGCGCGATCGTCTTGCCCATCTCGATATGGGTTTCCTCGACCACGGTGACGATCTTTCTAATAACCGCACTCATCCTAGGTCTTCCTGGTCAGGCATGGATCGATTGTTGTAGCTGGGCTTTGTGAAGCGGATGCGGCGTCATCTCTCTTGCGCCAACCACCACCGTTTCGCCAAGGAGGCGCAATGCCGCGCCCTCGATCAGACCCGCGGAGAGCAATTGCCGCGCACGGCGGGCGCCTGCTTCAAGCGCTTCCTCGATCTCCTGTTCCGTCAATGCACCGACGTCGCGGGTGACGAGCCTTTCGCCGAGATCGCTGTCAGGCTGCAATTCCTTCGCCGGGACACGACCGATCGCGGGATGGCCGGGCAGATCAGCCGCGTTGGCAATGACGGTGGCGGCCGCATCGGCCTGTGACGCCGTCTTCGCCAGCACCGTAACCGCATCAGCGATGCCGAGCGAAAAGCTGCGGCCATGGCGGCCGCTGGTGGCGATGCCGCGGATGGAATCGTCGGCTTCGACGGTCATGGTGCGCATCACGCCATGCGTATCGGGACGATCCATCAGTCCGACGGTGAATTGCTCGCGATCCGTGAGATGCAGCGCGATGTCGCCGCCATTGTTGACATAGGCGCGATCGAGCGGTGCGGCCGCCAGCATTGCGCCAAGGATTTCTTCCGCGACGGCGCCAGCCACCGCCGCCATCGGCGTGATGAAGCAATCGGCCGCGAAAGGCGCGACAGCCGCATGCATGCGGCGGGCCACGACGCCCCTCAGCGCGGTCCTCGCAGGATCGGCGGCCCTCCGCAACTCCGTCAACTCCGCGCAGAGCTCGTCGAGCAGACCGGTGAAGCGCCGCGCCGCGGCTTCATAGGCCACGCGGACATCCGCTTCGCGCCCGTTCGCCTCCACGATCAAATCAATCGGGCCGTCCTGCAAATGCAGCCGCTTGCCGTCGGCGAGAAGCGCAATTTGCGGACGCCGGCTCATGCGCGTCGCCCCGGTACAAGCATCGGCCGGACTTCGGCGCTGTCCTGCAGCGACGACAACGGACGGACATAATCCATATGACCACCGAGTGCAGCATAGTCGGAAAGTTTCATGGTGAATTCGATCGGCGCAACCAGCGCCGGTGTCGGCACATATCCAAATGCGCCGGCCGGCATCAGCGTGACGTCGACCATGAAGGTAATGCCGCCGCCGGGCCAGACATAAACAGGCGCGCCGCCGCTGGTAACTCTCGTCAGCGCGTCCTTCACCGAGCGCGTCAGCCGCACCGGATTGTCGGTGACGCCAGCGCGCAAGCTGCCGCCGGCACCGCCCATGAACAGCACCGTGCACAGCGCCGGCTCGCAATTCTCCTGGATGCGCTCGACCGAAAGCCGAAGATCGCGCGGCATTTCCGCCTCGATCGGCCGCAGTGCCTCGTCGAGCACGTAGTAGCCCGAGTGCTCGCCTGTCGTGGAGACCATCAGCATGGTGAGCCCGGGCCGTGCCTCCTTGGCATTGAACGGTCCGAGCACCGAAAGCGGATCGGAAATGTTGGTGCCGCCCCAGCCCGTGCCGGGCTCGGCGACCTGGAAGTAACGACCCGGCGTCGAGCGGCGGCCCTTCATCTTGATGCCGGTATCAGCGATGTCGAGCAGCTTGCCGGCCTGATGTTCCGACAACACGCCGGTGATGTGGTCGTCGACGACAACGACTTCATCGACCTTGCCGTGCCATTGCTTGGCGAACATGCCGATGGTCGCCGAGCCGCAGCCGACGCGCATGCGCTCCTCGGCGACACCGTTGACGACCGGCGGTTGGCCGGCCTGCACGATGACGGTGGCGCCGCCGTCGATGGTGAGCTCCACCGGCTTGCAATTGCTGAGGTCCATCAGCGTGTCGCAGGTGACGCGGCCCTCCTTCTTGGAACCGCCGGTGAGATGATGCACACCGCCGAGCGAGAGCATCTGCGAGCCGTACTCGCCTGTGGTGACATGGCCGACCGCCTCGCCCTGCGCGCGCACGGTGGCGGTCTCCGGGCCGAGATGGCGATCGGTGTCGATCTTCACCTTGACGCCGCAATAGCTGAAGATGCCCTCGGTCACGACCGTGACCATGTCGACGCCGTCGATTTCGGACGACACGATGAACGGCGCGGGCTTGTAATCGGGATAGGTGGTGCCGGCGCCGATCGCGGTGACGAACACGTCAGGCTGCTTGACGATCTTGCCGTCCCAATCGCCGCCGGCCTGGAACGGCACCACGCGTCCGCCATGCTCGACGGTGCGCTCCAGCACGATGTGCGGATCGACGCGCACGAGTTGCCCGTCGTGATTGGCGTAGCGGTCGCAGGCGCCGGCCGCGCCCGGCTTGATGTAGCACATCACCGGGCACGCATCGCAGCGGATCTTGTCGCCAGACGTGGCGGTCACTTCCATCGCCATCAGCACGCCTGCCCGTTGGAGCCTTCGCGGCGGCATCGCCGCCCCGTTCATTCGTATACGAACGATCCTGCTCGCGGGGCAGAAACCTGTCAAGCGGCAAGAGGCGCGAAATGACCTTCTGCCGCACATTAACTCACACTGCCTGCCGTTCTTGTCCACAAACCGGGCATAGCGCTGCGGCGCGGCATCAGCGGCTTGCACGTTTGTATACAAACGGTAGTCTTTCGCGGCTAATCGAAAAACGCGCCAACGGGAGCACCAGCACGATGCGCCTGACCGTGAACGGCAGGAATCACGATGTCGACGCCGCGCCGGACACTGCCCTGCTCTACGTGCTGCGCAACGATCTCGAGCTCAACGGTCCGAAATATGGCTGTGGGCTCGGCGAGTGCGGCTCCTGCACCGTGCTGATCGACGGCATCGCCGCGCGGTCCTGCGTGATCCCGATCGAAGGCTGCACCGGCCGCGACATCGTGACGCTGGAAGGTCTCGGCTCACGCGAGCGGCCTGATCCGGTGCAGCAGGCTTTTATCGATGAGCAGGCCGCACAATGCGGCTATTGCCTCAACGGCATGATCATGAGCACCAAGGCGCTGCTCGCGACCAATCCGCATCCGACGGAAGCGGAGATATTGCAGGCGCTGCGCTACAATCTCTGCCGCTGCGGCGCGCATATCGAGATCATCCGCGCCGCGATGCGCGCCGCCGGACATGCATTGGAGGCGCGGGATTGATGGCCGCGCCGCCCTCTTCGCCAAAAGGATCGCTGTCGGTCGTTCGCCCCGTTGGCACGGGCGGCGAAGGTACGTTCGAAACCTTCATCAGCATCACCGCAGACGGCTCGGTCACCGCCTTCAACGGCCATGTCGATCTCGGCACCGGCATCCGCACCGCGCTCGGGCAGATCGTCGCAGAAGAGCTCGACGTATCCTTTGCGCGCGTCGTCGTCGTGCTCGGCGACACCACGCGCGTACCCAATCAGGGCGCGACGATTGCAAGCGAGACCATCCAGATCACCGCCGTGCCCTTGCGCAAGGCGGCGGCGCAGGCGCGGCACTTTCTCATTGCCCGCGCGGCGGAGCGGCTTGAGCTCGCCGCAGAAGATCTGGCGATTGAAGACGGCCTCGTCCGCGGCAAGGACAACCGCAGCGTCAGCTATGGCGAGTTGATATCAGGCGAAACGGTTCGGCTCGAACTTGCCGATGACGTTCCGCTCAAGGACGTCGGTGCCTACAGCATCGTCGGACAATCCGTGCCGCGCGTCGATCTCCCCGCAAAGGCGACCGGCGAACTCGTCTATGTCCACGACATGCGCGTGCCCGGCATGCTGCATGGCCGCGTCGTTCGGCCGCCCTATGCCGGCGTCGATGCCGGAACCTTCGTCGGCACCAGTCTCATTTCAGTCGACGAATCCTCGGTCCGCGATATCCCGGGCATCGTGAAAGTCGTGCAGATCGGTGACTTCGTCGGCGTGGTCGCCGAGCGCGAGGAGAATGCGATCAAAGCGGCCGCGCAGCTCAAGGTGAACTGGAAGCCGGTGCCGACGCTTCCCGATCTCGAACAGCTCGAGAAGGCGCTGCGCGCCAACCCGGCCCAGCCGCGCACGCTGATCGACAAGGGCAACGTCGATGGCGCGATCGCCGCGGCGGCAAAGCCGATGCAGCGGATCTATTCGTGGCCGTACCAGATGCACGGTTCGATCGGCCCCTCCTGCGCGGTCGCCGATTATCGCGACGGCGCCATTCGCGTCTGGTCCGGCACGCAAAACCCGCACCTCCTGCGCGACGATCTTGCGCTGCTGATCGCGCGGCCCGACACCGAGATCGAGGTGATCCGGATGGAAGCCGCCGGCTGCTACGGCCGCAACTGCGCCGACGACGTCACGGCCGACGCGCTGCTGCTGTCGCGCGCGGTCGGCCGTCCCGTGCGGGTGCAGCTCACGCGCGAGCAGGAGCATGTGTGGGAGCCCAAGGGCACCGCGCAGCTGATGGACGTCAATGGCGGCCTCAACGCCGACGGCAGTCCCGCGGCTTACGATTTCGCAACGCGTTATCCCTCGAACGGCGCGCCGACGCTGGCGCTGCTGCTCACCGGCCGGATCGAACCAAAACCGGCGGTGTTCGAGATGGGCGACCGCACGGCGATCCCGCCTTACGACTACGAGCACATGCGCGTGGTCGCGAACGACATGCCGCCGATCGTTCGCGCATCGTGGCTGCGCGGCGTCTCGGCGCTGCCCAATACATTTGCGCATGAAAGCTACATCGACGAGCTCGCGACCGAAGCCGGCGTCGATCCCGTCGAATACCGCCTGCGCTACCTGAAGGACCCGCGCGCGGTCGATCTCGTCAACGCGGTGGCCGAGCGCGCCGGCTGGAAGCCGCGGCCGGTCCGCGAGGAAAAGCAAGGCGACGTTGTCCATGGGCGCGGCTTTGCCTATGCGCTCTACGTGCACAGCAAGTTTCCCGGCTACGGCGCGGCGTGGTCCGCCTGGGTTGCGGATGTCGCGGTCAACAAGGCAACCGGCGAGGTCAGCGTGACCCGCGTCGTCGCGGGCCAGGATTCCGGGTTGATGATCAATCCGGACGGCGTGCGGCACCAGATCGAAGGCAATGTCATTCAGTCCACCAGCCGCGCGCTGATGGAGGAAATCCCGTTTGAGCGCACCACGATCGCCGCGCGCGAATGGGGCGCCTACCCCATCATCAAATTTCCAGACCTGCCCAAGATCGACGTGCTGATGCTGCCAAGGCCGGATCAGCCGCCGCTCGGCGTCGGCGAGTCGGCATCGGTGCCGAGCGCAGCCGCGATTGCCAATGCGATCTTCGATGCAACCGGCGTGCGCTTTCGTGATCCACCGTTCACGCCAGAGCGGATATTGCGCGGATTGCGCGGTGAGGTGCCGAGCGCGCCGGACGCTCTGCCTGCACCCACGACCGCTGTCCCCGCGAACAAATGGAAAAATCCATTCGCGGTGCGGCCCGGCGTATTCGCCGGCCTCGCCGCGGCATGCGCGACAGCCATCGCCATTGGCACCGCGGCGCTGCCGTGGCGGGCGATCGCGCCAATCGCGCGGCCGGATCCTTCGGTGTTTTCGGCAACCACCATCGCTCGCGGCCAGCAACTGGCCGCTCTCGGCGATTGCATGGTCTGCCACACAAAGCTGGGCGGCGCGGTCAATGCCGGCGGGCGCGCGCTGGAGACACCGTTCGGCGTCATCTACAGCACCAACATCACGCCTGATGTCGAGACCGGCATCGGCAACTGGTCCTATCCCGCCTTCGAGCGTTCCATGCGCGAAGGTATCCATCGCGACGGCAAGCATCTCTATCCGGCGTTTCCCTACACCCATTTTGCCAAGGCTGATGATGCCGACCTGCAGGCGCTATACGCCTACCTGATGGCGCAGCAGCCGGTGCGCGCGCAGACGCCGGCCAACAAGCTCGCCTTCCCATTCAATCAGCGCCCGCTTCTGGCCGGATGGAATGCGCTGTTTCACTCTTCCCAAACATTCCGGCCCGACCCGTCAAAAAATGAAACGTGGAATCGCGGCGCCTATCTCGTCGAAGGCCTCGGCCATTGCGGCGCCTGCCACTCGCCACGCAACGAACTCGGGGCTGAAATGACGACCCGCTATCTCGCCGGCGGCTTCGCCGAAGGCTGGGAAGCACCGGCGCTGACCTCACTGTCGCGCGCGCCGATCCCGTGGAGCGAGGATGAATTGTTTGCATATTTGCGCACCGGCGAGTCCCGTTTTCACGGCGTGGCAGCCGGGCCGATGGCACCGGTCGTCAAGGAGCTGAAGGCGCTGCCGGACAAGGACATCCGCGCCATGGCGGTTTATCTCGCCTCCTTCAACGACAGAGCGACCGACAAACCTGCGCAGGAGGCGCTTGCCGTCAAGCTGGAAAACGCGACGCTCTCAATCATCGCCGACTCGCAAGGCGCCCGCATCTATCAGGGCGCCTGCGCGGTTTGCCATGAAGTCGGCGGCCCGGCCCTGTTCGGCAGCCGGCCATCGCTGTCGCTGAACAGCAACGTGCACAGCGACGTGCCCGACAATCTGATCCAGGTGATCCTGCACGGCATTACGGCGCCGGTCTCTCCCGACCTCGGCTATATGCCGGGCTTCAAGGACAGCCTCACCGACCGGCAACTGGCGGAGCTCATTGGCTACCTCCGGCGGCAGTTCGCGCCCGGCAAACCCGCCTGGACCGGCGTCGATACCGCCATTGCAAGGTTAAAATCCGCGCCTATTCATTAAAAAGCAGACCTGTTCCGCCTCTCCGGGCATTGGCTGCACCTCGCCCGGCACGGTAAGGTTCCCGTTATGACCGCAGTCACCGATATCGCAACACGTACCTATAACCACGGCTGGCGCCTCGACCCGATCGTGCGCAGCCTGCTGGATACCGACTTCTACAAGCTGCTGATGCTGCAGATGATCCGGGAATTCTATCCCGATCAGCGGGTGACGTTTTCGGTCATCAACCGCAGCAAGCATGTGCGCCTCGCCGAGGTGATCGACGAAGGCGAGCTGCGCGCCCAGCTCGACCACGCCCGCAGCATCCGCTTTGCCAAGAAGGAGCTGATCTGGCTCGCCGGTAACACCTTCTATGGCAAGACCCAGATGTTCTCGCCGGACTTCATCAACTGGCTCGCCAATTTCCGCCTGCCCGAATACGAGCTGCGCAAGGTCGACGGTCAGTATGAGCTGCACTTTCACGGGCCGTGGACCCACACCACGATGTGGGAGATCCCGGCACTGTCGATCCTCAACGAGCTGCGCTCGCGCCAGATGATGAAGGGCAAGGGCCGCTTCGAGCTCGACGTGCTCTATGCCCGCGCCAAGGCCAAGCTGTGGGCCAAGGTCGAGCGGCTGCGCAAGCTCGACGGCCTGCGGCTGTCGGACTTCGGCACCCGCCGCCGCCACGGATTTTTGTGGCAGCGCTGGTGCGTGGAGGCGGTGAAGGAAGGTCTCGGTCCATCGTTTACCGGCACCTCTAACGTGCTGCTGGCGATGGACAACGATCTCGAAGCCATCGGCACCAATGCGCATGAGCTACCGATGGTGGCCGCCGCGCTCGCCAACGACGACACCGAGCTGCGCTGGGCGCCCTATCGCATCCTCGACCAGTGGCGCCACACCTATGGCGGCAACCTCCTGATCGCGCTGCCCGATGCCTTCGGCACCAAGCCGTTCCTGCGCGACGCGCCGGAATGGGTCGCCGACTGGACCGGCTTTCGCCCGGACTCCGCCCCGCCGATTTCGGCCGGCGAAGAGATCATCAAGTG
>Ga0081455_10005930_pt1 | contig 13260 bp, 9 predicted proteins | sample TabmetS3T2R1_FD_70207 | JGI IMG/M metagenome (GOLD analysis project Ga0081455, IMG submission 70207) | Tabebuia heterophylla rhizosphere microbial communities from the University of Puerto Rico - S3T2R1 | ecosystem: Host-associated > Plants > Roots > Rhizosphere ... | reverse complement strand
ACAGCGCCGCCGTGAATAGTTATCAGCAGACGGTCGTCCGCGACCTGCTCGAAGACGTGCCCGTCTTTCGACTGATGCGCCTCAACGTGCCGACGGTCGCGCCCACTCTCACCGTCAGCCAACTCGTTTACGATTACGTGATGGGCGCCGATGAACGCGCCTTCCCCGTGATGGAAGGAGACCGACTTGTCGGGCTGGTCTGCCTGGAAGACATCCGCAAAGTCCCGCGCGAGGCGTGGGAGCGCGTGACGGTGGGCGAAATCATGACCGACGCCAGTCATCTCGACACAGTCGCCGCGTCGGAAGACGCCGGCGACGCGCTAGAAAAATTGACGCGCCGCGACGTGGCCCAGGCCCCGGTCGTAGAAAATGGTCGACTGGTCGGATTGCTGCGCCGCCGCGACATTCTCAAATGGCTGGAATTGCAATCCGGCTTCGCTCTGCCGAGACCGAGCCGATGAAATAACTGATATAGGACCTATAGGACTTATAGGACTTATAGAACGTCCTATAAGTCCTATAGGTCCTATAGGTCCTATGCGTCCCATATCAGCGTGGCCGCAGTGTCATGTAAGCGATGGAGCCTCGGCGGTTGATGAGTAGAAGCAGCGGCTGCGAGCCTGCGCGAGAGATCGCCGATTTCAAATCCTCCGCGGAGCGGACCACCTGACGATTGACCTGCTCGATCACATCGCCCGGCTGCAGTCCGGCTTCGGCTGCGGCGCCCGCCGGATCGACGTCCGTGATCACTAACCCCCGCGCGTCGCGGCCGAGTCCCAGCCGCGCGGCCAATTCTGGCGTCATCGGAGTGACCGTCCATCCGAGACGCTCCTCGTCGCTCGAGCCGGCTCCAGGGGCGCCGGTGGGGCGGCTGGTTGTCTGGTTCGCAAGCTCTTCGAGCTTGGCGCGCAATTGCTGTTCATGGCCGTCGCGCAAAATGGTAATCGTCACTTCGGCGCCCGGCCCGGCGCTGGCGATGACGTTGCGCAGATGCATGCCGTCTTCGATCTGATTTCCGTTGATGACGGTGATCACGTCACCCTGCTTCAAGCCCGCGCGCTCAGCCGGGCTTCCCCGCTCGACGTTGCTGACGATCACGCCGCGAACTTCTTTGAGTCCGAGATTCGCGGCCATGTCCGAGGTTACCGCCTGAACGCCAACGCCCAGATAGCCGCGGTTTACCTTGCCGCTTTTTATCAACTGTTCGGCGACGCTTCGCGCCATGTTCGCCGGGATTGCGAAGCCGATGCCGATGTTGCCGCCCGTCGGCGAGACGATTTGCGAGTTAATCCCCACGAGTTCGCCAGCCGTGTCAACCAGAGCGCCTCCGGAATTGCCCTGATTGATCGGCGCGTCGGTCTGCAGAAAGCTTTCGAAGCTGCCGTCGCTCAAACCAGTCGTGCGTCCCTTCGCGCTGATGATCCCGGCGGTCACCGTCTGGCCGATGCCGAGCGGATTGCCCACGGCCAACACCACGTCGCCAACGCGCACGCGGTCGGAATCTCCCAGCGTGAGCATCGGCAGGTCGTTAGCGCCGATCTTGAGCACGGCCAGATCGCTGCGCGGGTCATCGCCTATGACCTTCGCGTCGTAACCGCGATTGTTAGTCAGCTCGACTCTGATCTCTTCGGCGCCGTCGATCACGTGATGGTTGGTCAGAATGTATCCGTCCTTCGTGATGATCACGCCTGAGCCGAGACCTCGTTGAATCTGCGAGCGCGGCGCGGGCGCGCCGTAGCGGTCGCCGAAGAAATCACGGAAAAAAGGGTCGTTGAAGAAAGGAAACTGGCGTGGCGCGCGCACCACACGTTGAGAACGAATTGTCACGACCGCCGGCGCGACGCCGTCGACGACGTCGGCGTATGAGAGAACCGCGCCCGCCCTCTCCGCAGGCCGCGCGGGTGGCAGCGAGACTTCCTTGTGATCTCTGTTGCGGCAAGATTGCAGTAAAAGGAGCGCGAGGATCGCCTGCGCGGCCCAAAACTTTAACGCGCGATCTTGTTCGGCGCCAAACATACTGGCACGCAATTTAAATTACCGGCGGCGGCGTGTCGGTACGATATAGCGCCGAGCGGATTCGGCCTCATACATAAGCCGTTCGCTGGGCGAACAAACAACTATATGACCTATAGGACTCATAGGACCCATAGGATTGTCTTATGTCCTATAAATCCTATAAGTCCTATAAGTCCTATGAGCGCTATTAACCGCCAGTAATGAACACTTTTTGCTGATCGTGTTCTCGCTCCCGTCTTCCGATCTCCCCGGCCTGAAATTTCTTGAACCAGAAGGGAGAGGGATTATGAGGCGCTCAAAAAACCGTGGCGCGAGTATTTACAAAGCGCTAATCGGATGCCTGCTATTACTGGCTCCGCAGCCCGGCGTCAGAGGCCAGCGACAAGGCCCCGATTTCGATCAGGATAATAACGTCATCAGACAGCGCACCTCGCTGGTTGTCGTCAACGTCTCGGTGACCGACAAGCAATTCCGCCAGATCGGCGGTCTCAATAAAGACCACTTTGAAATCTACGAAGACAAAGTTCGGCAGCAGATCGATTTCTTCAGCGACGAGGACAGGCCGGCCAGCGTGGGCATCATCTTCGACCTGTCGGGAAGCATGAACAACAAGATGTCACGCGCCCGTGACGCGATCAAAGCTTTCATTGACACCTGCCATGATCAAGACGATTTCTTCCTGGTCGGATTCAACGAGCGCGCTTCGCTGCTGGCCGAGCTTTCTGACGGGCGGAGCGTCCTCGACAAACTTGCGCTGGCCGAGCCTCGCGGCCAGACGGCGCTCTATGACGCCGCTTATCTGGGCGTTGAAAAAGTCAAAGAGGGCAGCCATGACAAGCGGGCGATCTTGATCGTCTCGGACGGCCAGGACAACGCCTCTAAATACAACTACGGGGAGTTGCGGAAACTGCTCAAAGAAGCCGACGTGCAAGTCTACAGTATCGGCATCCTGGAAGAGGGCTCCGGCGCGGGGTCCGTTCTGGACAGGCAGGGACAGTTGATCCTGGAAGAACTCTCCCACTCGACCGGCGGAATGGCATTTTTCCCCTCTTCGTACGCGGAATTGGAAGACGCGGTGACTCGCATCGCGCTGACGCTACGCCATCAATACAGCATCGGCTACGTCCCGTTTAACGAACAGCGCGACGGCAAGTGGCGCAAGATCAAAGTCCGCGTCAACGCCCCGAAGGGGTTGCCGTCGTTGATCGTGCGGGCTAAAGAAGGCTATTACGCGACTCCATGAGCAATAGGACTTATAGGACCTATAGGACCTATAGGACGTCCTATAGGTCCTATAGGTCCTATAAGTCCTATTTTCCTTCTCATTTAGCAATGAATAATCCGCCCGCCAGACAGTAAGTTCCGCGCATAGCGCATCCAAGGCCGCGCTTGAGCAGACAATGATCGTCTCTGTTAAATCAAGAAAAAGAAGACATACACAGTGAATTGTTTTTCGTAAACCGTGAAGCGGTTCGAGGGGCGGTCTACGAACCGCTCTTGTTACGTCCCTTCAATTCTCAACACAGAGGTAAAACAAAAAGATGGAGAATAGAATCAACGATTCGATAAAGAGGGCGCCACGCCGCCGGATGTTGACTCCGGCCCTGGCTCTTTCGCTGGGATTCGGTTTGCTGGCGCCGAGCGGCTCGACGGCCTTCGGTCAACAGGGGCCGGCGGACGCCACAGTCTCTGGCCAACAGACGCCCGTGGACGCGATAGCCTCCGGACAACAAGCGCCGAAGGATAGGACGCCGGAGACTCCGGCCGCACTGCCTTCGCCCGCCGAGCTTTCGCGCGTGTTCATCAACGTGGCCAAGCGGATCAAGCCCGCCGTCGTCCAGATCAACATCGTCACAGGCGGAATACGTCAGACCAGCGCCGACGAGCCAGACGAGGCGCCGCCGTCCGATTCGCCATCTGGCCGGCAGCTCAACCAAGTGCAGCAGCAGTCGCCTTACGCGAGGCAGGGGACAGGCTCCGGAGTGATCGTCACGCCGGACGGTTACATTCTGACTAACAACCACGTGGCCGGCCCCGCCTCCGAGATCAGAGTCCGGCTCTACGACGGCCGCGAATTCAAAGCGCGCCGCATCGGTGTGGACACCGAAACCGATCTGGCGCTGGTCAAGATCGACGCTCAGAACCTGCCGTACGCGACGCTCGGCGATTCGTCGAAGCTGGAGCAAGGCGAATGGGTGATCGCGCTAGGCTCGCCGTTCGGCCTCGATCAGACGATGACCGCAGGCATCGTCTCGGCGACCGGACGCCAATTCGGCGGGACCTACGACAACTACATTCAGACCGACGCGTCAATCAACCCGGGCAATTCGGGCGGGCCTTTGATCAGCATGAACGGCGAAGTGATCGGCATCAACACGATGATCTATTCGCGTTCAGGCGGCAGCGAAGGCATCGGCTTTTCGGTCCCGTCGAACATTGCTAAGAAGGTTAAGGAGCAACTGCTCAGGAACGGACGAGTCTCGCGCGGCTATCTGGCCGTCTCCCTGCAAGACTCGCAGACCGCGGAGGGCGGCGCGACGGTCGCTGACGTGACGAACGGCGGCCCCGCGTCGAAGGCGGGTTTGCGCAACGGCGACCGGATCGTCGAATTCGACGGCAAGCCGGTGAAATCCACAAAACAACTGACCGAGCTCATCGCCGACACGCCGGCCGGCACGGCCGTTAAATTGAAATTCGTGCGCGACGGCCAGGAACAATCCGCTTCAATCACGCCCGCCGAGCGCCCCGGACGCAAAGTGGCTAACAGCCCGGAGGCGCGCGACCCGTATGGACGACCGCCCCAACCTTGAACGCCAGGGCGTCGCTCTACCGAATCGCCCGTATCGAGACTGGAAAAGCCAGGCGCGGGAAGCAGAACGGATTTTCTCCATCTAGTCTTGATGTCGTGTGGTTCGACTTAGAACTCCGTGTGGCCGGGATTCCGGCCACACGTTTTTTTATGCCCTCTACTCACACCTGAGCGCCACCAATGGGTCTACGCGCGTCGCGCGCCGCGCCGGCAAGTAGCCGGCCACAGCCGCGACGACCAACAGCGCCAGCGTAGCCGCTACAACGGCGCCCGGATCGGCTGCGCTGATTCCGAAAAGTTGACTCGCTATCAGCCGCGACGCCGCCAAAGCGGCCGGGACTCCTAGCGCGGCGCCGATCAAGACCAGCCGCAGCGCGTCGCGCAGCGCCAGCCAGAGCACGTCACGGCGGTCGGCGCCGAGCGCCATCCGAACGCCGATCTCGTTCGTGCGGCGCGCCACGGTGTAAGACAGAATGCCGTACAGACCGAGGCAGGAGAGCAGCAGCGCCAGCAGGCCGAAGCCACTCGACAACGTCGCGAGCAGCCGCTCCCGCTGCAGCGATGCCGCGACTTGTGTGGCCAGGGTCTCGACTTCAAACATGGGCATCGCCTGGTCCATCGTCCGCGCCTCGCGCCGCACAGCGGCGGCGACCGGCGTGGGATCGCCCGGAGTCCGCACGACCAGCGTCATCTGCCCGCGCCCCGTGGTGGCCTGATAATAAGGGAGGTAGAACATCGCGCGCCCCTCATTGCGAAGACTCGCGTATTTGACATCCTTGACCACGCCGATGATTTCAATCTGGATGGCGGGATCAGGTTCAGAAGCGCCCTGACACCTGCCGACAGAATTGGAAAAACCGAAACGCCGCCCGATGGGGCTTTCGTTACCGAAGAAGCGGCGGGCCATGCTCTCGTTAATGATTCCTACTTGCGGCGCGCGCGCGGAAGGCGGACAAATATTAGCCGGCCTCCACTGCTGGCTGTCCTGTGAGCCGAAGTCACGGCCTGCCAATAGCGGGACGCCGAGCGTTGCGAAGGAGTTCGGATAGACCTGCATCCAGGGAATGACCATCTCCTCGCCGGGATGAGGATCATAGCCCTGGACCTTCATCGGGTTGCTGGTATCCGGAGTCTGGTCCATCACCAGCCATTCACGCCGGCTCATCGGACTGTAGCCGACCAGGCTCGCCAGCTTCACGCCGGGCAGCGCCTCCACCCGCCTGAGCAATTCGTCGTAGCGCGCGGCGAGTTGTGGCGTTTTGCTATCGCTTCCCACCGGTTCGAGCTTCATCACCAACACGTTCTCGCGGGCAAAGCCGGCGTCAACTTGCCGCAACTTCTGCAGGCTCCGCACGAACAATCCGGCCCCGATCAGCAGGAGCAACGACAGCGCGACCTGCGAGATGACGAACATTTTGCCGAAGGTCAGATGAGCGCCCCGACCGCTGATGCCGGAGGCTTCGTTTTTGAGCGTGGAGTTCATGTCCACGCGCGTCGCCAGGAACGCGGGCGCAAGGCCGAACAACACGCCGGTCAGCGTGGCGACCGCGATCGTGAAGCCGAGCGCGCGGGCGTCGGGGCTGAGATTGAGTTGGACGGAGATTTCTCCCTGCGACAACAGCGGCAGGAGCAGCCGGGTTCCCCAGTAGGCAAAGATCAGTCCGAGCAAGGCGCCGAGGCTGCTGAGCAATACGCTCTCGATGAGCAGTTGCCTGACCAGCCGCAGACGCCCGACGCCCAACGCCAGCCGGATCGCGATCTCTTTGCGCCGCGCGACGGCTCGCGCCAACAGCAGTCCCGCCACGTTCGCGCAGGCGACCGCCAACACCAGAGCAACAACAATCATCAGCGCCAGCAACGGACGCGAGAACTGCACGCGCAATTCAGACAGCCCCCGGCCCCCCGACTCCAACACCAACTTCTCTTCGAGCCAGGGATATGGGTTAAATTTGAAGCCCCAATTGCTCGCGGCGTATTCGGCGCAAAGCCGCCGATAGAGCGCGCTCAAGCCGGCTCGCGCCTGCGGCATTGCCACGCCAGCCCGCAGTCTCCCCATGAGATTGAAAAAGCTATTGGGATCTGCGCCGTCCACATACGACCTGATCCCCGGCATCACTTGCTGCTGCGTCATCAGCGGAACCGAGACGTCCAGCGAACTGCCGACTTCCAATCCGAAGAACTCCGGCGGCGTCACGCCGACGATGGTAAAAGGCGCGCCGCCGATATGAATGGTCTTCCCTACAACGGCCGGATCGCCCGCGAAGCGCCGGCGCCAATAGTTGTGGCTGATGACGCAAACGGGCGACTCGCCGGGCGCGCGGTCATCATCCGGGACAATCGTCCGCCCCATCGCCGCGTGTACGCCCAACACCGCGTAATAATTCCCGCTCACGAGTTGGCCCGCCACAGCCGGTTCAGGTTGACCGTCCATACTCACACTCAGCCGCAGCGGATGATAAGCAAGCAGGCCGGATAGGACTTCGTTCTGATCGCGGATTTGCCGGTAAGTGCGATAAGGAAATTGAGCGCCATTCTTGCCGCCGAGGGCGCGCCCGAGCAGGACAAGTCGCTCAGGATTATTGACCGGCAGCGATTTCAGCAACACGGCGTCAATCAGGCTGAAGATCGCGGTGTTGGCTCCAATGCTCAACGCCAGCGTGAGCGCGGCCACGCTGGTAAAACCGGGACGCTTCAACAGCATCCGCGCGCCATAACGCAAGTCTTGAAACATTTTGTCCTCCAATATTGGGAACAGAGACGGCTACTTCTGCTTAATCTGTACTTTCAACTCACGCCACAACTTTTCTGCTTCGGGTCTGAGTCTCCCGCCGAGCTCGCGCAGGCGCGCGAAGTCGGCTTCGGCTTCCGGAAATCTGTTCAGCAGAAGCAGCGTGATCGCGCGGTTGTGCCAGGCGTCAGCCAGGAACGGGGCGAGTTTGATAGCTTGATCGAAATCAGCCAGGGCGCGCGTGTAATCCCGCTCGTTGACCCGGATCACGCCCCTCGTCAGCCAGGCTTGGGCGTCGCTCGCATCGAGCTTGATGGCCTGGTCAAGGTCACTGAGCGCGCGTCCGGCGGCGCCATTGAGGAGCAACGCCTTGGCGCGGTTGGTGTAGAAATAGCCCCGCCTCGGATCGAGTTTAATGGCCTGGTCAAGATTGGCGAGCGCGGCATCGACATCGCCCTTTTCAGTCAGGATGGCGCCGCGGTTGTTGAGCGCAGTGGCGTTGCGCGGGTTGAGCTTGAGCGCTTGCTCGCAGTCGCCAAGCGCAGCATCCAGCTCGCCCCTGGCGCAGCGCGCGCCACAGCGATTGCTCCAGGCGTCGGCGTCGCGCGGATTGAGCTTGATGGCCTCGGCGTAATCGGCCAGCGCGGCGTCAAAATCGCCCAGTCGCTGGCGCGCTACACCGCGATTGATCCAGGCGTCGGCGTCGCGCGGTTTGAGCTCGATAGCGCGAGTGAAGTCGACGATCCCGGACGCGACTTCGCCCTTGCCACAGCGCGCCAGTCCGCGATTGATCAGAGCCTCGACCAGACGCGGGTTGAGAGCAAGCGCCTTATCGAAGTCCCGGAGCGCCCCGTCGAAATCGCCTTTGCGCGCCCGAGCCAGCCCGCGGTTGCTGTAAGCGCCTGCGTGCCCGGTGTCAAAGACGATGGCGAGCGAGTAATCGCTGATGGCGCGCTCGAACTCGCCCTTCTTGAGCCAGCCGTTGCCGCGATCGAGGTAAGAGGCGGCGGACAGGGCGCGCGAAGACTGCGCTTCAGGAGCGACAGTGGCGTATTGTTGAGCCAGGGCCGTCGAAGGCGCACTTGTAGCGAATGCGAGAGCTAACAGGATGCCACGCATACTCGTAACTCCTTCTTGAGCTGGGTTGGACTGGATCCGCAGGCGCTTCGGGTCAGTACCGCGAGCGGTAGCGAGCGAGTCTTCCGGAGCAAGCGACTTGTAGAAGCCACGCTCGCTACCGCTCGCGGTACTGACTCAAGCTGAAAACTGAATACCGGTTAATCGCCTATTGCTCCTCTTTTGTCGGCTTCGGTTTAAAGGGTAGTTTAGGAGGCATTTGCCCCTCCGCGACGGTATAGTCAGCGGGGACTTCAAACAGCGAGCGGTCGGGTTCGCTGCGGCTGAGATTAGTCAGCCGGTAAGTATTCTCACCGGAGCGCGGATCGCGATGCTTGGTCATTACCATTATCTGTAACTCGGGTGAGTACCAGGTTTCGTCAACGATCTCGAGCGGCAGGGTGTTGCCGATCTCGCCTGCGGGAATCGTGAGCGTGACGCGCGCTCCCTCGGCGGTCACACCTTCGATTGTTTGAGTCCCGAGCGATTCCGTCTTCCTTTGACCTGGGCCCATATTAGCTTGTTGCAGCATCTCCAGCTTTGTTTTCATCTCGGGAGCGTTCGAAGCTTCCTTTCTTTCCATTTCCTCGTGAGCCTTCAGCTTTTTCTCTACCGCCGCTTCAAACTCGGCCTGTGTAACGGTCTGGCCTTTAATGATGAAGGTCCCGTTTGGCCCGTTTGGCGTCAACACCGGTCGCTTTTTTTGTGGATAAACGCTCTTGTGCGCGGTGTGTGAGCGGGGATCAAGGCTGTAGGAAACGCCGGCTACCGGATCATTGATGAAAATGTTTTGCTGGGCTTCGCCGTCCGCTGTCCACTTGCCAATTGTCTCCAACGTCCGCTCCGTCCGGGTGCGCCCTTCGCTATCGCGATAAAGCTTCGACTCATTCTTGCGGATAATTTGATTGCCGTCGCCGAGCGTTTGGATCGACTCCGTAGTAGCCGTCGCCGAATAGGGCGCGCCCTTCACCACCTTACCGATGGCGAATTTGGGCCCTAAGACTTTAAAAGTACCGTCAGGCGGAGCCTTCAACTCACCCGGCCCTGGTTTCTGAGGCCTCGATTCATCCGGACGTGGTTTCTTCTCTTGGGCGACCAAGTTGAGACTGCCCGCGACGAGCAAGCAGCTTATTGTCAGCAGCCGTATCAGTGTCTTTTTCATAATGCTCCTCCGAAAAATGTACCGTCGGTTGTCTAAGGGGGCGGAGGCTTGGTTATCTAAATCCGCCAAAGAATACTCCATCCATAGCCGCAGGATTGGATGGAGATGAATTTGGCATCGTGAGCGTTTCGCCTGCGATCGACTTGTGCTATAGTTGGCACAGTTCTTTAAAACTCGAACTTGGGCGTTCCGGCAGGAAGTCTGCCGGGTAAAAGTTTGAACGCTAAAGATAGAGTTGCAGTCGGCCCAAGCGAAAACCAAGCATGCCGACAATTGCAAACAGATGTAACGGCGACGGCGCCGTGAAAAAACAGGGATTCATTTGAATCTCCTACCCGGTGGGGCGCCGGGAAAGTTACGCCTACGAGATATGAATCCGACACGGGTTCAGCGTAGGAATCTCCACTTATAGCCGTCAGGCTTAGGTGGAGAGGATGTCAATAAAGCATTTCGGCGCTATAAAGCGGCTGGGTTATGAAGCCCTCCGCCGCCTTAGCGAACGAAACGAATCGCCCGCGCCAACCCATCCTGTCCCAACACCACGTCAGCTTTGACTGACTCAGGCGCCGTTTCAGGATCAAACGGCAAGCCGACCTCGCCGAGCGCCGACCCCGGTAATTCGACGCGCACCACCTGCAGGCTATCCAGAGTGGTGAGGTCTTCTCCCTCCCTCAATGGGAAAAACTGTGTGACCACTTCAGCCTCATCCTGGCTCTTCACAGACGCATGGCGAAGTATGCGCTTCGGTAAATTTTTCTGTCGCTCGTCTACCACCTGGTCGCGGCCAACCGGCGGCTCCGCTTGAGGGCCAGGCGTGTTGACGGGCGTAGGCGCGACGGCTCGTTCTTCGCGCTGCGGCATGCGCGAGCCTGTAGACTTCCAAATGATGGCTATCGCCGAAATCAAGATCAAAATTCCCGCCGCCACCGCGGCAAACTTCCAACTCGACCAACGCCCGGCTCTGCCCTGCGCCGTAATGACAACGGATGAGGCCGTGGCCGCCGTCTGCGCGCGGAAGGCGGCGAGCAGCAAGGCGTCAACGCGCGCCGGCGGCTCTTCCCCGGCCATCTCGACGGCGACGGCGCGCAAGCGGGCGAGCAAGGCTCGCTCTTGGGCCAGTCGCGCAGCGCAGCGATTGCAAACCTCCGTGTGGATCAAGCCCTGGTCGCGCTCTGTGGCGTCCAGCAAGCTATTGCGCGCGAGGGCCAGGGCGAGCTTTTCGAAATCGTGGCAATTCATGCGAAGCACCTCATCACTTGCGCGTCGGGCGCCGAGTCCAGCCCGGCCGCGCGCAACTTCTTTGATAACAGGGCATGCCCGCGATGCAGTCGCGAGTTCACCGTGCCTACGGGGCAATCCAGCGCCAGCGCCGCTTCCGCATAACTCAGTTCCTGAAAATCGCACAACACGATCACCTCACGGTAGCGCGCCGGCAGCGCCAGGACGGCCTGTCGCACCAATCTATTCGCTTCATTGCGAGCGCAATCGCCTAGCGGGTCGTCGCCGGAGATCAACTGCGCGACAGGAGCCTCCCGGCCCTCGTCAGATTCTTCAACGAGCTGAACGTAAGGCCGCTCCTTTTTCATCAGGAGCAGGACCTGATTGCGGGCTGCCCCGCATAAATAGGCCTTGAGCGAGGCGCGCCCCGGGTCATATCGGCGCCCGTTGCGGAGCAGCGCCAGAAAGACCTCTTGCGTGACCTCCTCGGCGATGCTCCCCTGCCCGCTCATCAGGAGCGCGAACCGGTAGACGAGTCCCTTGTACCGCCCATAAAGCGAGGTGAAGGCCCGCTCGTCTCCGGCTAACATCGACCGCAACAGTTCGGCGTCGCTGGGAACCATCGGTTTTGTCATCGCCCCTTTCATTTTTCCGTCAGTTTATATTGGCAATTAGCCCAACGAGCCGAAAAGCTTCCAAAATAATTCTCAGACGGCGTTCGGAGTACCGGCTTAAGCAGGCGCTCCGAACGCCCTCTGGCGCCTTTTACTCACCCCTGAGGGCAATCAGCGGCTCCACTCGGGTCGCCCGCCGCGCCGGGAGGTAACACGCCACGAACGCCACGCCGATAAGCAACAACGGGATGACGAGAAAAATCGTCGTATCCGTGGCCTTCACCCCGAACAGCAGATTCGAGAAGCCTGAGATCAACTTGGCCATCGCGAAAGACGCGCCCAAACCGACGGCGACTCCGCCAAGCGCCATCAGCATTCCTTGCCTGACGACCAGTTTGAGCACGTCGTGTCGTTGCGCGCCCATAGCCATGCGTACGCCGATCTCGTGCGTGCGCTGCGTGACGGCGTATGACATCACGCCGTAGAGTCCCACGGCTGCGAGAATCATCGCGACGGCTGCGAATAGCCCGAGCAGCAACGTCGAGAAGCGTTTCTGCGCCACCGAGTCGGCTACCCATTCATCCATCGTCCTGACCTGAAAGACCGGCTGATCTTTATCCACCGACCGAATCGCCGCCCGCACAGCTGAAACCAGGGACGTCGGATCGGAAGCGGCGCGCGCCAGCAGATACCTACTCGCCCCACCTCCCACTTGAATCTGCGGAAAATAAAGCGTCCCTCGATAATCAGCGTCCAGCGCCTTGTGCTTGATAGCGCCGACGACTCCGACGATCTCGCGCCAGGCCAGTTGACCGTTGGCATTATTATTGAAGGCTACTCGCTTGCCGACCGGATCCTCATCGGGCCAATAGCGGCGGGCCAAGGTATCATCAATGATAACGACGTTCAGCGCCTCGGGCGTGTCGTGATCGGTGAAGTAGCGTCCCCGGCGCAAGGGAATGCCCATCATCTGTAAATACTCGTTGCTGACCGCGCGAAAGTCCGTGTGAGGCCCTTGCTCTCCAGGCGGTACTGGCCGCCCCTCAATTCCGAAAAAGCCGCTTGAGACAGACCCGGTCAACGGCAAGGCGGAAACAGTGGCGGCCCCTTGCGCTCCGGGCAAAGCTTTCACTTTCTCCAGCGCCTGCTGGTAGAAGGCTCTTATCTGAGTGGCATCGCGATATTTACTGCGAGGGAGCGCGATCTGCATCGTCAGGAGGTTTTGTGTCCGAAAACCGGGATCGACATCAATCAATCTCCCGAAACTCTTGACCAGCAATCCCGCTCCTACAGCCAGGATCAGCGCGAGGGCGATTTCAGAGATGACGAGCAGGTTCCGGAATCGCGCTCGCTCGCCGCCGCCCGAACTCCGCCCGCCTTCTTTGAGAGTTTCCGTCAACGAGGCCTTTGAAGATTGCGATGCCGGCGCCAGTCCGAAGAGAAGACCGGTCAGAACGGAAAGAGCGAGAGTGAAAACCAGGACACGAGTGTCGACGCCGACCTCCTGCGCGCGCACCTGTCGTCGGCCGATCCACTCGCCGGGTACGCGGACCGCCTCGACGATCCGGAGCTGCGCCAGAGCCTGCGCGGCTACGTC
>Ga0081455_10005929_pt1 | contig 13262 bp, 15 predicted proteins | sample TabmetS3T2R1_FD_70207 | JGI IMG/M metagenome (GOLD analysis project Ga0081455, IMG submission 70207) | Tabebuia heterophylla rhizosphere microbial communities from the University of Puerto Rico - S3T2R1 | ecosystem: Host-associated > Plants > Roots > Rhizosphere ... | reverse complement strand
CGGCGATCCGGGTGTCAAGACCGCGATCCCGCACGGAACCGAGCTCGAGTCGCTGACGATCGCCGGAGGAGTCGCGTCGGTGCAGCTGTCCCAGCAACCTGCGGATGACGCCGGCCGCGCGCAGCTCGTCTACACGCTCACCCAGTTCCCGACGGTGAGGCGCGTCGACTTCGGAGCCGATCGGCCGGTGGGTCGCAGGGCGTTCGAGGCGGAGACGCCCGCGGTGCTCGTCGAGACGCCGCTACCGGGCGAATCGGTCCAGTCCGGCTTTGCGGTCAGCGGAACCGCGAACACCTTCGAGGCGACGTTCAACTACGAGCTGAAGGATGCCTCGGGTGCGGTGCTGCGAAAGAACTTCGTCACGGCGACGTCCGGCAGCGGCACCCGCGGGACGTTTTCGTTCCGTGTTCCGTACCAGGTCGACAACCCCCAGGACGGACGCCTCGTCGTTTTCGAGCTGTCGGCCGAGGACGGCTCGCGGATTCACCAGTCCGAGATCCCTCTCCACCTCCAGTAGCGACTCCTCCTGGGGGTACGCTGAAGGTCGTGGCCTCAGCGCTGCCCCGCCGCACGAAGATCGTGGCGACCCTTGGGCCTGCAACCGCGACGCAAGAGATCGTCACCGGCCTCGCCAGAGGCGGCATGGACGGCGCTCGCCTCAACTTCTCGCACGGAACGAAGGAGCAGCACGCGGCGTACGCTCGGATGGTCCGGGCCGCGCAGGAGGAGCTCGGCAGGCCGATCGCGCTGATCGCCGATCTGCAGGGGCCGAAGCTGCGAGTGGGCGAGCTCGCGACGCCGGTGCGGCTCGACGCAGGCGACGAGATCTTTGTCACCGGGGACGGCGCGCTGGACGGCGATCTCCCCGTTCGCCCCTCGGTCGTCGGTCAGGTGCTCCAGCCGGGACATGACGTCCTGATCGACGACGGTCTGGTGCGACTGCGTGTCGAGGCCGTCGAGGCCGGGCGGGCACGCTGCGCGGTCGTCGTCGGCGGGCTCGTAGCCGCGCACAAGGGTGTGAACCTGCCCGGAGTCCCCGTTCCCATCCCCTCGCTCACGCGCAAGGACGCGGACGACCTCGAGTTCGCTCTGGATCTCGGCGTGGACTTCGTCGCGCTCTCGTTCGTCCGTTCAGCCGCTGATGTCCGCGACCTCAAGGCCCTGATCGAGCAGGCCGGGTCGCAGGCCCACGTGATCGCGAAGATCGAGAAGTCGGAGGCGGTCGAGGCGCTCGTCCCGATCCTGGACGAGTCCGACGCGGTAATGGTCGCGCGCGGCGATCTCGGCGTGGAGATGGGCCCCGAGGTCGTGCCCCTGCTCCAGAAGCGGATCATTCTCGCCGCCCTCGACCGGGGGAAGCCGGTGATCACCGCGACGCAGATGCTCGAGTCGATGGTGCACCAGCCCGAGCCGACCCGGGCGGAGGCGAGCGACATCGCGAATGCGATTCTCGACGGCTCCTCCGCCCTGATGCTCTCCGAGGAGACGGCGATCGGCGAGTACCCGCTCGAAGCGGTTCGCACGATGAACCGGATCTCGCTCGTGATCGAGCCCAGCATCGAGTACCGGCACCAGTTCCCGCAGCCGGGCGATCAGCCCACCGTCGGGCACGCGATGTCGAACGCTGCTTGCGACCTCGCCGAGGCGTTGGGCGCGAAGGCGATCCTCGTGCCGACGTACTCGGGGCGGACCGCGTCGGTCGTCGCGCGGCTTCGGCCACGGCGGCCGGTCATCGGCCTCTCGCATCACGACTATGCGCTCCAGCACATGGCTCTCGAGTGGGGCGTGACGCCTGCATGGATGCCGGAAGCCGCGGACGTGGAAGAGCTCTGGAGCGCATCGATGGAGTCGGGGCGGAAGACGGGGCTTCTCGACGAGGGTGACCTCGTCGTGCTCACCGCCGGAACGGCGGTCAACATCCCCGGCACCACGGACATGATCAAACTGGCGTACGCATGATCCCAGCGTGACTCCACGAGCGGCAGGACCTTCCGTTCGCGTCCCGAAGGGACGCGCATGTCGACGTCGAAGCGGCGGGGCTCTCGTCCCCGGCGATCGCGTACCCGGCGACGCGTTCCGGTCCTGCGGTGGGCCGCGCTGGCGACCCTCGCCGTGGTCGCGCTCCTCTACTACCGGCCCCTGAAGAGCTACGTCGAGACGCGAACGTCGGTCCAGCAGCGCCAAAAGGAAGTTCGCGAGCTCCACGCCAAGCGGAACACGCTGGCGCGCCGGCTCGAAGAAGCCGACACTCCCGAGGCGCTCGCCCGGCGAGCCCGCAAGCTCGGGCTCGTGAAGCCCGGCGAGCAGCTGTTCATCGTGAAGGGGATCGACGAGTGGCGGCGGAAGGCCAGGGCTAGGCTAGGAGACGATGGATGACAGAGCCGTCGTGGAGCTCCAGCTGGGCCGGACGCCAAGGGCGTTTCGACGCGTCGCCCTGCGCTGCCCGTACGGCGCTCCCGCCGTCACGGAGCAAGCGCCGTACGACGCCGCCGGCGAGCCGTTCCCGACGACCTACTACCTGACCTGCCGACATCTGGTCGCCGCTGTCTCGCGCCTCGAGGCCGCCGGCGGCATCGAGCGCTGGAGCACCGTGATCACGCAGGACGCGAAGCTCGCGGACAGCCTGGCCAGAGCGACGGAAGAACAGCGGGCCGTGCGCCGGGAGCTCGCCGACGGCCACGTCGGCCGGGAAGGTGGCGCTTCGCTCGAGCTCGGGATCGGCGGCTCCTCGCGGCCGGAGAAGCTGAAGTGCCTCCACGCGCACGCTGCATTCGCCCTAGCGCGCCCCGGTTACGAGCTGGGCGAGGAAATCCTCGCGGAGATCGAGCCGCGCTGGCCGGCGCGCTGCTGCACACTCGAGACGCCTGGGTAGGAGAGAGCCATGCCCAGCTCGGTCGATGCTGCACGCCAGCAGTGGGAGGACGGCAACCGCCGTCTCGAGGCGTACTCGTCCGACCCCGATGTCTACGAACCGCTGCTCGACCAGCTCGACGTCGCGACCGAGGAGCTCCGGAAGCGTGTCGGCGAGACGTTCACGCTCGCCCAGTTGGCGGAGGCCTACGTCGCATCGGACAACTGGATGCGTGATGCGCTCGAGGAACGCGTCGCCTCCCCCCGCTGGGGACGCCGGCTCTCCGTCGTCCAGGACGCCGCGTTCCACCTGTACGCCCGCGGAGCGACGGACTACGTCCCTTGACGCTTCGGTCGACAACCCGGCCGCCCAAGCGAAGAAGCCGCGGCCGCCAGATTCTCCTCCTCCTCCTCGGCATTGCGGTCGCGGCTGTCGTTTTCGCCATCGGTGTGGCCGTTGGTCAGGCGCTGGAAGACCGCCCCGAACCAGGGCAGCCCGTGACCGACGTCTCCACGATCCAGCCATGGACCCAAACCGGCCCGGCCACGGTGACGGTGACGCAGACAGAGTCGTAAGAAGCGCTCACATCGCGCCAGGAAACTGCAGCTTTGTTTAGATTCGGTTTCTCGTGGCCGAGGTCGGCGGCAGAGCGCGGCGGCAGCCGCCAAGAAACGGCGATTCCGACTGGCTGACATTGGGCCAGGCTGCGCGCTACCTCGGCGTCGCGCAGAGCACGATCCGGAAGTGGTCGGATCAGGGCCGGCTGCCGGCGTTTTACACGCCCGGCGGCCACCGTCGTTACCGGCAGAGCGACCTCGACGCCTTCGTCGCCGGCTCGGCGAGCGGCCCGAGCGGGCCGCGATCACGCCCGGCGCCGCTCGTCCTGATCGTCGATGACGACCCGCGAATCCGCGAGTTCGTGCGGGTCAACCTGGAGATGGACGGCTACTCGGTCCGTGAGGCCGGAAGCGCCGAGGAGGGGCTGGCCGCTCTCGAGGACGAGCCTCCGGATCTCATCCTCCTCGACGTGATGATGCCGCACGTCGACGGGTGGCAGATGCTCCAGGCGGTCCGCGAGCGCCATGGAGTCGACTCGATCCAGGTGATCATGTTCAGCGGCAAGGTGGATTCAGATGCGACCAGCCAGGCCGAGGCCGGCGGAGCCCAGGCGTTCCTCGGCAAGCCGTTCAATCCGCAGGAGCTCGTCTCGCGGACGAAGGACCTGCTCGGAAACTAGACGGCGCTAGAGGTCTTCGGAGGCACGCAGCAGGCCTGCGACGATCACGAGCAGGGCGGCGACGAGGCTGATCCAGATTCCGATCCCGCGACTCGCGGGCTGGAATTCCTCCGGAATCGAGATCAGGCGGATCAGGACGAGGATCGTCGCCAGCGAGCCGAGAACGATCACGATGAGGCTCTCAGGCACCGTCGCGGGCAGCTCCACACCCGCCGCGTGGAGGAGGTGGAGCGCGATCACGAGCAGCCCGATGACGAGGACGATCTTCGCGAGCGTCCCGGTGTGCCAGCCGATGACCGCGAACGTGGGCTCGTCGCCGACGCTGACGTACCAGCCCATCAGCGTGGACATGCTCAGGACGAGCCCTGCAAGCCACGTCAGACGCTCGCCGGCGCCCCAGATCCAGGCGACGTCAGGCACGAACCGCTCGCCGGGCTCGTCGTAGGGCTCGTCGGGCCGATACGGCTCGGGCGACTGCACGGGCGAAGTATCGGTCATGCAGCGGCTAGAGGCCGAAGAGCCGCTGAATCTCCCGCCAGGCGACGAGGGACAGATAGGTCGCCAGGATCAGCAGCGAGAGCAGAATCACCCAGAAACGGAGCCGGGCCAGGCCCCGCTCGCGCATCCGGTCCTCGCGAGCACGCCGCCGCGCTCGATGGAACCGGTACGCGCGATCGACCGCTCGCGGATCGATTGGCGGCGGGTCCTCGACGGCATCACGGCGCCGGGCCGGCTCGGCCATGCGGGCACTATATAAACGTCGAATGTCAGCAACGCCGGGACTCGAGACTCTCGCCGCGGCGGGGCGGAAGCTTGCGAAAGCCGAGAGCCTCGACGAGGCGCTTCCGGAGCTCGCGCGAGCCGCGGCCGAGGCGACTGGGGCAACGCTGGCCGTCGTTCGCGTTCCGGACGGTCACGGCGGTCTCCCGGCCCGCGGCGTCTGGTCCGACTCCTCGGCATTGAGCGCGGAGCTCGAGGGCTCGCGCCTGCTGCCAGATGAGCTCGTGACCGAGGAGCTGAGCGAGGCCGACGAGCTGCCGGCGGCGGTGAAGCGCCTCGCGGAGCGAATCCGCGCCCTTGGGATCCTCGTCGTGCCCTCGCTCGCCGACGAAGAGCTGCTCGCGACTCTCGAACTCATGCGGCCGAGAGAGCCCTTCACGGGCGCCGAGCGGGCCGTGGCCCAGATCGCTGCGCAGCAGGCGGGGCTCCTCGTCCGCGCCTTCCGCCCGGCCAACGGCGCGGCGGACGGCGCGGCGACGGTCCCATCGGCGCTCGAGCTCGCCGGCCGGGCCCTCGCGGCCGGAGCCGACGAGTCGACGAGTGCTGAGCGAATCGCGCGGCTCGCCGCCGAGCTGACACAGGCGCAGTCGTGCCTGATCTGGCGCACCGAAGACGGCGAGGTGGAGGCGATCGCCGCCGTGGGCGCGATCGACGACGCGGACAAGCGGGCATGGGATGCAGAGCGGGATCTCGGCGGCCGCACCTACTTCGCGCGCCGGGACGGGGACGAGCCCCTCGCGCTCGTCCGGCTCGGGGAGCCGCCGCTGGGCGGGCTCCGGCTCTCGTTTGCAGGCGAAGGTCTGACCGACGAGGAGCTCGAACGCCTATGCGCGTTCGGCTCCCGGGCGGCTCACGCCCTGCGCGCGACCGAGCGCACCAACAGGCTGGCGCAGGAGCTCGATCGAAGCCGCGCTCTCCTCGCCGTCGTCGGTCAGGCGATCGCGGAGCTCTCGCTCTCGCACACCCTTGACACTGCCGTCGACCGGGTGGCCGAGCTGCTGGATACGCAGAGGGCCGCCGTTTACCTCGGGAGCGGACGTGAGCTCGACACCGCAGCCTCGCGTGGACTGGCAGGCCCGCACGTTCGGGTCGCCGAGGCGCTGATTTCCCTCGCGCTCGGACGGCTGCGGCCGCGGTCGGTCTTCGAGATCCTCGACGCGGGAACCGATCCCGGACTGGCCGGCGTCTCCGATGCCGTCGCCGAGGCGGGCGTGGAGGCGATCGTCTCAGTGCCGCTGAGGGCAGGGAGCGAGCTGATCGGGATCCTGGTCGCCTATCTGCCGCGTGGCCGCCGTCTCCAGGCCAACGAGTCAGCGCTGCTTGCGGCGCTCGCGGGCCAGCTTGCCGTCGCCGTCCAGAACGCCGGCCTCCACGAGGAGACGATGCTCCTCGCTCGTGCCCGCGAGCAGGCGCTGCAATCGGAGCGGCACGCAGCGAGACGGCTGGAAGCCTTCTACGAGATCTCGCGCTCGTTCTCGCAGAGCCTGAAGCTCGAGGACACGATCGACGCGGTCACCAGGACGGCGGTGGACCTGCTCGACCTCGACGCTGCGGTTCTCCGCTTGCCGGAGGGCCGCGGAGAGGACCTCGTTGCCCGGTCGGTGTACATCGCGGATCCGCGGCTGCAAGACGCCCTCGGGCCGATCCTGAGCCGGCCGCAACCCAATGCGCGGCTTCGCGCGCTGGGTCTCGGCAGGGCGCGGAACGCGCTCGTCCTCGACCCGGTGACGGCCGAGCATCTCGGCGGTGGGCATGAGCTGCTCGCGCCCTTCCTGCGTCGGGGCTCCAGCGCGGTGGTCGTTCCCATCGTTGCTTCCGGCGAGGTGATCGCCGCCCTGACGCTCGTCCTGCTCGACCCGGCCCGCAACGTCGAGGCGGAGACGGTCGAAACGGTGCGCTCGCTCGCTGCACAAGCCGCGCTCGCGATCGACAACGCGCGGCTGTACCAGCAGCAGGCGGGGTTCGCGGACGCGATGCAGCGTTCCCTTCTGCCGGCGGCGCCACCGGTCCTTCCGGGGATCGAGGTCGGCAGCGTCTACGAGTCTTCGGCGCGCCTCGAGGTCGGCGGCGACATCTTCGACTTCACGACGCTTCCGGACGGGCGTCTGGCGGTTGTGGTCGGCGACGTGACCGGGAAGGGGATCGACGCCGCGGCGGACATGGCGATGAGCAAGTTCGTCTTCCGGTCGCTCACGCGCGAGCATCCTGAGCCGGCCGACTTCCTTCAAGCCGCGAACGAGGTCGTCGCCGGCGAGGTTCAGGAAGGCAAGTTCGTGACGATGCTCTACGTGACGCTCGATCTCTCTACCGGCGAGCTCGTCTGCGGCAGCGCCGGCCACCCGAATCCAAGGGTGATCCGGTCCGACGGGTCCGTCGTCGAGCTCTCGGCCAGCGGGCTCGCGCTCGGGATCGAGCCGGACCAGGAATACGCGGAGGCGCGTGAGACGCTCCTGCCCGGGAGCGCCGTCGTCCTCCTCACGGACGGTGTGCTGGAGGCGCGGCTCGACGGCGAGCTGTACGGAGAGCGGCGGCTGGCCAGGCTGCTGGCGGAGCGGCGCGACGAGCCGGCGGCCGACCTCGCCCGCGCCGTCGTCGAGGGCGCGCGTGCCTTCGCCGGAGGTGACCTCGGCGACGACTCGGCCGTCGTCGTCGTGAAACGCACGACGAGTTGAGGCCGCACTTCCAGGCGACGCTCACCGCGGTCGTGTTCGCGGCCGGGGTGGGATCACTCGCGACGGAGATCGCCGCATCGCGGCTGCTTGCGCCGTACTTCGGCAATTCGACGATCGTCTGGGCGAACGTCATCGGACTCATCCTCGCGTCGCTCGCGCTCGGTTACTGGCTCGGCGGGCTCCTTGCCGATCGCCGGCCGACAGCGCGGACGCTCGGGGCGGTCGTTCTCGTCGCCGGCTGCCTCATCGCAGTCATCCCGTTCGTCGCCCGGCCGCTCCTCGACGTCTCGGTGGAAGGGCTGGACCGCGTCTCGGCCGGGGCGGCCATCGGCTCCTTCTTCGGCGTGCTCGTCCTCTTCGTTCCACCCGTGGTTCTGCTCGGGATGGTTGCGCCCTTCGCGATCCGGCTCGCGATCACCGACGTCGAGTCCGCCGGATCCGTCGCGGGACGGCTCTATGCCGTCTCGACAGTCGGGAGCCTTCTCGGCACCTTCCTCTCCGCCCTCGTGCTGATCCCCGCGGTCGGGACGCAGCGAACGCTGCTGGCAGCCGCCGCGGTGATCGGCTTCAGCGGCGCCGCCCTGCTCGGCCGCAGATGGCTAGTGCTCGGCGCCGCCCTTGCCGCCTTGCTGCTCATCCCCCCCGGCGTTGTGAAGGCGCAGAGCGGATTGCTCTTCGAGGACGAGTCCCGCTATCAGTTCATCCAGGTCGTCCAGCGGGACGGCGTTCGACGCCTCTATCTCGACGAAGGGCTCGCGACTCATTCGGTCTGGCGACGCGACGACGTGCTGACGGGCGGCGTCTGGGACACCTACCTCGCTGTTGGCGCGCTGCTTCCGCGGCTCGAGCGGATTGCGATGCTCGGAAACGCCGGCGGGACCGCCGCTCGCGCGTTCGCGCATTTCTACCCCGGTGTCCACATCGACGGCGTGGAGCTCGATCCCGAGGTGAGCAACGCGGGAAGGCGCTACTTCGGGATGGGCCAGATTCCAGGGCTTCAGGTGCACGACATGGATGCCCGCCCCTTCCTTCGGCAGACCGATCGGCGCTACGACCTGATCGTCGTCGACGCGTACCGCCCGCCGTACGTGCCCTTCTATCTCGCCACGCGTGAGTTCTTCGAGCTCGTGCGGGAGCACCTGAGCCCGGGCGGAATCGTCGCGCTCAACGTCGCCACGACGCCCGACGACCACCGCCTTGCCGAGGCCATCGGCGGGACGCTCGCAACAGAGCTCCCCGAGGTCGTCGCCTGGCAGCCGCTGCGCTTCAACCAGATCGTGATCGGCCGATTGAGCCCATCGAGGGACTGGAACGGTGAGGGCCCGGCGCCGCTGAAGCCGCTCATCGACGACCTCGCCCGGAACCACCGGCCGGTCGGGCGCTCCGAGGATCCGTGGACCGACGACCGTGCGCCGGTCGAGTGGATCACGGACCGGATGATCATCGAGTTCGCTGCCGAAGGCGGCCGTTTCGAAGAGGCTCCGCTTCCAACGGCGCCGTAGCCGTTACTAGACTGATCGCGGTGAAACGTGGGGTCCTGATCGTCGCCGCCGCGTTGGCCTGCCTGGCAGCAGGCGTGTTCAGTGCTGCCGTTCTGGCGTCCACGGGGCCGCTGGCGGTCACCGGGACGACGACGACAGCGCCGCCCACGACGACGGCTCCGGAGCCGGTGGTGATCGCAGTCGGCGTGACGATCGGCAAGACCGACGTGGGAGGGCTCACTCCCGCAGACGCGACGGCTGTCGTGAAGGCGAGCTTCGAGGAGCCGCTGACGATTCGCGTCGGCAACCGGTCGGTTCTCGTCACGCCCGGCCGCCTCGGCGTGGCTGCGCGCATCCGCCTGGCCGTCGACCAGGCGCGCCGCGCGTTCCCCGACACCCACGTGCCGCTCTTCGTCACGTTTCAGCCGGGACGCGTCGGACGCTACGTCAAGGCGCTCGCTCGAAGATTCGACCGTCCGGCTCGTGACGCCGAGCTGGTCGGGCTGAGAGACAACCGTCCGTGGATTTCGAAGGAAGAGCCTGGCCGCGCGCTCAAGCAGCGAATGGCTTTGCGAAGGATCGTTGCGGCGCTGCGGAGACACGAACGGACGCCGGTTCGCGTCCGGTCGAGCCGCGTCGAGCCGTCGGCCAAGCGCACCGACTTCGGCCCGATCGTCGTCATCCGTCGTGACTCCAAGCGCCTCCACCTCTATCGCGGCATGCGGCTCTGGAAGGTGTTCGGCGTCGCGACAGGCCAGAGCTCCTATCCAACGCCGGTTGGTCATTTCTCGATCGTCCAGATGTCGCGTCACCCGTGGTGGTATCCACCGAACTCCGACTGGGCGAAGGGAGAGAAGCCGATCCCGCCGGGCCCCGGAAACCCGCTCGGAACGCGCTGGATGGGGCTGAGCGCGCCGGGCGTCGGCATCCACGGGACTCCCGACGCGGCGTCAATCGGCTACTCCGCGTCCCATGGATGCATCCGGATGAGGATTCCCGAGGCCGAGTGGCTCTTCAGCCACGTCTCCCTCGGGACGCCGGTCTTTATCGTCTCGGCCTAGTCTTTGGGGCAATGGCGGGTCGGCTGAAGCTCGCGGCCCAGGTCTTGGCGCTGGCGCTCGTTACGGGCCTCTTCGCCCTGCTTGTCTGGAAGGTTGTGACGCAGAACGACAACGCGGCGAAGGAGCTCGAGCAGGGGAAGGTCACGCCGGCTCCCACGTTCCGTCTCGCCCGCCTCGACGAGCCCGGCAAGCTCTCCCTCGCCGCCTACCACGGTCGCCCGATCGTCCTCAACTTCTGGGCTTCGTGGTGCATCCCGTGCAAGGAGGAAGCGCCCGTGCTCGAACAGGTCTGGAACCGCTATCGCCGCCAGGGTCTCGTCGTCCTCGGCGTGGACATCAACGACGTCCGCAGTGAGGCCCGGCGGTTTGCGACGAAGAACCGCATGAGCTATCCGCTCGTCTACGACGGGCCGGGCAACACGCTGACGGACTACGGCGTCGAGGGCGTTCCCGAGACCTTCTTCGTCGCGCGCAACGGCAAGCTGGTCTGCGAGCGCCTGCAGGCCGGCGTGCACCTGAAGGTCAACCGCGACCGTTTCGCCGAATGTATCCAGGAGGTGCTCGCGGCGTGAGAGTGCTGGTTGTCGCTGCCGTGGCGCTGGCGCTGGCCGGGCCTGCCGCAGCGGCGTGCCCGACCGTTCCGGACCTCGAGGGCAAGCTCATGTGTCCGACGTGCAAGACGACGCTCGATCAGTCGGACTCGCCCGTTGCGCGGCGGATCAAGGCGCTCCTGGCGCGGCGGGTTGCCGCATGTGTGCCAGAGCAGAAGATCAAGGACGAGCTCGTCGCGCAGTTCGGGCCGGCGGTGCTGGCCGCGCCGCCGCGGAAGGGGTTCCACTGGCTTGCCTGGCTCCTGCCGCTCGTCGGCCTCGTCGGCGCCGCTCTAGTGATCTCGGTGCTCGTGTGGCGTTGGAGCCATACGAAACCGCCCGAGGGAGTCGCCGAATCGAACGGCCGCGCGCCGCTCGATCCGGAGCTGGAGCGCCGGCTCGACAAAGAGCTGGCGCGCTTCGATGGCTGACGTCCCCGTCGCGTTTCTCGCGGGCGTGTTCTCGATCATCACACCCTGCGTCTTGCCGCTCGTGCCCGGCTATCTTTCGGCAGTCTCGGCCGTTGAAGCGGATAGGCTGGGCGAGGCGGGCGTCGGGCTCCGCGTGGCCAAGGCCAGCATTCCGTTCGTCCTCGGCTTCACCGCCGTCTTCGTCGCCCTGGGCGCCGGCGCGGCGGCGCTCGGCGGCCTGCTCGACCTGAACCGTCGGGCTGAGCTCGCCGGATTCATCCTCGTCGTGCTCGGCCTGGCCTTTCTGGGGCTGCTGCCCTGGCCCGAGCGGATCGTCGCGCCTGGCCTCTTGACGAGCGCTCACCGACGTGGATCGTCGGCGCTCCTCGGCGCTGCGTTCGCCGTCTGTGCGGCGCCATGCATCGGCACCGTCCTCGCCTCGGTGCTCGTGCTCGCCGGGAACACGGAGACGGCGGTCAAAGGCTCGATCTTGCTCGCTGCCTATTCGGCGGGACTGGGAATCGCGTTCGTCCTGGCCGCGGTCGCATTCGTCCGTGCGATGAGCGCGTTCCGTTGGCTCCGCGACCACTATCAGCTGATCCGCATGGTGAGCGGGGCAGCGCTCGTCGTCCTGGGCCTGATGCTCTTCTTCCACCGGGACGCCTGGCTTCGCGTTGGGATCAACCGGGCCCTCGAGCTCGTCGGCCTGGGAACGTTCTGATCTCGTTCACCCATCGGCGATTAGGGCCGTGTCCCCGTGCCAGGCACGCGGACAATGGCCGCGCAGGCCAGGTCGGAGGTGTCACAGACGCTCTGAGCTGAGTCGGTGCTCGACCCCCGCGATGCTCGCTCCGACCATCGCGGGCAGGCAGATTCGCTGAGCCTCGTCGGCGTCGACCCACCGGAAGCGATCGTGCTCGGCGTCGAGGACGATCGCAGCGCGGCGCGGCGCCTCGGCGACGTAGACCGCCCACTCGTCGCGCCCGAGATCTGTGCGCTCGATCGGAAGCCTCAGGCCGGTCTCCTCGTTGAGCTCGCGTCGGGCCGCCTCGTCCGGAGACTCGCTGGGGAGACGCGCTCCCGAGGGCGGCGTCCAGGCCCAGTCGCCCTCGTACGCGGCATCGCCTGGTGCCCGCCTGTGGAGGACGAGGTACTCGCGCTCGATCCCATTACGACGCCAGACGACGACGGAGCAGCCGTACGGCGTCTCTCGCGCGACGGGGCGCCCGTCCCACGTCGTCGAGCTCAGGAGCGGGGGGAAGAGGTCGAGCGAGCCCGCGGCGACGGTCTGCACGGCCTTCTCGACTGACGTCAACAGGAGGGCGACGTCGACGCCCCGGTGCTCGGGGACGAACGCTGCGAGCCGCCGCTGGGCCTTCGCCAGCTGCCGTTCACAGCCTGGGCGGTTGCCGCGCCGCGCCTGGTACCAGGCGACGGTTACGTGGACGAGACCCTGGAAGAAGTCCTTCTCCACCGGATCGGCCGCCCGCCAGACGTCCTCGAAGGACTCGTGCGCCTCGAAGTACTCGCCGCGGCGCATCTGTTCGATACCACGCAGTAACCCATCGGTCACGGCCAGAGTGTTACGCTCGAGAGCGGCGTGGCGACGATCCTGCTGACCGGGGTCGATCTCTTCTTCCGCGGAAAGCTCGAAGCCTCCCTGCCGGGCCATCATTTCGTGACGGCGGACACCGCGGACTCACCAGATCTCGTGATCGTGGACATCGCGCGGGTTGATCCGGACGAGGTGGCCGACGCATATCCGGAGATCCCGATCCTCGGCTTCACGAACCACGCGGACACCATGGGGCTCCGCCAGGCGCACGAGGCCGGCTTCGATCAGGTGGTCGCCAAGTCGGCGCTCGTCGAGCGGGCACCGCAGCTCGTCGATGACCTGATCGCCTAGGTAGGCTCGAGGCGTGACCTACATCATCGCCGAGCCGTGCATCGACATCAAAGATCGCTCGTGCGTGGACGTCTGCCCGGTCGACTGCATCCACGAGTTCGAGCGGATCCTGATCATCGATCCGGAGGAGTGCATCGACTGCGGCGCCTGCGAACCGGAGTGCCCCGTCGAGGCCATCTTCCCCGAGGACGCACTCCCCGAGAAGTGGGAGCCGTTCGTCAAGATCAACTACGCGTACGGCGACGGGGCCGAGGTCGTCGACAAGCTCACGGAC
>Ga0081455_10005928_pt1 | contig 13263 bp, 13 predicted proteins | sample TabmetS3T2R1_FD_70207 | JGI IMG/M metagenome (GOLD analysis project Ga0081455, IMG submission 70207) | Tabebuia heterophylla rhizosphere microbial communities from the University of Puerto Rico - S3T2R1 | ecosystem: Host-associated > Plants > Roots > Rhizosphere ... | reverse complement strand
TCCCCGGCGGCGTGCGGCGCCAGGGTTCTCGTCTCACTTGCCCGACTGCTGGCGCAGGTAGGCGATGATGTCCGCGCGGTCCTGCGGCAGGGCCACGCGGAAGTTCATGCGCTGGCCGGGAATGAGCGCCTGCGGATTGGTGAGCCAGGCATCGAGCGTCTTCTCCTCCCACACCACGGTCGAGCCCTTGACCGCGCTCGAGTAGTTGAAGTTCGGCGCCGAGCCCGCCTTGCGGCCATAGACGCCGCGATGCGCCGGGCCGACCCGGTTGGCATCGAGCGAATGACAGCCGCCGCAGCGCGATTCGTAGAGCTCCTGGCCGTGTGCCGCGTCGGCCGCGGCGGCATCCGCCGCCGCGGCCAGCGCGAGCATCGCCAGTGGCAACACCGGCAGACGCATCCTACGCTCCGAAGCTCAGCGCCTTGGCGGGCAGCGGATCCTTCAGCGCCTGGGTCAGCACCGTCCAGTGCATCGCCTCGTCGGCCGCGAGGCGCGCCGAGACCTGCGCCAGGTTGCGGTCGCCGAACGACGGGATGACGCCGATATAGGCGTTGGCCGCGCCCTTCTCGAGACGCTGCGCGAGGCGCAGCACGTCGGTCTGGGTCTTGAGCGCCGACGCATTCAGCGCCTGCGCCACCTCGGCGTCGCTCTTGGCCGCCACGGGCGTGCCGCCGAGCTTGCGGATGGTGGCGATCAATGCGTCGCGATGCTCCTTGTGATGCGTCTGGAACAGCACGGCCACTTCCAGCACCGGCTTCTGCAACAGGCCGCTCTGGGCGCCGAGCTGGTAGGCGCTGATCGCCTCGTTCTCGAGCGCCAGCGCCGTGTTGAGGATGCCGACGTCGTTGGCTGCGGAGCCGCCGTTGGCCGACTGGGCGACGGCCATCGTCTCGCAGCCCGCCAGGATCGCCACGGCCGAGGCCGAGAGGACGGTGATGCCGGACCCGCGAAGCAATCCGCGGCGGCGAAGATCGATCATCTGAGTCACGCTAGTCTCCTTGGGTTGGGCGAAGGAGCGGTTCGCTCCGTTCGTGCCGTGACCTACGCGCCGCGCCGCGTGGGTGGATCGATCACCGTCCGTCACGGCTTGGTGAGACGAGCGCGAGCGGCAACTGCGAACGGTTCTCAACTCGGGTCACGGACTCGTGTCGGCAGCCGCGACCAAAATGCGCCTGCAGCGAGCGCGCCAAGGCGATTAAGATCAGCGGCGGGAGAGCACACGGGCAATGGACTACGAGGCATTCTTCGCCGGTCATCTGCGTCGCCTGCACGACGAGGGGCGCTATCGCGTCTTCGCCGAGCTGGAGCGCGTCGCCGGCGCCTTCCCGCGCGCCCGCTTCCACCACGACGGCACGGTGCGCGACGTCACCGTCTGGTGCTCCAACGACTATCTCGCCATGGGCCAGCATCCCGTGGTGATCGAGGCCATGCACGCGGCGATCGGCGCGCAGGGCTCGGGCGCCGGCGGCACGCGCAACATCTCCGGCACCAACACCCTGCACGTGGCGCTCGAGCGCGAGCTCGCCCAGCTGCATGCCAAGGAGGCCGCCCTCGTCTTCACCTCGGGCTACGTCGCCAACGAGACGACGCTGCAGACGCTGGGCAGCATGCTGCCTGGCTGCGAGCTCTACTCCGACGCCTATAACCACGCCTCGATGATCGCAGGCATTCGCCACTCGGGCGCGGTGCGCAAGATCTTCCGCCACAACGACCTTGGCCATCTCGAGCAACTCCTGGAGGCGTCCGCTCCCGGCACGCCCAAGATCGTGGCCTTCGAATCGGTCTACTCGATGGACGGCGACATCTCGCCGATCAACGAGATCTGCGACCTCGCCCATCGCTATGGCGCCCTCACCTATCTCGACGAGGTCCATGCCGTCGGCATGTACGGCGTCCGCGGCGCGGGCGTCGCCGAGCGCGACGGCGCCCTCGACAAGGTCGACATCGTCCAGGGCACGCTCGCCAAGGCCTTCGGCGTGATCGGCGGCTATATCGCCTCGACAGCCGCGACGGTCGACTTCGTACGGTCCTGTGGCTCGGGCTTCATTTTCACGACCTCGCTGCCGCCTGCCATCGCCGCAGCCGCCCTGGCGAGCATTCGTCATGTCAGCGCTCATCCCGAGCTGCGCGCATGCCATCAGGAGCGCGCCGCGGCATTGAAGCAGAGCCTGGCCATTGCCGGCCTGCCTGTGATGCCGTCGACCACGCACATCGTCCCGGTGTTCGTGGGCGATGCCGCGCTCTGCAAGCAAGCGTGCGACCTCCTGCTCGAGCGCCACGCGATCTACGTGCAGCCCATCAACTATCCCACCGTGCCGCGGGGCACGGAGCGGCTGCGACTTACGCCGACACCGCTGCACAATGATGACCATATCGTCCGCCTTGTCTCGGCGCTGCACGACGTCTGGGCAACCCTCGGCTTGGGCCTGCGCGCCGCCGCGGAATGAATAGCCCTACTCCACGGTCCGCATCGTCCACAGGCGCGAGCGGACGAGCACGAGGGCGATCAGCAGCAGCATCACCAGGGCCGGCAGCAGCATCGCCGCCTTGATGCCCCACAGCGCGCAGATCCCGCCGCTTATGAACGCGCCAATCGGACCGCCGCCGCTCAAGCCGAGCTGGAACAGCGACATCAGCCGCGCGCGATGCGTGGCCGGCGCCACGATCTGCACGACCGTGCGGCTCTGGGTCATGGTGATGCCGGCCCCGATGCCCCACACGAAGCTCAGCGCCACAAAAACCGGAAATGGCGGCAGCGTCGACAGCCCGATCAGGACGATGCCACCGGTTGTCACCGCAGTGCCGATCAGGCGGCCGCGCAACGTCAGTCGCCGCGCCAAGCCGACCAGCGCCATGCTGGCCAGGATTGTCGCCGCCCAGAACGCCAGGTTGACATAAGAGAGCTCCAGGGCGCCGCCGCCGTAGGTGTCGCGGACCGCAAGCGGCAGCACCGCCATGAACGGCCCGACATAGAAGACGCCAACACCGAAATTCAGCAGCAGCACAGGCCAGATCTGATCCGACTTCGCCGCTGCCGAGACGCCGTCGGCAATGCCGCGCCAGAAACTGGCATGCTTGGCGGGCGGATGCGGCGGCGGATCGGGCAGCAGCCGCACGGCGAGGCAGCCGGCCAGCACCAGCCCGCCATGCAGCAGCAACAGCGGCACGGCGCCGAAGCGGTCGGCTGCGGAAGCGCAGGCAATGCCCAGCAGCTGGCCGAAGAACTGAAGAGCCGTGGCCAGCGCGACCGCTCGCGGCAGCGCCCCCTGGGCGACGACCGGCAGCAGCGCGTCGCGAGTCGGGATGGCGAAGGCACCGATCGCGCCAGCGACAATGCCGTAGACAATCAGCAGCGGGTAGCTGAGGTCACCTATGGTCAGCATCAGGGCGAGCACCAGAGGCGGCGCTGCATAGAGCATGTGATAGCCAAGCAGCAGGCGACGCGGGTTGCCGCGATCGGCGACCAGCCCGCCGAGAGGCAGGAAGAGCAGCGACGGCGCCATCATGGCCGCCTGCGCCAAGCCGACGGCGAAGGCATCCATATGCAGCACAACCGCCACCAGCCAGGGAAACAGCACCATCTGGATTCCAAGCGGCACGAACCAGCTGGCAAGCCCCACCAAGTAGACCGGGAACACGCTTCGGGAGGGAGTTGCGGGGGTCATTGATTACGAGTCAAAGGATCTATATCTTGTAAAGGCTTAGCGCCAGATATTCATCTAATGGACAAGGGCGCTGTGCAGGAGACCATGTCGGCGTTCAACCGCACCACCCTGGTGAAGGTCCTGGAAGTTCTCGGCAGTGCGAATGCCGGTGAGGCATTGGCGGCCGCCAAGCTCGCTGCCACGATGGTGCGCGAAGCCGGCCTCACCTGGGACGAGGTCCTCGCGCCCAGCATCATGGGCCGCGCCGGCCGCGACCCCGATGACACAGGTCGCGCCGTCGGCTCCGGCCCCTTCGGCTACCGCCGTGATCGCGAGCTGTCGCCACACGAGCAGTTCTTCATGGTGCTGCTGAGCCCGCGTACGCCGTCGGAGATCAAGCGCGAACTGCGCGCCTGGGAGACGCGCGTGCTCGATGGCGAGATCACGCCGCAGGAGACGCAGGATCTGCGGTCCATGTATCAGAACTTCGTCGCCAGCTAGCGTCAGGCGCCGAGCAACACGCTCTGCTCCCGCTCGAGGACGCGCCTGACTGCGGGCCGCGCCAGCATGCGCTCCTTCCAGGCTGTATAGTTCTTGAGTTCCGGGACCGGCAGGCCGATGCGCTTGCCCCAGCCGTAGAAGACCAGCGCATAGCCGTCGACGACCGAGAACTCATCGCCCAGGATCCACGTCTTGCCGGCGAGAAGTCCGTCGATCTCCTTGAGGTTGGCGTGGAAGTTCTCGCGACCGACCGCCTTCAGATGGTCGTGCACGGAGGTGTCCGTGGCGAAGCGCTCGGGTCGGCCGATATGCGTGAAGTTGGGATGCACGGTGTTGGAGAACCACGCCATCAGGGAAATCGCGCGAGCGCGCTGCGCAGGATCCTTGGGCATGAGCTGCGGCGCGTACGCGGCGGCGACATAGTCGAGGATCGCCGTGTTCTCGACGATCGTGCCCTGGTCGATCACCAGCGCCGGCACGCGACCGCGCGGATTGATCTTGAGATACTCCGGCGTCTTCTGCTCGTTCTTGGCAAAGGATAGCGACTGCGACTCATAGCTGGCGCCGCTTTCCTCGAGGCCGATGTGCGAGGCCGTCGAGCAGGCGCCCGGGGCGTAGTAGAGCTTGAGCATCGAATTCTCCTCAATAGTGTCGCGCTGAGCGAAGCGAAGGATCTCATCGCCGCTCGCCGCCAGCATGAGATCCTTCGCTTCGCTCAGGATGACAGGGTTCTAAAGTGGCGGCGTGCTGCCATTCGGTCGGCTGCGGTGCAGGAACTCGCGGCCGACCTTCACGCGCCGGACGCCGTCATATTCGACGATGTCGGCCGTGGCGTAGGTTTCGGTCCAGTTCGACGGCAGGAACGAGCCCGAGCCCACGACGTCGATCGGCGCCTTGGCTTCCGCCATGACGCGGCACTTGGCTGGCCCGAAGCCGGACGAAGCCACGATCTTCACCTTGTCGAAGCCAGCGCGATCGAGCTCGGCGCGCAGATGGAAGATCGCCGCGGCCGACACGCCTGTGCCGACGAGGTAGCGCAGCTCCTCCTCGCTGCGATAGCCGCGGATCGATTCCGGAGAGAAGCGCTCCAGCACCGCATAGGAGGAAGCAGGATCGAGGCCCTCGACATAGCGACCGCCGGTCGTGTCGAGCCGGAACGACAGCCTGCCCGCGGCGGCAAGCTCAGGAAAGCGTCGGCAGACCTCGAGCGAGTCCGTGACCTCGTGCGCGAAGTAGTCGACCAGCACGGTCATCGGCTCGCCCGGAAACGTCTCGTGGTACATCTCGGCGGCGCGCAACGTCGAACCGGCATAGCCGATCAAGGCGTGCGGCATGGTGCCGAGCCCCTGGTCGCGGCCGAAGAAGTGCGCGGTGGCGTGCGTCGCATTGCCAATGAAGCCCACCGCCCCCACCTTCCGCTTGGCGCGCGCCGAGCCGACCGAGGCGGCATAGGCCATCAGCTCGGCCATCTCCTGCCCCGCGCAGTGGCGCGCATCCATGGCGAGGAAGGCCGACTTGGGCATGTCGGCGCACATCGTCCAGGCATTGTAGGCGGCAACGCAGGCCGGCCCGAGCTTCTGCAGGAAGATGGTCTCGAGGTCGACGAGATGAAAGAAGGACCCGGTGATGTACATCATCGGCTCGCCGGCGCCGACCCACTTGCCTTCGGCGTAGCGCAGATCGAGCTCGACGGCCGTGTTGCGTGAGCGGCCCATCTCCTCCAGCCATTGCAGGGCCAGGCGCGGCGCGAACACCACGGGCCGGCGCATGAAGATCGCATAGGTCACGCGGCTGTCGCCGAAGCGGCCGATCACCTGCTTCGAGCGATTGAAGTAATGATCGGTGTAGCGCTCGATCTCGCCGTTGTTCGGATGCATCTCGGCCTTTTCCCCCAAGCTCAGGCCACCAACCCAGTGAGAGGCGCGCCGTCAGCCGGCGGCGCGCGCCCTCGCAACCGACAGCCGCTCGGCCTTGAGCTGCTCGGCGAGCAGGAAGGCAAGCTCGAGCGCCTGGCTGGCATTGAGCCTGGGATCGCACTGCGTCTCGTAGCGTTCGACGAGATTGTCGACGGTGATGTCGACAGCACCGCCGACGCACTCCGTCACCTCCTGGCCGGTCATCTCGAAATGCACGCCGCCGGGATGCGTGCCCTCGGCGCGGTGCACGGCGAAGAAGTCCTTCACCTCGCTCAGGATGGCATCGAAGTGACGTGTCTTCTTGCCGTTCGCCGCGGTCACCGTGTTGCCATGCATGGGATCGCACGACCACACGACGGAACGGCCGGCGCGCTTCACCGCGCGCACCAGCGCCGGCAACTTGTCGCCCACCTTGTCGGCGCCCATGCGCGCGATGATGACGATGCGCCCCGGCTCGTTGGCGGGATTTAGCTTGTCGAGCAGGCGCAAGGCGTCGTCGGTGCTCAGCGACGGGCCCGCCTTGAAGCCCAAAGGATTGCGCACGCCACGAAAGAATTCGACATGCGCACCGTCGGGCTGGCGCGTACGATCACCGATCCACACCAAATGCGCTGAGCAGTCGTACCAGTCGCCCGAGGTCGAATCGACGCGAGTGAGCGCCTCTTCGTACTGCAGCAGCAGCCCTTCGTGGCAGGTGAAGAAATCGGTCTCGGCGATCTGCGGCGTCGTCACCGACGTGAGCCCGCACGCCGCCATGAAGCTTAGGGTATCGTCCAGGCGGGCCGCCAGATCATGGTAACGCTCCGACGCCGGCGAGTTGCGCACGAAGTCGAGGTTCCAGCGATTGACCTCGTGCAGGTCGGCATAGCCGCCCTGGGCGAAGGCGCGCAGGAGATTGAGCGTCGCGGCTGACTGGTTGTAGGCCTGGACCATGCGCTCCGGATCGGGACGACGCGCTTCGGCGGTGAACTCGAAGCCGTTGACGTTGTCGCCGCGATAGGACGGCAGCTCGACACCGCCCACCTTCTCGACATTCGACGAACGCGGCTTGGCGAACTGGCCCGCCATGCGGCCGACTTTCACGACCGGCACGCCTGCACCGTAGGTCAGCACGACCGCCATCTGCAGGAGCACTCGGAAGGTGTCGCGGATGTTGTTGGCGGAAAAATCGACAAAGCTTTCGGCACAATCTCCGCCCTGCAGCAGAAAGGCCTCACCGGCGGCCACCTTGGCGAGCGCCGACTTGAGCTTGCGCGCCTCGCCCGCAAAGACCAGCGGCGGATAGCGGCGCAGACGTGCCTCGGCGCCCGCGAGCGCGGCGGCATCGTCATAGACCGGCATCTGTTGCGCCGGACGGCCGCGCCAGCTTGTCGGCGTCCAATCGGCGGCGCTGGAACTGCGGGACTGCGCTTTGGCGCCCGTACGGGCCGGTCCCGGAATCGCGGTCATTCTCTCCTCCTGATGCCCGGCGGCTCTCCGGCCGTCGGGGTTGGTGAACCTATACGTGCTGTGGATAAAAGGCCAGTGCGGCGGGCTATCTGGCGGCGGGCTATCTGGCGGCAGCGCTATTCAGTGGCGGGTCCAGCCGCGGCGACATGCCCTTGATATTGTGGCAGATCGTCGGTGATCGTGAACCACGGCGCCTTGGAGCCCACGAAGATGTGCCGGCTGGGGCGAATGGTCGGGTCGTCCGTCAGGCTACCCATCGCGACATGGACAAAAGCCCCGTCACGGACAACGGAATAGAGCAGCGAACCGCACCGCTTGCAGTGGGTGTCGTTGGCCTTTTCATGGCCAAAGACCAGAAGCTTGTCCCGGCCTTCGCCGACGACCAGCTTGTCGCGCTCGATGCCAGCGAAGGGCTTGAACGCAGAACCGGTGGTTCGCCGGCAGTTCGAGCAGTGGCAGTTCATCGCATACAGAAATTCGTCCGGCACCGTATAGCGGACAGCGCCGCAAAAGCACTTCCCGGAGAGGGCACGAATGGTCATTCGGCCGCCCGGCGCGTGGGCGCGGGTTCGATCCGCGCCGTTCGCATCGTGACGAACTCCTCGCCAGCCGTGGGGTGGATGCCCACGGTGGCATCGAACTGTGCCTTGGTGGCGCCGGCCTTCACAGCAACGGCGAGACCCTGGATCAGCTCGGCGGCATCGTCACCCACCATGTGCACACCGACAACGCGATCGGTTGCCGCCTCGACGATCAGCTTCATGAAGGTGCGCTGGTGACGGCCCGAGACGGTGTACTTCATGGGCCGGAAGGCTGAGGTGAAGACGCGGATCTCGCCGAGCGTAAGCGCCGCCTCCTCCTCCGTCAGCCCGACATTGGCGAGCTCGGGTTGGCAGAACACCGCTGACGGCACGTCGCGATGATCGGGCTTGCGCGGCTTGTTGCCGAACTCGGTGTCGGCAAAACAGTGACCTTCCATGATGGCGACGGGTGTCAGATTGATGCGGTCGGTAACGTCGCCGACGGCCCAGATGTTGGGTGCGGTGGTCCTTGACCATTCGTCGACGGCGACCGCGCCCGCCTTGTCCAGCTGGACGCCGGCCTTCTCCAAGCCGATGCCCGACGTGTTGGGCGACCGTCCGGTGGCGTACATGACGAGGTCGGTCTCGAACATCCGGCCGAGCGTCGTAAAGACAGTGAACGGAGCCTTGCCGTTCGCCGCCTCGATGCAATCGATCTCGGTCTCGGTGCGCAGGCGGATACCGCTGTCCTTCAGGCCATCGTGCACAGCCGTACGGCACTCCTGGTCGAAGCCGCGCAGCACGCGGTCGCGGCGCAGCACCAAATCGACGTCGCAGCCGAGCCCCTTGAAGATGCCGGCAAATTCGACCGCGATATAGCCGCCGCCGACGATTGTGATGCGCTTGGGCAAGGGGTCAGGCAGGTGGAACGCCTCGTTGGAGGTGACGGCGAACTCCTTGCCGCGAATGTCGGGCACGACTGGATGGCCGCCCGTGGCGACCAGGATCTTCTCCGCCGTGACGGTTTCCTGGCCGACCTGGATGGTGTGCCGGTCCATGAGCCGACCGCGCCCCATGTGCAGCTTCACGCCGGCACCTTCCAGCAGCTTGATGTAGATGCCGTTGAGGCGGCTGACCTCGTTTTGCACGTTGTCCCGCAATGTCGCCCACGAATGGCTCGGCGCCAGACCCGACCAGCCATAGGCCGACGCGTCCTCGAACTCGTGTGCAAACTTGGAGCCGTAGACCAAAAGCTTCTTGGGAACGCAGCCCCTGATCACGCAGGTCCCGCCCACCCGATAATCCTCGCAAATGCCGACCCGCGCGCCGTGACCGGACGCTATGCGCGAGGCCCGCACGCCGCCTGAGCCGGCACCGATGACAAACAGGTCGTAGTCGTAGGACATGTGGATAACCCGAGAACAAAACCATAACACGACCACATTTCGGTCGCTCGGCGGACTATATCGGCGCTTAGACGGCCGGGTAAGGAAAATGGAGCGTGCGTTTCCTCTTTCCGACACAACTTTAAGGATATGCCGTCATGCTGAAGCTGTTTGCCGTCGTCCCCACCGCTGCTTTCCTGTTGGTCACGGGCTCCGCCCTCGCCGCTCCCGACAACCAGCCTGCGCCGACGGACCCATCGGCTCGCAGCTCCAGCAGTGTGCCGCGCGGCCTGATGCGCTACGACACCAACAAGGACGGCGCCGTCGATCGCAGCGAATGGAAGACGGCCCAGGAGGCGCGCTTCAAGCGCCTCGACACCAACAACGACGGCAAGCTCACGCAGGACGAGCTGTTTGCCCGCACGCCCTCTGTCGGCAACAGCGTGCTGCCGACCGACCGCCAGGCTCAGCGGCAGTCGACCTACTTCCAGCTTCTAGACGCCGACAAGGACGGCATCGTCACACTCGTCGAGTTCATGGCCCAGGCCGACCGCAACTTCGCGCGCTGCGACCTCAACAAGGACGACCGCATCGACACCGCCGAATGCCGCCAGGCCCTGCAGCCCAATCGCGCGCAGCGGTGAGGGAGAAGTCCGAGCCGGCCGCGCGCGACTGATGTCGCGAGCGGCCGGTCACGCTATCAGGTGCTCTCGGCCGACATCACCTCGCCGAACAGCTCCCAGGTCTCGCCTTTGAAGCGGGAGAGCTGGACGGCCTGGATCGGGTAGAAGTCGGCCGCGCTGGTGCTGACGTTGATGCCCGGCAGCAGCACCGGGATGCGGACCTTCTCGAAGCTGGCGGCCTGCTTCATCACGTTGGCGCGCGTCAGGTCATCGCCGCACTTCTTCAAGGTCTCGCGCATCATGGTGGCGACGGCATAGGCGAAGATATAGTTGGCGTCGGCCTGGTTGGCCTGCGGCATGTACTTGGTCATGTACTCGCGCCATGTCTTCATCTCGGCGTCGTTGTCCCACTGATGATCCGTCGGATCCTTCAGGTAAGCCGCGGTGAGGATGCCCTGGCTGTTGTCGAACCCGGCCGGCTTCATCACCGAAGCCACCGACGCGGAGACATTGTTGAGGTATTGCGTCGGCTTCCAGCCGATCTCCGCCGCCTTGCGGATCGATTGCGCGGCGAACTTTGGCGTCGAGATGTTGAAGAACACGTTCGCGCCGGAATCCTTCATCTGGATCACCTGGCTGTCGACCGTCGGATCTGTCACCTCGTAGGTCACGTGCTTGACGATGCGGCCGGCCTCCTTGCCGAGGCCTTCCTTGAAGCCTTCGAAGTAGTCCTTGCCGTAGTCGTCGTTCTGCATCAGCACCGCGACTTTGGCATCCGGCGTGTTGGCGAGCATGTGCTTGGCGTAGATCATGCCCTCGGTGTGGTAGTCGGGCTGGAAGCCCATCGTCCACGGGAAGTGCTTGGGATCTCCCCACTTGGAGGCTCCGGTCGACACGAAGAGGTGCGGCACCTTCTTCTGGTTGACGTACTTATGGATGGCCGTGTTGGTGGGCGTGCCCAGCGTGTTGAACAGGCAGAGCACCTTGTCCTGCTCGACGAGCTGGCGCGTGACCTCGACCGACTTGGGCGGCGAGTAGCCGTCGTCGAGGGTGACGAACTTGACCGCGCGGCCGTTGATGCCGCCGGTTTCGTTCACCATTTTCCAGTACACCTGATGCGCCTGGCCGATCACGCCGTAGGCCGAGGCCGGGCCGCTATAAGGGCAGAAGTGACCGATCTTGATCTCCTTGTCGGTCGCTCCGTCATCGTATTTCTTCTGGGCAAATGCCGAACGCGACGCTGCAAGCAAAGCCGCGGCCGACACGCCGCTCACAAAACCACGCCTACCAGTACTCAACGCTTCCTCCTTCGTTGGAATTGTCGACGGCAGGTTCACCGCAAAGTCGCTGCTTGGAAAGAGCCGTTCGACCAAGAAAAAGGCCGCCGGGTTGCGGCGGCCCCTCCCTTCTGCGATGCGATATAGTCAGGAGCTCTCGGCAGACATCACGTCGCCGAACAGCTCCCAGGTCTCACCCTTGAAGCTCTGAAGCTGGACTGACTGGATGGGATAGAAGTCGATCGGGCTGGTGCTGACGGTGATGCCTGGCAGCAGCAACGGCACCAGCAGCTTCTGGTGATTGGCCGCCTGGCGCATGAGGTTCTCGCGCGTGAGGTTGTCCCCGCACTTCTTCAGCGTCTCGTGCATCAGGAAGGACACGGCACAGGCGTAGACGTAGTTGGCGTCGGCCTGGTTGGCGCCCGGCATCCACTTGTTCATCCACTCGCGCCACTTCTTCATGTCCTCGGAGTTGTCCCATTGCTTGTCGGTGGGATCCTTGAGGTAAGCCGCCGTGATGATGCCCTGGCTGTTCTCGTAGCCGGCAGGCTTCATTACAGCCGCGACCGACGCCGAGACGTTGTTGAGATAGTGTGTCGGCTTCCAGCCGATTTCGGCAGCCTTGCGAATCGATTGCGCGGCGAACTTGGGAATCGAGATGTTGAAGAAGACGTTCGCTCCGGAGTCCTTCAGCTGGATGACCTGGGAATCGACCGTCGGATCGGTGGTCTCATAAGTGACGTGCTTGACGACCTTGTCCGCGTCCTTGCCCAGGCCTTCCTTGAAGCCTTCCCAATAGTCCTTGCCGTAATCGTCGTTCTGCATCAGCACGGCGATCTTGGGGTTCTTGACGTTGGCCAGCAGGTGCTTGGCGTAGATCACGCCCTCGGTGTGGTAGTCGGGCTGGAAGCCCATCGTCCAGGGATATTCCTTGGGCTTGCCCCACTTCGACGCGCCAGTCGCGACGAACAGCATGGGGACCTTCTTCTGGTTCATGTACTTGTGGATCGCCGTGTTGGTCGGCGTGCCGAGCGTGTTGTAGGTGCACAACACCTTGTCCTGCTCGACGAGCTGGCGGATCATTTCGACGGTCTTGGGCGGGCTGTAGCCGTCGTCGAGCGTGATGAACTTGATCATGCGGCCGTTGATGCCGCCGCGGTCATTGACGCTCTTCCAGTAGGCCTCTTCACACTTGCCGATCACACCGTAGGAAGACGCCGGCCCACTGTAGGGGTTGGTGTGACCGATCTTGATCTCCTTGTCGGTCGCCCCGTCATCGTACTTCTTCTGCGCGAACGCTACTCGGGAACCCGAAAGCACTGTCGCAGCGGCAACGCCGCCGACGAAGGTACGCCTGTTGGTCTTCATGGTGCTGCTCCCTGTTGGTTTTACGCCATCAACTACTCCTCACACGGTTGGTACGAATTGCTCTGACTGGGCACCGGCTGCTGCTGCTACCGGGTCGCGTGTTGCTTCTGCGCCGCCTGCTGCTGGGCCTGGCCGCCGCGCATGCTGCCGCGCAGGTTCTGCACCAGATAGTAGACGCCGCCGACGATGCCCATCGGCATCAGGTACATCAGCACGATCAGCAGGATGCCGAACACGGTGTAGGCCGACAGGTCGAACTGCAGGCCGAGGTCGTTCTTCACGAAGGTCGAGAGCGCCTGCGCCGAGTTGTCGATCAGCACATAGAAGATGCCGCCCACGACAGAGCCGACCAGCGAGCCGATGCCGCCCACCACCAGGCCGATCAGGAACTTGATCGACAGGAAGATGTTGAAGCTGTCGGGCGCCACGAAGGCGATGGCCGAGGCCGACAGCGCGCCGGCGATGCCGGTATAGGCCGCGCTGATGCCGAAGGTCACCGTCTTGTAGAGCGCGGTGTCGATGCCCATGGTGTCGGCGGCGATGTGATAGTCGCGGATCGCCATCATCGCCCGGCCGCTG
>Ga0081455_10005927_pt1 | contig 13263 bp, 13 predicted proteins | sample TabmetS3T2R1_FD_70207 | JGI IMG/M metagenome (GOLD analysis project Ga0081455, IMG submission 70207) | Tabebuia heterophylla rhizosphere microbial communities from the University of Puerto Rico - S3T2R1 | ecosystem: Host-associated > Plants > Roots > Rhizosphere ... | reverse complement strand
TGCTCGCTGTAGCGGGGGCCGCCGTTGTCGAAGCCGCCGTTCGTCAGGCGGGCGTCGATGTAGCGGGCGAGGGCGTCGCCGTCCTCGGCGAACACCTCTTCGCCGCTGACCCGGTGGGCCTGGGCGAGGAAGGAGAGGGAGATCGGGCCGTAGTTGTTGTCGTAGGCGCCGCCGTGCTCGGGGGGCAGCAGGGCGCCGCGGTCGCCGACGCGGTGGGCGCGGATCTCGTTGCCGTACAGCTCCAGTGCCCGTGCGCGCATCAACTCGCCCTCGGCGTCCGGCAGATGACGCGCCAGCATCAGACCGCCGACCACACAGCCGATCGCCTGGTTGCCCGCCTCCTGGGGGTTGAAGAAGGTCGCCTCGGTGAGCCAGCGCCAGTACCCCTGCGCCAACTCGAGCAGTTCCGCCTGCTGTTCGTCATCCACGAGCCCGTCGGTCAGGTCGAGGAGGTTGACGGCCTGGAGCAGCGCCCACGCCGTGCTCGGCCAGTCGCCGATAGGGTGCGCGCCCGCTTCGAGTACGTAACGGGCGTACGGGAAGCGGGAGTTGCGCAGCTTCAGGTTCGGGTAGCCGGGGTTGTCCTCGACGTAGACCCGCTCGCGCAGATGGAAGGCGAGGCTGCGGTGCACGGCCTCCGGCAGGCGCGGGTCCTTGGTCCGCTGCCAGGCAAGCGCCAGCAGGGACGTGATCCCGAGGGAGGTGTCGCCGATGTCGTCGACGCAGTCGGGGTGTTCGAGGTTGCCCTCCGGCGTGAGCCGGGCCAGAGCCTGCTCGACGACGCCGGCGAGGACGGCGTCGTACGCCTCCGGGGTGTCCGGCAGGTCGTGCAGCGGTCCGCGCTGGTGGAGGAGGAGCACGTGGTTTCAGCCCTTCGTGCCGGAGGCGCCGCGCAGTGCGACGGTCAGCGTATGCGGGCCGTACCCGCCGAGGTAGAGGCGGTTCCCGGTCGTCGCGTCGGTGCCGCCGACCACCGTGTGGTCCTGACCCGGGTCGTACCGCAGGACGTCGCCCCGGTCCGGGCCGGCAAGCGGTTCGCCCGTCTCGACGTGGGCCTCGACCCGGATCTCGTCGTCGCCGACCCGATAGGTCATCGGTCCGTCCGTCAGGCACCAGCATCCGTCGCCCATCGGTTCGGCGCCCTCCGGCACGCCGCCCGGCCGGAAGGTGAGTTCCAGGGCCCAGGGCATCGGTGGTCCGCCGATGTCGATCCGCAGGTCGGCACCGTCCTCCCTGAGGTCCACGTCGACGCGGGTCGTGTGCGAGACCTCGTCGCGGGGCCGGTCCGCGAAGGCCATGGCGGCCGAGAACCGTCCTTCGTCCGCGATGCGGTAGGCCCCGTCGTCGCGCCGCCGGTCCGGCGGAAGGGGCTGGTAGTAGGCGGCCGTGAGGGTCTCGGTGAGCCGGTAGCGCGTGTCGGAGACCCGCTGCATGTCGGCCGCGCGGAACGGGCCCAGGTCGAAGAAGGCCCGCGAGAGCCGGACCGCGTCGAGGACGGCGTCACCGGCGAACAGGCGCAGGAAGGTGGGGTTGCAGGCGAGACCCGAGCGGATGCGCCGGTGCTCCGGCACGTCGGAGCCGCCGTACACCACGGTGTGCGTGGTGGTGGTGGCGTGCGTGGCCAGACGCGCGGTGGTGAGGTACCGGTCGCGTGGCAGTGTCTGCCCGGCGGGGGCCGGCAGGGTGCGGCACAGGTCCGGGGTGAGGAGGGTCTCGGCGAGCAGGCCGGGGTCGTCGATGCCGCCGGCGGCCGCCAGCCGCGCCGCCCGGCCGAAGTCGCCCCGTCCGGTGCGGACGGCGAGCAGCCGGTAGTGCGGCAGGTAGGGCGCCAGCGGGAACGGGTGGTGCTGGTCCTGCCGCCGTGAGTGGACGGTCTCGACCGTGCCGTCCGGTCTGATCAGGTCCAGGGTCGTGGTGAGGTTGCGTTCGACGGCGTCCCGCAGGTCGGCGCGGCCCAGCACCTCCGACAGCAGGAGCAGCGACGGGTTCGACACATGGGCCGCGTAGTTGGCGCTCCGCTCCGAGTACAGGCCCTCCGCGTCGATGTCGACGCCCTCGGCGAGCCACTGCGCCACGCGGTCGAGCAGCCGGTCGTCGGGGAACGACCGGTGCAGCCGGGCGAGCGCGGCGGACAGCTCCCAGCGGTGGTTCGGGGTGTGCACCCCACCGGTCAGGAGACTGCCGGTGGCGGCTTCGGCGATCTCCTCCAACGCGGCCGCGACGTCGTGCAGTTCGGGCCCCGCGCCGGCGGCGAGGACGTGCGCGTCGCACACGTCGTTGACGGTGAACGCGGAATCCGGCGGCGACTGCACGTTGTCCCCGCCGGCGAAGAGGCCGGAGGCGGTCTGCACGGACCGCAGGGCGCGCAGGTGGGTCGTCGCGGCGGCGACGGCCTCCTTGCTGCCGTGCAGCGCCGAGTCCGGGGAACGGTACGCCGCGACCAGAGTCTTCACCCGGCGTGCCAGATCGCGGTGGGTCACACCGACGGGTTCCTCGTCGGGGCGGGCCGCCACCGGGGCGGCGTACCGGTCGGCGGCGCGGGCCACCGCGCGGACGAACTCGTGGTCGAGCGGGGTGGGCACGGTCAGTCCTTCAGTCCGGCGTTGATGTCGGCGCCCATGACGTAGCGCTGGAAGACCAGGAAGATGACGATCAGCGGGATCATCGAGATGACCGACGCGCCCAGCAGGACCGACCAGTTGATGTTCTGCGCGCCGACGATGCTCTGGATGCCGATCTGCACGGTGAACTTGCTGGGGTCGTTGAGCATCAGCAGCGGCCAGATGTAGTCGTTCCAGCGCCACTGGAAGGACAGGATGGCGAGGGTCAGCATGATGGGCCGGGAGAGCGGCACCATGATCCGCAGGAAGATCGCCAGTTCGCGGGCACCGTCGATGCGCGCGGCTTCCACGAGTTCGTCGGGAACCGTCAGGAAGAACTGGCGGAACATGAAGCATCCGGTCGCGGTGAGCACGGCCGGGAGGATGATGCCGGCGAACGAGTTGTAGAGGCCGAGGTTGCGGACCACCAGGAACTCCGGGGCGAGCATGACCTCGGACGGCAGCATCGTGGTGGCCAGGATGCAGATGAAGAAGGCCTTGAGCCACTTGTTGTCGTACTTGGCCAGCGCGTACCCGGTGCAGCAGCTGACGCCCACCGTGAGGATCGTCGTGATCACGCACACGAGGGTCGTGTTGATGAAGTACTGGGAGAAGTTGGCACTGCGCCACGCCGTCAGGTAACCCGCCAGGGTGGGGTTGTGCGGAACCAGCGTCAGCGGATACGAGAACAGGTCCGAAGCCGGCTTGAGGGAGCTGAGGATGAACCACAGCACCGGCAGCCCGTAGAGGGCGGCCAGGATCCACAGCAGTGTCGTCGCGGGTACCGCGCGCCGGAGCCCACCGTCGCGCCCGCCTCGGTGATCCGGCCCTGCGCCTGGTCGCCCGCCGCGAGCGCCGCGATCCGCATGGCGATCCGGGTGCCGAGTCCGCCCACGCTGAACCCGGCGATGCCGCCCGCGAGGAGAACCACTGCGATGCCCCGAAGCGTCGGGCGTGACAGCCTCGTGGACTCGGGAGCCTCCAGCAGTGCTGGCGTGCTCATGCAGACAACCATCTTCTCGCCGAGCAGCTCCCGGAAGGGTGCTGCCACGACGTTCGGACGGGGTAGGAGCCCGCCTGCGCTGGACGATGGAGCCGGAGGTGTACACTCCGGCAAATCACACGCATGTGATTCAACCGGAGGAGGCCGGATGCCGCTGCACACCTGCGCCCCGCCCAGGGGCACCGAACGCAAGACGATGTCCGTGTGGATCTGCCCGGAGTGCGGAGCGACCTGGGAGGCCATCTCGTCCTCCGGCGTGTTCGACTTCGATCGCGACGAGGCCGTCACGCGCGCCGAGTGGATTCTGGTCGAGTCGCCGACCCTGCTGGCGGGCTGACGTGGCGGTCGAGCTTCGAAACGTCGACACGCTCGCCCCGCCGCCCGGCTACTCGCACGTCGCGGTGGGACGCGGCGGGACCATGGTCTTCACGGCCGGCGCCGTGCCGCTCGATGTGCGGGGCGAGCTGGTCGGCGAGGGGGACGCGGTCGCCCAGGCCGAGCAGGTGATCGCGAATTTGCTCGCGGCCCTCGAGGCCGGCGGCGCCGGTCCCGGCGACGTCGCGAAGACCACGGTGTACGTCGCGGGTGCGAGCCACGAGGCCCAGGTCGACGTATGGCAGGTGGTCCGTAACTCGGCGCTCGGACGGGCGCCGAGCACGCTCGTCGGCGTCCCGAGCCTCGGTTACCGCGGCCAGCTGGTCGAGGTCGAGGCGATCGCGCTGGTCGACTGAGCATGCTCGCGATCTCCGAGGGGTACTACAACACGCTGAAGTTCCTACACGTCCTCGCCGCGATCACGTGGGTCGGCGGAAACATCTACGCACAGGTGCTGGGGACCAAGGTCATCGGCGAGGGCGACCCCGTCCACCTCGCCCGGCTTGCGAAGGACCTCGGAGACCTCGGCAACCGGCTGCTCCTGCCGGCCGCCGTCTCGGTGCTCGTGTTCGGCGTGTGGCTCGTCGCGGTGAGCCCCTGGAACTTCACGGACAGCTGGATCCTCATCGGGCTGACCGGCATCGGAGTCACCGTCGTGACCGGCGCGTTCTTCATCGGTCCCGAGGCCGGGCGCCTTGGCGCGCTCGCCGCCGAGCGCGACCCGGCCGACCCTGACATCCAGCGTCGGATCAGGCGCGTCGTCGCCATCTCGCGGATCGACCTGGTGGTGCTGGCCCTGGTCGTCGCCGACATGGTGTTCAAGCCGGGCGGCTGACCCGTAAGCGGCTCAGTACAGCCCGACCGTGCGCCCGTTCTCGTCGATGTCGATGTTCATGAACGCGGGCTTCTTCCCGAGCCCGGGCATCCGCTGCATGTCGCCGCACAGCACAACGACGAAGCCCGCGCCGGCGCTCGGCACCACGCTGCGGACGGGGAGCCTCCATCCGGTCGGCCGGTTCAGCAGCTTCGGATCGTGCGAGAGCGAGAGGTGGGTCTTCGCCATACAAACGGGAAGCGTGCCGAACCCCAGCTGCTCCATCCGCGCTATCTCCTTCTCGGCCTGCGGCTGGTAGTCGACCCCGTCCGCCCCGTACACGCGGGTGGCGATCGCCTCGACCTGGTCCATGAGCGGCGTGTCGTCCGCCGTGAGCTGGTGGAAGTCGTTCGGCTTCTCGCATGCCGCGACGACGGCCTCCGCGAGCTCGACCGCGCCGTCCCCACCACGCGCGAATCCGCGGTTGACGACCACGGTTTCGGCCCCGGCGCCGACCGCGAGCTCGGTCATCAGTTCGACCTCGGCCTCGGTGTCGGACGGAAAGTTGTTGACGGAGACGACGCATGGCAGGCCGTACTCACGCACGATCGCGATGTGCTGCTCCAGGTTGCCCACGCCCCGCTTGACCGCTTCGAGGTCCTCGGTCACGAGCTCGTCGAACGGAACGCCGCCGTGGGACTTGGTGGCCCGAACGGTGGTGACCAGCACGCCAGCGGCCGGCGCGAAGCCGCCGAGCCGGCAGACGATGTCGCAGAACTTCTGGAATCCCAGATCGCTGCCGAACCCCGCCTCCGTCACGACGTAGTCGGCCAGCTTGAGGGCGATCCGATCCTCGATGATCGAGTTGTTGGCGTGCGCGATATTCCCGAACGGCCCCGCGTGGATCAACACCGGCTGCCCCTCGAGTGTCTGGACCAGGTTGGGATTGATCGCGTCCTTCATGACGACCGTCATGGCGCCCGCGACCTTGAGCTGCTCCGCGGTCACCGGTTCGCCGTCGAACGTCGACGCGACGACGATCCGGCCGAGGCGTCGGCGAAGGTCGGCCAGGTCGGCGGCGAGCGCCAGGATCGCCATGACCTCCGACGCGGCGACGATCACGAACTGGCTCTCGCGTGGTGCGCCGTGGAGCTTGCCGCCGAGACCCACGATCGTGTAGCGCAGCTCCCGCGCGTTCACGTCCAGCGTTCGGGGCCACGTGATGCTCTGCGGGTCGATGCCGAGCGGGTTCCCGTGGTGGATCGCGGCGTCCAGCGCCGAGGCGAGGAGGTTGTGCGCGACCTGGACCGCGTGGAAGTCCCCGTTGAAGTGCAGGTTGATCTCTTCCATCGGAACGACCTGCGCGTAGCCTCCTCCGGTGCCGCCGCCCTTGATGCCGAACACCGGTCCCATCGACGGCTCGCGGAGGCAGAGCACGACGTCCTTGCCGATCTTGCCGAGGCCCTGCGTGAGCGAGATCGATGTGGTCGTCTTGCCCTCGCCGGCCTTGGTGGGCGTGATCGCCGTGGTGATGAGGAGCTTGCCGTCGGGACGGTCGGCGAGCCGGTCCATGATCGAGGTGTCGATCTTGGCGCGGAAGCGGCCGAAGGGTTCGAGGACGTCTTCGGGGATGCCCGTCTTCGCCGCGATCTCCGTGATGGGCCGAAGCTCCGCCTCCTGCGCGATCTCGAGTCCGCTCTTCACTGATCCTCCATCCGGCGCTGGCTGCAGCGGAGGATAACGTGAGGCTGATGAGGAGTGCCCGCCGAGCGAGAGCGGCTCGGTTGGCACCTCGAACGAGCGATGACCTAAGATTCGGTCGCCCGGCGGCCGGTTTCGGGCCGCCTTCAGCCAGGAGGGGAGGCGTCGGTGACCGACATCGAGGCGTTCACCAGCCAGGGGGGCCGGGACCAGGCCATCCGCGACGTCCGAAAGCAGATCGACGAGGGCGGCGTGGAGTACATGTATTACCAGTTCGTCTCCGTGACCGGGCGGATCATGGGCAAGGGCATCCCGGCGGCGCACTGGGACAACATCGCCAACAAGGGCTTCCAGCTCGTCTACGGCGCCACGGCGAACCTGTTCATCGACCGCGATGGCAACTACATCGGCTACGGCCCCGAGGCCCGGGAGCTGGTCGGCATCCCCGAGCCTGAGACCTTCCAGATTTTGCCCTGGGATCCCAAGACCGCACGCGTGTTCTGCACGCTGTTCCGCGGTCGCGAGGAGGAAGTGAACGGTGGCGCGTTCCTTACTTCGGACTGCCGCGGAAACCTCAAGCGCCTGCACGCCGAGTTCGAGGCGGAGACGGGCATGCACCTACGAGCCGGGTGCGAGCCCGAGATGATGTGGCTGAAGGTCGACGCCAACGGCAAGCCGACGGTCGAGGGCAAGACCAAGCCCTACTGCTATCACATCGATCAGTTCTCCGAGCTCCAGCCGCTGATCCACAAGGTTATGGAGTACGGGCGCGCGATGGGCCTGGACATGATCCAGGGCGACCACGAGGACGCACCCGGGCAGCTCGAGCTGAACTTCATGTTCGACCGCGCCGAGCTCACGGCCGACCGGCTGACCACGTACCGGCAGATCTGCCGCCAGGTCGGTCGCGAGATGGACGCGTTCGCCTGCTTCATGCCCAAGCCGTTCATGGGCGTGTCGGCCAACGGTTGCCACCACAACATCTCGCTGTGGCAGGGTGACGAGAACATGTTCCTGCCCGAGGGCGACAACCCACGCATCCCGGGCAAGATCGGCCTGCACTCGATCGGCGGCGTGCTCGAGCATCTGGGTGCACTCACGGCGATCAGCGCCCCGACGGTGAACTCCTACCGTCGATACTGGGACGCCGGTTTTTGGGCGCCGGTGTTCGCCGACTGGGGGTTCCAGAATCGAACGGCCGCACTCCGAATCTCCGCGCCCGGCAGATTCGAGTACCGGTCGGTCGACTCGTCGGTGAACCCCTACTTGTCCTTCGCCGCGCTGCTCGCGGCCATGAAGGACGGGATCGACCGGAGTCTAGATCCGGGCGAGCCGGAGGAGCGGAGCGTGTACGACGCCATCGCCGGGGGCAAGGACGTGAAGAGAGTGCCGCACAGCTTGGGGGAGGCGCTCGACGCCCTCGAGGCGGATCCCGTCGTCCGAGAGGCTCTGCCAGGCGAGATGTACACGGTCTTCATGCACTACAAGCGCGACGAGTGGAATCGGTTCCTGGCCACGGTCAGCGACTGGGACATCGAGAATTACTTGGACGTCCTACCCTAGGAGGGAAGCGCTCGAGGATCGAAAGGAGCTCAGCCCGACATGTGCGGCATCGCAGGGGTGATCCACCGGGACGGCTCGGCCGACGTCGGCTCCGAGATGACGTCCATGCTCCAGTCTATGAAGCATCGCGGTCCCGACTCAAGCGGGTACGCGCTGTTCGGGCAGCCGACGGAGCTGGTCGTGATCCGCTTCAAGCTTGCCGACGCGAACGACCAGCGTGACTTCGACTTCAAGGAGCGCCTGGAGCGGAACCGCCTCGAGGTCGAGACGCGACTGTCGAAGATCGGGGCCTCGATCGACCGCGTCGAGCGTGAGACCGAGTACGCCTACCGCGCCACGGTTCGGTACGACGGAGACGTGAAGGCGTTGGCGGACTACGTCGAGGACGTGCCCGGCTGTGAGGTGCTGTCGCTCGGGCACTCCCTGGAGATCGTGAAGGACCTGGGCGACGCACAGCAGGTCTCTAGCCTCTACGGGCTCGCCGGGTTCGAGGGCACCCACGCGATCGGCCACGTTCGCATGGCCACCGAGTCCGACGTCGATATCTCGGGCGCCCACCCGTACTGGGCGTATCCGTTCTCGGACGTGGCGGTTGTGCACAACGGTCAGCTCACCAACTATTTCCAGTGGAAGCGGCGCCTGGAGTTCAGCGGCCACCGCTTCCAGTCCGAATGCGACTCGGAGATCATCGCGGTCTATCTGGCCGAGAAGATGGCCGCCGGCGCGATGCTCAAGGACGCGATGGACGAGAGCCTGGACGATCTCGACGGCGTCTTTACGTATATGGCCGTCACGCAGGACAGCCTGGGCGTCGCCAAGGACGAGATGGCGGCCAAGCCGCTGGTCCTGTACGAGTCCGATGATCTGGTGGCGATGGCGTCAGAGGAGATCGCGATCCGCGCTCTGATCGACCACGAGATCGACACGTACGACCCGTACGAGAGGCAGGTGCTCGTGTGGAGCAGGTAGCGCCCGAACGCCGGATCACCTACGACGCGCGCGGCCTGGCCGAACCCGACGCCGAGGTACCGCACGTCTCCCAGATTGATGGCGATACGGCCGTGTTCGACGCGGCGAAGCTCACGACGCGGCAGATCAACCTCGAGCTGCGGAGCCTGATCTACGAGCGGGGGATCACCGACGTCACCGTGAAGAACCCGGGCGCCAAGCATTCACTCGGGGTCGGGATCCTGCAGCGCTGCAGGATCGTCTTTGAGGGCTCGCTTGGTTACTTCGGCGTCGGATTGATCGACGGGCCGGAGATCACGATCACCGGCCGGGTGGGATGGTCGGTGTGCGAGAACATGATGTCCGGGGTCGTGCGGATCGAGAAGAACGCCGGTTCGCTCACGGGCGCGGCCCTTCGCGGAGGCGACATCTTCGTCAGGGGCTCAGTAGGCGCTCGTACCGGGATCGACCAGAAGGGCGGCACGATCATCGTGGGCGGCGACGCCGGCTCGATGACCGCGTTCATGATGCAGCGAGGCCGCCAGATCATCCTCGGCGACGTGGGACCGGGCCTCGGCGACTCGATGTACGACGGGGAGATCTACGTGGCCGGCACCGTGAAGTCGCTCGGGATCGACTGCGTGCCGGGTGAGTGGACCGACGCCGACAGCGAGCTCATCGAGCGCAAGTTCCGCATCTACGGGCTCGGCACGCCGCCCGAGTTTCAGAAGTTCGTGTGCGGCAAGGTGCTGTACAACTACGACAACCTCGAGCCGTCGGAGAAGAAGCTCGTCATCCACTAGGAGGCAGCAAGCCGTGCCAGCAGAAGACGTGTCGTCCCAGGAGAACGTGCTCGGTCGGAGCCGTATCTTCACGCCGGAGGTCATCAACGACATCCACGTGAAGGCCGAGCTCGGCCGCTACCGGATGCGTGGGTTCTCGATGTTCAAGCCGATTCCACACTGGGACCAGCTGATGTTCCTCCCGGGCACGCTCACGAGGTTCGTGATCGAGGGCTACCGCGAGAAGTGCGAGACCAAGACCGTGCTCGGCGCCCGTTTCGCCAAGGACCCGATCGAGCTCGACATCCCGATCTACATCACCGGGATGAGCTTCGGCGCGCTCTCGCTCGAGGCCAAGATGGCGCTGGCCAAGGGCGCCTCGATGGCGGGTACCGCCACCTGCTCGGGCGAGGGCGGCATGATCCCGCCCGAACGCGACCTGTCGATCAAGTGGTATTACCAGAACATCCAGAGCCGGTACGGCTTCAACCCGCACCACCTGATGCTGGCGGACGCGTGCGAGTTCTTCATCGGGCAGGGGTGCAAGGTCGGGCTCGGCGGGCACCTGATGGGTCAGAAGGTGACCGAGCAGGTGGCCGAGATGCGTTCGCTCCCGCCGGGGATCGATCAGCGATCGCCGGCCCGTCACCCGGACTGGCTCGGCCCCGACGACCTGTCGCTCAAGGTGCAGGAGGTGCGCGAGGCGACCGACTACCGGATCCCGATCCAGCTGAAACTGGGCGCGGCGCGCGTGTACGACGACGTTCGGATGGCCGCCAAGTGCGGGCCGGACATCATCTACCTGGACGGGGCCGAGGGCTCGACCGGCGCCGGGCCGCACATCGCGACCGAGGAGACAGGCATCCCGCTCATGGCCGCGATCCCCGAGGCCCGCCGGGCGCTCGAGGACGTCGGACTGGCCGACGACCTTGACCTGGTCGTGGCGGGCGGGATCCGCAACGGCGCCGACGTCGCCAAGTGCCTCGCCCTGGGTGCGACCGCGGTCGCAATCGGCACCACCGCGCTCATGGCGCTGAACTGCAACAAGGAGATCCCCGGCGTCACCGACTACGAGGGGACCGTGGGCGTGCCCGCCGGCCAGTGCTACCACTGCCACACGGGTCGTTGTCCCGTCGGGATCACCACGCAGGACCCGGAGCTCCGCCGGCGCCTGGTCGTCGACGAGGCCGCCGAGCGCGTCTACAACCTGCTGACGGCCATGACGATGGAGCTGCAGATGCTCGCGCGCGCCTGCGGCAAGACCGATGTGCACTCCCTCGAGCCCGAGGACCTGTGCGCGCTGACGGTCGAAGCCGCCGCGATGGCGAAGGTCCCGCTCGCCGGCACCAACTACATCCCCGGCGTGACCGAGGCGTCCACCCTGGAGGAGCTCAAGATGATGATGGCCAAGTACCTCGCCGACACCGGCCAGTACGCGGGGGCGTGAGCCGATGAGCGACCAACCCAGGGGCAAGCTCGACGCCGAGGAGCTCGCGGGTCATCGGTTCCCGTACCAGGAGGACCGGTCGCTGGTCGAGGAGATCGACCTGGACGAGCTCACGCCGGGCGAGGACCTCAACTGGCTGGAGGACATCCACCTCCTCGAGGAGGACGGCACGCCGGCCGTGTTCGACCGGTACTCGAACTCGTTCCTGAAGATCTACTTCGAGATCCCCCAGGGGCGCGAGGACGAGCTGGCGCGCAAGGTGCTGATGAAGCATCTCGTCGACGGCAATTCGTACGGCGTCCAGCTCAAGCGCAAGCACGCGAAGTTCGCCCAGCCGATGCTCGGGCCGTGGGTGAAGGGTGGTTCGGAGACCGTCGGCACCGACTGGAAGCCGCCCACGCTCGAGGGCTGGGAGAGGCCCGCCGGTCACTAGCGTGTCGTCGCGCCCGATCGTCGGCATCTCGGAGGGTCTGGCCGACTACGGCGACTACTACGGGTTCGGGTACGGACGGCCGCTGCTGGCGGCCGGTGCCCTGCCGGTCCTGCTCCCGTACTACGAGCGGCCCGAGGACCGGATCGAGCTGATCGAGCGGGTGGACGGCCTGGTACTGGCCGGCGGCCGGGACATCGAGGCCTGGCGATACGGACGCGCCGAACCCCATCCGGAGCACCTCCCAGGCCTGCCGCACCTGGACGAGATCGAGCTGCACTACGCGCGGTTGGCCGTCGAGGGCGGCGTTCCGCTGCTCGCGATCTGCCGGGGGATCCAGATCCTGAACGTCGCGTTCGGCGGCACGCTGCTCGGCGACCTTCAGGAGTTCCCCGAGGGCGGCGCCGACCACCCGGGCGCGAAGTGGGACGAGTGGCGCACGCTCGTGGACGCCACGCTCGAGGGGACCGAGCGGCCGCCGCACCCGACCCATCCGCTCGAGATCGAGTCCGGGTCGATGCTGGCGTCGCACCTGGGCGAGCATGCCACGGTCGACAGCTACCACCACCAGGCGATCGACCTGCCGGGCGAGGGCGTTCGGCCCGTCGGGTGGGCGCCCCACGGCGTGGTCGAGGCGATCGAGATGCCCGACGCGCCGGCGTTCGTGCTCGGCGTCCAGTGGGAGTTGCACGAGGAGTGGCAGGACGACGAGCGATCGTTCGGCATCTGGCGCGCGTTCGTTCGAGCCGCCGAGGATCGCGCCGGTGCGCGAGAGGCGGCGACCGTCTCGTGAGCTCCTCGATCGAGATCGTCGTGGACGCCGTGGACTCCGACGCCGCGGCCACGTTCTGGGCCGAGGCGCTCGGATACCAGCGGCTCTACGAGCGGGGCGCGTTCACCGCGCTCGGCCCGCCCGAGGGCGACGATCGCCCCAAGGTCCTGATCCAGGAGGTCGAGGTCGTGATGCCGGGCAAGACCGCGGTGCACATGGACCTGCGCGTCGAGGATCCCGAGCCCGAGGTCGCGCGCCTCGAGGCTCTCGGGGCGACGGTCGCCTGGCGGGTGGACGAGACCGACCGTGGCGGCTCGTGGTGGATCACGATGGCCTCACCGCAGGGGACGCTGTTCTGCGTGTGCCCACCGAGGGACGGGAAATGAGCTCACTTCCGGCGAGCGCGAGGTTCGTCGTGATCGGCGCCGGTGTGCACGGGCTTTCGACCTCGTGGCACCTGGCGAGGGAGCTCGAGGCTCGCGGGCTCGGCTCGGGCGAGGACGTCATCGTCCTGGACAAGACGGGCATCGGCGCCGGGCCCTCCGGGCTCGCGTGCGGCGTGATCCGCAACAACTACTTCCAGCCGGCGATGCGGGAGCTGATGGCGCACTCGGTCGAGGTCTGGGAGTCCGATCCCGAGGCGTTCCACTACCACCCGGTCGGCTACCTGCAGATCGCGCCCGAGGTCATGCACGAGGACGTCGCGACGATCCACGAACAGCAAGCGGCGATCGGCTACACCTCCGACCTGATCGAGGGGACGGACGAGTGCCGCGTCTACATGGAGTCGATCTTCTCGGACTGGCAGGCCGAGGGCGTCTCGGTCGT
>Ga0081455_10005926_pt1 | contig 13263 bp, 13 predicted proteins | sample TabmetS3T2R1_FD_70207 | JGI IMG/M metagenome (GOLD analysis project Ga0081455, IMG submission 70207) | Tabebuia heterophylla rhizosphere microbial communities from the University of Puerto Rico - S3T2R1 | ecosystem: Host-associated > Plants > Roots > Rhizosphere ... | reverse complement strand
GAGCCGGTAGGTTCGACGTCATTCCGGACGAACCGCAGGTCCGATCCGGAATCTCGAGATGATCCGCGACCCGTCTGGATTCCGGATCGGCGCTCACGCGCCCCCCGGAATGACAAGGTTTTTGACGGCTTCCCTTACGCCGCCTGCGCGATCTTGCCGTTGAAGGTCAGTCCGTCATAGGCCGCCTTCACCGTTACGCGTTCGCCGTCGCGCACCTGCCCCGACAGGATCATCTCGGCGAGCGGATCCTGCACGTTGCGCTGGATCACCCGCTTCAGAGGACGCGCGCCATAGGCCGGGTCCCAGCCCTTGGCCGCGAGCCAGTCGCGCGCGCTGGCCTCGACGTCGAGTTCAATCTTGCGCTCGTCGAGCAGCTTCTGCAGCCGCTGCAACTGGATGTCGACGATGCGCCCCATCTCGGTCTTCTGCAGCCGGTGGAACAGGATGATCTCGTCGACGCGGTTCAGGAATTCCGGGCGGAAGCTTGCGCGCACCACCGCCATCACCTGATCGCGCACGACGTCGGTATCCTCGCCCTCCTTCTGGTTGACCAGGAATTCGGCGCCGAGATTCGACGTCATGATGATCAGCGTGTTGCGGAAGTCGACCGTGCGGCCCTGCCCGTCGGTCAGCCGCCCGTCATCGAGCACCTGCAGCAGCACGTTGAAGACGTCGGGGTGGGCCTTTTCGATCTCGTCGAACAGGATCACCTGATAGGGCCGGCGCCGCACCGCCTCGGTCAGCGCGCCGCCCTCGTCATAGCCGACATAGCCCGGAGGCGCGCCGATCAGCCGCGCGACCGAATGCTTCTCCATGTATTCGGACATGTCCATCCGGACCATCGCGGTCTCGTCGTCGAACAGATATTCGGCGAGCGCCTTGGTCAGTTCGGTCTTGCCGACGCCGGTGGGGCCTAGGAACATGAACGAGCCCATCGGCCGGTTCGGATCCTGCAGGCCGGCGCGCGCGCGGCGTACCGCGGTCGATACGGCTTTCACGGCCTCGGCCTGCCCGACGACGCGTTGGCCGATCTGCTCTTCCATCTTCAACAGCTTCAGCCGCTCGCCTTCGAGCATGCGTTCCACCGGCACGCCGGTCCAGCGCGAGACGACCTGCGCGATGTGATCGGCGGTGACGGCTTCTTCCAGCACCGCGCCCTTGCCTTCGTCGGCTTCCAGCGCCGCGACCTTCTTCTCGAGCTCGGGAATCCGGCCATAGGCCAATTCGCCCGCCTTCTGATACTCGCCGCGCCGCTGCGCATTGGCGAGTTCGGTCCGCGCCTGCTCGAGCTCGGTCTTCAGCTTCTGGGCATCCGACAGTTTGCCCTTCTCGGACTGCCAGCGTGCCGTCAGGTCAGCCGACTGCTTCTCGAGCGACAGCAGCTCCTTCTCGAGATTGGCGAGCCGCTCCTTCGAGGCGGCGTCGCTTTCCTTCTTCAGGGCTTCCTGCTCGATCTTCAGCCGCACGATCTCGCGGTCGATCGAATCCAGGTCCTCCGGCTTCGAATCGACCTGCATCTTCAGCCTTGCTGCGGATTCGTCGATCAGGTCGATCGCCTTGTCAGGCAGGAATCGATCGGTGATGTAGCGGTTCGACAGCGTCGCGGCGGCAACGATCGCGCTATCGGTGATCCGGACGCCATGATGCTGCTCGTATTTGTCCTTCAGGCCGCGCAGGATCGAGATCGTATCCTCGACCGTCGGCTCGGACACGAAGACGGGCTGGAACCGGCGCGCCAGCGCCGCGTCCTTCTCGACATGCTTCTTGTATTCGTCGAGCGTGGTGGCGCCGATGCAATGCAGTTCGCCGCGGGCCAGGGCCGGCTTCAAAAGGTTGGACGCGTCCATCGCGCCGTCGGCCTTGCCGGCGCCGACCAGCGTGTGCATCTCGTCGATGAACAGGATGATGCCGCCGTCCGAGGACATTACCTCGTTCAACACGGCCTTCAGCCGCTCCTCGAATTCGCCACGGTATTTGGCGCCCGCAATCAGAGCGCCCATGTCGAGCGCGAGCAGCTTCTTGTCGTCCAGGCTGTCCGGCACGTCGCCGTTGAGGATGCGCAGGGCGAGCCCCTCGACGATGGCGGTCTTGCCGACGCCGGGTTCGCCGATCAGCACGGGGTTGTTCTTGGTCCGGCGCGACAGCACCTGGATGGTGCGGCGGATTTCCTCGTCGCGGCCGATCACCGGATCGAGCTTGCCGTCGCGCGCGGCCTGCGTCAGGTCGCGGGCATATTTCTTCAGCGCATCATAGGCATTTTCGGCCGTCGCAGAATCCGCGGTGCGGCCCTTGCGCAGCGCGTTGATGGCCGCATTGAGGGTCTGCGGGTTGACGCCGCCCTTGGCGAGGATCTGTCCCGCCTCGGACTCCTTGTCGAGCGTAAGCGCAAGCAACAGGCGCTCGACGGTGACGAAATTGTCGCCGGCCTTTTCGGCCGCCTGTTCCGCCGCGTCGAAGGCCCGCGCTGTCGCCGGCGCCAGATAAACCTGGCCCGCGCCCGCGCCGGAAACCTTCGGCATCTTGGCGAGTTCGTCTTCGGTCGCTTTCAGGATCGCGCGGGAATTACCGCCGGCGCGGTCGATCAGGCCGCCAGCCAGGCCCTCGCTGTCATCGAGCAGGACCTTCAGGATATGCAGTGGCGTGAATTGCTGATGCCCCTCGCGGAGCGCAAGCGACTGGGCGGATTGCACGAAGCCGCGCGAGCGCTCGGTGTATTTCTCGATATTCATTCTCGTCCTCTCCCTCGGCACATCCTGATCGCCCGGAGCACCTCCCCGTCATACCGCCTGGGCGGCCGTCCGGTTCAGGCAAAGTGGCGCAACCAGAACATCGTCATTGGGTCTGGGTTGACTTTGAGGCTTGTCAAAAACGCACCCCGACAGGCCCCGAAGCGGCCCGCTGGAATGGATGTAGGGATGAAATTGCGGGCAGAAAGGGGGGGTCGCCGGATTGCTATGAAATCGTAGTCGAATCAGGCAGCGGCGAACGATTCCGGCACTCATCCCTTGAAATATCGCACTAAAAACTATAGTTTTAGGAACTAGAACGTGAAAAGTGCTCAGCGGTTTTCGGAAAGCATGCCCCCGGGCTCGACCCCTATGGGATCATGCGCAAACAACAATCTAGGGCGCTTTGGCGACAACCTAAAACCATGGCGCTTTAAAGAGAACGTGCGAGCGGATATTCAAAACCAAGACGCTCGCACGCTTTACACGCCAGCACGGCATCGACGACGATCTGTTGGTCGCCGCCATTGATCGCGCGTTGCTGGGGCAGATTGATGCAAATCTCGGTGGCCGCCTCATCAAGCAGCGCGTCGCGCGGCAAGGGCAAGGCAAGCGAGGCGGCTTTCGAATGATCATCGGATTTCGGTCCGACCGCGCCATCTTTCTCTTCGCCTTCGCCAAGAACGAGCGCGAGAATATCGATGGCGATCAGCTCAGGACCCTCCGGGACATCGTCTCGGCCTGGTTCGCAGCGGACGACAGGAAGATTGCGCAGGCGATTGCGGATGGCGCTCTCATAGAGATTGCGAGGGACAGCACATGAAAACAAGACAGCGGGACAAGGCCAAAGCCAAAGGCAATAGCCGGCTGACCAACGAGTTGCTCGAAACGGCCCGCGACCTTCGTGCGAGCGGTCTGTTGAGCAAGGCGGTCCATGAGAAAATCACGAAGCGGCATCTCGGAACGCGACCGGCGCCGAATTTCGTCAAGCTGACCGGACAGGAAATACGAGCATTGCGAAAAAGCGCAAACCTCAGCCAATCCGTCTTCGCGTTCTACCTGAATTTGACTCCCGGCTATGTGTCGCAACTTGAGCGCGGTGAAAAGGAGCCGAAGGGGCCGGCGCTTGCACTGCTGAACGTCATCAAACGCAAGGGCATCGAGGCCATCCTTGGCTGAAACGTCCATATCAGGCGGCGCCACCATCACCGCGATCCAGCGCTACCCGGTCAAGGGCCTCTCCGCCGAGCCCTATCAGCATGTGACGCTGCGCACGGGCCAGACGCTGCCGAACGACCGGCGCTATGCCATCGAGAACGGCCCGAGCGGCTTTGATCCGGAGGCGCCGAAATGGCTGGCCAAGGCGCATTTCCTGATGCTGATGCGCAATGAGCGGCTGGCGGCCTTGCGCACGCGGTTCGATGATTCGACCCATGTGCTGAGCATCGCGCATGGTGGCTCGGACGTCGTGCGCGGCGACCTCGAGACCACCGCCGGTCGGGCGGCCATCGAAGCGTTTCTCGCATCCCATTGCGCCGATGATCTCAGGGGACCGCCGAAAATCCTGAGCGCGCCGCCGCACAGCTTCTCCGACGTGGCACGCAAAGTCGTCTCGATCATCAATCTGGCGAGCGTCGCCGCGGTCGAGGACCTGGTCGGCCGCCCCGTCGATCCCCTGCGCTTCCGCGGCAATCTTCATGTCGCGGGATGGCCAGCCTGGGCCGAATTTGATCTCGTTGGCCAGACGATTGCGCTCGGCACGGCACGCGCCAAAATCGTCAAGCGCATCGTGCGCTGTGCCGCCGTCAATGTCGACCCGGTCACCGCCGCGCGGGATCTGGATATCCCCACGGCGATGCAGCGGCGACTTGGCCATGCCGATTGCGGCATCTATGCCGAGGTGATCGCCGACGGCGAGATGGCCGTCGGCGATGCGATTGTCGCGGTCAAGCCGTCGCTGATGTAGCGCTTCCAACTCGTCATTGCGAGCGCAAGCGAAGCAATCCAGATCACGACGAACAACTGGATTGCTTCGTCGTTACCACTCCTCGCAATGACCGTGTCGGTTACGTCCGCAGCCTTCAGCTCGTCGGCATCACATAGGCGTAGATGCGGCCGCGCGGATAGGTCGATTCGGCGACCCGGTGGCCATGATTGCCGGAGATGATGATCGGGTTACCATTGCCATCGATGCCGCTGACGACCCCGACATGACCACCGCCACGCCGTGCCATCACGGCGATCGCGCCGACCTGCGGTCCGGAGATGCGCTGGCCATAGCTCGCAAACGAGCGCGCCATGTCCGAGCCGGTGCCGCGATGGCCACTGCGCTCCAGCACCAGATTCATGAAGGCCCCGCACCACAGACTGCGACGGCCCGTCGGATTGCCGCCGATATATTGCCGCGCAGCCGCGACGAGACCTGAGCCTCCGCCGCCGAAGCTCGACGACGGCGCGGACGTGACCAATGACGCCCGCTGGACATGCCGCGCAGCGCGACGCGCGGCGCGCGACCTCGGGGCATAGGCCTCGTCAGGCATCATCGCCGATTGAAACGGCTGATCGGCAGACGATAGAGGAGCGGCCTGTGAGGGCGCGCCAAAGCCCGGCATCAGCATCGCATTCGCCGCCATCGGATCGGCGGCGCCGCGCGCATGATGCCGATAGTGGTAGCGATGATGATGATAGCTCTGATGAGAGTGATGGTGATGGCTTCGATGCAGCGATCGCGCCGAGGCCACATCACCGGAGCCGAAGAAGAGGATGGCACTGAATAGAAACCCAACAGTCCAGACACACGCACGAAGATACGAAAACTTACTACTCATTCACTGTCCCTCATTGCACCCCCTATTCCCCCACCGTCTTGCGACGGCATTCGCGGGGCGCAAATGAAGCAGCATGTGTGTCGACAAATTGAAGAAGCGCACGGATTTGAAGGAAATACAGCGGCGAGAATGTGATTGCGGAACAGTCCATTGGTCACCGTGAATGCCCAATGATTGTCTTGGCATAATTGTCTTGGCGCGCGCATGCGACGCAAGCGCGAGCGCGAGATGTGCTTCGCCGCCGCCGACCCCCATGAGCGACGAGAATGCCGAGAGCGATGAGAATGCCGCGACGCTGATCAGTCGTCGGCGCGGCTCAGAAGAAAGACGCCCTGCTCGCCGAACAGATTCCAGAACCACCAGGGCGCATTGAAGCGCAGCGGCGTGCCGCGGAAATTCAGCGCCACCGCACGGTCCATCCGCGCATGGATCTCGTCGCATAGCGCGACGAAGTCGCGGATGGTGCAGAAATGGATGTTGGAGGTGTCGTACCAGGTCGCCGGCAGATTGTCGGTGCGGGGCATCCGGCCCTTGAGCAGGATCTGCAGGCGGATGCTCCAGTAGCCGAAATTCGGGAATGACACGATGGCGTGGCGGCCGATCCGCAACAGATGCTCAAGCACGATGCGCGGCTGGCGCGTCGCCTGCAGCGTCTGCGACAGGATCACATAATCGAAGGCGTCGTCGGGATAATTCACAAGGTCGGTGTCGGCGTCGCCCTGGATCACCGCGAGTCCCTTGGCGACGCAGCGGTTGACGCCCTCGCGCGACAATTCAATGCCGCGGCCGTCGACGCCGCGCGATTCCAAGAGCCGCAACAGATCGCCGTCGCCGCAGCCGACATCGAGCACCCGCGAACCGGGCTCGACCATGTCGGCCACCAGAAGATGGTCCGGCCTGATGGCGTCAGGCTGCGTGAGAGCGGCGCCAGCCCCAGCCGGCGCGAGGTCGAGTTGCGCGGCCATGGTCAGCGCGGTCCGTTCAACCCGCGCGCGGTGGCGCAGGATTCCAGGAACGACCGCACGATCGCCAGAAACTCGGGTTCATCGAGCAGGAAGGCGTCGTGCCCCTTGTCGGTCTCGATCTCGGCGAACGACACTCGCGCGCGCCCCGCATTCAGCGCATGCACGATGGCACGAGCCTCGGCGGTCGGGAACAGCCAGTCGCTCGTGAACGACACGACGCAGAAGCGCGTCGCGGTGTCGCGAAAGGCTTCGGCAAGCTTGCCGCCATGGTCGGCCGCAATGTCGAAATAGTCCATCGCACGCGTCAGATAGAGATAGCTGTTGGCATCGAAGCGCTCGACGAAGGACGAGCCCTGATAGCGCAGATAGCTCTCGACCTCGAAATCGGCGTCGAACGAGAAGGTCGGCAGCGCGCGGTCCTGCAGCCGGCGGCCGAATTTGCGATGCAGCGCCGCGTCCGACAGATAGGTGATATGCCCGGCCATGCGCGCGACGCCGAGGCCGCGATGCGGCTCGATGCCCTCGTTGAAATATTGTCCGCCATGCCAGTCCGGATCGGCCATGATCGCCTGGCGGCCGACCTCATGGAAGGCGATGTTCTGCGCCGAGTGCCGCGTCGAGCAAGCCACCGGCATCGCCGCGAACACACGCTTCGGATAGGCGGTTGCCCATTGCAGCACCTGCATGCCGCCCATCGAGCCGCCGATCACGGCGAACAGCGTGTCGATGCCGAGCCGATCGAGCAGCATGGCCTGCGAGCGCACCATGTCGGGAATGGTGACCACGGGAAAATCGAGGCCCCACAGCTTGCCGGTCGCGGGGTTGGTGGAGAACGGCCCGGTTGATCCCATGCAGCCGCCGAGCACGTTGACGCAAATCACGAAATAGCGGTCGGTATCGATCGGCTTGCCGGGGCCGATCATCACCTCCCACGATCCTCTCTTGCCGGTGACGGGATGGAGATTGGCGACGTGCTGGTCGCCGGTCAGCCAATGACAGATCAGGATCGCGTTGGTCTTGTCGGCATTGAGCTCGCCGTAGGTCTGATAGGCGAGCTGGAACGGCGAGAGCTGGATGCCGCAATCGAGCTGCAGCGGCTGGTCGGTGCCGAAATTCATCAGCTGCGACGAGGGATGGTCAGCCTCGCGCGTGCGATCTTCGTTGCTGATGACGTGGACGTTAACCATGGCCAAAGTGTCTGCTCATCGGCGGTGCTGAACTGCCTGAAACGAAGGGAAGCCGGATCGAAACTGGATCAGGGGTCTCGTGGTCTCGCGCGATCTCTTGCTATCTAAAACCCATCTAGGGCCTCGGCGGCGTCCAGAGAAGGGATTTGACGCCAGAACCGTCAAGGTTTTCTTTGCTTTCGCAGGCCTTCTTACCTATCAATGCGGCCGCCCGGTGCCGCAGGCAAGTGTAGCACGGGCTCCCAAGGTTGTCAGTCATGTCCAAAGCCCCGGCCCCGGTGCCGCCGTCAGCTAAATCCGCAGCAACGCCCACGCTGGAGGATCTGCGGCGCGAGATCGATCGCATCGACGAGGAGATGCATCGGCTGCTGATGGCGCGTGGCGACATCATCTCCACGCTGATTTCCGTCAAGAAGACCCAGGAGGTTGGCTCGGCGTTCCGCCCGGCACGCGAGGCCGACATGATGCGCCGGCTCGTTGAACGGCACAAAGGCATGCTGCCGCTCGACACCGTCGAAAGCATCTGGCGTGTCATCATCTCCGCCTTCACCTATGTGCAGGCGCCGTTTGCGATGCATGCCGACCTGTCGGCCGGCGATTCCGTGATGCGCGATTCCGCGCGCTTTCATTTCGGCTTCTCGGTGCCATTCGTGCCGCATTTCAACGCCGATGCCGCCGTCGGCGCGCTGGCCCGCGCCAAGGGCGACCTCGCGCTGGTGCCGGCGATCGACAGCCGCACGGCCTGGTGGACGGCGCTGGAACCGAAGGACGCGCCGAAGATCATCGCCCGGCTGCCGTTCCTGGAACGAGCCGATCATCCGGCGGCGCTGCCGGTGTTCGTGGTTTCGCGCGTCGCCGATAATGCCATGGTGGTGGACGTCGAGACCTGGAGCATCCGCGTCTCCGGCTGGACGGCCGAGGTCTCGCGCGCGGTCTCGCCGCTGGCTGAGGTCATTGCGGTCCCGGACACGGCCTTTGACGGCGCTGCCCTGCTCGCCTCGATCACCGGCGAAGGCGGCCTGAGACGCCTCACCGCCGCCCTGATTGCAGCCGGCGCCTCGGTGCGCTCGACCACCTTTGTCGGCAGCCACGCGGCGCGCTATAGGGTGCCGGCGAAATCCTGAGCCGGCGATGAAGCGAACTGCTATCATGTTCAAAACGGCATCGTCATTGCGAGTGAAGCGAAGCAATCCAGAACCGCAACAAAGAGCTGGATTGCTTCGTCGGCCATAGGCGAGCGAAGCGACGCCGTTCTTCGAACGGCTATGGCCTCCTCGCAATGACGCGTTTAATCAAGGCTGGTTTGATCTAGCCATTCGGAGTTCCGCAAGATGTCACGCCCGATGCCGCAGCCCGGCATTCTCGATATTGCCCCCTACACGCCGGGAAAAAGCGGCGCGCCGGGTGCCGGCAAGGTATTCAAGCTGTCGGCGAACGAAACCCCGCTCGGCCCTTCGCCCAAGGCACTCGAGGCGTTCCGCGCCGCCGCCGCGCATCTTGAGGACTATCCGGAGGGCACCTCGAAAATCCTGCGCGAGGCGATCGGGCGCAGCTTCGGCCTCGATCCCGAGCGCATCGTCTGCGGCGCCGGCTCCGACGAGATCCTGAACTTCCTCGCCCATGTCTATCTCGGGCCCGGCGACGAAGCGATCATGACCGCGCACGGCTTCCTGGTTTATCCGATCGCGACCAAGGGCAATGGCGCGACGCCCGTCGTCGTGCCGGAGACGAACTTCACCGCCGATGTCGACGCGATCCTGCACGCTGTGACGCCGCGCACCAGGGTGGTCTGGCTCGCCAATCCGAACAACCCGACCGGCACCTATCTGCCGTTCGACGAGGTGAAACGGCTGCAGCGCGGCCTGCCCGGCAACGTCCTGCTAGTGATCGACGCGGCCTACGCTGAATATGTCGCGCGCAACGATTACGAAGCCGGCATCGAGCTGGTCGCGACCACCGAGAACACGGTGATGTGCCGGACCTTCTCCAAGATCCACGGCCTCGCGGCCCTGCGCATCGGCTGGCTGTACGGCCCGGCCCATGTGGTCGACGCCGTCAACCGCATCCGCGGGCCGTTCAACGTCTCGACGCCCGCGATGCGCGCGGGTGCTGCGTCGCTGGCGGACACCGCGCATCTTGATCGCGCACGTGCCCACAATACGAAATGGCTGACCTGGCTCACCGAGGAGATCGGCAAGCTCGGGCTGAAGGTGACGCCGAGTTCGGCCAATTTCCTGCTGATCCATTTCCCGGATATCGCGGGGCGAACCGCCGATGATGCCGACGCGTTCCTCACCCAACGCGGGCTGATCCTGCGTGCGTTGAAGAACTATCGCCTGCCTCATGCGCTGCGCCTCACCGTCGGACCCGAGGAAGCCAACCGCCTTGTTGTCGGCGCCTTGCGCGAGTTCGTGAGCGGCAAATGAATGCACAAGCGACATTCGGACGCGTCGCGATCATCGGCCTCGGCCTGATCGGCTCCTCGATCGCGCGCGCGGTGCAGGCGCAGGGGCTCGCGAGCGAACTGGTCGCGACCGACGCGTCGCCGCAGGTGCGCGCGCGGGCCAAAGAGATCGCGCTCGCCGATCGCATCGCCGAGACCAACGCGGAGGCCGCCGACGGCGCCGACATCGTCATCGCCTGCGTGCCGGTCGGCGCCTGCGGCACGGTGGCGAAGGAGATCGCGCCGCATCTGAAACCGGGCGCGATCGTCTCCGACGTCGGCTCGGTGAAGGGCGCCGTCGTCAGGGATATGAAGCCGCATCTGCCCGACACCATCAATTTCGTGCCGGCGCATCCGGTCGCGGGCACCGAGCATTCCGGTCCCGATGCCGGCTTCGCCGAATTGTTCGTCGGCCGCTGGTGCATCCTCACGCCAACCGAAGGCGCGGCGCCGGAGGCCGTGGAAAAACTGAAGGCGTTCTGGCGGGCGATGGGCGCCAATGTCGAGACCATGGATGCCGAGCATCACGATCTCGTGCTGGCCGTGACGAGCCATCTGCCGCATTTGATCGCCTACACCATCGTCGGCACTGCCGACGAACTCGAGGGCGTCACCGAATCGGAAGTCCTGAAATTCTCCGCCGGCGGCTTCCGTGATTTCACCCGCATCGCGGCGTCCGATCCCACGATGTGGCGCGACGTGTTCCTGAACAACAAGGACGCGGTGCTGGAAATGCTCGGCGCCTTCCAGGAAGATCTCTCGAAGCTGACGCGCGCGATTCGCCGCGGCGACGGCGAGGCGCTGTTCGATCATTTTACCCGCACGCGTGCGATCCGCCGCGGCATCGTCGACATCGGCCAGGATGCCGCCAGCGCCGATTTCGGCCGCCCGCATCAGGGCCTGCCGAAGGGGAATTGAGAGACGGCGAGACTGCGTCTCGTCATGAGATCACGCGCACAGCACGCACGCGTGAAAAATCCCTGTCGTGCGTCACCAACGCATCGGCGTTAATGGCGAGCGCGCTCGCAGCTTGCACCGCGTCCGCCAATTTGAGGCGAAGCGAGGCCCGGAGCCGCGCCGCGTTTTCCGCAATGCTGGCATCGAGCGGAACCACCTGCCAGGACTCCAGAACCGCGCGATAACGTTGCGCAAGCGCATCATCGCCGATCTGGAGCGGCCCGGTCAGGACCTCCGCGATCGTAACGGTTGTAATCGCAAAGCGGAGACGTCCGGTCTCATGGGCCTCGAACAATGGCCGGAAACGGGGACCAAGCCGGCGGTGACCTTCGAGAACATAGATGATCGGAGCCGAGTCGATGACGATCAGTGGATCGCGTGGCAGATCATCGAACGCTAGCGGCTCCATTCGTCCCGCAGCTTCCGCAATGTCTGGCGGCTGAGTTTGCCCCAGAGCCCGGAGCCAGAGCCGGCGAGCGGGGTAAGCGGCTGCTGGCGGGCGGTATCCCCATAGAACTCGGCCGGGATCAGCGCGGCGACCGGGCGGCCATGCCGGGTAATGATCGTCGAACGACCCCGCTCGGCGGCATCGAGCAGGTCGGGCAACTGGTTGCGCGCTTCTTCCGCGCCCTTGCGTCGCGTCGCGGTCATGAACGAACTGTACGGTACTGTACTGGACACGTCAATCGCCCCTGTAGCAGCACCTGCCCCTCAAAACAGCTTCGGTGCGTCGCCGAGGCGGACGGGACCGAGAAACATGCCGCCATCGGCAAAGCGCAGCGGAATCGCCTGCGCCGGCTTGCCCTCCAGCGTGGTCTTCTCGCCGAGCATGGTCACGCCGGCGGCCATCGCGCTAGGCGCCTGCTGGCGCACCATGCCGCCGAGGCCCGGCACCAGCCTGTCGAGCGCGTTCAGCGCATTGTCGACGTCCTGGCTCTTCAGCCCCGGCGCAACGCGATCCAGCGTCGCCTGCGGCACGGTGCCGTTGAGAATCTTGTCGAGGCCGAGCGCGGGGATCACCTTCTCGATGCCGGCGACCGTCATCTTCAATTCGCCGCTGAGCTGGCCATTGGCGTCCAGGCCGAGCGTGCCGGACGCGACCGCAATCAGATCGCCCTGCTGCAGCCGCGACTGCACGATCTGCACATTGCCGCCGGCCGCCTGGATTTCGCGAAAGCGCTCCGGCCACGGCTTCGGCGCAAAATTCGCGAGCCCGGAAATGCGCGCCTGCGCGTTGAGATCGAACGGCTCGGCGGCGACGGGATGCACGCCTTCGGCGCTCGCGCCCACAAGATCGAGCGCGACATCGATCAGCGGATGATCGTTGATCGCGCCCTCGGCGATCCGCCCGTGCAGCTCGAGATGCTTGGCGCGACCGAACGGCATCTGCGCGGCGGAGGCGACGCGGTCGACCGCGGGATTGTCCAGCACCAGCGCGACACGTTCCGGCGCCTCGGGCAGGCCGTAGACGCTCGCCTGCGCCAGCGACCAGCGCGCCAGCATCGGCGGCTGCCCTTGCGGAGCGACGTCGGCTGGCGAAGCGAATTCCGCGATCAGCAGTTTCGGATTATAGACCTGCGCCACCACCTGGATGCCCGCGATCTTGGCGTCGATCGCCGCCTGCGAGGCCGTCTGCGCCGCGAAGCGTGCGCTGGCGCGGGCGCAATGCACCTCGAAGCGGAACGGGAAACCGCCGACCGAAAGCTGGCCGCAATCATAGACCCGCCCGGCCTTCGCCTCGCGTTCCTTCCAGCGCTGGAATTGCGAATCGATCTGCGAGGACGCGACATACCAGAAGCCGCACCAGCCGATGGCGAGCAACAGCACAAGCCCAGGCATGACAAAGACAGGCCAGAGTCGGCGGCGTTGGGTCGGCGTGGACGTCGGCATGCAAGGCCTCTCGGAGAGGGAAATTTCGGGGCGCTTATCAAAGCAATGTTGGTCGAAATTGCGTCACAAACCCGCCAGGCCCTCCCGCGAGGCAAATGGGCCGGCGACGCGCCTGCTTTGCGAAGGCGGTGCAAAGCTGATACGCGATGGTTTCATGACTGCAAAGACCGTGGCCGAACATCAATTTCCGGAGGGCGATCTCTGGGTATTCGGTTATGGCTCGCTGATCTGGCGCCCCTGCTTCGACTATCTCGAGGCGCGGCGCGC
>Ga0081455_10005925_pt1 | contig 13265 bp, 10 predicted proteins | sample TabmetS3T2R1_FD_70207 | JGI IMG/M metagenome (GOLD analysis project Ga0081455, IMG submission 70207) | Tabebuia heterophylla rhizosphere microbial communities from the University of Puerto Rico - S3T2R1 | ecosystem: Host-associated > Plants > Roots > Rhizosphere ... | reverse complement strand
TAGAGCGGAAGCCATTATGCCAAGCCGAATCGTCCTTTTCCTCGTCCTGGCAGTCGCGGTCGCGTTGGTGGCCGTCTACCTCGGCTGGTCGACCAGCACCCCCAAGGCCGCCGGTGAGCCGTCGGCGGCGATGACCGCAGGCGCGCCAGTGGGAGCTGCCCACAAGCCGACGTCCGGCTCCGGGCCGGTACGTTCGCCCGCGGCGTTCTCGCAGCAGACAGGGCAGAATATGGGCTCGCCGAAGGCCGCGCCGCCCAAGGCCGCGCCACCGAAGTCACCGCCGCCCAAGGCCTCCACACCGAACGTTGGCCCATCCAAGACGTGCTCATCGGCGGCGCCCAAATCGCCCGCCTCCACGATCGTGTCGGACCCGCCCCCGCCGGCGGCCGCCCCGTGCCCGCGGCGATTGCGGTGTGCCCAGCGGCCCGCGACAGCCCGCTGGAGCGGCCCGCAGCACGGTGGAGCGCGGTGTAGCGCGGTCTGGACAGGCGCCGCAGGATAGGAGAGAGGAGGGCCATCAGGGGTGCCCTGGGGCGACGGCCTCGGGGCGGGCGGCTGGGAAATGCGAGGGGGATAGATTCAAACGGGGTTGCACACGCTCAGAGGGGTGAGACAACCCTCCACGGCGCGCACGTTGCCCCCGAGGTTACGCGCGATGGCGTGGGTTGAAGCGACCCAATCGAACGTTGCTTGGCGAGAACGGGCAGGCGCAATCGGCGGTGGGTCGGCCGCGAGCTTTAGATACCGGAGGATTTTTTTGATGACCTCTCCCTGCGTGATGGCCGCGATGATCCGCAGCGACCCCTGACGGCAAAACGGACAGGTGGCCAGAGCCAGGGCAAACACCCGCTTCAGGAGCCGCACCCAGCTCCAGCGAGGCGACCCTGGCGTGGCCTCGTCCCCCTCCACGCCCTGTTGGCGCAGCGTCGGCGTGATCACGCCGCACAGGCTGCTGTGCGGCGCTAAACAGCCCCCATACCGCAGCAGGTGGACCCGCGGCAGGGGCACGAGCGCAGCCAGCGTCTCCAAGAGTTCTAACGGCGAGAGTGTGATACCGGTCGTGCCGTCGGACCACGGTCGAGAGAAGGTGGAGACGAGGCCCCCATTGGCATCCTCTGCAAGCCGCTCCAGCGCCACGGCGCCTCTGGCAGTATACCGAATCAAGCACTCCACACTGGCCCCGCTGATGCAAAAATGCCTTTTGGAGTTCCTAGCCGTGCCTCTCGCCCTGGTGCAGAGCCGCGTAGACGCGCTCGGCGGTGATCGGCAGCTCGAACAGCTGACACCCGACGGCGTCGGTGACGGCATTCGCGATGGCGGCTGCCGTGGCGTTGTTGGCCCATTCCCCAATGGCCTTCGCCTGATACGGTCCCTCCCCACCGCTAGTCGGCACGAGGACAGTCTCGAGGGGTGGGATGTCCGCGATCGTCGGCAGCTTGTATTCCCCGAAATGGCCGTTCAGGATCTGGCCGCCCTCGGACACCAACTCCTCCGTCACTGCCAGGCCGAGACCCGTCACAAAGCCTCCGTCGATCTGGCCTTGATGCGTCAGCGGGTTGATGACGGTCCCCACCTCATGAGCGGTGACCACGTTGAGCACCTTGACCTGCCCGGTCTCCCGGTCCACGTCCACCTCCGCGACTTGCGCGCTGAAATACATCACGTCTGCTGGCTGCGGGGCATCGTGCTCGATAGTTATGGTCAGGGGTAGGGTGGCACCGTCGTGCAGCGCCTGCCACATGTGGGCACACGCCTGCATCACCGCGTGCCCTTCCGTGTAGGTGACGCGGCTGGCCCGCGGCCCTTCGTCGAAGGGCGTGCTGTCGGTGTCGCCCTGCCGCACCCGGACCCAGGACAGCGGGACGTCCATCTCGGTGGCCACGATCTGCTGCACAATGGTGTGGGTGCCCGTGCCGACATCCACCGTTGGACTGAGGACGGTGAAGGTGCCGTCCGCCTCGGCGGTGAGCACGGCCCCAGCCGCGCCGCCCCCGATCTGCCGGCCGAAGATGGCGACGCCCTTGCCCCGGCCCGGCCCGGCCTTGGGCGCGCCCCACCGACCCGCTGCCAGGGCGGCGTCCAACACCTGCCGGACAGCCGCCACCCGCAGGGGTCGGCCCACAGCGTCCTCCTCGCCCGGACCGACCAGGTTCCTCCGCCGGAATACCGCCGGGTCCATCCCCAGTGCGCGGGCCAGCAGATCGGTATGGCACTCGAGGGCAAAGGTGTATTGGTGCGCCCCAGGCGCGCGAAAGTAGCCCCCCGGCGTGGTATTGGTATACACCTGGAGAAATTCGAAGGACGTGTGGGGGACGCGGTAGCCCCCGCCCACGTAGTGCGAGGTGGAGAGAAAGGCCCTGGGCTTCATGGCGCCATAGGCGCCACTGGCGTGGACCGTGCGCACCGCACGCGCGGTCAGCCGCCCGTCGCGGGTCACACCCGACCGTATCGTGACGACGGTCGGATGCGTGGGATTGCTGGCGGTGAGTTCTTCCCACGCGCTCATCACGATCTTCACTGGACGCTGGGCCCGCTGCGCCAGGAGGTAGGCGACGGGCAGGTCACGCGCGTCGCCCTTGCCCCCGAAATCGCCCCCGACCGCGACGACGTGCACGCGGATGTGCTCGTCCCGGAGCCCCAGCGCGTGCGCCAGCTGCGCACGCGCCCGGAAGGGCGCTTTGCTCGAACACCAGGCGTGGATGCGTCCGTCTTCGTCGAGGGCGATCACGCTGGTAAAGGGCTCCAGATAGCCCTGGTGACGGCTGGGGACAGCAAACGCATGTTCCAGGATGACATCCGCCTGGCGAAAGCCAGCAACCACATCGCCTTTGGCCCACGCCAGCCGCGTTTGCCCGTTATGCACGTCTGTCGCCAGCACGTCGAGCGGCGCTCCGGCGTAGGCCGCGACATCGTCATGGAGCAGCGGGGCCTCCGGGCGCATGGCTTCTATGGGGTCGAAGACCGCCGGCAGCACCTCGTAGTCGACGTCGATGCGCACCAGCGCTTCTTCGGCGGCGTCGGGCGTCTCTGCCGCGACCGCGGCGACCCGGTCGCCGATGTACCGCACCCGGTCCCAACACAGCACCGGCATGTCCCGCAGAACCTTCCCCATCAAATGCCCAGGGGCGTCCTGGCCAGTCACCACGGCCTTGACGCCGGGGACACGCCAGGCTGCGGAGGCATCAATGCGACGGATGCGGGCGTGGGGATGGGGACTGCGCAGAATCTTGCCCCACAGCATACCGGAGACCTCCACGTCAGCGGCGAAGCGCGTGCATCCGGTGACTTTATCCGGCCCCGCAATTTGGGCGACAGGGGCCCCGATCATCGTTACTGGCATGTCCATCTGACCATTCCTTTCGTACGACCCCCATCCTTACCCAGGGCGCCGATGGCGCCAGCATCCCCCGCACTGTCGGCCTCTGGGTGTGACGTACGCCCACACATTACTCCACAGCGACCGCGCAGCGTACCTGTGGGCAAGCGCCTTGCGCCTCAGAACCACGCGGCTTTATCGACCACATTGCGCAACGGCTCACCAGCCGCGAACCGACGGGCATTGTCGAATAAAACCTGATACCGACGCTCCGGGAGATTCTCCGCGTCGCGCACGGCAATATGCGGCGTCAGCAGCACATTGGGCAGGGTCCACAGACGATGCGCCGCCGGGAGCGGCTCCACCTCAAAGACATCGAGCCCACACCCGGCAATGATGCCGTGCTCCAGCGCGTCCGCCAGATCATCCAGGCGCGTGGTCTTACCGCGCCCCACGTTGATAAAATACGCCGTGCGCTTCATGCGGCGGAACCGCTCCGCGTGCCACATACCCTCGGTTTCTGGGGTATGCGGGGTGGTGACCAGCACGAAATCGGCGCGCGGCAGCAGAGTGTCGAGGTCGGCGACCGGATGGATCTCGACCCCCGCGACCTCGTATTCCGGGCGGGGATCGACCCCGAGAACCGTCATACCAAGGGCAGTGCAGAGGCGGGCGGTCTCATGGCCAATGCCCCCCACGCCGACGATCAGCGCGGTGGCCTCGCCCAGGTAGATATAGGGATGCTGGCGGGCCTGCTGGTCCCAGCGCTGCTGCCGTTGCGCCTCCAGGTAGTCCGGCAGCCCCCGCGACAGCGCCAGGACAAACATCAGAATGTGATGGCTGATGTGGTCGAAGTAGATCCCGCGCGGGTTACACACCACTACGGGATGGGCAATCAACGCGGGGTAATAATAGCCCGGGGCCGGCCCGGCCTGGGGATTCTGCAGCCAGCGCAGCTTGGTGGCGCTGGGGAGCGCGTCGGGCGGTACCCAGCCATAGGCGGCGTCGGCATCGATGAGCTCGTGGCGGGCCTCGGCATCCGTCTCGGGGACCACGACACGATAGTCCGGCAGGTTGCGCTGGAGACGCGGCGCCCATTGCCGCTGGAGGTCGTTCTGAGGCGGCATCATGACCAATTTGAGCATGGGGATCGTCCTTCACACAGAGGTATGCTGTCACGGTACGCCAGTATAGCACAGGCCAGACGCCGGACGCGGTATCTGTTCCCCCGGGTGTTCACGGGCGCCCGCCACGCTTCAGGCAACCGGCAGCTCCCGGCCCGTCTCCGACGCCTGCTTGATGGTATCGATGAAGCGGTGCAGGTCCACCGCCGTGTCGAACGTGGGCACGCGGCTCTGCCCGGTGCGGATCGCCTCGGCGAACAGCGCGTACATCTGCCCGACGTTGAACGGATCGCCGCGCGGGAAGTCGGCCGGGACATGGACGAAGCGCTCAGGGACCGCCAGGTCGCTGAGCTCGTGGGTGCCACGCGCACCCTGCAGACGCAGCGTCTCACCGCGCTGCGATGAGACTGTGCCGGTGGCGACCAGTGTGCCTTCCCGCCCGTAGATCTCCATCCGAAAGCCGCCGCCGGCCCAGGGGACGGCGCCAACGTGGACCGACGCCACCGCACCGCTCGCGAGCTGTCCGCTGACCAGCACGTTGTCGGGCGCGGTGACATCCACCATCTGCTTGGTGTCGGTCTCGTACCATTGCCGGGCCTGGGTCGTGACCAGGCATGCCACCCGCGTGAAATTGCCCGCGATGAAGCGCAGGGCGTCGATGACGTGCCCGTTGGCGATGGTCAGGGTATTGGCGCCGAGGCTGGCATCGCGCTGCCAGGTGCGGCTGGAGGGGCGCTCCAGCGCGCCGTCACGCATCGTGGTGACGTGACAGGCCAGCACTTCGCCCACATAGCCGGCCTCGATCTGCTCCTGCATGTACATGAGCGTGGGGCTGACACGCGATTGCAGTCCGACCGCCGTCTGCACCCCTTTGGACCGAGCCAGCGCCGCCAGTTCTTCGGCTTCGGCGGTGGTCCGTCCCAGCGGCCACTCGGTATAGACGTGCTTGCCGGCGTCCAGGGCTGACCTGGTCGGCCCATAGTGCTCCGGCACCTTCACCACCACGGCCACCGCGTCGATCGCCGGCGAGGCCACCATCGTCCGGTAGTCGTGGAAGGCGAGCTGCGCGCCAAACGCTCGGCGCGCCTCTTCGGCGCTCTCGGGTCTGGTGGTGCAGACCGCCGTCATCTCGACATCCGGGCTGGCCAGCAGCGCCGGGAAGTGTGACTGGGAGGCCCAGGTCGCGCGCACGTTGGCTCCAACAAACCCCAGGCGAATCTTGTCTGCCATGCCGCATACTCCTCAGAGGGGTGACAGCGAAGGGATCTCGGCAACGCTCCTCGATACTCTAGCTAGCGGGTCCACGTCCCAGCATGATGTCCCGAGTCAGTTCCATGTGCCCGTGGTGCTGGGCGAGTTCTTTGTAACACTGAATTAAGAAATGCCCTTGTGTCCATTCCTTATGTTGCGGCCGCACCGCGGCGGGGAACGCCGAGGGCTGATCGCCCTGGACATGGGTGATGTCGGCCCGGATTTCCTGTTGCACCTGCTGGACGGCCTGACGCAGGTCCGCCACGGTGCCACGCGCGCTGAATTCGGCATCGCGGTCACGCACGATCTGACGGCCCGCGATCACCGTGCCCAGCCAGTAGCGCGTCAACCCGATACAATGGGTCAGAATCGCAAAGGGCGTGCTCGTGTTGGGCATGTTCTGCGGACGCTGATTCAGACGCTCATCGCCCAACTCTTCGGCGATGGTGAGCATGCCGTCAAACGCCGCTGACATATAGGACACAAACTCCTCTGGAGCGATCGACATACGCTTTCTCCTCCACCAAAGCCATCGAGAGAGACTCGCTTCGTGTGCCAGCCCACCGGTGCAAGCAGTGCGAACGATGGATCACACGCACAACCCGTTCAGACTGCGGAGCGCAGGGTGGCGGGAATCCACTGCGTTAACAGCTGGTCCAGTGCGTCGGCGCATTCGTCCAGGCGGTGCTCGGCTCCCTCGTACAGGACCAGTTGTTTCGGCTCCTGCGCCCAGTGGTAAATCTGCACCCCGCAGGAGTACGGAAGCCTGGTGTCGGCTTTGCCGTGTACCACCAGTAGTGGGCGCGGTGCCAGCTGCCCCGCCAGGTGCGCGCCGTAGGTCTGCGGCGCTAACGCCACGACGCCAGCCACGTGCTCATTCAATGCGCCGGCGGTAATGACCACAGCGCCGCCAAACGAGTGCCCGACGAGGATCACGGGCTGCACGCGGCAGTAAGTCAGATAGGCGACCCCAGCCATGACATCCAGTGCACATTCGGGTAGGACGTTGGGATGACGGTAACTCAGCCGCAGGGAGGAGATCTGGTCCCGACGCAGCACGTCTGCAAGCCGAGCATAGGCGCCGTGGCCTGGCCGGCCGAATCCCCCCCGGGCGCCACCCACCCAGATCACCCCGTGCTGCGCCTCCGGGGCCTGATGCAGGATCGCCTGGATGTCGCCCCGGTCCGTCCGGAGCAGCAACCCCTCTCCCAGCTCACCTTCGTGGGGTGGGCCGGTAAGCACGTCGTGGATGCCGATGGCGAAGGCATGCGGGTGTTCCTGACTCGACTGGTGGTGCGATGGCTCTGACACGTGACACATCCTCCCGGTGCATGGCGCCGACGCGGGCGGGCGCGACCACCGTCTCTGGGTGCCGGGGAGCGATGGACGAGGCATTCCCGGTACATCGGTGAACAGAGGGAACATGTACGACATCCCAGTGTTTGCACTGGGAAAGCCTGGACGGACGTCATGATAATGCAACGGCATGCCGCGATCAATAGCTTGTAGCACGCCAGCATCATACTGGGACGGCGACCTGCAAGCGATGGCTGGCGGTGGCCTGGTGCTGAGGCGCCATCTCGATGGCCCGGCGGGGCGGTGCACCAAGAACTTTACACTTCTTCTCCGCCGAAGCGTTGCGAGAGGCGTGGACGATAAGCCCTGGCCACTCGCACACAGCGGAGATCAGCGCTACGCGCAGGTACCTGGGGGCCGCTGCCACTACAACCCACGCCGGTGCGAGTAGTGTGGTTCATCGCAGGTGATGAACTCTAGCAGGACGGCGTGTCCCTCATCGTTCATCCGTCTGGCGCGTTGGATAGCGGGGATGATCTCGGCGGGCTTTTCGACCCGTTCCGCGTATCCGCCCAGGGAGCGGCCCAGCTCGGCATAGTTCGCGCCGGAGACCCGGGTGGGGGACGCGTCGGGGTGGGCCAGCCCCCGTCGTTCGATGGCCCCGGAGGAGTTGTTCAACACGATGGTGGTGATCGGAATCCCGCACCCCACCGCGGTTTCGAAGTCCAGGCCAGTCATCCCAAAGGCCGCATCCCCCATGAAATTCACGCAGAACTTGCCCGGCGCCGCCAGCTTGGCCCCGATGATCAGCCCCAGGCCGGTCCCCAGGGCGTGGGATTTCCCCCACCCAATGTAGCTGCGGGGGGCCGTGGCCCGGTAGAACGGCATCAGTTGGTCCCGAGGGCCACCCGAATCGTGCGTCACAATCGCCTCTCTGGCATCCACCGTGTGCATGAAGTCCCAGATGATGCGGTACGGATTCAGGGGCACCTCGTCGGAGGCAAGCTTGGGCATCCATTCCTGCAACCACCCTTCCCGCACCTGGGTGATCTCGGCGGCCACGGCGCCGTCACGTCCTCCCCCCTGGGCGCCGCGGAGGTCCTTGACGGCGTCAATCATCTGGCGCAAGACCAACCGGGCATCCCCCAGGATGGGATACTCGGTCTGGTAGTTCTTGTTGAGGTCGCGCACATCGGTGGTAGCGTGGATGATAACCTTGCCCGGGGGGAGGGTGGTGGCCATGCCATGCTTGGTGAGGCCCGTCCCAATGGCGAAGACCACGTCGGCGCGCCCCAGGAAATGATACACCGGGCGGCTCATCACCCCGCTGCCGCTCCCCAGGGCGAGGGGATGGTCTTCCGGGAAGGCGCTCTTGCCCTCCAGGGTCGTCATCACGGGGCTCTGCAGGAGGTCCGCCAGCTCGAGCAGCTCGGGCGTAGCCTCGGCATAGAGCACGCCCTGGCCGGCAAGGATCAGCGGGTGGCGCGCCTGGACCAGCACGCGGGCTGCAGCCTCGATATCCCGCGGATCCCCAGCGGGGCGGGTCGGCTTCACCGCAGTATACTGCAGCGCCGCTGCGCTCACCTCCTCCAGGGCCACATCGGCCGGGACCTCGACCATGACCGGCCCGGGCCGGTCGTTCTTTAAGAGATTGAACGCCCGCCGCATCACCTCGGGCACCTCCTCCGCCAGATTCAGCGTCTCCACCGCCCGGGTCACCGACGCATAGGTACGCGCGGAGCTGAAGAGCGGGAAGACCTGGGCCCGATCCCGCGGATGCCCCAGAGGCAGGAGCAGAACTGGGGTCGAATCGGAAAACGCCGTGGCCACGCCGGGAAAGGCGTTCTCCGCCCCCGGGCCATACTGCATCGCGAACACCCCCACGGGGTTGCCATTGGTGATCCGGCTATAGCCATCCGCGATGCCGACCCCGACCCGCTCCTGGGCGCAGACCTGGGGACGGATGCCTGCGGCCGCGCAGGCCTGGATAATGGGCGTGGTCGGGAAACAGCTGAGAAACCTGACGCCCTCGTGTTTCAGGATGGTGGCGATGGCATCGATGATTTTCATGGAATGTTCTCCATACGAAGGGGTTACACAGGTGTTGATCTCGTGTTCGATGCGTCTGCCCATTGTCTATTGATGGCTGAAGGGGCCACTCGTCTTGCGCTTCCTCTCCTATAGGGGGGCAGAGCAACAGGTCTGCCACACCCTCGTTTTTCCTATCCGCTCCTTTTGCCTGGCGCCGCCTGGATCGCCTCCCACAGCTTTGGCGCCGTGTACGGCATATCGATATGGTCGATACCCAGGGGCGCCAGCGCGTCCATCACGGCGTTGGCGACCGCCGGGGGCGCACCGTTGCAGCCAGCCTCGCCGACACCCTTGACGCCGAGCGGATGGAAAGGATTTGGCGTCACGGTCTCGCCGAGGATGAGCGGTGGCATATCGCTGGCGCGCGGCACCGCGTAATCCAGTAACGAGGCGGTGAGCGGCTGGCCATCGTCGCCGTAGAGCATGTGTTCGAGGAACGCTTCGCCGAGCCCCTGGGCTACCCCGCCGTGCACCTGACCTTCGACAATCATGGGATTGAGGACCACGCCGCAGTCATCGACCAGCACGAGCTTTTCGAGCCTGGGCTCTCCCGTTTCCCGATCAATGCGCACCAGCGCCACATGCGCGCCAAAGCCCCAGGCTTCGCGCCCGGGATCGAAGAAGACCGTCTCTTGCAGGCCGGGCTCTAGACCGGGCACCGGGCGGCTGTGGGCGGTGGCGGCAATCTGGCGCCAGGTTATTTTCCGGTCGGGCACGCCAGCCACCGCGAAGCCACCATCGGCCGGCACAATATCTGCGGCCGCCGCTTCGAGCAGATGCGCGGCGATCTGTCGGGCCTTATCGACGACGCGCTGCGTCGCCAGCGCCAGGGCCCCGCCGCCCATGACCGCGCTGCGGCTGGCAAAGGTGCCGACGCCCTGCTGGATCGCCAGCGTATCGCCGTGGCGAATCGCCACATGATCCATGGCAACGCCCAACTTGTCGGCCACCACCTGCGCGAAGACGGTCTCATGTCCCTGACCGTGGGAGCTGGCACCGGTGAGCACCGTGATCTCGCCGGTGCGCTCCACGCGTACCGTGGCACTTTCAAAGCCGACCCCGCCGCTCGGCTCCACAAACGTCGAGACGCCCACGCCGACCAGCTCGCCACGCGCCCGCGCCGCATCGCGGTACTGGATCATCTGGTCGTAGTCGGAGAGACGCAGCGCTTCCGCCAGCGACTTCTCATAGTCGCCAGAATCGTATTCAACGTTCACGCCCGTGCGGTACGGGAACTGGTCTGGCCGAATGAAGTTTTTGCGACGCATTTCCAGCCGGTCCAGGTCGAGGTCGCGTGCCGCCTTATCGATCAAGCGCTCGATGTTGAGCACCGCCTCTGGGCGGCCAGCGCCGCGATATGGACCGGTGGAGACGGTGTTGGTAAAGACTGCCACTACCTCAACGTGGCAGTTGCGGATCTGATAGCAGCCCGGGGCCATGCCCATCATGCGCAGGGGCGGAATTGCCGTAATGGCTTGCAGATAGGCGCCGAGGTTCGCGACCACCCGGACCTTGAGTCCCAGCATGGTGCCGTCGCGTTTGAGCGCCAGCTCGGAGGTCATGACCTGGTCGCGCCCCTGATTAGTGGTGAGGAAATCCTCGCTGCGCGTGGCAATCCACTTGATGGGCCTACCGAGCTGCAGCGCCAGGTGACAGGCCAGCGCTTCATCCTGGTAGAGCGTGGCCTTGCTGCCGAAGCCGCCACCGACATCGGGTGCGATCACGCGTATGCGATGCTCAGGAAAGGCGATAGCGGTGGCGAGGTCAGCACGCACGAGGTGCGGACTCTGGGTCGAGAGCCACACCGTGAGATCCCCCGTTGGTTCCGGCTTCGCCAGGACGCCTCGCGGCTCGAGCGTGAGCGCCACCAGCCGCGGGCTGGCGATGCGCAGGCGCACAATATGCTCAGCCTCGGCGAAGGCCCTGTCTACGTCGCCGCCCTGTTTCGTCGTCATGTAGCAAATGTTGCTGTCTAGCTCTTCGCGGGCGAGCGGCGCGCCAGGCTCAAGCGCCTTTTCGGCATTAACGACTACCGGGAGTGCAGCATACTCCACCGTGATGGCGTTGACGGCATCTTGCGCCAGGGCGCGGCTGCGGGCCACGACGGCAGCGACGGGCACGCCGGCCCCATGGACGACGCCACGGGCCAGCAAGGGATGTGGCGGTATCTTCATGCCCGGCACCAGCGGCATCACCGGCACGTGCAGGTGCTCGCTCAGATCATCGCCAGTCACGACGGCGACCACGCCGGGCATCGCCCGCGCAGTACTCGTATGGATGGAGAGTATTTTGGCATGTGGGTACGGACTGCGCAGGAACGCCATATGCAGCATGCCCGGAAGCTGTATGTCATCGACATAACAGCCCTTGCCGGTGATCAGCACCCGATCTTCGACGCGCCGCACTGACCTGCCGATAAGTCCACCTGGCGTGTGCTCTGTTGTCATGGAATGCCCTCGTCGCTTGTCGATGAGTGTTTCTGCCTCGCTGCGCTATCCTACGGCCCGACGGACCACCGCTGCGATGGCCTTGCGTGCGTAAACACTGGCAACGCGGCGCTTGTACGCCGCACTGGCATACGTGTCGCCCTCAGGCTCTGTGCCTTCGGCCGCCATGGCGGTGGCATGTATGGCGCGCTATTAGGTGTCATGACCGTTCTCCTGGGGGCGGAAGACGTGGGCGAACAACGTTTCCATGCGGGCCTGGGTAATCTCGACATGCGCCAGGGTCCGGTCGATGCGCTCAATGGCAAGCGTGAGCCGCTGATTGATCTCCCGCTGTTCCTGATTCATCTCCCGCTGTTCCTGATTCATCTCGTGCTGCGCTGCCAGCATGCGGGCCAGTCCTTCCATGATCTCTTCATGCCGGCGGAAGCGGTCGTCGTAGTCGTCAGGCATAGGGCAGTCTCCAAGATCTATGCTATACTCCCGGTGTTATCTCATACATGCGTTAACACCTCTGCCGCTGTGGCGCTCGGTGCCACCCAGAACCACATCAGATCCTTGGCACGGCGCACTTTCCATAGTCGATAGACTCATGGCAAATCCATGGTCTCGTCCTCCTTGAGGGGAGTCTACACATTTTTTGTACCGGTACAATATTTTTTAGGAAAGGTACGAAATTTATAGGTACAACAAGGGCGCGGTGTCCAACCGTCAAGCCGTACACTGCACCTCAGAGCATCCACCTCTAGCTAACATATCCCCGTCATTGCGCGAGGTGATGTCCGAGATGCCCGATTCGGCCGCTCGCACAGAGCATTGAAGACGCGCAAGGCTCTTGAGGCAGCGCGTCCGACCGATTGCACGCGAGCGGTGTCGTCTTTGAACAATTCCACCAGACTCTGTGCGGTGCGCACTGCATTCGATGCGGTGTCCTCCACCCCTTCCAGAAAGAAGTCCAGCCACGCTGCCCAGTCCCCTTCTGCTCGCACCAAATCGAGCAAGCGATAGTAATCGGGCCGAACCCACACTCGTGATCTGGTAATAGCCTGTGCTTCCTCGTCGCAGCAATCCCGTTTCCTTATTCAACGATCGTTAAATACGCTGCTTCCTTGTTAAAGGAAAGGTCGGGAACGTTTAATAAAGAAACCTTACTCGCCATACCCCAGTTCCTTTAGGTTGGCGGCGATGGCGGCGTCAAGCTTGGTAGCATCCGCCTGTTGCTGGCGCAGCGTCGCGGTGAGCCGCTGCATTTTCTCCTCGAACGGCTCGCCGTCATCCTCCTGCGCCTCGGCACCGACATAGCGGCCAGGCGTGAGCACGTGGCTGTGCTTGCGGATCTCGTCCAGCGTGGCCGATTTGCAAAACCCGGGGACATCCACGTAGGGGCGACCCTCGTGGTCGCCCTGGGCAGGCACAAGGCCTGCCCCTACGGTGTTGGAACCGCGCCAGGCGTGGTAGGTGTTAGCGATGCGGGCGATGTCCTCGTCGGTCAGCTCGCGATGCGTGCGGTCCACCATGCGGCCCATCTTGCGCGCGTCGAGGAAAAGCACGTGGCCGCGGCGGTCGCGGAACTTGCCGTTCTGCTTGTCGCGCGCCAGGAACCAGAGGCAGGCCGGGATCTGCGTCGAGTAGAAGAGCTGGCCCGGCAGCGCCACCATACAGTCCACGAGGTCGGCTTCGAGCAGACGCTTGCGAATCTCACCCTCGCCAGACTGGTTCGACGACATCGAGCCGTTGGCGAGC
>Ga0081455_10005924_pt1 | contig 13266 bp, 9 predicted proteins | sample TabmetS3T2R1_FD_70207 | JGI IMG/M metagenome (GOLD analysis project Ga0081455, IMG submission 70207) | Tabebuia heterophylla rhizosphere microbial communities from the University of Puerto Rico - S3T2R1 | ecosystem: Host-associated > Plants > Roots > Rhizosphere ... | reverse complement strand
GGCCTCCTCGGTGGGGACGCCAGCCATCATCAGGCCGAGCACTTCACGTGAGGTGTCCGGCGGCACGATGCCAACGATTCGGCCGCGGTACATGACCGCGATCCGATCGGCCAGTGCGACGACCTCATCCAGCTCCGTCGAGATGATCACTACGGCCGTGCCGCGGTCTCGCTCCTCGATCAGCCTCTTGTGAACGAACTCAATGGCCCCGACGTCGAGTCCCCGAGTGGGCTGGCAGGCGACCAGGAGCGCCAACGACCGTGACAGCTCCCGAGCCAGCACTACCTTTTGCTGATTGCCGCCGGACAACGAGGACACACTTGCCTCGATTGAATGCGTGCGGATGTCGAACTCGTTGACGCGGTGGGAAGCGTTCTGTTTGACCTTGGACAAGTCAAGAGCGATGCCGCGCGCGTACGGCGGTTCGTCATGGTGATTCAAGATCAAGTTTTCGGCAACGGTAAATGTACCGACGCAGCCGTGCTGTTGGCGGTCCTCGGGAACGAATCCGAGCCCGGCATCAATGGTTTCTCTCGGCGACAGCCCAGCCATCTGATTGCCGTCCAGCAGCATCGATCCTTTCATCAGCGGAGTTACGCCGAGCAACGCCTCGGCGAGCTCAGTCTGGCCGTTGCCTTGGACGCCAGCGATGCAGACGATCTCCCCGCCGAAGACCTCCAGATCAAGATCCTCGACAGCCACCGTGCCGTTCGGCCTGGCCACCCATAGGCCCTGCAGCACCAACCTCGGCTCAGCTGAAGACGAGGCAGGCTGCTTGTCCACGACCAACTGGACAGCCCTGCCCACCATCAGTTCTGCCAGATCGGACTCGGAGTCGGTCGGCTTCGCCGTGCCAACCACCTTGCCGTGCCGGATCACGGTGATCTTGTCCGCGATCTCCCGCACCTCACGGAGCTTGTGGGTAATGAACACGATCGCTTTGCCCTCGTCTCGGAGCGAACGCATCACCGCTATCAACTGGTCGGTTTCCTGCGGTGTGAGCACTGCGGTCGGTTCGTCGAAGATCAGGTACTTGGCATCGTTTGCCAGTGCTTTCAAGATCTCGACTCGCTGCTGCACACCTACCGGGAGGTCCTCGATAATCGCCTCCGGGTCTACGTCCAGCCCGTAGCGTTCCGAGAGCCGCTGGACCGTGCGACGGGCCTCGCCCATGTTGAGCATGCCGGCCTTGCTGTCCTCGCGGCCGAGGATCAGGTTCTCCGCCACCGTGAAGACCTCGACCAGCATGAAATGTTGATGCACCATGCCAATTCCGGCAGCAATGGCCTCTTTGGGGCTCTCATGGTCATGCTCGACGCCGTCGATGGAAATTGTGCCGTGATCAGGCTGCAGCAGGCCATACAGCACGTTCATCAGGGTCGTCTTGCCGGCCCCGTTTTCACCAAGCAGGCAATGGATTTCACCAGGTGTGATGTCGAGGTCGATCGAGTCGTTGGCGACGAGAGCGCCAAATCTCTTGGTGATCCCCCGTAGCCGAAGGCCTGTTTCAGCTACGGGGGCCGAGCTTGCTGTCACCTGGCGCGCTCCCATGTGTAATTGTGCGCGCCGCGGGGGTTCAAGGGGTCGCCCCCCTTGCCGGAAACATCGCGCGCTCCCATGTGCTGCTGCGCGCGCGGCGAGGGTCCAAGAGGGTCGCCCCCCTTGCCAGAAACACCGCGCGCGCCCATGTGTAATTGTGCGCGCCGCGGAGGTTCAAGGGGGTCGCCCCCCTTGCTTTACTCATGCCGAGGGCTGCGACTTAGAGTCGATCGTGATCTTGCCGCTGATGATGTCAGCCTTGAGGGCGTCTATCTCAGACTTCAGCTCCGCCGGAACCTTGGAGTCGAAGTCGTGGTAGGGCGCCAGGCTGGTGCCATCGTTCTCCAAGGTGCCGACATACGGCTCGTTGGTGAAGGACCCATCTTGAGCGGACTTGATCGCGTCCGTCACGGCCACATCCATGACTTTCTCGACGCTGCTGATGAGGCTGGGGCAGTAGCTCTCCGCGCTCACGCAACCATCGGTATCGACCCAGATGGCGTTGACCTTGCCGCCGCTGGCCTTGGCGGCCTGGAGGGCGCCGAGGCCCGCTGGCCCGGCGACCGGGAAGACGATGTCAGCGCCCTGGCTGATCAAGCCCTGCGCATTACGCTGTCCGCCCTTGATGTCCTCGAAGTCACCGGTGAACTGCCCGTCCTGTTTGGCAGCATCCCAGCCCAGGACCTGGACATCGGTGCCCTTCTGCTGGTTGTAGTAGTCAACGCCTTGGCTGAAGCCGTCCATGAAAATCGTGACTGTCGGAAGGTTTTGCCCCCCGAAGGTTCCCACCTTCTTGGTCTTGGTCATGCCAGCGGCCAGGTATCCGGCCAGGAAGCTCGACTGCGCCGTATTGAAGAGCAGCGGCTTGAGGTTCTTGACAGCCGGGTAGGTCTTCGGGTCGTTGTTATCGACTATGGCGAACTTGACATCGGGGTTCTTCTTCGCGGCGGCGAGAGTGTCATCGCCGAGTAGGAAGCCAACGGTGACGATGATGTCGCAGTCGGCATCCACCATCGACTGGATGTTCTTCGCGTAATCGGCGGTTGCATGTGACTCGACCTCACCGGTTTCGATGCCGAGCTCTGCCTTCGCATCGGTCAGACCCTTGTGTGAGACCTCGTTGAACCCCTTGTCGTCAAAACCTCCTGAGTCGGAAACCATGCAAGCCTTGAAGCCTGCAGCACCTGCCGCGGTGGCGCCCGGACTTTCGGCGGGTGCCGACGCTCCACCAGTCCCGGGCGGTTCGGCGCAACTGGTCAGAGTAAGAGCGGCCACGCAGACGAGCGCGCCAGCCAGCATGAGGATCTTCTTCACGTACTGCCTCCTCGGCGAGAGTTCACAAATTTTGTCGCCCCGACCGACCCGGGCCGTGCATCCTTGCCCTGGTCAGGTCTCGGACCGACTCTAACTCCCACCGCGCAGCCTGGGGTGCCTAGCGGATAAGGACTGGGTACCAGTTTTGTCTCTGCTCGGGGCAGCGCCTTGCGAGGCGCATATCCCTCAGATTGCTTGGCGCTCGAAGGTGGTCGCTACTTCGGCAAGCACCTTGAGGCCGACCGGGATGCAGGCTTCATCGACAACGAAAGTTGGTTGATGAATGTCCGGGCAGATCTTTCCGGGCGTACGCACCCCGAGCCGCGCCAGCGCGCCCGGGACCCGCTGGAGCATCCAGGAGAAGTCCTCACCACCCAGCGACTGCTCCGTCGTCGTGACCGCGTCAGGTCCGAGCATCTCCTCGGTTGCCCGGGTCAGCCGGCGTACGCCGCGTGCATGGTTCACCGCGGGCGGCACTCCGTCGGTGACGGCGACATCCACCTCGACTCCGAACGGCCGGACAATGTCCGCGGCCAGCTCGGGGATGAGCTGTTTGGCCAGCTGCCAGCCGGCTGCGTCGAGCGCCCGTAGCGTTCCGACGATTTCCCCGGTGCGCGGAATGGCGTTCGCGACAGAACCTGAATGCATCGATCCCCACATCAGCGACACCCCACTGCGTGGATCGATGCGCCGGGACAATAACAGCTGGGTCATTGTTGCCAAGGCGCCAAGCGCGCCAATCACATCCTGGGTCAGCTGCGGCCGCGAGGTGTGACCGCCTATGCCGTTCAGCGTGATGTTCACCTGGTCCACGGCAGAAGTAATCGGCCCGACTTTGAGGGCCACCTTGCCGGCGTCGGTTCGGGGGTCGCAATGCAGCGCGTAGATCTCCGTCAGGTCGTGCAGCACGCCGCCCTCGATCGCGTCGAGCGCGCCGCCAGGACTGGTCTCCTCCGCTGGCTGGAAGATAAGCCGCACACCTCTGGGAAGCAGATCAAGATCCCGCAGCCGGGACAACACCATCCCGACGCCAAGCAAAATCGCGGTATGCACGTCGTGCCCGCATGCGTGGCACACGCCTGGGTTCCTCGAGGCGTAATCGACGTTCTTGCCGTCAGGAATCGGGAGTGCATCGATGTCGGCGCGCAACCCCACCACACCGGATGAATCCTCGAAGCCGCCGGGCAACACATCGCAATAGGCTCCGGTGCCGGCCGGAAGCACTTTGACCACCAGACCCGCTTGCTCCAACTGATCGACGATGAGTGCCGTAGTGCGGTGTTCGTGATGCCCAATCTCCGGATGGGCGTGGATGTCGCGCCGGATGGCGATCAGACGCTCGTTCAGCGCGCCGGCTAGGCGTGTTATCTCGGCGCGTCGGGCGGCATCTGAATCGGCTACGGGCATTGAGCTCAGTCTTTCACGCCTGACGACAACCGGTTGAAAACGCTCCGAGTCGTAACAACGAAACACTCAAGGTCGTAACAGGAGGGTCACGTGACCGGGCGGTAGACCCCCCAAACATCACGCAACGCATCACAAACTTCGCCAACCGTGGCGCACAATCTGAGGGCGTCCTTCATCGGCACGAGCACGTTGCCGGTCCCTTTGGCCGCAGCTCGGATGTCGTCCAGGGCGGTATTGACGGCATCTTGATCCCGGCCCGCCCGCAGCGCGCCAAGCTTGGCAGCTTGCGTCGCTTCTATCGCTGGATCCACCTGCAAAGGCTCGTACGGCTCTTCCTCGTCGAGCTGGAACCGGTTCACTCCCACCACAACCCGTTCTCCAGCGTCGATCTGACGTGCCACTTGGTACGCCGAACGCTCAATCTCAGCGCGCTGGAAACCCTGCTCGATCGCCGCCACGGCACCACCCCGCTCGGCAACCGCTTCCATCAAGCGGCGGCTCTCTGCCTCGACATCATCGGTCAGCGACTCGACGGCGTACGAACCAGCAAACGGATCAACCGTTTTCGTCACGTCTGTCTCGTACGCCAGCACCTGCTGGGTGCGCAACGCTAACCGGGCCGCCTTGGGTGTCGGCAGTGCTATCGCCTCATCGAAGGAGTTCGTGTGCAGTGACTGGGTCCCTCCTAGCAGTGCGGCCAGTGCCTGCACTGCCACACGTACCAGGTTGACTTCAGGCTGTTGCGCAGTCAGCTGCACTCCGGCAGTTTGGGTGTGGAAGCGCAGCAGCATTGCTCTTTCGTCGCGCGCACCGAAGTGCTCGCGCATGAGATGTGCCCAGATTCGTCGCGCGGCCCGGAACTTGGCGACCTCCTCCAAAAGCGTCGTGCGAGATACGAAGAAGAACGACAGCCGCGGTGCGAAGTCGTCCACCGGCAGACCAGCCGCCAAGGCGGCCTCGACGTACGCGATTCCATTCGTCAGCGTGAATGCGATCTCTTGTGCGGGTGTCGCGCCTGCCTCGGCCATGTGGTAGCCCGAGATCGAGATGGTGTTCCACCGCGGAAGATGATCACGGCAGTAGGCGAAGGTGTCGCCGACCAGGCGCAGCGATGCCGTCGGCGGAAAGATGTAGGTGCCTCGCGCGATGTATTCCTTGAGAACATCGTTCTGGATCGTTCCGGAGAGACTTGCCGGTGGGATGCCCTGCTCCTCGGCCACGAGCTGATACAGCAGCAAGAGGACGGCCGCGGGGGCGTTGATCGTCATCGATGTTGAAACCTGATCAAGAGGGATGCCTGCAAAGAGCTCTCGCATGTCCTCGATCGAGTCGATGGCCACCCCGACCCTGCCAACCTCGCCTGCTGCGATCGGCGCGTCCGAGTCATAGCCCATTTGGGTGGGCAAGTCGAACGCCACAGAAAGACCTGCAGTCCCTTGTGCAATCAGCTCGCGATAACGCGCGTTGGACTCTGGGGCGGTGCCGAAGCCCGCGTACTGCCGCATCGTCCACGGCCTCGTGGTGTACATCGACGGGTAGATGCCCCGCGTATACGGATAGTGGCCAGGTTTACCGAGGGCAAGATCAGGATCGAAATCGGCCAGATCTTCTGGCTCATATACCGCCTTGAAGGGCGTTCCGGACTCTGTCTGTGCACTCACTCGGGAATAGTCGCACGCGCCCTACCGGCCCTGCTCGCACAGTATCGATTGCTCGCTCCGCTCGCGAGGGCGCGTGGAGCCCGCCGCCGTCGTCGTCGCTCGCAGAGAAAACTACGGAATTCCGCGGCAAGACTTCGCACGCTGGGGTGTTGGTGGGTGGGCCTTGCTCAGCCAGATGGAGTCCGCGCTCAGTGTTTCGTCAGGCCCGCATGGAACTTCGCGCCAAGCTGAGTGCTGACTCGATCATGCGTACGGTCTCGCCTTCCCAGTTGGGCTCCTGGCCTCGATAAGGGCCGGTGGCGAGCGAGACGATCACTCCGGCAGCGCGCAGCCGCAGCTCTGCCGGATCCACGCGAGTATCGAAGACCTGCAGCCAAAGATTGATCAAGCGCGTCAGCCCGGCGGCCTGTTCCGCTGTCATCCGCTGCATCGTCGAGAGATGCGCGATCATGCAAGCAAGATCATCAGCACGCCGCCCAGGGCCCATCGTGTCAATGTCGAGCAGGCCGGTGATCAAGCCATTCGCAACGAACAGCTGGCCTTCATGGAAGTCGCCGTGAGTAGGCTCCCGGCCCGGCGCTATCCCGGCCAAGCCGCTGGAAACCTGCTCGACCAGCCACCGCAACTGCGGATCCAACACCGGCAGTGCGGCAGCGATCATCTCTGCGTACGTTGCCACCGCACCGGTCCAGGGTGGCCGGCGAGGCAGCGCAACTACCGCCGACGGCAGGGAATCCAGCAACATGATCATGCTCTCAGCCGTGCATGGCATCGCCTCGTCGAAGATCGCTCGCGTGAGCGGCCGGCCCGGGAGCTCGTTCAGTACCAGAATGAAGTCGGCCGTGGCGGCGGCCACCACAGGGGCAGGAAATCGAGCGCGCCGCAGCAGTTCGTGACGCTCAAGAGTCGGCGCGTAGCCGGATTCTCGCAACACCTTGACAAAGAAGGTTCTTGGCCCGCTGGGCGTTCTGATCACAGCCTTGAGTACTGCGCGTCGACGCGGTCGATAGCTGATCATCTCCAGAGCAAGGTCCTCCACCGCAACTGGATGATCAAGAACGCGATGCTCGTTGAATAGTGCGGCCAGGGCATTGGGCACGGCGGCACGCGGCAAGCCGGGAAGGTCGGGGTCGTCCGGGTACAGCCAAACCGCGACCTCGCGCTCCCCATCTCCAAAGATCACCGCACGCTCGTCGTTGCCGCTGCGGCCACCTGCTCGCGCGCTTGCTCCGAGCAGTTCGGTGCGGCGTCCGGTCGGCCAGTCAACTGACGCGGAGTATGTCGCGGTTGTCGACCGCCTAGGGTTGGCGTCAATGTGATCGAGCCGCCAGGAGATGAGGCTGCCGCCGGCATGCTCGACTGCGGCCGAAAGCAGGTCCTTTACCTCGGCCGATGTCAGCAAGGACGACCCGTCGGGGTCCCCCGAAACGGTCACAGCACCGATCTTTACACACTGCTGTGACCGCACTTCGGCAATGGGATGGAAGCATTGCCTTGTGACAGTCGCTATCAGCATCCTGGCCCTGGTTGCCACGGTGCTCGCTGTGACGGCGTTGGCCAACCGGATCAGGTTCTCCGCGCCGCTGCTGCTGATGCTCGTGGGAATCGGGCTGTCCTTCCTCCCGCGGGTTCCCATCCCCGAGCTGACCTCAGAGCTCGTGTTGATCGGCTTCCTGCCACCCCTGCTGTACGCCGCAGCCATGCGGAGCTCGGTGATCGACTTCCGCGCAAATCGTCGATCCATCGCCCAGCTCTCGGTGCTGCTAGTCGTCGTCACAGCCTTGGGCATTGGCCTCATCACCTGGCTGATCTTGCCGGTCAGTTTCCCGGTGGCATTCGCCTTGGGCGCGGTCGTCGCACCGCCCGATGCCATCGCCGCCACGACGATTGCTCGTCGGGTGGGGCTTCCCCGCCGCCTGGTGACCATCTTGGAGGGCGAATCCCTGATTAACGATGCAACCGCGATCACCTGCCTGCGAGTGGCCATTGTGGCGATCGCCGGCACCATTACGGCTGCCCAGGCGACCGTGGGGTTCCTGATCGCCGCCGTTGGTGGGGTTGCGGTCGGGGTGCTGGTGGCGCTGATCGTGACTCCCATCCGAGCGCGCATCGATCGGCCGGTGTTCGACACCGCAATCTCGCTCCTGGTGCCGTTTGCGGCCTATCTACCAGCTGAGTTGTTGAACATCGGGGGCTTTCATGGCTCTGGTGTTGTCTCGGTCGTGACCGCCGGGCTGATCCTCGGCCATAAATCGCCGGTCATCCAGTCAGGGCAATCCCGGCTGAGCGAACGAGTGAACTGGGCAACCATCGAATTCCTGCTCGAGAACACGGTCTTCTTGATGATTGGTCTGCAGGCTCGCCGGATCATCGAGGCCAACTCAGAATCCAGTCTCTCGGGACAGCAGATCGCCGGGTTCTGCGCAGCAGTACTGGCGGGTGTCATCATCATCCGCCTGCTCTGGGTCCTCGCTTCTCGTCCTCTCCTCTTCCGCCGTGACAAGGACAGTGGTGACGCCCGAGTCCCGTGGTCGTACGCATTGGTGATCGGCTGGGCGGGTCTACGGGGCGTAGTGACGCTGGCCGCTGCCTTCCTCATTCCCGAAGGTGTGCCTTACCGCGACACGTTGATCTTCGCGGCGATGGTCGTCACGGCGGGAACTCTGCTGCTGCAGGGGCTGACGCTGCCGCTTCTGGTCAAGGCGCTGAGACTGCGCGGCCCAGATCCGCGTTCGGACGCATTGCAGGCGGCCACCGTGCTGCAGACCTCCAGTAATGCCGCCATCGACCATCTTGGCGAGATTGTCGGTCCGAACGATGCGCCTGAAACGGTGGAGCTACTCCGCGACCGCATCGCAGCCAGGCCGAATGCCATGTGGGAGAAGCTCGGCATGCCGGGGGCCGACGAGACACCGGCCGAGGAATATCGCCGGCTGCGACTCAAAACTATCGACGTTGAGCGTAACGAGGTATTGAAGATCCGCTCCAGCGGGACCGTCGACCACGACATCATCGAGGAAGTACTTGGCTCCTTCGACATCGAAGAGTCCATGCTCACGATCGCCACCGAGCGTTCGGATCGGCTCGAGAATGAGACGGTCGCTACGCCGGCGGTGCCCGCCGGTCCCTGCGGTCACCTCATGCACTCTCCCGCGCAGATCAAGCCGAACGGGCCGGGCATCTGTCAAGACTGCCTCCGGGAGGGCACGAAGACGGTCCACCTGCGCATCTGCCTTACCTGTGGAAATGTCGGATGCTGCAACTCCTCGGTTGGTCGGCATTCCGAGCGGCATTACACGCTGACTCGACATCCGGTCATGCGCAGCTTCGAGCCGGGCGAGTCATGGCGCTGGTGCTTTGTCGACGAGCGGATTGGGTGACTGCCCTGCGAGCGTCGGGAATCGCGCACCGCCGCACGGAGAAGGAGCGAGCAGAGGCGTAGTTTCCTCCGCGAGGGACGACGACGGCGGCGGACTTCACGCGCGATGCGCGAGCAGGGCACAGAAAGGCCTCCGGTAACGTCGGAGTTTCTTGGAGCTCGAGCTCAGTTCACGGCAAGCCGACTTTGACATAGACGTCAGCCAGCGTGGCGCTGGCGACCTCACGCGCCCGGTCAGCTCCCTTGGCGAGGATCGATTCCAGCTCGCCGCGCTCCTCCATGAGGTGGAGGGTCCGATCTCGGAACGGCGTCGCGAACTCGGTGACCGCATCGGCCACAGCGTTCTTCAGGTCGCCGTAACCGCGCCCGGCAAACTCCGCTACGAGCGAGTTCATCTCAGCACCCCTGAGCGCTGCCAGGATGGTCAACAGGTTGGAGACGCCCGGTTTGTTGGCCTCGTCGAAGATGATCTCCCGACCCGAGTCGGTAACCGCGGATTTGATCTTGCGGATGTTGATCGCCGGATCGTCGAGCAGCTCAATGATTCCAGTTGGTGAGGATAGCGACTTACTCATTTTCGTGCCCGGCTCGGCAAGATCGGCAATTCTGCCGACCGAAGGCAGGATGTACGGCTCGGGAACGACGAATGTCGGTCCGTAGCGTGAGTTGAAACGTGTCGCCAGATCACGGGTGAGTTCGAGATGCTGCCGCTGGTCCTCACCCACCGGCACCTGATCAGTCTGATACAGCAAGATGTCGGCCGCCATGAGCACCGGATAGGTGAATAGACCCACATTCGTGGCCTCGGGTCCCATCTTGGCGGCCTTGTCCTTGAACTGTGTCATCCGCTGTGCCTGGCCGAAGCCGGTAATGCAGCCCAGTACCCAGTTGAGCTGGGTGTGTTCGGGGACCTGGGATTGCAGAAACACCGTGGCTTTTGCGGGATCGATGCCGGCGGCGAGCAGCTGAGCAGCGGTGCGCAGCGTTCGGTCGCGCAGCACTGCGGGTTCAATCGCCACTGTGAGAGCATGCAGATCGGCAATGCCGTAGAACGCTTCATGATCTTCTTGCAGTGGCACCCACTGGCGCAGCGCACCCAGGAAGTTGCCGAGGTGCAGAGAATCTGCTGTGGGCTGGGCAAGCGAGAGCACGCGCGGCCTGCCAGCACCGCTGTGTGAAGCCATGGGGTAGAAATATTCCTTTCCGGATCACGCGCCGCAATGGGTGTGCGCGTCATTGTTCCACGGGGTGGTCAATCCACTGGAACCCTTTTCGGAGTCACCACGTTCATGGCTGGCCACCGACTAAGGCGACGCCGGGGTGAAGTCTTTTCCGTCCTGACGGCGAACGACGAATGTGGAGGCTCGCCGTCCGTCCAACTCGCTGACCCGAAGCTCGACCTGAGCGAGCTCTTCGTCGTTGGGATCGACAGAGGCAAGTTCGAGGGAAATCGCATCGCCTACGCTGGGCAGCTGCCCGAGCCGGGCCACGAAGAAGCCGGCCAACGTGTCGTACGGACCCTCTGGCAGCACCAGACCAGTCTTCTCAGCGAAATCGTCTAAGGTGTTCAGACCGTCGATCACAAGGTCTCCACGTACACCAATCCGCTCCTCGACGACCACGTCGTATTCATCGGTGATATCGCCGACTAGCTCCTCCACTAAGTCCTCCATCGTCACGATGCCGGCCGTGCCGCCGTATTCGTCCAACACGATCGCCAGGTGCGATGAGCTGCGTCGCATATCGCTCAGCGCTCGCAGGACCCGCACGGTGTCGGGCATGGAGAGCACCGGTCGTGCGACTTCGGCTACCGGGGTGGTGCGCGAGCTGAGATCAGGATCGAGCAGATCGCGAACGTGAACGAAGCCGATGATGTCGTCAGCCGAGTCCCCGATCACCGGATAACGGGAGTGCGGCGCCTTGATCACTTCGCGTACGGCGCGGTGCGCAGGCATGTCGCCAGGAAGGAAATCGACCTCGGTCCGCGGCACCATCACCTCACGGAGGCCGCGCTCACCGGCCGCGAAGACGTCTTCCACGATCCGGCGCTCCTCGGCGCCAAGAGTGGTCGAGCCACTCACCATGGCACGAATCTCTTCGTTGGTCACCTCCTCGCGGGAGACCTTCGGATCGCCGCCCAGAATTCGCACCAAGACATCGGTGGAGACGCCGAGAAGCCAGATCACCGGCCGCGCGACTCGTGCGGTGAAATCCACCAGCGGCGCCAACCCTAGGGCGACCCCCTCGGCGCGTTGCAATGCTAACCGCTTGGCGGTGAGTTCGCCTACCACAATCGAGACGTAGGAGATCACGATGGTGATCAAGATCAGCGAGACTGCGTCGGCGACACCGCTGCTCAATCCCAGACGCTCCAACACAGGCGTCAAATCATCTGACAACTTGTCAGCGCCAAAGGCGGCGGCAAGAAATCCTGACAGCGTCACGCCAACCTGTACGGCCGAGAGAAACAGGTTCGGATTCGCGGTCAGCTTGGCTACCAACTGGCCGCGCTTGCCTCGATGGGCCACCTGAGTGACCTGGCTCTCGCGAAGAGATACCAGCGCGATCTCGGCTGCGACAAAGATTGCCCCGACGACCACCAGCAGCAAGATCAACAGGCTGTTGAGAAGGACGCCAGTCATCGCAGCAGGGGGCTAGAGGGTCTGCAACAGTCGGCGTCGTCATTCACCTCAGCAAGCCTAGTAACCGGCGCGGAGCTGGTATGCCGGTGCCGAGAACTTGTTGTCACTCCATCGCGTCACTGGATTGGATGGAGCTCATGGCGGACTCGAACCCACCTTCGCTGCCCACGGCGGGAGCCTTCCCCGAAGCGGTTCCGATTCTCATTGACGCCGAGGCCGGCGTCACGCTCCGGGCAGCCGCGAGGAGGGATCTCCCCGGGATAGTCGAGCAGTGCCGCGATCCAGAGATGATCCGCTGGACGACTGTGCCCACTCCACCGGGCGGCTACCAATTGCGAGATGCCGAGGAGTTCCTTGCCCTCACTGCCGTCGGTTGGACTACCGGTCAACGACTCGGCTGGACCATTGAGGCGGAGCGAGACGCCGAGCGTGGCTTCTGTGGCAGCATCGATCTCCGGCTGGAAGGCGACGGGATCGCCGAGGTCGGCTTCGGCTTGCATCCGGCGGCACGTGGCCGTTCGATCATGACCGCGGCCTTGCACTTGGTCTGCGACTACGGATTTGAAGTGGTCGGGCTGCGGGTCATCCGATGGCGCGCCGCGGTCGGCAACTGGGCGTCCCGGCGAGTGGCAGCAAAGGTCGGGTTTGTCTTCGACGGCACAGTCCGGGGCCTGCTAGTGCATCGCGGCGAGCTTTTGGACGGCTGGATTGCCACATTGCTGCGGGACAATCCCCGGGTGCCGCGGCCGTGGCTGCATGCAGTCGAAATTCCCGGCACTGGAGTGCGATTACGCGCCTTCCGTGCCTCCGACGCCGACCGCATCGTCGAAGCCTGCTCCGATCCGCGAACCGCGCACTGGCTCGCCTCGATGCCGCGGCCGTACCAGCATCACAACGCATTGGCCTACCTGGACTCCATTGCCGAGCTGGCCGCGCGGGGAGCCGGCATCGCCTGGTGCATGGCGGATCCGACGGACGACCGCTGTCTGGGTTCGATCAGCCTGGATGGGCTCGGCGGGTATGCGAAGCGAGCCGAGATCGGGTACTGGGCGCATCCCGATGCCCGCGGTCGAGGCGTCGTGACCGAAGCTGTCCGGCTGGTGACGCGGCACGCCAGGAACTCTGGCCTGGCGCGGTCGATTCTGATTCGTTGCGCCCGCGACAATACGGCTTCGCGGCATGTCGCGGAGGATGCTGGGTACACCACCTTAGGGATCCAACCCGCCTCCGAGCCCCTAGGCGACGGCACGTTGGCCGACCTCGTGCTCTATTCCTGCCCGTAGCTATTTGTTACGCGCGGAGGGTGGTTGGCGTTTTGTGGGAA
>Ga0081455_10005923_pt1 | contig 13267 bp, 11 predicted proteins | sample TabmetS3T2R1_FD_70207 | JGI IMG/M metagenome (GOLD analysis project Ga0081455, IMG submission 70207) | Tabebuia heterophylla rhizosphere microbial communities from the University of Puerto Rico - S3T2R1 | ecosystem: Host-associated > Plants > Roots > Rhizosphere ... | reverse complement strand
CGCGACAATTCTGACTGCGCGCAATGTCTGTTTCCGGAACAAATCCAGAAATGGTAATAAGTTAGAAAAGTTAATACTCGCAGATAGTAACCAGAAAATGCATGGAAAATGCTGACGATTTCGGGTCCAAAGTGTTTTCTGAACAGAACGCGATTTCTCAAACAATGAAATGATTGTTAAGAGTCGTTCGAGGCGACATAATCCGGCCGCAATGCAGCCACGAATTATAGGGCGTCTGTGTCAGGCGCTGGTTCGTTCAACCCTGGCGTTTCACAAAATGAAGCCGCCAGGGCGCCCGCGACATAGAGCCCATTTGGCCGAAAGAGGGGGAGTGCGTGAGTCAAACGCCCTACAAACACGCCACCGCGCTTTCACACTTATCGAGTTGCTCGTGGTAATTGCGATCATTGCGGTCCTGATCGGCCTGCTCTTTCCCGCGTTCCGCGCTGTGCAGAACCAAGCCAAACAAACCCAGGCGAAAAATGATCTCACCCAAATCATTAACGCCGTAAACGCATTCTATACCGAATACGGGAAGTATCCGTTAGCCACTGATGACAGCTTGATCACAAATAACTCCGGTCTGATGTACACCTTGCGAGCGGATCCAACTGCGGCGAACGGCAATCCTAACGCCAACAATGCAGTCAATACACGACAGATTATTTTCATCAACCCGGCTTACGTAAAAACCGATACAGCGGCGAGCAGACGGTCCGGTATGAGTCCCACAGATGGCCAGTATTATGACCCCTTCGGCCTTCCTTACCGGCTCAAAATCGACGGTAATTACGACAATCAGATGCCAAATCCTTACACCACGAATACGGGAGCGGGACCAGGAACTCTTAGTATCGGTGCGATCGCTTGGTCTGCCGGAAAGGATGGATTGGCGCCCGATAACGGCGGAACAGCCAACTTCAACAACTCCGACGACGTGATTTCCTGGCAGTGATTGAAGTTGTTTTGTTTGCAATCGGCAATCGAAAATCTAAAATCGAAAATCTCCGCGCGGGTGTAGTTCAATGGTAGAACGGCAGCTTCCCAAGCTGCACACGGGGGTTCGATTCCCCTCACCCGCTAAACCTGCGGTACGTCTAAGATCTCCTCCGTCAGAACAGAATCCGCACTGCGTTCAAAATCGGCTTTTTTTTCTGCGCTCGCCCAGATCGTTCTTCCACGCGCGAGTGTGCACATACCCTTTACTTGCCTCCAAAGGGGAATAATCAGTGCCGTTTTGGCTCAGACTCTTCGAAGGGTAGTCTCTTTCAGATGATTTCATCACTCGCAGACGCATATTTGCTATCACAAATCAGATACAAGTGTAGCTGCGTTGACTTGCGAAATAGAAGCGTGCCTGCTTTGGATTTCGAACAATTGGTCGAGCAATTTTACATGCCGCTTTATCGCTTCGGCTTGTCATTAACGCGCGAACCATGCGAGGCTGCCGACCTAACACAGCAGACTTTTTTGCTCTGGGCATCGAAAGGACATCAGTTACGCGAGCAATCAAAGGTCAAGGCTTGGTTGTTCACTTCGCTGTATCGCGAGTTCCTGCGTGGCGAGCGGCAACGCGTTCGGGAATCCGGCCGTGAAGTCCACCTATCCGATGTGGGATGCCTGCCGACGGCACCCAATACTCTTGACGGCGACGCAGTCGTTCGCGCCCTGTTTGATCTAGATGAAATGTATCGCGCGCCCTTATCGCTCTTCTACTTACAGGAGCATTCCTACAAGGAAATCGCCGAGACTCTCAACCTCCCTGTGGGTACGGTCATGTCGCGGATTTCGCGAGGTAAAGCTCGATTGCGCGAGCAACTCGCGGATGATGCACACCAAAGCGTTGCAAAGAGTGAAATGGTATGACGAACGAAGAAGCAAAAAAAATCTTAGCCGCGTATCGCCCTGCCGATCAGGACCGGCTCGACTCTCATTTTGCCGAAGCGCTGCAGGAGACAGAACGGAACACGGAGCTATCGCGATGGTTTGCCGAAGAGCGAAAGTTTGATCGCGCAATCGCAGCCCACGTTAGTTCGGTGCCTGTGCCATTTGGTCTGAAAACGCGGATTCTTGCGAACATAACACCGCGTACGGATAAGAAATCGCGCTGGGTCGCTGCTTTGGCGGCAGCAGCAGCAGCGTTGTTCTTCGTTGCGCAGTTTATCAGCGTCTGGCGCGCCCCCGGTAGACACTCTGCGTCGCTCAGCGACTACGAGCAGGAAATGATGAGCTTCGTCAAGCTCCCTCCGCCGCTCGAAATGGAAAGCCTCCAAATAGGGCCGATTAAGGAATGGCTTGTCGAACGCAAAGCTCCATTGGCCGAGATTCCTCCCGGCGTCGCTGCGGTTGAGACAATGGGGTGCCGGATTCTTTATTTCCGGGGTTATCCGGTTACTCTCATTTGTTTTTGTCACGGACAAACGGTCGCGCACTTGCTGATGGTTGATCGCGCTGCTCTGCCAGGACTCAAACCTACGAACGGGCCGGCAGTCGCAAGCCAAGGGGATTGGACTACCGGCACCTGGGTCGATCAGCATTACGTTTGTATGATCGCTGTGCATGATAAGCCCGCCGTAGCGCGCCAATACCTCCCGCATACCTGAGTCGACAGCCCGTACCGATATTCTTGTAACTACAAAGGCGTCTATATTCGCGGCGGGAGACCTTGAGCCAGAAAGCTATGCCGTTCGATTTACCTACATCTTACCGTCAGTTTGAGTCCTTATCGCGCCCTCAGATTTTTCCTCTATAACCCATAGGAAAAAATCCTTGCTTCCTGAGCAGACCTAGCGTCTCCCCCTCGCTTTCCTGCATTCAACCTACCGCTTGTTTGCAAAAATTTACCGACTCAAGGGAATAACCGCTGACTGTGCTCTCTCTCATAAACAACATGAGAACAAAATTCTTACTTTTACGCACTGGCGCGGTTTCCTCCGCAGTTGTGGACGGCAAAACGGAAGGCAGGATGCGCAAGCAAGCAAAAATCATCACGATAGTCGCCAGTTTCCTAATGCTGGCACCACTTACCGACGCAAGCGCTCAACGACAATCGCCAACTCCGCGACCAAGACCGAGCCCACACGCACGGAATTTCCACTCTGGCGCCGTTTATGTTTTGACGAACCAAGTCGAGAACACCGTGGCAGTTTTTGGCCGCACGTCTGCTGGAATGCTTTCTCCCGCAGGCGAATTCTCCACTGGCGGGGCTGGGGATCCGGTCGCACAACCACAAGATCCGCCGAGTGATCCACTGGCTTCGCAAGGGGCATTGGTTCTCAGTCAGGGCAATCAATTCTTGTTCGCCGTCAATGCGGGTAGCAATCAAATTTCAGTGTTGAGGATATCAAGTAGCGGACTCGATCTGATTGATGTTGTTGATTCCGGAGGCGTTCGCCCGATCAGCCTGGCGGTGCACGAAAATCTGCTATACGTACTGAACGAAGGCGGCAGTCCGAACATCACTGGCTTTACGGTAGAGGATGATGGCGCGCTGACGCCGTTGGCTGGTTCTACTCAACCTTTGATCGGTGATACGGCCGCCGATCCTGCTCAGGTCAGTTTCAATCCTGACGGTACCCTTCTCGTTGTAACGGAAAAGGCCGGGAACCGCATCGACACGTACACGGTCGACGATAATGGATTGGCCAGTGCACCTATCGAGAATGCTTCCAGCGGCATGACCCCATTTGGCTTTGCGTTTAACAACCCCGGCTTTTTGGTTGTTTCGGAAGCTTTCGGCGGCACGCCAAGCGCGTCAGCAGCATCTTCGTACAGCGCAGAAAACGACGGCGTTTTAAGTGTGATCAGCGCTTCTGTCCCAAATTCTCAAACGGCCGCGTGCTGGGTGGCTATTACCAACAACGGACACTCGGCTTTCGTGTCGAATACCGCCAGCGGGACAATCTCCAACTACGACGTTACGAGCAACGATGGCTCATTGACTCTTATTAATCCGATCGCCGCCGATGGAGGCCCGGATAGCGCGCTACGCGATATGGCCCTGAGCAATAACAGCCATTTCCTTTACGTGCAAGCCGCCGGCGGACAAGAGGTGCGCTCCTTTCGCGTGGAGCATGACGGAAGCCTGACATTGATTGACACCGACAGCGGGCTCCCATTCGGAGCACAAGGGATCGCCGCCAAATAGTGAGCTTTTCTCTAGCGTGTGCGTGTAGGCCGTCGCGTAAAATTATACTCGCGTGCACATTATTGTCCGGAAATTGCCGAAACTCCTCTCGCGCGTACGCGTAGAAAATCTCAGCGGCTGGTGGCTTTGTCATCTACCTGCACGCGGGGCGCGTATGCGTGAAGATGTGCACCTATGTTGCTGAACAAGCTTCTTAAGAGCACACTGGAAAACGTCACCTTCCAACGGCGCGTGGTCTCGACAGATCGAACATAACCGGTAGGAGCCACTAACAATGTTAAAGAAGACACGTATCGCTCTTACGCTCCCTTTGCTCTCAGCTCTCGCAGTTAGTGCGGGAAGCTTCACCGTTCCACTCGTTCAGAAAACCTCAGACGCACGGGCGGGAACTATTCGAAAAATGATCGTGGAAAGTGGAAGTGTCACAATGAATCTCGATCTCAACGGGTTGAACGGAAATCGTTCCCTTGTAACTAGACCCGTCACACTGCAATTCGCGATAGGGGCCAACTCCTTCCTCCCCATTTTGGTGTTCAATGATTTGTTGCGCGGGGCCGAGCCGGGGTCGATGACCTTAATCCCGGCCGGGGTCGACACCGATGGCTACAGCAGTCTATCGGCGGTGCTGGGTGGATCTCTTAAGCAGCTGACAGTCGAAAAACTCACTTCGGACCAGGAATTCGATTTGGCCGTGCGCGACAGTAACACGGGATTCACCTTTTTTAATGTTGAAGGGCACCAGTACAATTACGATGCCCATGCGCAGGCATTGAACATCACAAACGGACGGCTTCTCATTTCAAGAGAATTTGCCGAGGTGCTTGGACGCCCATTGGATGCGGGTGCCATCGTTGGAAAAATCTCAGTTGGCGCAGCGATGCAACCAATGGAGATCATGCAACTGGTCAATGAAGAGCCTAAGTCGATGGGGATGCCGCCGTTGCGCGGGGCAGCCTCGCTGGGAATACCAATGTTGGTGCCAGGCCCGGATGTTATCGTGGGAAATCTGCCTAGCTTACAGCAATTCGGGAACGCCGGCACTCAGGTTGGCTTGGCGGTAGGAACAGAGTCTTGCAACAACGGGCAGGTGGATGTGGATTGGTTTGCACTGCCAAGCAACGATCACCCGGTCATTCCTCAAAACTTGTATCGAATGAGCGGAGGACTTGATAACACGCAGCGGTTCGAACAAATCGGCCAATCCTGGCTTAAACACGCCTTTACGGCGGCGTCGGAAGACAACTGCGGCTTCGGATGTAACGATGTGTTCGGCAAGCATCTTGGCTCAGGCTGTTCCGATTTGTACAGCACAAATCAAAACGGGATCCAAAATGTCCTTGGCTCCCGTGCATGGGTCAATCCATTCACAGGTTTTTTCTTAGGCGGATCGAACCCCGGGCCAGAGAATCATACCGATCATGTCCACGACGGCGTCTCGCACCGTATCCTTGTTGAAGCCGATGACCTAAATACGACGCTGAATGAGGGGGCGACCTATTTTGCCGAAGGTCAATACGTAGTCCCGCATGAATATGCTTGGTGCCAATCCCACCCTGGGGAGTGTAATATGTTTAACAACGTTTCCTACCGTCAGTTTAATGTCAGCGGTGGGCCAATCAATTTCTCATTTTCGCCCGTCGGCTCCACTATACGGATGCAGCCTGCAATCGTGACTTGGACCGGTGCCGCGGTAAATCAGATCCAGCCTGACCCGGGCAACGATGGGATCTGGTTTATGGGTTATAAAGTGACTAACCCAACTCCCGGAGTCTGGCATTACGAGTATGCCTTGTACAACGAGAACTTGGATCGCGGCATTCAAGCTTTTAGCGTGCCTCTGGCACCCGGAGTTAATATCAGCAATATCGGATTTCATGCGCCGCCGCAGGAGCCTGGCTGGCCAAACGACGGAACCTTCAATAATCAGGGCTACAGTAGCATCCCATGGACGGTCACTCAGACGTCCGACTCCATAACTTGGAACAGCGAAACCTTTGCTCAGAACCAAAACGCAAATGCGATTCGTTGGGGAACACTGTACAATTTCCGGTTTGATGGCGATCAACCGCCGCGGAGCGCTAATGGGACTATCGGCTTTTTCAAAACAGGATCGCCTATCACGGTTGCAATTGAGGCGCCGGTTGGAGGCGGCACGCCAACCCCAACCCCAACCCCAACAGCCACAGCTACAGCTACAGCTACCCTGACTCCAACACCCCGGCCTACTTCCACGCCGCGGGGGCCGCCGATCCCTAGGGAACGCCCAACGCCGCATCCGCGTCCGTGAGAAATCTGGAACGGGTTGTCGTCAAAGCATTGGCAAAGTGGCGGGCCGAGCCTTTGCTACGCCAGTCACCGCTTCCAACTCGAGAAACCCACCCGATTCGCGCGGCGAAAGCGGTTCACTCAGTAAAAGCAGACCTCGGAGGGAACGCCTTTGCTCTTTAGTGATGCTGACGCGGTTAGCTGTCGTGCTGGAATCGTTAAATGCTCTCAATGCCGCGCACCGTTCGCCCCGAAACGCTTCGCAGTGAGGGCAGAGATTCGCGTCTCCCGTTGGATCGGCAACCCCGTCGACCCATTAAGCGAAACAAAGAACTAGCCAAGGATCTAATTAGAGCGTTTCGTCAGACCAAACGGCTTTGTTCGATCAGCAGACTGGGACAAATCGCGCTTGTCAGCAACCTTGCGACTACCAAATACGTGTACCGGTTCAATTCGTGATCAACCAAAGCTGGTCCGTCTGAGGGATCGCTACGTTTTCACACGACGCCTTGAGGCGCGTTTTCTAGAATGCATTCGACGCGACCGAGAAGCAGGCGTTGACGGACGCTTTCCGCGAACCGTAACTTTTTTCTTTTTTGTATCGGCGAGTATTCCAGGACTCATTTCCTCCATCATTGAACGGAACCAATCGATCCATGCCTTCGGCGTGTACGGGAACATGGTTTGGCCAATTGCCTTCCCGTCACAGGTATAGCGGATAATCACCTCACCATCCTCTATAAATGCAGCATGCGTCACAGGCGGATCTTTTTCCCGTAGTTTTTCCGTCACTGCGTCGGGCAGTTTCATACCGAAATGGATTCGCTTTTGCCGCTATAACCGCGCTTGCCGATTGTTGTACGCGATCATTTCAACAAGAACGGTAAAACCCGCTTGGAGATCGACTGCAGCGCCAGTGGACGAGCAGTTGCCTTGCGTCGCGCACTTTCTTTGTCGAGACCGGGAAACTTTAACCGCCACTGCCACGACTTATCACGATGTTATTAACGATGACGAACGAACCGGAAGATGGTTTTGAATCCGAACTCGACAGATCGCAGACCGTTCCAGTTTTCGGAAGTCCGGAGACGCGCCGAAAATTTATCAAACAGATTGCAGGAACAAGCGCGGCAATAGCCATCGTCCCTGGCCTTCTTAAATCGGCTTCCGCCGGTCAAATCGTTCCGGCAAGCGGGGCTGGACCGACGAGCGATTCGGTCAGTGTACAATTAAAAATCAATGGCAAAGCTTACGCACTCGACATTGATCCCCGAGTCAGCTTGCTGGACGCGTTACGAGAGCGCCTGCAACTAACTGGCTCCAAAAAAGGATGCGACCACGGTCAGTGCGGCGCCTGCACGGTGTTGGTAAACGGGCGACGCATCAATTCCTGTCTCTCGCTGGCGGTGATGCACGAAGGCGATGAAATCACGACCATTGAAGGACTCGCCAATGGCGAGGCACTGCATCCAGTGCAAGCCGCGTTTGTCGAGCACGACGGATTGCAATGCGGCTACTGCACGCCCGGGCAAATTTGCTCCGCAGTTGCGCTCTTGAAAGAAAATCACGCCAATAGCGACGACGAAATTCGCGAGTGGATGAGCGGCAACATCTGCCGTTGCGGCGCATATGCGGGCATTCTTGCAGCCATTAAGGAGGCGAAAACCAAACCTCGCGCATGAACCCGTTTAGCTATTCTCGTGCAGTCAACGCGAGCGATGCGGTAACGGCCATTTCCGGCAAGCCGAATGGAAAATTTCTCGGAGGCGGGACAAATTTAGTCGACCTGATGAAAATGGGCGTGGAGACGCCTAACGAGTTAGTCGATATCAACCGCTTGCCGCTCGGACAAATCGAGGAGCTACCAGACAAGCGAGTGCGCATTGGGGCGCTGGCGCGCAATTCCGACGTCGCCGAGCACGAACTCATCAAAACGCGTTATCCCTTTTTAGTCCAGGCGCTCCTTTCCGGCGCCAGTCCGCAATTGCGTAACATGGCAACTGTGGGTGGAAATCTTTTGCAGCGCACGCGTTGCTACTATTTTTACGATCCTGCGTTTCCCGCATGCAATAAACGCAAGCCCGGAAGCGGCTGCGGTGCTCTTGATGGTTACAATCGTATTCACGCGATTCTCGGCCAGAGTGACCAATGCATCGCCACTCATCCAAGCGACATGTGTGTCGCATTAGCCGCGCTCGACGCGATTGTGCGCGTGCGCGGACCGAGCGGCGAACGGGAAATCGCGTTCGCCGAGTTTCATCGATTGCCTGGCGACACGCCTGAGCGGGATACAAATCTGCCGCCGGGCGAATTGATCATTGCTGTTGATCTTCCAGTAATGCCATTTGCGGCGCGATCGCATTATTTAAAGGTCCGCGATCGCGCCAGCTACGCCTTCGCGCTGGTGAGTGTCGCCGCCGCGCTGGATCTCGGTCCAGCCAAACGAATCAAGGATGCCCGAATTGCGCTTGGCGGTGTTGCGCACAAACCTTGGCGCGCACATACAGCGGAGAAAAAACTGATGGGCCAGGCAGCGAGCGAAAAAACGTTCCGCGATGCAGCGGAAACCGAACTCGCAATGGCGAAAGGTTATAAATACAACGCATTCAAAATTGAGCTGGCGAAACGCGCGATCGTCCGCGCTTTGAGCAGAGTTGTTGAGATGTCATGATGAAATCGAATTCAACGGATTGGGGAGCGCGCGCTTGCAGCGTGCTGGTTTCGACAATCTGCCGAAACAATCTTTCCGAGAAAGGTGAATTGAACGGAGGATTGCACACATCGAAAAAAGTTCGCAATCGCAGAATGCCTTCGCCAGCACGCCGCAAGCATGCGCTCCCCAGAAAACTGAAATGAACGCCATCGGTCAAGCGCTCACCCGTCTCGACGGCAAACTGAAGGTTACCGGCGCAGCGATTTATGCGGCGGAATTTCAGCGACCAAAACTTGCATATGGCGCGCTGATCCAGAGCACTATCGCCAACGGTCGGGTCGCAACACTCGATCTCTCGCCCGTAAAGTCCGCACCGGGTGTCATCGGCATTCTTACCCGTGAAAACGCGCCGCGATTCAAACCGTACCCCGATAACCTGACAAAAAACGGCGCGCCGGGTGAGTCACGTGTGCCGCTCCAGGATGACAATGTTCACTGGGTTGGGCAACATCTCGGCATCGTCGTCGCTGAAACGTTCGAACAAGCCACACACGCCGCGTCGTTAGCACGCGTGCAATACGAGGAGAAACCGCCGCTCGTTAGTCTGTCGGGCACGAATTCGGTCCAACCCGAAAAATTTATTGGCCGCGAAAAATTACAAGCAAAACGCGGCGACGTGAGTGGCGGCCTTGCCGGTGCCGCGCATAAAATTGATGTCACCTATTCGACGCCGATTGAAAACCACAATCCCATCGAGACCACCTCGACGACCGCCGAATGGGAGGCGGCGGACCGGTTGCTTATCCATGAATCGACTCGCGGCATCAAACAATTGCAGAAGATCGTGGCCAACGCGTTTGGATTACCGCTCGAAAACGTGCGTATTGTCTGCAAATTCGTCGGGGGCGCCTTCGGCTCGAAAGCATTTCAGTGGAGCCACACCCTGCTCGCGGCAGCAGCGTCGCAACTTGTACAACGACCGGTGAAGCTGACGTTCGCTCGCTCGCAAATGTTTGATTCCGCCGGGCAACGTGCGCACACCGATCAACGCTTCTCGTTAGGTGCGGACAAAACCGGAAAGCTTGTTGCCCTGCGTCACGCTACGATCACACATTGTTCGCCCGTTTCCGAATACACCGAGCCGTGCGGAAACATGTCGCGCATGTTGTACTCCTGTCCGAACGTCGAGGTTTCGCATCACCTCGTCAGGTTGAATTTGACTACGCCCTGCCCGATGCGTGCCCCCGGCGAAGCGCCCGGTGTTTTTGCGTTGGAATGCGCCCTGGACGAGCTGGCATACGAGGCGAACATCGATCCGGTCGACTTTCGGTTGCGCAATTACGCGGAATTTAACGAGTACGAAAATAAACCGTGGTCGAACAAAAGGCTTCGCGACTGTTACCAACGCGGCGCGGAAAAATTCGGTTGGTCGAAACGAAGTAGAAAACCGGGATCGACGCGGGCAGCAGACGGCACGCAGATCGGTTTCGGAATGGCCACCGCAATTTATCCTGCCGGCCAACAAAAGGCCGGTGCGACAGCCATGTTGAGCAAAGACGGAACGGTCGTCATTCGTAGCGCGACTCACGAGATCGGTACCGGCACTTACACGACTATGTCGCAATTTGCCGCTGATACGCTGGAGATCCCGGTTGAAAAAATCCGATTCGAGCTTGGGGACTCGCAATTTCCGGAAGCACCCAATAACGGCGGTTCCTGGCTTACATCGAGCGTCGCCCCGGCCGTGATGGGGGCCTGCCGTGAGTTAAAAAAGAAAGTTGTGGACGTTGCCGGAAGCTGGCCTAACGACTCGACGCAACTTGCCAACCTGTTCGAACGCGCCGGGCAGGAACAACTTCAGGCCGAGTTCAACTCCGAACCGAACAAGGAGGAGCGCGAAAAGTTTTCATTCTTTTCGTATGGCGCGGTTTTCGTTGAGGCACACGTCGATCTTCTTGGCCAGGTGCGAGTGAAGCGAGCCGTCGGCGTATACGACATGGGGCGCATGCTCAATCCCCGCCTGGCGCGCAGCCAGATCGCAGGCGGAATGTTGTACGGATTTAGTATGGCCTTGATGGAAAGCACTGTGCCTGATGATACGACTGGTCGAATCGTGAACTCCAATCTCGCGGATTACCATGTTGTAGTGCACGCCGACACTCCGGAATTCGATATCGATTTCATCAACGAACCAGATCCGCATATGACCGACCTTGGCGCGCGGGGTATTGGTGAAATCGGAATTGTTGGCGCCCCTGCCGCGATTGCGAACGCAGTATTTAACGCAACTGGAAAACGAGTGCGCGATCTGCCGATCACACCGGACAAACTTATTTGAATCAACGCCTGGTTCGTTAGGCCGGCGTTTTCAAATCTTTTGGATGAATGGGCAAATGGCGGATCCGCGTGCCAGTCATGGCAAACACTGCATTGGCAATCGCAGGAACAATCGGAGGGACGGGCGGTTCGCCCATGCCGAAAGGTCGCTCCGCATCGGCACCAATGATGTGAACTTCAATCGCAGGCGTGTCGCGCATTCGCGCAACACCGAAATCGGCAAACGTGCTTTGTTGCGCACTGCCGCCGCGGAAGGTGATCTCTCCTTTCAACGCTGACGAAATTCCCCAAATAATTCCGCCTTCCATTTGTTGTTCGACACCAATCGGATTGACGACGCGGCCACAATCAACCGCTGCAACCACCCGCTCTACATGAATATTGTTCTCGTGATCGAGTCTAACGTCGACCACATAGGCAATGTAAGTGTGACCGAAATAAGCGTTGCAAGCCACGCCGCGTCCGGAACCCTGCTTCGCGAGCGAACCCCAGCCGGATTTGTCACGGACGGTTTCCAGTACGCGCCGCAGTCGGCGCCTATCGATTGTGGTCCGACCTGCCTTGATCACGTCCGCTCCTTTCAACATCTCAAGACGGAACGCGAGCGGATCGGCATTGCGCGCCTGTGCGGTTTCATCGATAAAACATTCGCGCGCAAAAACGCTGGAAGGCGCAAACACAGAACGCCAAGGTCCATGCTTCACTACGAGGTCAACCGGGACGTAAGCTGTTTGAATCGCGGGAAAAGCGTACGGCACATCGTAGCAACCCCACGACCAATCCTGATACCAGGCGGTATCACGCTTTTCTTTCGGATCGAGCGGCGAAATATTATGAAACGAACCGGCCTTTGTGTGCTTCCACGAAACGGGTTTGCCTTCGGCATCGAATCCCGCGGCAAGATAATGGACTGACGCGGCCTGGAAATGGCCGCACTTCATATCATCAGCGCGTGACCAGAGAAGTTGCACCGGGGCTTTAGCTGCCCGCGAAATATCGGCCGCTTCAAGTGCGTAATCGACAGCGAGTCGCCGGCCGAACCCACCGCCGATGAGCGTGATGTTCACATCGACGTTGGCCGGTGCGACGCCGAGTAGCTTCGCTACCTGATTTTGTAGTCTTTCCGGCGCCTGCGTTGGCGCCCAAATTGTGCAGCGATTTCCGCGAACATCAGCCACACAGTTCATGGTTTCGACCGGCGCGTGGGCGTAAAACGGATAACGATAAATTGCGTCGAGTGTTTTTGTAACCGCCGCCGTGCCTGGTGCCGCCTTTTCCTCGCGAGTAATGACGCCTGTTTCACGTGCCGCGGTCTCGAGCCGTTTCCAATGCTCGTCCGAATCGAAGGCGTCTTTTGGCGGCTCACTCCATTCCACTGCAAGCGCGGTCCGGCCCTTTATCGTCGCCCAGGTGGAATTCGCGACGACTGCGATTCCACGCGGTAATTCGATCACCGACTTCACACCGCTAACAGCCCGAGCGTTGTTTTCCTGCAGGCTCTTCACTTTCGCACCTGAGAACGGCGGTCGCTCGAGCGATGCGTACAACATTCCCGGAACCTTGATATCAATCCCATACTGCGCTTTGCCAGAGACAATATCGGGTCCATCAATCCGCGCGATGCGGTGACCTATGATTTTGAATTCGCTCGCGTTCTTCAACGGTGGATTTTCCGGCAATTGCACTTTGGCTGCCTCCGCGACTAATGAACCGTACTCAATACGCCGTCCACTCGCCGTGTGCTCGATTGTACCGTCTACGGCTTTGCAAGTGTCGCGATCGACTTTCCATAGAGCAGTCGCGGCGCTAATTAGCATTTCGCGAGCTGCAGCGCCCGCCTGCCGTAGCGGTTTCCAGCTGCTCGC
>Ga0081455_10005922_pt1 | contig 13269 bp, 11 predicted proteins | sample TabmetS3T2R1_FD_70207 | JGI IMG/M metagenome (GOLD analysis project Ga0081455, IMG submission 70207) | Tabebuia heterophylla rhizosphere microbial communities from the University of Puerto Rico - S3T2R1 | ecosystem: Host-associated > Plants > Roots > Rhizosphere ... | reverse complement strand
AAGGTCAGCCCAGCGGACCGCAGGGTGGTCAGGGACAAGGACAGCCGAAGCAAGGCCAACAAGGTTTGCCTGGCCAACAACCGAAGCAATTCCAGCAAGGCGGCCAGCAAGGCCAACAGCCTGGCCAACAACCGAAGCAGTTCCAGCAGGGTGGCGGCCAAGGACCACAAGGCGGACCACCACAAGGCGGGCCCGGACAACCTGGACAGGGCCAGCAAGGATTGCCCGGTCAACAGAAGCAGTTCGGCAAGCAAGGTCCCGGCGGCCCGCCGCAGTTCCAGCAGGGCGGCGGCCAAGGACCACAAGGCGGACCACCGCAAGGCGGGCCCGGACAACCTGGACAGGGCCAGCAAGGATTGCCTGGTCAGCAGAAGCAATTTGGCAAGCAGGGCCCCGGTGGCTCGCCGCAATTCCAGCAAGGCGGCGGCCAAGGACCACAAGGCGGACCTGGGCAACCGGGACAAGGCCAACAGGGGCTACCCGGCCAGCAGAAGCAATTTGGGAAGCAGGGTCCCGGCGGACCGCAGCAAGGCGGCCCCGGACAACAAGGCTTGCCTGGACAGCAAGGCCTTCCGCAGCAGGGTGGTGCGGGAAGCTTGCCCGCTCAGCCGGGCGCGCCTGGTCAACCTGGTCAGCCAAAGCAATTCGGCAAGCAAGGCCCCGGTGGCACGCAGCCGTTCCAGCAGGGCGGCCCTGGACAGCAAGGCCTTCCTGGACAGCAAGGCCTGCCGCAGCAGGGTGGCGCGGGAAGCTTGCCCGCCCAGCCCGGCGCGCCAGGTCAGCCTGGCCAGCCGAAACAATTCGGCAAGCAAGGCCCCGTGACCGGTCCGCAGGGTGCGGGAGCGCCAGGCCCGCAGGGCGCCGCTAGCATCGATCAGTTGCGCACGCAGCGGCAGAGGACCACCGACCAAAGCGGCAACACCTTCGTCAAGGAGGGTGACCGCACGATCGTGCGCACCGGCGGGCGCGTCGTTATCCAGACCGATGAGAGCGAGCGCTTCAAACGCTTCGCGCCCAATGCCCGCGTGGAGCAGCGCGGCAACGAGAGGTTCGCGGTCTATGAGCGGCCAGGCAACGTGCAGATCATCAACATCACCGACAACAGCGGGCGTCTGCTGCGGCGCATGCGCCGCGGTCCCGACGGCCGCGAGGTGGTGCTGATCGAGAACCGGCGTGGTCCAGGCTTCGGCACCGGGCTTGCGGTCGGCCTCGCGGTCGGCGTCGGCGCCGTGGTGGCGCTGAACCTGGCGCCTCCCGTCATCTCCATCCCGCGCGAGCGCTATATCGTCGATCTCGATGTTGCGCCGCCCGACCTGCTCTACGAGACGCTGGCAGCGCCGCCGCTGATGGCGCTCGAGCGTGCCTATACGCTTGATGAGATCCGCTACAATGTCGAGCTGCGCGATCGCATGCGCCGCATCGACATCAATACGATCACCTTCGATACCGGCTCATGGACGGTCACGCCCGACCAGTACGGTCGGCTCGCCGGCATCGCCGAGGCGATCGGGCGTCTGCTGCAACGGCGGCCGGAAGAGGTGATCATGATCGAGGGTCATACCGACGCGGTCGGAAACGACGAGGACAATCTGTCCCTGTCGGACCGGCGCGCCGAGACCGTCGCCTCGATCCTCATCGAGCAGTTCGGCATTCCGCCGGAGAACCTGGTGACGCAAGGCTACGGCGAGCAGTACCTTAAGATCCCGACGCAGGAGCCCAACCGGCTCAACCGCCGCGTTGCGGTGCGGCCGATCGGCTCGCTGCTGGCGGGCAACTATCGCAGCAACTGATCAGCTACTCGATTGTTCAACGCCGCAAGTCGGAGCACCCGGCTTGCGGCGTTTTCATTTGGAGCCGCACGCCCGCGTCGTAGGGTGGGCAAAGGCGCGCGCACTGCTCCTCCAGGAAGCAAAGCTCATCGTGCGCCGTGCCCACGCGTTCTTTCGTAATCGCGCTCTTGCTTAATCGACTGCAAAGCTGAAACGCGCGGGCACGGCGCGCGCAAAGGGTTTCACAAGCATCGGTCGCAGCGAGAGCGCGCCTTTGCCCACCCTACCGCGTCTTACGCGGCCTCACATCACGTCGCCCATCACCACCTCGCCCTCCGCCGGCGGGCGCTCGTAGAATTCCGGATTCATCCGGCATTCGATGCCTTCGCGCTTGAGCGCTTCGGTGAACTCCCTGCGGATATACGGATCCTCCTGATGGTAGGGGATCGCGCTGCCGCCCTTGCTCAGATCGATCGCGCCATAGTCCATGAGCTGCTCGCCCGGGCGGCCGGGCCGCCGCGCCCGCTGATTGTTCGGGCCGTGCCACGCCGAGATGCGCAGGCCTTCCTTGCCGATCCCGAAATGCTGATGGAACCAGTCACCCGCCATCGGTGCCGCCGAGACGAGACCGACCGGCTCGTAATCCTGCCGCAGGATCTTTTCAGCCTTGCCGTCCTTCCAAGGCGTAGTGCCGAGCACCTCAGGCCAAGTGTAGGTGTAGCCCTTGCCCTTCACGCAGACGAGCACGGCCGCCGACTGGTGCTTGTGCGCCTTGGAATAGCGGCCAGTCTCGTGCTGGCCGATCCAGACATAGAAGCGGTTGTTGGCCATCTGCGGCTCGACGCGGCGATAGCCGGGCGAGCGGCGATTGTCGAGCGGCAGCTCGGTGTTGACGATGTCCGGCACGAAATTGGTGCGGCGCATGGCGAGCCCGCGGATCGGATCGGGCTCGACGTCGTCGTTCGGCCTGAAGAAATCATCCGCGCCGGAGAAGCGCTCGGTGAAGCTGTGCGGGCAATTGAAGATGAATTGCGGATTGTCGAGGAGGTTCATCACATTCGGTGCCGACGTTCCGCACAACAGCAGCGCCGGCGAGCTCGCCGCGTTGATAAAGCGGTGGAACGCGTTGAGCGGGATCGCGAACAGCGATCCCTTCTGCCATTCGAACGTGTGGCGCCTGGTCTGCCCCTCCTGCCAGACCTCGGTGGTGCCGCGGCCCTCCACCACCAGCACGACCTTCTCATAAAGGTGCCGCTCGATATTGAGCGCGCCCGCGCCCGGCACCTCGACCACATACATGCCCCACAGACCCTCGGTGCCATAGAGCTGGATGTAGCTGCCGCGGCCGCCCTGCCGCTTCCACGGCGCGAGCGGCAGGTCCTGCACCCGCCGCACGCCGATGCCGCGATAGATCGGAATGCCCTCCGCCTCCATGAAGCTGTCGTAGGGCATCGGCTTGCGCAGGAACTTGCCAAAGCCTGCGTTCTCGCCGGCTTTCGGCTCGTGCCAATGGACCTGGTCAGGCGTGTCGTGCATGGAACCCTCGGACTTGTGACGTTATGAATCTATGAATCTCATGCGGCATGAACCTTATGCGGCGAGATTGCCGAACCGCTTCAGATTCTCCTTCTGCTTCTCGTTGCGCGCCGGCAGCTTGAACAGGCGGGCCGCCGTGCCACCCAGAATGTTGTGCTTCGCCTTCTCCGGCAGGAACGGCAAGTCCCACACCGTCGACGGCAGGTCGAAGTCCCAGTGCGGATAGTCGGATGCATAGAGGAGCTGCGTCTCCGCATTGATCATGCGGAAGGTGCACTCCAGCGCCGTCATGTCCTCGCGCTCCATCGGCTGCGACGCATAGTACATGTCGCGCATGTAGTCGCTGGGCTTCTTCTTCAAGAGCGGATATTCCGAGATGCGCAGTCGATACTCATGATCGAGTCGCTGCATCAGGAACGGCACCCAGGCGAGCCCGCCCTCGATCCAGATCACCGGCAGCTTGGGGAAGCGCTCGCCGAGCCCGTTGGTCACCCAATTGGTGAGATGAATGATGTTGTAGATTGGGAAGCCAAGCGCATGCACGGAGGCGAAGCGGTTAAGGCTCTTGAACACCGGCTCGCCGATGTTCACAGCGGAATGGAACGCGAGAGCAAGCCCGCGCTCCTCGATCGCGCGGTAGACTTTCATGCATGAATTGTGGTGCACCGGCATGCTTCGTACCGACGACACCATGAAGCCGGTCACATGCTTCCTGTCGCCGAAGGTCTCGACCTGCCGCAGCGCCTCATCGGTGTCGGACAGCGGCAGCGAGAGCATCGAGTAGAGGCGCCCATTCGCCTCCGGCAGCATCCGCTCGGTGAGCCAGCGGTTGTAGGCCCAGCACAGCTCGATCTCCATCTCGACCGACGGATGCATGCCGACTGCGAGCAGCATGGTCGGGAACAGGCAGGAATAGTCGATGCTCATCGCATCCATCCAGCGATGGCCGAGCTCGACGTCGCGAAGCTTGCCGGGGCCGGTCTTCTCCGAGGAGCGCATCGGATAGCGGGTGATGCGGCCGCCCATGTCCTGGAAGCTGACCTGGCTCGGCATCAGGGTCTGACGTCCCTTGGCTCGGCCCGAGAGGATGAGCTGCCGCAGCACCTCGTTCTCGATCAGCGGCAGGAAGTCGTCGTAGCACTCGTTCTCGTAGTGGTGGCCGTCGACGTCGACGATCAGGATGTCGTCGAGCTTGCGCTGCACGGCCTGCTTGCGGGCGTGCGCGAGCAACCGGCTGGTGTTGAGCTCTTCGAGCGAGACCCGGCGGCCGCGATCGGCAAGGAGGTCCATGGGGCGTTTCCCTTATCGTGTGTTGAATAGACCTGCTAATGGCTTACCGCCGCGTGGCACGCGCTGCAAGCCTGTCGCTGAAGGGCTGATTTGACAAATCCGACGCACGGTTGCCAAGGTCCGAGGCATCATTTGCATCGAGGGGAGCTACGATGGCCTTGCAAATCCGCCGCGTCGTCACCGGCCACGATCAGAACGGCCGTGCGATCGTCAGCATCGACGAAATCTGCAAGAACGTGATCTCGCGGCGGCCGGCACATTCAAGTTGCGTGGTGTGGTCAACCGGCGAATTTCCGACCGACAACGATGGCGATGCCGACGGCGGCACGCGGCCGCTCGCGACGGTCGATCCGAACGGCACCGTGTTCCGGCTGGTCGAGTACGCTCCGGGCGTGGCGCCGCGCAACCATCGCACCGAGTCGATCGACTACGCGGTCGTCATCGCGGGCGAGATCGACATGGAGCTTGACGGCACCACGGTCCGCCTCAAGGCCGGCGACGTGCTGGTGCAGCGCGGCACCATCCACAACTGGGTGAACCGCGGCAGCATGCCGTGCCTCATCGCATTCGTGCTGGTTGCGGCGAAGCCGGTCGAGCGCGCGGGCAAGCGGCTGACCGCGACGAATTAGATGTTGTTCGCTGTAACCAAGTCCCGCACTCCGTTCATTCCCGCGCATGCCCGCCTTCGCGAGTACCAATGGAGAGGATGTTGTGCTCAGCTCGTAGCCTGGATGAAGCGCGCAGCGCGCAATCCGGGATTGCCACTGACCGCTCCCGCATTGCGCTGCGCTCCATGCGGGCTACACGATGTGTGCATGTCCTGGCGCTTTCGCGGGGACTACCCGCAACGATCGAATGGGCCGTTCCAGCCCATGCCGCGGAAGCGATAGTAGAGTCTCGGGCCACGCAGCTGTGCCGTGACACTGCTCGGCTCATAGCCGTTTTCGCTGAAATTGCACTTGCCGGTCCATCGCACGGTGTTGCCGCTGCGCGTGACCTTGTCGAACTCGCAATAGAAATCCTCGCCCGACAGCGCCATCGGCTCGATCACGATCGTCGAGAGCGGGGCCGCGCATTTCGACCTGATCGCCCATGTCCCGACGATCGTCTGCTGCGCCTGTGCGACGCTGAGGCTTGGCAGAATCATTGCAAACGTTGACAACGCAAACGTCAGCGCGTAGCCCGGATAAAGCGCGCAGCGCGCAATCCGGGATTGCCACGCCAAACAGAGAAGCCGCTCCCGTATTGCGCTGCGCTCCATGCGGGCTACACGTCGGAGCCGCAAAGGTGTGTGCACGTCCTGTCGCTTTCGCGAGGACGAACGGATAGATCGTAGCACCCTCACCCGGCGCCTTCCGCGATCAGCTTCTCGATCCGCTTGAGCTGGTCGGCCGGCGTCTTGGCGATCTTCTCGATCAGGCGCCGGATCTCCTCGCCACCGATCGGGCTGACCTCGATGCCGACCTTCTCGGCTTCCGCGAGATAGGCCGGATCCTTGTGGGTCGCCATGAAGGCATCCTGTAGCGCCTTGGCGCGATCGGCGGGAACATCCGGCGGCGCCGCATAGGGGCGCGACAACGCATAGGGAATTTCGAGGATCTCGATCAAGTTGCGATCTTCAGGACTCTTGGCAAGTTCGCGCGCCATCGGCACGTCGGGATAGTCCGGAAATCGCGTGGAACGGCCGAACACCAACATAACGCGCGCGAGCCCGTTCGGCTTGAGCCAGTCGGGCTTGTTGGCGCGCACCGACGACAAGCCGACGGTGCGGCCCTCGACCTCGCCGCGTTCGAGCGCCAGGAACAAGACGCCCGAGTCGGTATAGCCGGGAATGACCTTCAGATTGAAGCCGAGCCATTCGCGCAGCAGCACGCCCATCGCGTCGCTCGAAGCACCCTCGGCGGTGCTGCCGAGGATGATCGGCGTGCCGCCGGCACGGCGCGCATCCTCGATCGACTTGACCTTGGCGTCGCGACGCAGGAGCAGAATGTAGGCGTCGTTGGCGAGGCTCGAGGACGAGCCGAGCCAGGTGAACTTGAGCGGGTCATACTGGACGTTCTGGTTGGTCTTGAGCTGGCCGATCAACGCGATGTTGCGCGCGAACGTGCCGAACACCGTGCCGTCACGCGCGGCGACGTTGTAGATGTAGTTCGCTCCGCGCAGCGAGCCGGCGCCCGGCATGTTCTGAATGATGATGTTCGGATTGCCCGGAATATGCCTGCTCATGTGCTTGGCGAGCACCCGCGCATAGACGTCATAGCCGCCGCCGGTTCCGTAGCTCACGATCAGATTGATCCGCTTGCCGCGGTAGAAGTCGGCAACCTCGTCGGCATGCGCCTGCGGCATGGCCAGCACGACGGCGGCGAGGACCGCGGCACCCAGCATTCTGCACATTGTCATCCCCCTCAACCCTTGCTCTCGGCGAAAAGTTTCCTCAGATAGTCGAGAAGCTGCGGCGGCGCCTTCTCGATGCGCTCGAGCGCCGCGGCTGCCTCGTCGGCGCTCGTGGGACTGACATCGATATTGAGCCGCGCCGCCTCCTCGACATAGAGCGGATCGCGATGGGTCGCGAGGAACGCCTCTTGCAGCGCCTTGGCACGCTCGGGTGGCACGCCCGGCGGCGCCGCGAACGGGCGCGAGAACTTGTAGGGCAGCTCGGTCAGCTCGATCAAATCACGTGCCGCGTCGTTGCGCGCGAGCTCGCGCGCCGTCGGCACGTCGGGGAAATCCCGGTGGCGGGTCTGGCGCGCGAACTGCACCAGCACATGAAAACCGCTCCCCGGCTTGAGCCAGTCGGGCTTGATAGTCCTGACCGAGGATAGGTCGGTGGTGCGGCCATGCACCTCGCCGCGCTCCATCGCGATGAACAGCGCCCCGCTGTCGGGGTAGCCAACGACACGCTTGACGTTGAGGCCGATGGTGTCGCGCAGGATGATCGGCACATCGTTGCCGGTCGTGCCCTCGGCGGTGCCGCCGAGCACCAGATGCTCGCCGCCGGCGCGGCGCGCCTCCTCGATGGTCTTCACCGGCGCGTCGGTGCGCACGATCAGGATGTAGGCGTCGTTGGCAAAGCTCGACGAGGAGCCGAGCCAGACGAAACGGCGCGGATCGAACTGCGCGTTGGCGTTGGTCCCGAGCAGCCCAATGAGCGGCATGTTGCGGGAGAAGTGCGCAAGCACGGTGCCGTCGCGCATGGCGACATTGGAGAGAAAATTGACCGCGCGCAGCGAGCCCGCGCCCGGCATGTTCTGCACCACGACGCTCGGCGCACCGGGAATGTGACGGCCGAGATGACGGCCGAGAAGGCGCGCGTAGACATCATATCCGCCGCCCGGCCCATAGCCGACGATCAGATTGACCTGCTTACCTCGGTAGAAATCGGCGACCGTATCGGCCCGCGCCTGCGAAGCGGCCAGCAACGCTGCCAGAGCGAGCGCCACCGCCGCCACTCGATTGCGCATCGTCAGCTCCAACTCCCGCGCATTTATTTGCACATATCTTACGCGGGTGGCAGTCGCCGTTCAACCACACGCACCGCAGCGCAACATGAGCACGCGGCCGCTATGTTCGCTATGCGTCATTTGAAAATGACTCGCTTCAAAATGCCGCGCTTCGGATCCGTCGAGCCGAATCACCCGCCGCCTTTCTGCTCCGACAGCAGCTTCTTCATGTAGTCGAGAAGGTCCGGCGGCGCGCCCGCAATCTCGTCAATCGCGCGCACCACCTCCTCGGCGCCGATCGGACTCACATCGATTTTGAGCCGCTCGGCATCGTTGAGATAGAGCGGATCGCGCTGCATCGCCAGAAACGCCGCCTGCAACGCCCGCGCTCGGTCCGCCGGAATGCCCGGCGGCGCCGCGAATGGCCGCGACAGCTGATAGGGCAATTCGGCGAGCGCGATCAGCGCGCGCGAGCGATCGTCGGGGGCAAGCTCGCGCGCGGTCGGCACGTCAGGCAACAACGCATGGCGCGTGCGGCGGGCGAACTGCAAGAGGACGCGCATGCCGCCTTCCGGCTTGAGCCAGTCGGGGCGCGTCGATTGCGTCGCCGAGAGTCCGATCAGACGCCCGTCGAGCTCCTTGCGCTCGACCGCGATGATGATCGCGTTGCCGTCCGGATAGCCGGTGATCAGCTTGATGTTGAGGCCGAGCGCATCGCGCAACAGGACGGGCACGTCATTGCCGGTCGAGCCTTCGCCGGTGCCGCCGAGAATGAGCGGCGCTCCGCCCCGCCGGCGCGCATCCGCAATCGAGGCGACCGCAGCATCCTTGCGCACGAATAGCATGTAGGCGTCGTTGGCATAGCTCGAGGACGAGCCAAGCCAGGTAAACTTGCGCGCCTCGAAGCGGACATTCGGATTGTGCCCGATGACGCCGATCAGCGGCATGTCGCGCCCGAAGGTCGCGATCGCGCTGCCGTCCTTCGGCGCGGTCGTATAGAGATGATTGACCGCGCGCAGGCTGCCCGCGCCCGGCATGTTCTGCACCACGACAGTGGGCTCGCCCGGGATATGGCGGCCGAGATGGCGGGCGACCAGCCGGCCGTAGACGTCGTAGCCGCCGCCGGTTCCATAGCCGACGATGAGGCTGACCTGCCGGCCACGGTAGAAATCGGCGACCGGATCGGCGCTCGCAACCGGCGCCGCAAGCACGAGCGCAGCGAGGCCAAACGCCATTTTAAGCATGCCGTCCTCCATTGCGGGCGGGCAAGGATCGATTGTGTTGCAAAGCTGCGCGTTTGTATACTGGCGCCACGGGCGGGACGATCGGCCAGCCCAGTCCGGCAACAGACAGACGCGCCGAGTGAGCGCGCCAAGGGAGGTTCTCATGAAGAAATGGCTTGTCGGCCTGATGGTGCTGTTCGCCCCATCGGCCTTTGCGCAGCAGCCGCCTGAGCTGCAATTTGATTCAGTTCCCAACCTGCTCAAGCTGCCGCCCGACATGCATCTGGGCGAGGCCTCGGGCGTAGCGGTGAACTCCAAGGGCAACATCTTCGTCTATTCGCGCGGCGGCACCACCGCCAATGCCTTCGGCGCCACCGCCTCGCAGCTGCTCGAGTTCGATCGCGACGGCACCTTCATTCGCGAGATCGGCAAGAATCTCTACGCCTGGGCCTACGCGCACGTCGTGCGGGTCGACAAGGAGGACAACATCTGGGCCGTCGACAAGGGCTCGGATATGATCGTGAAGTTCAATCCGAACGGCCGCGTCCAGATGGTGTTCGGCCGCAAGTCGGAGGCCTCCGACGCCGAGGCGCATGCGCATGAGCGCAATAAGAATCCGCCGGAGCCACATGTCGATGGCCGCTTCCGGCAGCCGAGCGACGTGACCTGGGATTCCGCGGGCAACATCTACATCAGCGACGGCTACGTAAACTCGCGCGTCGCCAAGATCAGCAAGGACGGCGACTGGATGAAGTCGTGGGGCAAGAAGGGCAAGGGCCCGGGCGACTTCGACCTCCTCCACACGATCGCGTCCGACAATCAGAACAACATCTACGTCGGCGACCGCAACAACCGCCGCATCCAGGTGTTCGACACCGAAGGTAATCTCAAGAACTCGTTCAAGATCGACGTGCCGCCGCCGGCCGACGCCCGACCCGCGATCGGCAACATGCCGAACCTCACCAACTACCTGGAGTCGGGTGGCAGCCAGACACCCGGCGCACCGTGGGCGATCTGCATTACACCCGGACCCAACCAGGTGATGTACGTATCGGACTCGTTCCCGGGCCGCCTCTACAAGCTGTCGCTTGACGGCAAGGTGCTCGGCTACATGGGTAAGTCGGGCAAGCAGCTCAAGCAGTTCGGCTGGATTCACGGGATCGCCTGCCCGTCCGAGAATGAAGTCTACGTCGCCGAGATCCTGACCTGGCGCGTGCAGAAGCTGCTCATCCGCGGCGATCAGCGCGCCGGGCGCTGAACCGCAAGCGATTGATGGTCACACTGGCCGCGGGCTCCTTCGGGCGCCCGCGGCTTTCGTTTGCGGCGACCGTATGCTTGCTGCGGTATTTCCACCTACGGAAATTCACAAGGATGCGATGCGCCACAAGCTGGTCATCCTGTCGTCGAAGTCGTGATTGAGCCTGCCGCCATGCGGGAGGCCAACTATGAGCATCGACACCTATGACACGCAGGCGATCATTCGCCCGGGGGTGAGCGCACCTTACAATCTCGATTGGATCGAAGGGCTGGCGCGCGAGGTCGCCGGCTCAAGCGGCGCGGCCGTGGCGCGGAAGCCTGCGTATCCAGACGGCGAGTACGTCAGCCTGACCAAGAACGGCGTTGAGCTGTACATCTATTACAGCGACGCTCCCTGGGTGGCGGCTGAATGCGAGGAGATCGCGGACGACTGCGACGGGCGCTGCCGCGGTAGCACACGCTTGTTCTCGCTCGGCGGCACCGATCTCGATCTCGTGCTGGTGGACGATCACGAGGCAATCTGCGAGCGCTTGCGGAGAACGGGCGACTTTGTGTTCTACTCGTCGCAGAACGGGCTTCTGTTCGAGGACGAGGCGTAGGCGCTGCGCAAGCGTAGCTGACTACCCTTGACCAACCACCGCGGTGGACAACGACAAAGACAGTCTCCCGTCCACGCCGCCGCTTCCACTTTTTTCCAATGAGCACATCGCGCGGAGTGGAATATTCTTCTATTTGCTGCGCTGCTTTCGTTTGTATAAGGAATTTAATTCCCAACAATCGGGCATTTCGCGCAGTGAGTTCCAAATCGCAACCTTTTCGTCAAGCGCCGCAACAGCCCCGCCAACCGGCCGATCTGCCGCAGTGGGTGGCTTCTTGCATGCAACGCTTTGCAAGATGCGGACGTTATGAGAGACGCGCGTCGCTGACGGAGCCCGATTGCCTCAGCTCATGGAGATCACCCTTGCAACGAGCAATCACCTGCCTTGCGCTTTCGGTTCTGGTCACCGGAGCGGCGCAGGCAGCCGATATCACGCTCCTCAATGTGTCCTATGATCCGACGCGCGAGCTCTACAGCGCAATCAACAAGGCCTTCGCCGCAAAGTTCACGGCGGAGACGCGCAAGTCGATCGAGATCAAGCAGTCGCACGGCGGCTCGGGTCGGCAGGCGCGGTCGGTCATCGACGGCCTGCAGGCCGATATCGTCACCCTCGCGCTCGCCTACGACATCGACGAGATTGCCGATCGCGGTTTCCTGGCGAAGGACTGGCAGACGCGGCTGCCGCAGAATGCGTCACCCTATACTTCGACGATCGTGTTTCTGGTGCGCAAGGGCAATCCCAAGGGCATCAAGGACTGGGACGATCTGACCAAGCCCGGCATCAAGGTCGTCACGCCCAATCCGAAAACGTCGGGCGGGGCGCGCTGGAACTATCTTGCCGCCTGGGCGCACGGGCTGAAGAAGGACGGCAACGACGCGAGCGCCAAGGCATTCGTCAAGACGATCTACGCCAATGTGCCGGTGCTCGATACCGGCGCGCGCGGCTCGACCGTGACATTTGCAGAGCGCGGCGTCGGCGACGTGCTGCTCGCTTGGGAGAACGAAGCGTTCCTGTCGCTGCAGGAGTTCGGCAAGGACAAGTTCGATATCGTGCTGCCGTCGCTCTCCATCCTCGCGGAGCCGCCGGTGGCCGTGGTCGACAGGGTGGTCGAGAAGAAGGGCACGGCGCAACCCGCCAAGGCCTATCTCGACTTTCTCTACAGCAAGGAAGGCCAGGAGATCGAGGCGCAGAACTTCTACCGCCCGCGCGATCCAGATGTCGCCCGGAAGTATGAGCGGACCTTTCCCAAGCTACAACTCATCACCGTGGACGACGTGTTCGGTGGCTGGCGCGCGGCGCAACAGAAGCACTTTGCCGACAAGGGCACCTTCGACGAGATCTACGGGCAGTGACCGTCCTGACGAACACGCATGCGCGCAGTCTGCGGCGCCATGTGAGCAGCACCGCGCGCCGACCGTTCGGGCGGCGGCCGAGCGTGATCCCGGGCTTCGGCATCACGCTCGGTCTCACATTGACGTGGCTCGCTTTGATCGTGCTCATTCCGCTCGGCGGCCTGTTCCTCAAGACTGCCACGCTCAGCCCTGAGCAGTTCTGGGCGATTGTGTCGAGCCGCCGCACGCTCAACGCGCTCAAGCTGAGCTTCGGGCTCTCGCTTGCGGCCGCCGCCATCAATCTCGTGGCCGGCGCGATCGTCGCCTGGGCGCTGGTGCGCTACGAGTTCCCCGGCCGCCGCATCTTCGACGCCATCGTGGACATCCCGTTTGCGCTGCCGACCGCGGTCGCCGGCATCGCGCTCACCAGCCTGTTTGCCGAGAACGGCTGGCTCGGGAGCATTCTTGCGCTTGCCGGCATCAAGGTCTCATTCACGCCGCTCGGCATCCTGGTTGCGCTCATCTTCATCGGCCTGCCGTTCGTGGTGCGAACCGTTCAGCCGGTGCTGCTCGACCTCGAAGCCGAGGTCGAAGAAGCGGCCGCGACGCTGGGCGCGAACCGCTGGCAGACCGTCACGAGAGTGATCCTGCCGGCGGTGCTGCCGGCACTGCTCACCGGCTTCGCGCTCGCCTTCGCGCGCGCCGTCGGCGAATACGGCTCGGTGATCTTCATCGCCGGCAACCTGCCCAACGTGTCGGAGATCGCCCCGCTATTGATCGTGATCCGGCTCGAGGAGTTCAAATATGCCGACGCCGCCGCCATT
>Ga0081455_10005921_pt1 | contig 13269 bp, 9 predicted proteins | sample TabmetS3T2R1_FD_70207 | JGI IMG/M metagenome (GOLD analysis project Ga0081455, IMG submission 70207) | Tabebuia heterophylla rhizosphere microbial communities from the University of Puerto Rico - S3T2R1 | ecosystem: Host-associated > Plants > Roots > Rhizosphere ... | reverse complement strand
GCGCCCCTTAAATTCTATGGCACATTCGCATCCAACCATGACCCTCTTCAGCATCGGTCACAGCAACGCCGAGCTCAACGCCTTCATCGACCTACTCAGGCGACACGAAATAGCTGTACTCGTCGATACCCGCAGTATGCCTTACAGCCGCTACAACCAGCATTTCAGTCGAGAACCTTTGCGACAATCGATCGAAGAAGCCGGCATAAAATATGTCTATCTCGGCAAAGAAATCGGCGGGCGCCCGGAAGACCCGGCACTCTATTTTCCGAACGGCAAGGTCGATTATGAGATGGTCGCGCAATCATCGCTTTACCTTGCGGGAATCGAACATTTACTTGCGCTGGCATCTGATCGCCGCGTTGCATTTATGTGCGCCGAGGCCGATTACAAAAGCTGTCATCGTTACTGGCTGATCACGCGCACTCTTCTCGAGCGGGGTATCGAAGTTAAACACATTCTGCATACGGGCAACCTGGTCGCTTCTCATCCCTCCGAATTTGAAGAAGACCAGCCATCTCTATTTTAAAAAATGTTTCGTCTGTTTCGTTATTTTCGTTTATTTCGTAATCTCTCTTCATGCCCACGATATTCACCATCGGTTTTACCAAAAAAAGTCTGCGCGATTTTGTAGAAACATTGCGCCGCGCGGGAGTTAAGCGTGTCATTGACGTTCGGTTGCGCAACACATCGCAGCTTGCGGGCTGGAGCAAGCAACCCGATTTCGCTTACCTGCTCGAAGCGGGCTTCGGGCTCGCCTACGAACATCATCCCGAATTTGCGCCTACTGACGAATTGCTCGATGCATATAAGAAAGATCACGATTGGACGCGGTATGAAGAGCGATTTAATCTATTAATAGCTGAACGCCGGCCCGAAGCCGAGGCACAAGAATTGCTACGAAAAGATTCCATCTGCCTGCTATGCACTGAGCCTCAGGCGGACAAATGCCACCGCCGTCTGGTTGCCAATTATCTACAGTCGCTCGCGACCGAATTTGAAGTGAAACACCTATGACTGCCTCGAAGGAGTTGACCATCCTTGCGCTGACGAAGATGCACGGTGGAGTTTGCACAGCGGGAATCGATGGCGAAGGTTGCTGGGTGCGGCCTGTGCGCCCGCATCCTGAGAACAAAAATCGTTTTGAGATGGTGACGGATTACTGTCTGCTACCGCTCGATTTCTTCCATGGTGGACGCTCGCATCTGATCAATCTGGGGGTGACGCGTTTTTGGTTTTCCGCCCACACGCCGCAGCCGCCGCACACCGAAGACTGGGTGATGGATCTGAAGCGGAAGCCTGAACTAATTCACAAGCTTTCAGCCGAGGAGCAGGAGCGATTTCTCGCCACGCAGGTTGAAGAGAGACTGCCGCTGCTCGATGGCGATGGTCGTCGCTCACTCGCATTGATCAAGCCCGGCGGTTTCTCTATCTCGTTCGGAATGAATCGGAGCGGCAATGATATTTCGGTACGGACTTCGTTCACGATCGGCAATGTGGAGGTCGCTGACGCCGGATGCACGGATCTGCGGATTCGCGCGTTGGGCCGTAAAATACTGGAAAAGTCTGGTGGTGAAAAATGTGTCTTGAGCAGCGAGGATTTTAGCCGGCACGATAAACAATCAACCTATTTCACGATCGGACTATCTCGCCCGTTTCATGGTAAGAACTGGTTGATCCTTGTTGGCGTCCACACAGTCCCTGAACTGACCGTCGATATCGATTTCGCAAAGTTGTGAAGAGGATTACGAAATAAACGAAAATAACGAAATATACGAAAAACCCAATTATTTCGTATATTTCGTTTTTTTCGTATATTTCGTAATCTTTCAGCTAGTGATCTCGAAATCGTCGCTCGAGACATAAGCCTGGATACAGGCCATCTCTCCCTCTTTGGTCTTATCGTTTATGACGCCGTGTTCCATTCCGACAACACCTTTGAAGCCTTTTTTGTGGATGTGCTTGAAGATGTTGCGGTAATTCATTTCACCCGTCGTCGGCTCCTTGCGCCCGGGGTTATCGCCGACCTGGAAGTAGGCGACTTCATCCCATGCCCGATCAATGTTCGGTATGATGTTCCCTTCGGTGATCTGCTGGTGGTACATGTCATAAAGAATTTTGACCGAGGGGCTATTGACCCCGCGGCAGATTTGATAAGCCTGGCCGATCCGGTTCAGGAAGAGCTTCGGATGATCGCGTCGAGTGTTGAGCGGCTCCATGACCATTACCAGACCTGCCTTCTCGCAGATCTCGGCGCAACGGCGAAACATATCTATCACGCTCGCCGTTTGATAATCCCAATCCAACCGCTCGTCGTGACAACCAGGGACGACCGTACACCATTTGGCGTTCACACGCCTGGCAATCTCGACCGCGCTATGGATGTCCTTGAGGATCGGCTCGCGCACTTCAGGTTTCCAGGTGGCGACGGCAAAGGTTGGGTTATCGAAATCCTTATTGGCCACGAAGACTCCCATGGTCATCTTCAAATCGGCGAGCGTCTTGCCGATCTTCTCCTGATCGGCGACCGAACGGCCGGGCAATCCGTTGTCTTCAAGCGCCGTGAATCCCTGCTCGTGAAAGAACTTGAGTTGATCGACCAGGTCGATGCCCGTATGGAGCTTGAACATGCCGAAGTGTGGAGCGTAGTTGAGCTTGAATTTGCGGACCGGTTCAGCTTTGATCGTACCGGCGAGCGGGCCATTCGCAAGCGCATTCGACGCGGCCAGGGCCGAAGCTCCGGAGGCCAGTCCGGTGGCGATAAAATCTCTACGATTCATCGTGTCCTTCCTTTCGCCTGATAGTTCGTCTTGGATCTTGAGAGATGATATTGCTATAGTTTCGACCTACAACGGCCAAAACTCGCATGTTCTATAAACCATCCCGGCCGAATATGAAAGGCCTGAAAAGACAGTTTACAGTTTTCAGTTTTCAGTCGGAATAGGTTCAGGCTGAAAACTGAAAACTGAAAACTAAAAACAGTAAACTGAATAACTCTGGATAAATTTTAGACTTGTGAGATAATCTCGCCGCATCTCCCCGTAGCTCCTTACCAGATTTAAAAGCATTAAGCACTTATTTGCCTAAATATATCGTGAAATTGATGTTTCGAACCTTTAGATGGTAAGGAGGCTAAACAATGAACATCCGTGCGTTAGTCTTTGGATTTTTTATTTTTTTAACTGCACTCGGGCTCCTCAGCTTCGGAGTCGCGAGCGCGCAAACGGTCGGCGCAAGCATACAAGGAATAGTTGCCGACTCAAACGGCGCAGCATTGCCAGGCGCCAAGGTGGAAGCGCGCAACGTTGCGACCGGTGCTGCGCAAACTGTGACCACCGACTCCGAGGGTCGGTATCGCCTGCCCCTGCTTTCATCAGGTAATTACGAAATTCGTGTGACGGCTGCAGGGTTCCAACCGCTGTTGCGGCGTGGGATTACTCTGGCTGTCGGGCAGGACCTGGTGGCGGATGCGACTCTGACGGTAGGTCAAATCGAGAGCCTGGTGACGATCGAAGCCACATCGGGGGAGATCAATACCACGTCGGCAGCGCTCAGTGGATTGGTCACCAGGGAGGAGATCCGCGACCTGCCGCTCAATGGAAGATCATTCCAGCAACTCGCTCTGCTCCAAACCGGAGTGAGCGCGGCACTGGCTGCGGGCAATGACCCGGTTGGCGGACGAACGCCAAAAATATCGATCAACGGAGCGCGCCCGGAACAGAACAACTTCCTGCTCGACGGGACTGATATCAATAACGTTTACAATAAGACACCCGGGTCAGTCGGCGGCGTTCTGCTCGGCGTCGAAGCCATCCTCGAATTTCAGGTTCTGACCAATGCTTACTCGGCCGAATTCGGGCGTTCAGCGGGCGGGGTGATCAATGCGGTCACGCGTTCGGGGACGAACGATTACCACGGGTCTCTCTTCCACTTTCATCGCAACTCCGCGCTCGATGCTAAAAACTTCTTCGATCGGCCGGGCGATTCGATTCCACCCTTCAAGCGCAATCAATTCGGTGGAGTTATTGGTGGTCCGATCCACAAAGACAAAACCTTCTTTTTCGGCGCATTTGAAGGACTGATCGAACGACTGGGCATCACCGGACTGACTTCTGTTCCCGATGATAATGCCCGCCGGGGACTACTGCAGGCGGCCGATCCGCTAGGGAACCCGTTATTCAATCCGGATGGAACGCCGGTCTTCCGGACAGTGCCGCTCCACCCGGCCATTCCGGCTTATCTTGATCTTCTCTTCCCGCAGGCGAATGGACAATTACTCAAAAATACGAGGGGATTGTTAACCGGGGCGGGAGAGTATTTTTTCTCACGCCTGCAACCGACGGATGAATATTTTGTCCAGGGTCGAATCGATCATCAGTTCTCCGAGCGCGACAAGCTCTGGGGCCGATATACTTTCGATCACGGCGATGTCGATCGGCAACTCAGCAACAGAGCACCGATTTCCTTTATCAAAGAACGTTCGCGCAACCAGTATCTGACGCTCGAACACCTGCACACTTTCGCTTCAGGCATGATCAACACAGCGCAGCTCGGTTTCAATCGGTCGGTCCAGGAATCCGACAACCAGCGCACCATCGACATCCCGGCATCGATGTCGTTCGTGCCTGGTGAGGCTTTCGGCTATATCAGCATCTCCGGTCTGGTGACTGAGCTCGGCGGTGATTTCCGGCTGCCGCGCCTCGATCGGCTGAACAATTTTCAAGTGAGCGACACAATCTTTTTGACCAGAGGCGCTCACGCACTGAAGTTCGGAGGACAGGCGCACCGCCTCCATTTCAACCAGAACACCGTCAGCCAGCGCGGGGGAGTATTGAATTTCGACAGCCTCGAGCTATTTCTTCGAGGACAGGCAAGAAGCGTAGACCTGGCCATCCCTGGATTGGTTGACCCCGTTCGCGGTTATCGCCAGTCGCTTTACGGCTTCTTCCTTCAAGACGATTTCAAAATTAAACCTCACCTCACTCTCAATCTCGGGATGCGCTACGAGTTCGTCACCGTACCGACAGAAGTCAATGGCAAGATTTCCAATCTACGCAACGTGACCGACAGCCAGCTGACGATCGGCGACCCGTGGCACGACAATCCATCACTGAGAAATTTTGCGCCGCGAATCGGCATTGCATGGGACCCATTCGGTAATGGGAAAACGGCGGTGCGTGCGGGGTTCGGGATCTTCTACGATGAAATTCTGCCGAAGTATTACTTCTTCTCCGGCAGTTTGAATCCCCCCTTCACCACGCGCACTTCGATTCCTGCCCCGCCCTTACCTAACACACTGGTAAACTTCAACCCTAACGCGCCGATCCGGGCGCAACTGCAAACCGTCAACTTCGATCTGCAAACGCCTTATATGATGCAGTACAACCTGAGCATTCAGCGCTCGCTGCCCGGTGAGATCGATCTTACACTGTCCTATGCGGGTTCGCGCGGAAATCACCAGATTCGCCTGGGAGATGCAAATCTTGCACCTGAAATCATGGTCGACGGGGTCAAGACTTATCAGCCGTCGAGAGGCCGGCGGAATCCGAATTTCGCCGGTATATTTCAGCGTGTGACCGATGGCCAATCATTTTACAACTCGGCGCAGATTGCATTGCTCAAGCGGTATAAATCGGGATTGCGCGCACAACTTTCCTATACCTTTTCGCGTGCGATTGATGATTCGAGCGGGATCAATTCACAGGACTTCTCCAACAACGTGCAATACGTGCTGGACTGGTACGATCGAACGAACGATCGTGGTCTTTCCGCATTTCATGTAAAACACAATCTGACATTTAATTGGACGTATGACATGCCCTTCGGCCGGAATATGACGGGCCTGGCCGGCGCTCTGGTCAAGGGCTGGCAACTGAATAACATTGCGACGATCCGTTCGGGAGAACCGTTTACTGTGCGGCTCGGATCAAATCGTTCCGGTAATCTCAACACAACGAGCTTTTCCGCGCATGAGCGCCCAAACCTGAAGCCGGGCCACTCAAACAATCCGATTCTGGGAGGACCGGATCGTTACTTCGATGAGGATGCATTCGAGTTGCCTGCGCTAAACACGCGCGGGACACTCGGACGCAATACTCTCATCGGTCCCGGGCTGGTGAGCATCGATGCTTCGATCGGCAAATCGTTCTCCTTCAACGAAAATCGCGTGCTTCAGTTCCGAGCCGAAGTCTTCAACCTGCCCAATCATCCAAATTTCGCCACGCCTTCAGGTATGGTTGTATTCACCAATGCCAGTCCAGGCAGGATTACCTCGACAGTCACGACATCACGGCAAATCCAGGTAGGGATGAAATTGACTTTTTAGATAAGAGGGATTACGAAACAGACGAAAAAAACGAAACATACGAAAATGTATAGAGATTTCGTCTGTTTCGTTTTTTTCGTCTGTTTCGTAATCCTCTTCAGATTTTGACGAGATCGCTGATTTTTATCGTTCGACTGCTGTTTTCAATGCTCCGGCGGGCCGAAATTCCGATCATGCTGGAAAGGACGCCCGCGCGCAGGTCGGCGCGCAAACCGAGGGGATCATCTTTCGGCAAACCGCGGAAAACCAGGTCATGGATCGAAGTGTCCGACCCTCCATGCCCACCTTCGCGTTGAGGACCGAGATCGGTGATCAGTTCGGATTTACCGAAACTGCGCGTCAATCGCAGATCGTCGCTTTCGAATCCACCGCCGCTGAATTCGTTGCAGTCGATTCGCCCTTTAGTTCCGTTGAATGAGATCGCCTGCCCCTCATATGGCAGATAGGTATTGGCCGTGTAACTCAAAAGGACGCCGTTTTCATATTTCACCATGACGGACATCGAATCATAGATGTTGATGTCTTCGCGCCAGACACAACCGTCACGTAGATATCCATCTTCCGATTCACAGTCGACATAGAGCTGAACATATCTTGGATTCTTCGTCACGTCCCAATAAAACTTGCACTCCTTTGTGTGCGGACAGCTGCGGCAATTTGTACCGCGGAAGGAATTGTTGCGCCCGTAGAATTTCAAATCGCCCGATGCAGTCACCGAGACCGGCGTGGAGTTGATCCACCAGTTAGCCTGATCGAAATGATGTGAGGCCTTGTGGACCAACAATGTGCCGGAGTTCTCCTTCAATCTGTGCCAGCGACGGAAGTAATCGGCGCCATGGCTGGTGTCGAGATATTCGTGAAAGTCCACCGAAATCAGATCGCCGATCGCTTTCTGCATGAGCAGTTCTTTTACTTTCTTGTCTTTCAAGCCATGGCGCGCGTTGAAGGTGACGGTGATCTTTTTCCCCGTCTTCTTTTGCGCGTCGATAATCGCCTGTGCCTGTTGCTCATCGGTGCAAAGCGGCTTTTCACTCATGACATCGCAACCCAGTTCCATCGCGCGAATAATGTATCGGGCGTGGATCGCATCGACGGTCGTGACCATCACGGTCTCGGGGCGAGTCTCCCGGATCATCCGGTCAAAGTCGGTAAATGTGGGAGCGGCAGTGCCAATCAACTTCTTGGCAACTTCAACTCGTTTCCCATTGTGATCGCACAGACCGACGATCTCGACAACATCGCTGTAACCGGCCATTACTTCTCGTCCCCAGGTGAACGAGCCGCGTGAACCGGTCCCCACGATCGCCATTTTGAGCTTGCGCTGAGGAGTTGTTGCCGAAAGGTTTGCTGCAGAGAAGCTGGTCGCCGCGAGCGCAGCGCTGCTCCCTGCGATGAACTTGCGTCTGTTCATGTTTTGACTCCTTTTATCGTTTGATTGTCATCCAGGTGAGTGGATAGTACATCTTTTCCAGAGGAAATGTGTAGGGCAAGTCAATTCACCGCCGAGGGACAGAGCAAACAGAGGAAACGCAGAGAAAAACCGGAAAAGAAGAAAAGAACGTTCGCACCTCTTCTCTCCTCTGCGTTACCTCTGTTTGTTCTGTCCCTCGGCGGTGAATTGACTTTTAAAGGAATGGGGGCGGCCGCACATAGCAAATGTTGGACGCTGATAGATAACATTTTCAAGCACTATGTGCGGCCGTTTTCAATAGAGTAGTTTACGTTCGGCCGAATAAACGAAGTTTCGGCTTATTGGAATTGTATCTCGCCCGGGCATACCAGACTTCCACGCTCTCGATCACCCGGTCATTCCCTCGAAGATTTATGACGCGCGTACTGCCTCCCGGTCTGATTCTGTTCCTGACCTCGATCCGCTCCGACGAACCATTGCCGTAATGGACGACAACTCGTTGGAATTCGATTGGTGCACGTTCGACACGAATCTGGATTGCCCTGAATCTGCCATCATCTCGGCCAATTTTGATCTTATCGTGATCGACATTTCCATCGACATTCGATTCGCCGAGATAGATCCACCGGTCGTACCTCTGAGCGTATGGAGCCGAGCTGACAATCGCGAGGATGAACAACGCTCCGGCCAATCGCATAGCATTTCGTCTAAACATACGTTCTTTTCCTCCATCTCAAATCCCGAGTGCGGTCGGGGGCACACCGGTCCCGAGAGTAATTAATAAATCACGGTCGGCGATCTAAGCATTTCAGCCTATTCCGCACCGTATTCAGTATGACGTTTGAGAGCTGGAGTTGGTCTATTTTTTCAATGACTTAAAATTAATTTAGCATGGATCATGTGTGGGCTGAGTTTACTCGCAGAAGCCGGGTTCTGACACGGCAGTCAACCCGGCGAGCAATCCTTCCATATGCTGTCGCGCTTTCCACGCACCCGTGCGATCGGCGGCTTCGATCCCTTCCATCCACACACGCCTTGCTTCTTCGCGCTCTCCATGATTGACCAGCGCTGCGCCGAGCATTTGATAGGCCGAGGTGTAATCGGGTTTGATGCGAATGACATTGCGTAGTGCTTCGATCGCTGCAGGCCAGTTCTCCAGTTTTGTATATTCGTTCGCCAGCCCGTACCAGATCATTTCGTTGTCCGGTTGATCCTTGAGCATCGCGGTAAAAGCGTCGATTCGCGATTGTGACATCTTCTATACCTCTTCAATTTTTTCTTTCAAGCTGATCGGCGGCACCCGCCAGACGGTAGATCGCCACTGTTCGGTCGAATGCTGAGTCATTGGCGCCGATCAGGGTCAGTCGCCGCGGCGCCAGACATCCCAAAGCCTCGGGAATATCCAGGACGCGCAGCACATTGAGAAGTGGAGGGCCATACTGGTCGCCGATTGCCTTTGGCCGATGTGAAATGGGCGGATCGACGGCAACGACAACCTCGATGGCTGGTTGATACAAGCCCGCATATGCAGCATTAATCCCCGCATTCCCACGGCCTGCGGCGCGCCAGCCTATACCTCCTCCGGCATAGCGGCCCGCAATTGTCATGACATCCCAGATGCGACCTCCATCAACCGTCCCGCCCAGGATCGCCATCGAGCGCTCAATCGAATTAGGAAACTTGCCTCTCGTCCACGCCCCGGGCCCTCCGCCTCGCGCACTCAGTAACAGGACTGAATCTTCCCTGACAATGCCGCGCGCCCATTCGGGAAGCTTTGTCAAATCTTCATCAGGATTGAGCACTATCAACCAGCGCGCGCCATTTAGGTTTTTCCCCGGTGTCCAACGCCAATATACCTCGATTCCCTCTTCCGTCGTTTCTTTCTCCGCCCTTGACTCGCCGCCCAATGTGGGCCCATAGGCCGCCGGCGCAGCAGCGGGCCAGGCGGCAAATGCTGCTTTGCGCAAACGATCGAGCAAGTCCCGCTGCCACGCTCCGAACTTTCCTGGCGCGGGCGCCGTGGGCTTCGACAAGGTGACAAACAGTTCTTCGATTTTCGTGTTGATATGATCTTTCGGAAAGTCCGTATCTTCGGGAAAGACGCGGAGCAGCTTTCGCTCGAGCGCAGGCGAGCCATCGGCATTCGTCCCGGCGTCAGGGTCAATGACGCGCCGCGCATCGTTTTTCAGATGGCGATTGAAGAATTCGTATGCGGCACGGCGGATATCCGTGCGGTAACCGTGTCCGCCCACACTGATCACCGCTTCGACCTGATCGCTCGCGCCGAACAGCGAATAGAGCCTTTCGAGTCGATTGATGATCCTTTCGCTATTCGTCATCGGAAAGTAGTAATCATTATCGGAATTGACGAAGAGCATCGGCCGCGGGCAGATGAGCGAACAGACCGTTGTCCAATTCCAGCGCGCGCGATTGTAAAAGAAGAAGCAATCACAATGGCGGCTGATCCCTTCTTCGCCGGCATAAAATGTCAGATCGCCCATCCCGCTGACCGGCGCAGCGGCTTTTACTCGTTCGTCCACTGCCGCTATCCAGAACGTCCCGATCCCTCCACCCGAAATGCCGGTGGCCCCGATCCGATCCGCATCCACATCCGGACGCGAAACCAGATAATCAAGCGCGCGCATCGCATTCCAGGTCTCGACACCGGCCGGCGTATAACCGGTCGAATACCACCACCAACGACCTTCATTGAGCAGCCCGCGATGCAGTCCGGCGATTTCGCTCAACTCAAGCGTGTCCAGCATCAGTGCAATGTAACCATGCGTGGCGAACCAGATACCCTGCTGTATGCAATCGGGCGCGGCTTTATTGCCGTCACGGCGGTGCTGGCTGTAATGGCCGACCTGATCAAGTATTGTGGGGTAGCGACCGTTGGCGGGACGGGGCAGATAAAGATTGGCTGTCACGTACAGACCGGGAAGACTTTGAAAATGAAGCTTCTCGATTGTGTAACCGGGTTGCTCAACCCGTCCCGTGATCGTCGCGTTGAGCGGACTTCTTTCGGGCATCGGCTTGAGCCCCAGCATATCGAAGAGGTCTGCGCGCAATGCCGGGCGAATTGTCTCGAAATCCGAGGCCCTTTTTATCCCCGGCAAAAACTCGCGTTCAAGCTCAGCGGCCCGATCAGCAAGGTATCGCCGGATACTTCGGTCTCCGGGAAGGTCCTGCGAAACAATCGGCGAGTTAAATATCGGGATCGACAATGCACCGTTGAATCGATGCGCCGGACAGAAAGCCGTGAAGGCAGCGGCTCCCTGAATCATTTTTCGCCTGGACAGAAACATAAGGTAGAGCTCAGATTTTATGCTGCTTTTGAGTCCCCGCATTCGCCAACAACCGTTCGACGTTGCGGAAAAGAATCTTCTCCCGGTCTTCGGCGGTCAGGAAGGCATGCTTCACACGCGCGATTACTGTTGCCGGATCGTTGATCGTGAAATCCGATCCGTAAAGGACACGATCGGCGCCAATATCTTTTACTGCTTTTTCCAGAATACCGACGCGTTCGATCCCCGACCCGGAAAGCTCGATGCAGGTGTTCTTGTTTTTGGCAACGATTTCGATGCGCTCAAAGATGTCGTTGCGATTTGAGCCGAGATGTGGAAAGACGATCCTGGCGTCGGGGAATTTCTCGGTCAAAAAGCGCATTTCGGCTGTCGTGGTATGGATCTGTAAAACCAGGTTGAGATTTGTCGCGAGCTTCATCACCTCGGCCCATTCAGGAGTGTCGTATTTGTACCCTGTCATGTAATTGCAGAACTCGCCCAGCCAGATGAAGCCGAATTCCTTGTGGCAATGCTCGATCTCGCGCAGCGCCTCGTCAATTCGGAAGGGAGTGATCACACAGCTTCCGCGAAACCTGCCTTTATAGCGATCGACATACTTCGCGACCTCGCGGTTGCCGTTGCGATAATCTTCCGGAGTGTTTGCCTTGTTGCTCCACGAGGAAGAGATCACACCCCGACGCACGCCGCATTTATCGAGATAGGCGACAAACTCCGGCATGTTGCGTGTGACCAGGTTCCACTGGAAATTTTCGCCATTGTCGCTCGGGATGTGCAGGTGAGCGTCAAAGATGCCACGCCGCGTCTCAACCTGCGTCTCCCTCGGCAACGGGTCGCCGATGACGAAGTTGGCCAATGCGACGATTCCTGATTGAAGAATTTGTCTGCGATGGAAATAAGACATGACAGTCTCCTAAGAAGGATTACGAAAAAGACGAAAATAACGAAACAAACGAAAGCCAAATACTTTTTCGTTTATTTCGTTATTTTCGTCTTTTTCGTAATCTTTTTTTCATTCCGATCCACACCATTTACAGATAAACCTCGCCAGCGTTTCCATAGTCGTCTGCACCGAATCTAGATCAACCCATTCATCTGGATTGTGGGTATTGCCCCCGCGCGGGCCGAAGAGCAGGGCAGGCGTATTGAAGTGGCGATGGAAAACGAACATATCGCAGGGCGCGGGTATTCCACGGACCACTGGTTCCTCGCCGCTGACCTGCCGGAAAGTTTCGGAAAGTTTTGTGACTACAGCCTCACGTGCATCAACCGCCGAGCCCGGCAAAAATTCGATGGGAAAAGAAACATGAGGTTTGATGGTAAACAGGTCAGCACGCGACGCGATCGTTTGTTCGAACCAGGAGAAGAACTCACGGTCTACTCCTTCGAGTTCTTCGCCCGGCATGCTCTGCCAATAAATTTCGAGGCGGCAGTTTGTCGGAAGCGTGATCGGTTCCTTCATTCCCCATCCGCCGCTGTGAATCTTAGTCACCCAGACCGGAACAGGGTCGAAACTCCCGGCATAGAGCGAATGAACATGAACCTTCTTTTTTCTTTGCGCGGCAAATTCCTTGATCTTCCCCAACAGGTAATGAACCTGCTCCGCCACATCCGGCGGCGGTGGAGCATCATTCAGTATCCCTGCGCTCTCGGTGAAGAGAGTGATGTGGGCGGTGCGACCGCCCATCTGTGCAGGACAGATCATCTGCTGGCTCGGCTCGGTGATAATCGCTGCATCGGCATTGTGCCCGCGAACGCGCGCCGCCAGTGTCCCGTTGACGCCGCCGAATTCCTCATCAACAATCGTTTCAAAGAGCAGATCGCCGCCCAGGTTCACGCCCGCCTCTTTGAGCGCCGCTTCATACGCCGGCATGCCGGCAAGGATTCGTTCGTCCTTCTCCGCATTGTGAATGAGTAGCGATGCTTTGATCTTGGCGACGTCTGCCGTCGGAGGCGGCGATCCGTAGAACGGCACTCCTGCGGCAAGCTCGGGTACGCGCGTCGCCAGATAATTGACGATGCCGCCGCCGAAACAGAAACCGACGGCGCCGATCTTGCCGGTGCAGTCGGGACGGTTCTTCAAATAGACCGCCGCCGCATAGAGATCCTCGCGCATCTTCTCGCGGTCGACCTGCTGGAAGAGCTTGGCGCCATTCTCATCGTCGCCGGTATAACCGCCGACCGAAGTCAAACCGTCGGGCGCCAGCGCCATGTAACCCGACACGGCCAGG
>Ga0081455_10005920_pt1 | contig 13270 bp, 14 predicted proteins | sample TabmetS3T2R1_FD_70207 | JGI IMG/M metagenome (GOLD analysis project Ga0081455, IMG submission 70207) | Tabebuia heterophylla rhizosphere microbial communities from the University of Puerto Rico - S3T2R1 | ecosystem: Host-associated > Plants > Roots > Rhizosphere ... | reverse complement strand
CCCGCGGAGGTCACGGCGCTGGCGCACGTCGATGAGGTGGCAGGCTTCGGCTGGAGGGGCTGGACCGCGGACGGCGCAGTCAGCCCGGTCGAGGCGGTCTCCGTGATCGAGGGCACGGCGGGTGGGCCGACGCTGGCAAACGGCCTGGTGACGGTCGCTGTCGACCCGGCCGACGGCAGGTTCGCCGTCGACGGTCATGCCGGCCTCGGCCGTCTGGTCGATGGGGGCGACTGCGGCGACACGTACAACTGGTGCCCACCCGCCCGGGACAAGCTGGTCGACGAGCCCGAGTCGGTAGACGTGGCCGTGCTCGAGCGGGGACCGCTCCGGTCCCGGGTCCGCGTCGCGGCCCGCTACCGCTGGCCGGCCCGGGCGGAGGGCCTGGAGGAGCGCACGGGCGAGGTAGAGCACGAGGTCGTCACGCAGCTCGAGCTGCGGGCGGGGGAACGGGCGCTCCGGGTCGAGACCACGATCGACAACCGCAGCCGGGACCACCGCTTGCGGGCGCACTTCACGCTGCCGACGCCCGCGGCGACATCACGGGCCGAGACCGCGTTCGGGACGGTCGAGCGGGGCCTGGAAGCCGAGGGTGGCCCCACCGAGGCGCCGCTTCCGACCTATCCGGCGCTCCGGTTCGTCCAGGCGGGCGGGCTCACGGTCGTGCACGACGGCGTGGCCGAGTACGAGCTGGTGGATATCCGGGACGGCCAATCCCGCGAGCTGGCGCTGACGCTGTTGCGTTGCACCGGGATGCTGTCGCAGGTGCCGATGCCGACCAGGCCGCTGCCCGCGGGCCCGTTGATCCGCCTGGAGGGCCCGCAGCTGCAGAAGCGCCTGACCCGGCGCTACGCGGTGGCCGTCGGGGACGTGGACCCGTTCGCCTTGGCCGACGAGGTCCTGGTGCCGCTGCAGGTGGTCGAGCCGTCGGACCGTTCGGGCGGGGGTGACGCCGACCTGGCGGCGGCCGGCTCCGCCCTGGGCGTGGAGGGGGCGGTGGTGTCAGCGGTCGTGCGGGAGGGCGGCGCCCTGACCGTGCGGGTGTTCAATCCCCGGGACGAGCCGGCGGAGGTCCGCATCGACGGCCGCCGCGGGTGGCTCGTCGACCTGCGCGGCCGTCCCGTGGCGCCGTTCGAGGGCTCGTTCACCCTGCGTCCCTGGGGCATCGCCACTGCGGCGCTGGCCTAGTGACTGTTCGCCACCTCAGGGACGGTCTGCAATCAGCGGAAACCATCGGTTCGAGGGCTTCTGGCTCGGCATCCTCGGGCGTTCCGCCACCTGGCTGATGCATCACTCCTCCAGGTGGCACACCGCCTCGACGTTGTTGCCGTCGGGGTCTCGGACGAAGCCGCCGTAGTAGTGGGGGTGGTACTCCGGCCAGACCCTGGGCTCGTGCAGGACCGTGGCGCCCGCCGCCCTGGCCGCCTCGACGAACGCGCGCACCGCTGCACGGTCCGGCGCCGAGAAGGCGATGTGCGACTCGCGAAAGCCGTCACCGGTGTTGTGCGGGCCGATCCAGAAGTCCGGCATCGGCGGGACGCCGTACCCGATGACGTTGCCGTACTCGAGGATGCGCTGGCCACCGATCGTCGCCAGCACGGTGTCGTAGAACGAGGTGGTGGCGGCGACGTCGGCGCACTGGATGGAGACGTGGTCGATCATGCCGACATCTTGTCCCCGGGCGGCCCCCCGTCGCCGGTCGATCAGGGCGGCGCCGAGACTTCGTCAACGAGCCCGTAGGTGACCGCCTCGTCGGCGGTCAGGAGACGGCCGCGCTCCACGTCGCGGGCGACCAGCGCCCGCGACTGACCCGTGATGGCGGCGAGCCGGTCGACCAGCTCTCGCTGGACGCGGGTGGCGGTCTGCACGTCGCGCCGCAGCCGGTCGGCGGGCCCGGCCGCCTCCAGGTCGGGGAGGCGCAGGCGGAACGTGGCTCCCCGTCCGCAGCGCCGGCGACCGGTGCCGGCGGCGACGACGACGGCCGCGGTCCCCTCGGCTCGTCCGACGCAACTGGTGTCGACCGGGCATCGGACCAGGTCGATCGTGTCGAGGATGCCGGCGACGGCGTCGACCGGGCCACCGCCGCTGTTGACCACCAGCGTGACCGGCGACGTGTGCTCGGCATCGAGGGTCATCAGCTGGGCCGTCACCAGCGTGGCGGTGTCATGGTCGAGGCGGTCGCGGACGAACACGATGCGCCGCTCGAGCAGCTCGGTGTAGATGGTCGACTCGAAGCCGCGGCCCGCAGCTTGCTCGCCCGGGATGGGGACCTGCGGCACCGGCGGATGCACCGGCCGGCCCGGGCCCGGCTGGGGGAATCCCGGCGGCGCCGGGACCTCGGCCGGTCGCTCCGGGGGCAGCCACGGGGGCAGGTCGGCCGTCATCGGCGCACCTCGGCGTCACCGCCCGACGGGTTCCCGGCCCGCCCCGAGGCGGGTTCGAGCGACCAGCGGAGCGTGTGGCCGACCGCCTCCGCATAGCGCTCGAGGGTGGACAGCCGCACGTCGCCGGCCACGGCTTCCAGGCGGGCGACGGCCGATTGGGAGGTCCCCATCCGGGCCGCGACCTCGGTCTGCGACAGGCCCTGCGACCGCCGCTGGTCCACCAGGTCGCCGAGAAGCCGGCGACGGCTCTCGGCCATCTCCCGGAAGCCGGGGAAGACGGGCAGTCTGCCCTCGGGATCACCAGCGTGAGATCTCGTTACTGACATCTCATGAACGATATGGCGGCCGCACGCGTGGAGGCAACGGGATCTCTCGGCAGGCTGAACCGTGGGCAACGTGTAGATGTCCAGCGAGAAGGGAGGATCCCATGGATCCCACCATCGTCAACGCCCAGCCGAGGTACCGCCCCCCGATGCTCGTCGATCCCCCCGGCTTCGGCTACCTGCTCCTGTCGGCGGATGTGGAGCCGCCGACCGGGAACCGGCCGTTCCCCGGATCGTCGGAGGCGAAGACGGCACTGCTGGATCGGTTGAAGTCGGCGGCGACCGAACTGACCCAGGTCGATGCTGTCGAGCGGGCCACGGTCTATCGGACCGTCCTCGCGCCACCTCCTTCCGGCTACGCCCGTAATGCCGACCACCCGGCGCGCTACGACGTGATGGTGCTGGTCGAGACCACCTCGCCAGGTGATGTCGACGGCGTCCAGGCCGACGACGCCTACACCCAGCTGCGCAAGGAGCTCGACTCAGCGGCCAGGCGCGTCGACGCGATGCCGGCCACCTGCGTCAAGGCGATCGCCGATGTCGACAAGTCACGCCCGGGGCTGTTCCTTTTCAACTACTTCGTGGCCGAGGACGTCGACGCCGCCCTGAAGCTGTGGGATCACCTGGCGGGGTGGTTCATGACCGAGACCGCCATCGACAACTCCACACTGCTCCGGCCCACGGGCGAAAGCGAGTACGCGTTCGTGAACCACGCGCGTTGGGACTTCGGGGTGCCCGGACTGGCCCTGCGGATGTTCACCAAGCCCAGCTTCCGCTCGTTCGTCCAGGCGAACATGAACGAGAACCGCGTGGGATCGATGCCGATCCTGTGCCGGTTGGCGTAGAGCCCCGGCTCCCCTATCAGCCCACGGTCGCGCCCGCGGCGGCGGGCGGCCCCGGTGGCGCCACCACCGGGCCCAGCAACACCTCGCCGTGGCGCTCGCTGGCCGACCATGACGGATCGAGTCCCGGGGCGGTGAGGCGTACGTCGCCGACGCCGGGATGCGGTGCGACCTCCCACAGCAACGCCGCCCGGTCGCCGTGCCAGCGGACCGCGTAGGAGACCCGGCCGACGGCGGTGGGTGCGTCGTGCACCTCCCAGCCGCGGCCGTACCAGCCGTCGGGCACCAGCGATGCCAGCGCCACTCCCCCGGCGACGTCGCATACGAGCAGGTCACGCACCAACGTCAGGAACTCGGCCGCGGCCCACCCGTGGTGGCCGTCCCCCATGCAGCCGCCGTCGAGGCGCGGGTGGATGGCCTCCGGCCACGTCCATGTCGGGGTGGCGACGTCGAGCATCCAGGCCAGCCGGCCGAGACTGCGCCGGTCCCCGGCCCGGAGCTCGACGGCCGCCAGCTGCAACGTGAGGTAGGTGCCGAGACCGGTGTGGCTGATTCCCTGGAAGAACGCCCGACCCTCTCCGTCCGGGGCGGAGACCCCCGCCGGTGGCACGCCCTCGAGCGTGAACCGCTGGCGGATGGCGTCGGCGGTGGCCGCGACGCGGGGATCGTCCGGCCCCAGGAGGTCGAGCGGCGTGCAGGCGACGAGCGAGCCGATGGCGCCGGCGTCGATGCGACGCCGGGGCCCTGCCGGGATGGCGACGGTGCCGAGGCGCCGGGCGGTCAGCGCCAGCGAGCGCTCGACGTCCTCCCACATCGAGGCCGCGAAGCGCTCGGCCTCGGCGGCCGCATCGGCCTGGCCCACGGCCCGCAGCAGCTCGGCGCCCGCCCTCAGGCCGGCCACGCCCCAGAAGTCGTCCCAGTAGAAGTAGTCGAAGGGGCCCAGGTGCTCGGCCGACACGCCGGCGGGGAACAGCCCGCGCAGCGCGGGATCGTTCCGCTTGGCCTTGCGGGTGTGCCGCTTTCGATCGATCCAGTGGACGCCCTTGGCGATCGGTCCGACCATGGATTCGACCAGCGCCGCGTCCCGGGTCACGCGCCAGTGCCGCGCCAGGGCGTGGAGCGCGGCGCCGTTTGCGTCCCACTCCTTCCTCTGGCTGAAGAAGAAGCCGTCGGCGTGCTGGCGGCCCGGGTACGAGCGCAGCACCTGGGCGACCTCGGCGTGATACCCGTAGGAATCGAGGGCGCCCAGCAGGTAGGCGGCGTCGCGGAACCAGAACCGGTGGTAGGTCGAGGGGCCGGGCGTGATCTCGTCGCCGTCGTGCAGCAGCAGCAGGAAGCGCCGGTTGGCGTCGACGGCGGCGGCCATCCGGTCGTCGGGCAGCACCAAGCGGAGGCCACGCGCACTCTGCGACTGCCAGCCCCGGGCCACGACCTCGGCCGGCGGCAGCGCCTTCGGCAGGTCGGGCGCGTCCGCCACCCGCCGGCGCGCCACGCCACGGCGCCGGGTGCGGCGTTCGGCCACGAGCGGCATGGCAGCTCGAAGGGTGGTGCCATGCGCCAGCGGGTACACGAACGCCGCCTGGGCCAGCCCGGCGGGGTCCCGCACCGTGCCCGGCCAGCGCTCGCCGGCGGCGCCCGACATGACGATGCCCGCCGAGTCCCCGTCGTGGAAGGTCGAGGCCGCCACCCGCGGCGGCGGCTTCGGCAGGAGCATTGCGATGCGCCCGTCCACGGTGACGGTGGTGCCCTCGTGGAGGCCCAGGCGCTCGATGACCGACAGGCCCTCGGGGTTGTACGGACGCACGGCCAGCGCCACGGCGACGGGCACCCGGGCGGCGTTCTCGAGCTCGGCGATCACCAGTTCGCCGCCTCCCTCGGTCGAGCTGCGCCGCACCGCGTAGACCCGCTCGATGACGTCGCCCCCGGGCACCCGCATCGCCGTCTCCACCACCGGCGTGTCCGCCACCAGCCGTTGGCGCACCGCAACCTCTCGGGACGGCAGGTGCCACCGGTCGTCGGCCCCGACCCACCAGTCCAGCGACCAGCCATCGAACCACGGGGTGACCAGGCCCCGCGGGTCGACGATGGCTTCCCATGGCGAGTCGAGGTTGCCCACCGCGGTCCAGTTGCGGTGGGTCATGTTCGTGAGGAACGGCAGGTGGCCGCGGGGCACGAAGGCGGGCGAGCAGGGGTCGAGCTGCCGCTCGAGCCAGTAGGGCCACACCCAGTCGGGGCTGATCTGGGCGGCGCCCCGGGTGCGCAGGGCCCGGAACACCGTGCGGGCCCCGATCGGCATCAGCTCACCGGGCAGCTCGACCTCGACGGTCTCGCCCAGGCGCTGGAAGGTCGTCAGGTGCCGCACCACGTCGTCGGTGATGCGCAGGCGCCCCATCAGCCGGCGCAGCACGAAGGCGCGGGCGCTCATGTGCGTCCCGCCCTACTCCATCCCGTGCCGCTCGGAGCGGGCGGCGCGGCGCAGCAGACCCCGGTACGCCTCGGCCGCCGGGCGCCCCTGGTGGATCACCTGGTACACCTCCTGCGCGATCGGCATCTCCACCCCGTGCCGCTCCCCCAGGGCGACGGCCACCGCCGACGTCTTGATGCCCTCGGCCACCATCCGCATCTCGGCGATGATCTCGTCCATCGAGCGTCCGCGGCCCAGCTGCTCGCCGACGTAGCGGTTGCGGCTCTGCTGGGAGATGCACGTGGCGACGAGGTCGCCCATCCCCGCCAACCCGGAGAACGTGAGGATGTCGCCGCCCATTGCCTGCCCGAGCCTGGCGATCTCGGCGAGCCCCCGGGTGATGACCGCGGCGCGGGTGTTGTCTCCCGTGCCGAGCCCGTCAGCCATGCCCGACGCGATGGCCATCACGTTCTTCAGCGCCCCGGCGACCTCGCAGCCCACGACGTCGTCGTTGGTGTACACGCGGAACAGCTCCGTGGCGAAGATCCGCTGCAGCTCGGCGGCGATGTGGTCGTCGGAGAACGCCACGACGGTGGCGGCGGCGTGGCCGGCCATGATCTCGCGCGCCAGGTTCGGGCCCGTGAGCACGCCGGTGGGATGCCCGGGCAGTTCGGCGGCGATGACCTGGGTCATCCGCAGGTGGCTGCCCTGCTCGAGGCCCTTGGCCAGGCTGACCACCGGCACCCACGGGCGCAGGCAGGGGGCCAACGCCTCCAGGGTCGAGCGCATCCCGTGCGAGGGAACGCCCATGACCAGCACGTCGGCGTCGCACACCGCCTCTTCGAGGGACGACGTGGCCCGCAGCGCGTCCGGCAGCGGGCAGTCCGGCAGGTAGTCGCCGTTGCGGTGGCCCTTGTTGATCTCGTCGGCCAGTTCGGGACGGCGGGACCACAGGATGGTGGGGGCGTTGCCTGAGGCGAGCGCCGCGACCGTGGTGCCCCACGATCCGGCGCCGACGACCGCAACGCGGATCGGCATGGCGGTCAAGCTACTGCCGTGAGCGGTCGCCCGACCTCCCGCCGATACGCTGCCGCGTGATGACGTCGCCAACGTCGGCGGCCGTGGTCGTGCCGGTCAAGGCCTTCAGCTCCGCCAAGGTGCGCCTGGCGGGGGCACTCGACCCGTCGCAGCGCGCCGACCTGGCTCGCCGCATGGGCGAAGTTGTGCTGGCCGCCGCCGATCCGCTGCCGGCCGTCGTCGTGTGCGACGACGACGAGGTGCGGGCCTGGGCCCAGCGGGCCGGTGCCCGGGTCGTGTGGTGCCCGGGGCGGGGTCTCAACGGTGCCGTCGCCGACGGCGTCGCTGCGCTCCGGGCCGACGGGGTGACGATGGCCGTGGTGGCCCACGCCGACCTGCCGCTGGCGACGCGCCTCGCCTGGGTGCCGGACTTCCCCGGGGTGACCCTGGTTCCCGATCGCCGGCTCGACGGCACCAACGTGCTGGCCGTGCCGACCGATGCCGGGTTCACGTTCGCCTACGGTCCCGGCTCGTTCGCCGGCCACCGGGCCGTGGCGCGGGCGTGCGGCCTGCGCGCCCGCATCGTGCGCGACGACCGGCTGGCATGGGACGTGGACCTGCCCGCCGACCTCGCCTGGCCGACGGTCGACCCGGATGCCGGTCCGGGCCCGCTCGATGCCGAGGGGCGCACGAAGGAACGCCGGCGGGACCACGACGGCCGCGAAGCATGGGCGTGAACCTCCCCGCCCCCGCCAGCGCCCTGGCGATCGGCGCACACCCGGACGACGTCGAGTTCGGCTGCGGGGCCACGCTGGCGAAGTGGGCGGCCACCGGCTGCGTCGTCCATCACCTGGTGTGCACCGACGGGTCCAAGGGGACGTGGGACCGGGCCGACGATCTGGCCGAGCTCGTGGCCCGGCGGCAGGACGAGCAGCGGGCGGCAGCCAAGGCCTTGGGCGCGACGGGCGAGGTCGTGTTCCTGGGCTGGCCGGACGGCGAGCTCGAATCGGGCCTGCGCCAGCGCGGCGAGGTCGCCTACTGGATCCGCCGCCTGCGACCCGAGGTGGTCCTGGGACACGATCCCTGGAAGCGATACCGGCTCCATCCCGACCATCGCCACGCCGGGTTCCTCACGGTCGATGGCGTCGTCGCCGCCCGCGACCCGCACTTCTTCCCCGACCAGCACGTCGAGCACCACCGTCCGTCCGCGCTGCTGCTGTTCGAGGCCGACGTGCCCGACCACGTGGAGGAGGCCGGCGACGATGCCGTGGCCCGCAAGCTGGCGGCGCTCGAGGCGCACCGCAGCCAGCTGCGCTCGACCATGCGTGTCGAGCCGGGCTCCGGCGATGAGGCGGCCCAGCTCGCCGCGTTCCGTGCCCGGGTGGACGAACGGCTCGTCGCCCACGGGAGGATCGCCGGCGTGGCGCGCGGGGAAGCGTTCAAGGCGATCACCGACCTGTAGGGACTCCCCCATGAGCATTGACCACCAGCTTGCCGAGTGGTGGCTGACCAACCTCGAGACCAGCGCCCGCTTCGACGCCCCCTGGGTGACGGACGCGGCTGCATGGCTGGTCGAGGCGTCGGACCGCACCGACGCACCGGCGCCGTTGCGGGTGCTCGACGTCGGTTGCGGGGCCGGCGGGGCGGCGTGTGCGTTCGCCGGCGCGCTGGCGCGGGGCGTGGTCGTGGGTTTCGACCGGGACCCGCGCCTGCTCGCCATCGCCCGTCGCCGGGCCGCCGATGCCAGGTTGGCCGGCCGGGTCGGTTGGTCGTGCGCCGCCGTGGACGCGCTGCCCGTCGAGCCGGGGTCGGCGGACGTGGTGTGGGCGTCGGGCGTCGTTCACCATCTCCCGGACCAGCAGGCGGCGATCGGAACCCTGGCGACGCTGCTGCGGCCCGGCGGGCGCCTGGCCCTGGTCGAGGGCGGGCTCCCGCTGCGCTGCCTGCCGTTCGACCTCGGGGTCGGGCGGGTTGGCCTCGAGGCCCGCCTCGACGAGGCCCGCAGCCGGTGGTTCGCCGACATGCGCGAGGAGCTGCGCGGCCCGCCGCTGCCCTACGGCTGGCCGGAGGCTCTGCGGCGCGCGGGACTGGTCGACGTCCGGGCCCGTTCCTTCCTCGCCGAGGCGCCGCCACCCCTCGACGACTTCGGCCGCCAGGTGGCCGAGCGCCACCTGCGCTCGGCCCTCACCGAGCTCGACGACCGCCTGGCACCCGACGATCGTGACACGATCACCCGACTGCTCGACCCCGACGACGCCGCCTACATCGGCCGGCGCGATGACCTCATGGTCACCGCCGTACGCACGCTGAACGTGGGCTGCGCTCCCTAGTTGGCGGCGTCGCGCCCTCGCGCCGTCGGCGTCAGTTCAGCGAGGGGTGGACCGGGAAGTCGGCCAGCATCGAGACCTTGCCGCCCTGGCGGCGGAGCACCGCGCGCCACATCGTCTCCGGATCGGGCGCGAACACGTCGTCCCCGACGGCGTCGACGACCAGCCAGGCGCCCTCGGCGAGCTCCGACTCCAGCTGGCCGCCGCCCCAACCCGAATAGCCGACGAAGAACCTGATGGCGGCCACCCCGGGCGCCACGTCGTCGGGCTGCAGGTGCAGGTCGACGGTCCCCACGTCGCCCACCACCGGCGTCCATCCGGGTGCGACGGCTTCCCCGCGGCTGCGCCCCAGCGCCAGCACGCCGTTGGGCTCCACGGGCCCGCCGACGTAGAGCACCGATGGCTCCGCCGCCAGGTCGGCCCACTCCTCGAGGACGGCGCCGACCTCCAGGTCGCTGGGCCGGTTGAGCACGACACCAAGCGCCCCCTCGGCGCGATGCTCGATCATGAGCACGACCGTGCGCTCGAAGTTGGGGTCGCCGAGCATCGGCTCGGCGATCAGCAGCTTGCCGACGGTCGTGTCTGCGCCAGTCACCGTCCCCAGCATGCCGCGGCCGGCGACGAGCGCGCGGGACACAGCCCCGACCGGCCGGCCATGGCCGCCCTACGAGGTGGCAACCTCTCCGCATGGCCCACCTCGCCGACGGCACCTACGACGCACTGGTGGTGGACGCCTCGACGGGAGAAGACGGCTCGATCGGGGTGGACATCACGATCGTTGCCGGTCCGGCGAAGGGTGAGGTGGTGTCGCTGCGGACGGCCGACCTGGGGGGAACCGACCCGCTCGACCTGCTGGGCGTGCCGGCCACGCTGACCGTGCGGGACGGCGCACCGTCGCTCCGCCTGGAGCCGTGACCGGCTAACCCGGGGCGACGGCGGCGCGCAGGCGGGCAGCGACGCCGGCCGCCTCGGCGTCGTCGGCGTAGCGGGTACGGGGCCAGAAGAAGCCGCGGAGCCCGTCCTTGGGGTTGCGCGGCACCACGTGCGTGTGGAGGTGCGGGACGCTCTGGCTGACCCGGTTGTTGATGGCCACGAACGAACCGGCGGCACCGAACACGTCCTCCATGGCCCCGGCCAGGCGCTGCGCCCGCTCGAAGTAGGCGCCTAGCCGCTCGACGGGCAGGTCGGCGAGCGTCTCCAGGTGCTCCCGGGGCACGAGCAGGGTGTGGCCGGGGAACAGCGGGCGCGCGTCGAGGAAGGCGACGGCGACCTCGTCGTCCAGCACGATGTGCGCCGGCCGCGTCCCGGCGACGATCTCGCAGAACGGGCAGGGGCGGGTGGACATGGAGCCACGAGCGTACGGGTCGCGCCCCTGCGGCGGGCGGCCCCTAGGGTTGGGCCGGTGCGGGTCTCCCTGATGATCACGTGTGTCGTCGACGTGGTGGCGCCGGAGGTGGGCGAGGCAAGCGTGCGGGTCCTGCGCGCGGCCGGCTGCGACGTGTCCTGCAACCTGGCGCAGACGTGCTGCGGCCAGCCGGCGTGGAACGCAGGCTTCGCACGCGAGGCCGCCAAGGTCGCCCGCGCCACGCTCGGCGCTCTCGAGGCCGAGCTAGACGGCGGTGCCGAGGCGGTGGTGGTGCCGGCGGGGTCGTGCGCCACCATGGTCCGCAAGTTCTGGCCCGAGCTGTTCGACGTGGTCGGCGACGCCGACGACGCCGCCAGGGCGCGGCGAGTGGGCGCCCACACGTACGAGCTGTCGGAGTTCCTGGCCACTCGGGCCGATGCGCTGCCGGCGCTCCACCTCGACCGGCCGGTGCGCGTGGCGTTGCACCAGAGCTGCCACATGCTCCGCGAGCTGCGGATCGTCGACCAACCTGCCGCCCTGGTCGAGGCCGTCGACGGTTGCGCCCCGGTCGTGTGGGACGGCGCCGACCGCTGCTGTGGCTTCGGCGGCACCTTCAGCGTCAAGCTCCCGGAGGCGTCGGTGGCGATGGCGGACGAGAAGCTACGGGCCCTCGCGGTGGTCGAACCCGACCTGGTGGTCGGGTGTGACACGTCGTGCCTGATGCACCTGCAGACCCGGTCCGACGCGACGGGCGCACCCGTCCACGTTCGCCACCTGGCCGAGGTCCTGGCCGCGGCGCTCCCCGACGACGCCGAGGCCCGACTGTGAGCGGCCACCACCAGCTCTCGGGAACGACGCTGCGGAGCCGGACCGCCGAGGCAGTGGCCAATGACCGGCTTCGGACCAACGTGGCCCGCGCCGTCGATCGGTTCGCCACCCACCGTCGCGAGGGGCTGGCGGAGCTCGACGACCCCGACGGCCTGCGGCGCGCCGCCCGGGCGGTCAAGCAGCAGGTCCTGGCCGACCTGCCCGGCGTGCTGGAGCGGTTCGCCGACCAGATCCTGGCCCGGGGCGGGCACGTGTGCTGGGCACCGACCGCCCACGACGCCCGCAGCTACGTCATCGACGTGGTGCGGCGCCACGGCGCCACGCGGGTGGCCAAGTCCAAGTCGATGGCCACCGAGGAGATCGACCTCAACGCCGCGCTCGAGTCCGCAGGCGCCCAGGTGGTCGAGACCGACCTCGGCGAGTGGATCATCCAGCTCGCCGACGAGACGCCCAGCCACATCATCGCCCCGGCGCTGCACCGCGACCGGCATCAGATCCACGACCTGTTCGTCGACGCGGTCGGCGCCGAACCCGCGCTGGGCACCGAGCCCACCGAGCTCGTCGGCTTCGCCCGCGGGCGGCTCCGCCAGGTCTTCCTGGCCGCCGAGGTGGGCATCACCGGCGCCAACATCGCCGTGGCGGACACCGGCTCGATCGTGCTGGTCACCAACGAGGGGAACGGTCGCCTGGTGACGGCGCTCCCCCCGGTCCACATCGTCGTGCTGGGCATGGAGCGCCTGGCGGCCGACTGGGCGCAGGCCGAGCTGCTCCTGTCCCTCCTCGCCCGGTCCGCCACCGGCCAGCGGCTGTCGTCGTACACCAACATCGTCACCGGCACTCGAGGCGACGGCGAGGTCGACGGGGCGACCGAGCTGCATGTGGTGATCCTCGACAACGGCCGCAGCGACCTGCTGGCCGGCGAGTACCACGAGATGCTCGCCTGCATCCGCTGCGGCGCCTGCCTGAACGTGTGCCCCGTCTACCGGCAGGTGGGGGGTCACGCCTACGGCTGGGTCTACCCCGGGCCGATGGGGTCGGTGCTCACCCCACTGCTGGCCCACGATCAGCCGGAGGCCGCGGAGCTGGCGGGCGCGTCGACGCTGTGCGGTGCCTGCATGGACGCGTGCCCGGTGCAGATCCCGCTCCAGGACCTCCTGCTGTCGCTGCGGCGCCGCAAGGCGGAGGCGGCCGGCACGGCCGAGCGTGCCGCCTGGACGGCGTGGGCGGCGGCGTGGTCGGACGCCCGCCGCTACGGGGCCACGACGCGGCTCGCCACCTGGGGCCGGATGGTGGCGCCGCTGGCCGGACGGCTGCCGGTCGGCCGCTCCTGGGGGGTGGGGCGGACGGTGCCGCGACCGGCCGAGCACCGCTTCCGCGACCGCTGGCGGGAGGGCCTGTGAGCCGAGGCATGGGGGACCTCGAGCGGTGACCGGGACCGAACACGGCGACAGGGAGCGGTTCCTCGCACCGGCGCGGGGCCTGCTGTCCGACGGCATCCACCCCAACCCGGTCCACGTGCCGCCCCCGACACCGTTGCCCAGCGACCCGGTGCCCGAGGCCCGCTACCTCAACCTCGACCCCGGTGACCTGGTCACGAGCTTCGCCGATGCCGTCGCCCACGCCGAGGGCGTGTGCCACGTGGTCGAAGCCGACGTTCCCGACAGTTTGCTGGACCGGATCGTGGCCGAGCTGGGCGAACGCGACGGCACGGCCGTCGTCGTCTCCGACGAGCCCGAGGCGCGGGCGGTCGGCGACCGACTGGCGGCCCGCGGCCTGGCCGTCGACCGGGCGACGCCGGCGACG
>Ga0081455_10005919_pt1 | contig 13272 bp, 13 predicted proteins | sample TabmetS3T2R1_FD_70207 | JGI IMG/M metagenome (GOLD analysis project Ga0081455, IMG submission 70207) | Tabebuia heterophylla rhizosphere microbial communities from the University of Puerto Rico - S3T2R1 | ecosystem: Host-associated > Plants > Roots > Rhizosphere ... | reverse complement strand
GTTCATTGTGACGCCAAGGCCGGAAGAGGATGCAAAGCATCTGGCAAAGATGATCGCTGGCGAGGTGCGCGCCGGCGCGGACGGATCGGCTGACGTGCCGACGGGATTTGGCCGCGCTGATTTCGTGTTCCTGACGCGCGAGGCGCTGGGCAAGCGACATCCCGGCGTCAATGTCAGCACCCTGCCCGATCGCGCCGGCGCCGGGCTTGAGCTGGTGACGAGCGACCTTGCCGCCGCGCAACGCGCGATCGGCGCGAAGGCGGTCGCGAGCAGCGGCGCGGTTGTGGTGCCGCCGGCGGCCGCCAACGGCGTGTTGCTGGCGTTTGTGCAGGACTGACAGTTCATCGTCATGGCCGGGCTTGGCCCGGCCATCCACGACTTTGTCTCCCGCGAAGAAAGAAAGACGTGGATGCCCGGGACAAGCCCGGGCATGACGAAAGAGCGCTCAGGTCTTCGGCGCTCTCTTTACTGCGTCCTCAAGACTCGCCTTCGCCGATCCCGGCCGCAGCGGCTTCTGCTGGCTTTCGTGCGGCGCCCAGCCGGACAGCCAGACAATATCGAAGGTAGCGCGAATACGGCCATCGGGATCGGCAAAACGTTCGCCGTAGATTTCCGCCATCCGCAACATGGTGGCGCGACGGGTCGGCGCGTGCCGCCGCTCGACAAGGATATTGGTCGCGCCCATCCGCCTGAGATCGGCCATCAGCGCGAACGCGCTGTCGTAGCGCACCACGACGCGATCGACATCGGTCACCGGCAGCGCGAAGCCCGCTCGCTGCAGCAGCGCACCGACGTCGCGCAGATCGGCGAACGGCGCAACCCGCGGCGACACCCCGCCCTCGCATTCGGCTTCCGCTGCGGCAAAGGATTGCCTGAGTTCGGTCAGCGTATCGCCGCCGGGCATCGCAGCGAGCAACAAGCCATCGGGCTTGAGCGCGCGGCGGATTTGCGCCAGCACGCCCGGCAGGTCGTTGACGAACTGGAATGCAAGCGCAGAGACGGCGAGATCGAGGGATTCCGGCTGCAGCGAAAGAGCTTCCGATTGATCGGCATCGATGCGGGTGATCGACTGAAAACGATCGGTCAATGACTTCTGCAGCAGTTCAGCCGGCGTCCAGATATCCGCCACGTCGGCAAAACTTCGCGTCACCGCCTGCAACCGCTCTTCAAAATCCTCCCGGACGCGATCGAGCAGAAACGTCACCGGCCCGCTGCGGCGCGCACGCTCGATCCGCGCACGCAGCAGCGCTCGGTCGAATAGTATGGGCGCACTGGTCTGGTTCGAAGTCATGCCGGTTGGTACGCTGGCCGCTCCTTGCTGGCAATCCGGAGGTTGAGCGCTTCCAGATGGAACGCTATTCTTTTTATCACACAGACAGATACGGATATGCCCATGCTCGCGGTTCACCTTCGGGACATCAACGCCGGCATAGTAAAGGCTTGGGAGCAGGCTTTCGCCGGCGTGCCCGAAGTGCATGTGTCTTGCGGCGACATCTTCGCACATAAAGCGAACGCCATCGTTAGCCCGGCGAACAGCTTTGGTTTCATGGATGGCGGAATCGACCTCTTGTATTCGAAGTATTTCGGGTGGAGCCTTCAAACAGACCTGCAAGCTCTCCTTGCAGAGCACCACTATGGCGAACTGCCGGTCGGACAGGCGGTCGTTGTGGCTACCGGCCACGACTCGATTCCATTCCTGGTGAGCGCGCCGACGATGCGGATACCTGCGGACATAAGCGCGACAGTCAACGTGTATCTTGCCTTCCGGGCAGCGTTGATTGCTGTACTGACACATAACGCAGGCACGAGGACGCCAATCCAGACCCTGCTCGTTCCGGGACTAGGTACCGGCATTGGCGCCGTGGCGCCCATGGCAGCAGCGCGCCAGATGCGGCTGGCCTATGACGCAATCATCAAGAATCGAGGCGTCGAGAACCGGGGCGCGCGAGCGATATTGCGCGAGCACCACGAGATGCTGTCGTAGCGATATCTTGTTGCTTGAGCCGCACGCGGCGCAGCGCTAGCCTCCCTCCATGGACGCCGAGGCATCACCACCACGCTCCATTGCCAGCCATCTGCGCGGCGCGCTCGGCGCCTGCCGCGACATGTTCGCGCACATCCCGCGGCTCGCGCTCGACATCGCGCTGCCGACGCAGTGCGTCTCCTGCCGCGAGCCGGTGGATGGCGAGGGCGTTTGCGCGGCGTGCTGGGCGAAATTGTCGTTCATCGCCCCGCCGTTCTGCCCGCGGCTCGGCATTCCCTTTGTCTACGATCCCGGTCCCGAATTGCTGTCGATGGAGGCGATCGCCAATCCGCCGGCCTACCAGCGCGCCCGCGCCGCGGTACGCTATGACGACGTCGCCCGCACGCTTGTTCATGCGCTGAAATACCAGGACCGCACCGACCTCGCGCCGGCGATGGGCCGCTGGATGGCCCGGGCGGGCAAGGAATTGCTCGATCAGGCCGACGTGCTGGTGCCGGTACCCCTGCACTGGCGGCGCGGCTGGAGCCGCCGCTACAACCAGTCCGGCGCGCTGGCGCGGGGGATTTCGCAGCAAAGTGGGGTCAAACTGGCCGCTGAGGCGCTTCGCCGCATTCGCGCGACCGAGCAGCAGATCGGCCTGTCGCGGCCGCAGCGCGCCAGCAATGTGCAGGGTGCGTTCAAGGTCGCCGCCGATCGCATGGCCGATATCCAGGGCCGCCGCGTTATCCTGGTCGACGACGTGCTGACGTCGGGCGCCACCACCGATGCCTGCGCCCGCGCGCTGCTCCGCGCCAAGGCCGCGCAGGTCGACGTGCTGGTATTCGCGCGGGTTGTGGACAGCCACCGGGCTCCCATATAATTCAAAGGCTTGCAATTCAAGGACTTGCCAAATCAGGGCGCGCCATGACTGCCATTGAAATCTATACCCGTCCGGGCTGCGGCTACTGCACCGCCGCCAAATCGCTGCTGACGCGCAAGAATGCCGCGTTCACGGAATTGAATGTGGCGAGCGACCCGGCCTATCGCGAGCAGATGTACGACCGCGCGGGCCACGGCTCGACCTTTCCGCAGATATTCATCGGCACAACCCATGTCGGCGGTTGCGACGAGCTTTACGCGCTGGACCGCGCGGGCAAGCTCGACACACTGCTGAACGGAGAAAAGGCCTCCTCATGAGCGCTGGTTCCACCTTCACCGCCGCCATGGTGCAGATGCGCACCGGGCTGTTGCCTGAGCCGAGCCTCGAGCAGGGTGTGACACTGATCCGCGAGGCCGCGGCCCAGGGCGCCGATTACGTGCTCACGCCCGAAGTGAGCAACATGATGCAGCTGAACCGCAAGGCGCTGTTCGAGCATCTCGCCTCGGAAGAAGACGACCTCTCGCTGAAAGCCTATCGCGCGCTGGCGGCAGAACTGAAGATCCATCTCCATATCGGGTCGCTGGCACTGCGCTTCTCGCCGGACCGCGCCGTCAACCGCTCGTTCCTGATCGGGCCTGACGGCAATCTGCTCGCCAGCTACGACAAGATCCATATGTTCGATATCGACCTGCCCGGCGGCGAGAGCTATCGCGAGTCCGCCAACTACCAGCCGGGCGAAACCGCCGTGATCTCCGATCTGCCGTGGGGCCGCATCGGCCTGACGATCTGCTACGACGTGCGCTTTCCGGCGCTCTATCGCGCGCTGGCCGAAGCCGGCGCATCGTTCCTCACCGTCCCTTCCGCGTTCACGAAGAAGACCGGCGAGGCGCATTGGCACACGCTGCTCCGCGCCCGCGCCATCGAGAACGGCTGCTTCGTGTTCGCCGCGGCGCAGGCCGGCCTGCACGAGAACAAGCGCGAGACCTACGGGCATTCGCTGATCATCGCGCCCTGGGGCGAAATTCTCGCCGAGGGCGGCGTCGAGCCCGGCGTGTTCCTCGCCAAGATCGACACATCCAAGGTGGAGACGGCGCGGAAAGCTGTGCCGTCGCTGCAGCACGGCAGACGCTTCGGCATCGCCGACCCCAAGGCCGGCCCGGAGCACCTGCACCTCGTCCGGGGCTCGGCATGATCCGCTACAACCTTCGCTGCGAGAAGGGCCATGCTTTCGAAAGCTGGTTTCAAAGCTCCGCGGCCTATGAAAGCCAGGAAAAGCGCAGGCTGGTGAGCTGCCCTGCCTGCGGCTCGGTGAAGGTCGAGCGTGCCATCATGGCCCCGCAGATCGTGAGCAAGAAGGGCCGCGAGCAAGCCGCGCCCGCGCCGGCCGCGCCTGCGGACGCGACGGCATCCGATTCGACGCCGCTGCTGATGGCGCAGGAGCGCGAGCTGCGCGCCAAGCTGAAGGAATTGCGCGATCACATCGTGAAAAATGCCGACAATGTCGGCGAGCGCTTTCCCAACGAAGCGCGCAAGATGCATTACGGCGATATCGAACATCGCCCGATCTATGGCGAAGCCTCGCCGGATGAGGCGCGCGCGCTGATCGACGAAGGTGTCGAGGTCTCACCGTTGCCGGTGCTACCGGACGATCGGAATTGAGGGCGGGCGCGATTCCGTAGGGTGGGCAAAGCGGAGCGTGCCCACCATCACCTTTCGCGGATTGAAAATGGTGGGCACGGCGCTAACGCGCCTTTGCCCACCCTACGATCCCCGGATCACGCCGCCACCAACAGCGCCACTCCAGCCACGATCAGCACGATGCCCAAAAGTTCACGCGCCGAAATGGGCTGCTTGAACGAGTAATACGCAACGCCTTGCGCGAACAGCACCTCGACCAGCGCCAGCGTGCGCACGTTGGCGGCTGCCGTCAGCGCGAATGCCAGAAACCAGAATTGCGAGGCGAACGCGCCCATGAAGCCCGCCAGCATCGAGGGCCGCCACAGGCCGAAAATCTTCATCAGCACATCGGGCGCCCGGGCGAGCAGATAGACCGTCAGCACCAGCGTCTGCACGAACAGGCCGAACACCAGCGTGTAGGACGCCGTGGTGACGAAGGAGACGCCCGGCACCGAGATGACCGCGCCGCGAAAGCCGACCGCCGACAGCGCGAACGCCGCCGCTGCGGCAAGGCCCAGTAGCGTCGGCTTCAAATCTGCAAAGCCCTTCCCGGAGCCAGGCCGCAGCGCGGCGATGACCACGCCGGCGGTCGCGATCAGGATCGCGATCACCTTCAGCACCGTCAGATGATCGCTGAGGAAGATGAAGCCGAAGATCGCGGTCTGGATCGCCTCGGTCTTCAGATAAGCCGTCGTCACCACGAACGAACGGTCGTTCATCGCCAGCAGCATCAGGCCGGTGCCGACGATCTGGCTCAGCGCGCCAAGCAGCAGCCACGGCCAGAACACCGCCGCCGGCCACGGCACGGGATCGCCGGTGACGGCAATCACGATCACGAAGAACACCACCGAGAACGGAAAGCCGAACAGGAAGCGGATATTGGTCGCCCCCCATGTCCCGAGCGGCCCCGTCAGCGAACGCTGCATCGCATTGCGCGCGACCTGCCCCAGCGCAGCGATGAGGGTGAAGGGAATCCAGAGCGAGGCGATGGAAAACATCGGGAATACCGGCGGGAAACTGCCGCACCGTGCCGGGCGGGACGGATCAGGTCAACCGAAGCGGCGTCATGACAGGATTGCGCTCGCGCCACAAACTCGCGGTGGCCCCTGCGAAAGCAGGGACCCAAAACCACATTTGCCCATTGTCGCGCGAAAGCCGTCGACCAGCGGAATTCGATTGAGAAGCCGCAGCGTATGGGTCCCTGCGTTCGCAGGGACGACAGCAACTGAGGACTCTTATATTCCCTCCGCCACCACCATGTAGTTCACGTCCATGTCGGACGAGATGCTCCACCGGTCGGCGAGCGGGTTATAGACCACGCCGGCCTGCTCGGTGATGGTGAGGCGGTTATTGGCCAGATGCTGGGCGAGCTCGTCCGGCGTGACGAACTTGTCCCATTGATGGGTGCCGCGCGGCAGCCAGCGCAGCACATATTCCGCGCCGACGATCGCGAGCGCAAAGCTCTTCCAGTTGCGGTTCAGCGTCGAGACCACCATCAGCCCGCCCGGCTTGACCATCGCCGCACAGCGGGTGAGGAACGCGCCGACGTCGGTGACATGCTCGATCACTTCCATTGCCAGCACGATGTCGAACCGCTCGCGGTGGTCCATTTCCTCGACCGTGGTGCTGCGATAATCGATCGACAGATGGCCCTTGTCGGCATGCAGCCTGGCGGCGGCAATGTTGGTTGCCGACGGATCGATCCCGATCACCTGCGCACCCAGCCGCGTCAAAGGCTCGCACAACAGGCCGGCGCCGCAGCCGATATCGAGGATCCGCAGGCCCGACAGGCAACTGAGACTCCGGGCATTGCGCTCGAACTTGCGGCATGCGGCGTCTCTGATGTAGCCGAGCCGCAGCGGATTGATCTTGTGCAACGGGGCCATCTTGCCCCTGGGGTCCCACCACTCGTCGGACAGTCTTGAGAATTTTGCGACCTCGGCCGGGTCAACGGTCGAGCCGGTGGCGGAGCGGCCGGCGGAAGAATTTTGCTGCATGGCCATGGGTTACGTGCCGGCCGGTCGTGCGGTGATGGCATTGCGAAACGAGAGTGGCGAAGCGATCATATCGAGGGTCTTTCCACCCTCGCCGACCCCCAGGACCGTTACATCGCCGTAGTTGAGGATGCGACCGAGGATGCTCTGGTTGACGTCCACGCTCTCAACCTTGTCCACGCTCATCTCGAACGTCTGCCGCTTAACAAAGCCGGTCTTGTGAACGACGCGGAAATTGGTGACGTCGGTCTCGGTAGTCCAGCGATGGAACCAGGCGGTAACCGTTTTGTACAACGCAGCGATGGCCGCAATCGCCGACAGCGACAGACAGATCAGTACCGATGGGCCCGCCGGCACCAGGCCCGAGAGCACCAGGAATACGCCCGCGACAATCCAGCCGATGATCGCCGGCAGGAAAAATATCCAGTGCGCGTTGGTCGAATACAGCACCTTTTCCCCGGGCTGCAGGATCTCATCGATATATCGGCCCATACGCTCGCCCTGAATTAACCCGCTACCACTGCAATTTGCGCCATTTTGGGTCGAAAACGGAACCGGGGGTGCTTGCCCCGGACCGCGCCGCTATGTATACGCCGCTTTCGACCCGGGCGCTCCACTTTCCGTGCGGGTCACCTAACTTATCCTCACAGGGAATGCACGCGTCGTCATGGGCCGCCTCGTGATGAAATTCGGCGGCACGTCCGTCGCCAATATCGACCGAATCCGCAACGTCGCGCGTCACGTCAAGCGCGAAGTCGACGCCGGACATGATGTCGCCGTCGTCGTCTCGGCCATGGCCGGCAAGACCAACGAGCTGGTCGAATGGTGCCGCGACGCCTCGCCGATGCATGATGCGCGCGAATATGACGCCGTGGTGGCATCCGGCGAACAGGTGACCTCGGGCCTGCTCGCGATCGTGCTGCAGGGCATGGGCATCCAGGCCCGCTCCTGGCAGGGCTGGCAGATCGCGATCAAGACCTCCGACGCCCACGCCTCGGCGCGCATTCTCGAGATCGACGGCACCGAGATCATCAACCGCTTCGGAGATCGCAAGGAAGTCGCGGTCATCGCCGGCTTCCAGGGCATCAATCCGCAGACCAACCGAATCACCACGCTGGGGCGCGGCGGTTCTGACACCTCGGCGGTGGCGATTGCGGCCGCGATCCGGGCCGACCGCTGCGACATCTATACCGACGTCGATGGCGTCTACACCACCGATCCGCGGGTGGTTCCCAAGGCACGGCGGCTCGACAAGATCGCCTTCGAGGACATGCTGGAACTCGCCTCGCTGGGCGCCAAGGTCCTGCAGGTGCGTTCGGTGGAACTCGGCATGGTGCACAACATGCCCGTGTTCGTCCGTTCCAGCTTCGACAAGCCCGAGGATATCGACCCGCACGGCACGCCGCCGGGCACGCTGATCTGCAGCGAGGAGGAAATCATGGAAAGCCACGTCGTCACCGGCATCGCCTTCTCCAAGGACGAAGCCCAGATTTCGCTCCGCCAGATCGAGGACAAGCCGGGCGTCGCCGCCGCGATCTTCGGCCCGCTGGCGGACGCCAACATCAATGTCGACATGATCGTGCAGAACGTGTCCGAGGACGGCAAGACCACCGACCTCACCTTCACCGTTCCGGCCTCCGACTATAACCGCGCCCGCGACACCATCACTTCCTCCAAGGGCAAGATCGGCTATGCCCGGCTCGACAGCGCCACCGACGTGTCGAAGGTCTCGGTGATCGGCAGCGGCATGCGCAGCCATGCCGGCGTCGCGGCGAAGGCATTCAAGGCCCTGTCCGAGCGCAACATCAACATCCGCGCCATCACCACCTCGGAGATCAAGTTTTCGGTGCTGATCGATGCCGCCTACACCGAACTCGCGGTGCGCACGCTGCACACGCTCTACGGGCTGGATCAGACCTAGAACGATTTTCTCTCAAATTTAGCGCATGGTTTGATCGCCAAACCGGCCTGGTTTGGCGGATCTTCGCTTCGCGGGCGCAGCATCGGCCCTGACACACACGTTATTGTTTCTGGCAGGCGTTTTGCTTGGCAAAGCAAGCCTCGATTGGCTATACGGCCTGTGAGGTGGGTTGCCGCAAACTGCACCAAGGTTTTGGCGATCCCGATTCGGTGGATCACGTGCCTGCGGCAGCGCCGAATGAATAAAATTGTAGTATTTCGTGGGTTTCACGCCAGCTACCGGCCACCCGGCGGGCTGGCTTCGCGGGGGAGGATACCAGCATATGCGGAGCACGTCGGGAGGTCCCCGCGTCTTGCTGAGACGGCTCCGCGAAACCATGGCGGAGAAGGTCTCGGCCCAGGAGCGCCTGGACAAGATCGTGGTGCTGATCGCGGCCAACATGGTGGCCGAGGTCTGCTCCTGCTACGTGCTGCGCATCGATAACACGCTCGAGCTTTACGCCACCGAGGGTTTGAACCGCGACGCAGTGCACCGCACCGTGCTGAACGCGCATGAGGGCCTCGTCGGCCTGGTTTCCAGCGAGGCGAGCCCGCTCAACCTGTCGGACGCACAGAGCCACCCGGCGTTCTCGTTCCGCCCTGAGACCGGCGAAGAAATCTACCATTCGTTCCTCGGCGTGCCGATCCTGCGCGCCGGCAACACGCTCGGCGTGCTGGTCGTGCAGAACCGCGCCAAGCGCACCTATGTCGAGGAAGAGGTCGAGGCGCTGCAGACCACCGCCATGGTGCTGGCGGAGATGATCGCTTCCGGCGAACTGGCGGCGCTGGCGCAGCCCGGCGCGGAACCGGCGGCGCGGCATTCGCTGCACAAGACGGGTGCGATCCTCTCCGACGGCATCGCGCTCGGCCACGTCGTGCTGCACGAGCCGCGCGTCGTCATCACCAATTACATTGCCGAAGACCTGCCGAAGGAAATCAAGAAACTGGATGCGGCGCTGGCCAAGCTGCGCGCCGACCTCGACCGCATGCTGGAGCGCGGCGATGTCGCGGAAGGCGGCGAGCACCGCGAGGTGCTGGAAGCCTACCGCATGTTCGCCAACGACCATGGCTGGTCGCACAAGCTGCACGAGGCGGTCGCCACCGGCCTCACCGCGGAAGCCGCCGTCGAACGCGTGCAGTCCGATACCCGCGCCCGCATGCTGCGCTCGACCGATCCTTATCTGCGTGACCGCCTGCACGACCTGGAAGACCTCGGCCACCGCCTGATGCGGCAATTGGTGGGCCAGGATCACGCGCCCTCGCGCGAACAACTTCCCGAAAATGCCATCCTGATCGCCCGCGCGATGGGCCCGGCCGCCCTGCTCGACTACGACCGCAAGCGGCTGCGCGGCCTGGTGCTGGAGGAAGGCACCGCCAACTCCCACGTCTCGATCGTGGCGCGCGCACTCGGCATTCCCGCCGTCGGCGAGGTGCCGAATGCGCCCGGCATTGCCGATCCCGGCGATGCCATCATCGTCGATGGCACCTCGGGCTCGATCTACATCCGCCCCTCGGCCGAGATCGAATCGGCCTATGCCGAGCGGGTGCGGTTTCGTGCCCGCCGCCAGGCGCAATATGCCGCGCTGCGTGACCTGCCTTGCGTGACCAAGGACGGCCAGAAGGTCGAACTGATGATCAATGCGGGTCTTGTCATCGACCTGCCGCATATCGACGACACCGGCAGCGCCGGCATCGGCCTGTTCCGCACCGAGTTGCAGTTCATGGTCGGCCAGAGCCTGCCGCGCTCCTCGGACCAACTCGCGCTCTATCGCACGGTGCTCGATGCCGCCGGTACCAAGCCAGTGACGTTCCGCACCCTCGATATCGGCGGCGACAAGGCGCTGCCCTATATGGAGGCCGTGATCGAGGAAAATCCCGCGCTCGGCTGGCGCGCGATCCGGCTCGGGCTCGACCGGCCGGGATTGCTGCGTGGCCAGATTCGGGCGCTGCTGCGCGCCGGCGGCGGCCGCGCGCTGAAGATCATGTTTCCGATGATTTCCGATGTCGCCGAATTCGACCAGGCCAAGGCCATCGTCGAGCGCGAATTGACCTATCTGCGCCAGCACGGCCATGCGCTGCCCGAGCGCATCGATGTCGGCACCATGGTGGAGGTGCCAGCGCTGCTTTATCAACTCGACGAACTCCTCAAGAAGGTCGATTTCGTCTCCGTCGGGTCGAACGACCTGTTCCAATTTCTGTTCGCGGTCGATCGCGGCAATGCCAAGGTCTCCGAGCGGTTCGACACCATGTCGGCGCCGATCCTGCGCGCGCTGCGCGACATCGTGCGCAAGGCGCAGGCGGCGAAGAAGACGGCGTCGCTGTGCGGCGAGATGGCCTCAAAGCCGCTCGGCGCGCTGGCGCTGATTGCGCTGGGCTATCGCTCGCTGTCGCTGTCGGCGACCGGCCATGGCCCGGTGAAGGCGATGATTCTCGACCTCGACGCCAAGAAGGCCGAAGCTGTTATCATGCCGCTGCTTGACGCACCGGCCGGCAGCGTCTCGATTCGGCAGAAGCTGACAGAATTCGCGGAAGCCGAGGGGCTGTCGTTGTAGCGAGGCTCCTGCCCGACAACGCCGCCTTTCCGCATTCGCCGCCTGAGAACCACGCCATGCTACCCGAAGCCAAACTCGACATCCTGCTTGCCCACCACGCCTCGCTCGAGGCCGAACTGCTGGGCCAGTTGAATTCCGAAAAATACGTCCAGATCACGCGCGAGCTCGCCGAGCTCAATCCGCTGATCGACGCCGTGAAGACCTATCGCGCGGCGCGGGCCGAGATTGCGGGCGCCGAATCGCTGCTGGCTGATGCCGCCACCGATCCCGAAATGCGCAGCATGGCCGAAGCCGAGCTGGAGACGCTGCAGGCGCGCGTCGCCGACCTCGAGCAGAAGATCCGCGTGGCGCTGCTGCCCAAGGACGCCATGGACGACCGCAACGTGATGCTGGAAATCCGCGCCGGCACCGGCGGCGACGAGGCCTCGCTGTTCGCCGGCGACCTGTTCCGGATGTATGAGCGATTTGCCGCCTTGCAGGGCTGGAAGGTCGAGGTGATCTCGGCCTCGGAAGGCACTGTCGGCGGCTTCAAGGAAATCATCGCCGAGGTGCAGGGCCGCGGCGCATTCGCCAAGCTGAAATTCGAATCCGGCGTGCACCGCGTGCAGCGCGTGCCCGACACCGAAACGCAGGGGCGCATTCACACATCGGCGGCAACGGTGGCGGTGCTGCCCGAGGTCGAGGATGTCGACGTCGACATCAAGAACGAGGATCTGCGGATCGAGACCATGCGCGCGCAAGGCGCCGGCGGCCAGCACGTCAACAAGACCGAATCGGCGATCCGCATCACCCATATTCCGACCGGCATCGTGGTGATGATGCAGGACAGCCGCTCGCAGCATAAGAACCGCGCTTCCGCGATGAACATCCTACGCTCGCGCATCTATGATGCCGAACGCCAGCGCGTCGATGCGGCGCGCTCCGCCGACCGCAAGGAGAAGGTCGGCTCCGGCGACCGGAGCGAGCGCATCCGCACCTATAATTTCCCGCAGGGCCGCGTCACCGACCATCGCATCAACCTGACGCTCTACAAATTGCCGCAGGTCATTGCCGGCGAATCGCTGGGCGACCTGATCGACGCGCTGACCACCGAGCACCAGGCCGCGCAGCTCGCCGCGCAGGGCGCGGCGGCGTGAGGAACCATCCGGTGTCGTCCCCGCGAACGCGGGGACCCATACGCCGCGGCGTCGCAATATGCGCGGTAGCAGTCGAGACCTTCCGCAATAATAAAGGCCTGTGGTTATGGGTCCCTGCTTTCGCAGGAACGACGTTGAGATTGGGGCCTGCAGCATGAACGATTTCGCCGGGCAAACCGTCGAAGCTGCGCGGCGCGCGCTCGCGGCACAACTCAAATCCGCCGCCGTCGACTCAGCCGAACTCGACGCGCGGCTTTTGACCGGCCACGCGCTCGGCCTCGACCTGACCGGCATCATCACGTCGGCGCAGCGCCAGCTCACGCCGAACGAATCGGCGCGCCTCGAGGACTTTGCCCGCCGCCGTCTGGCGGGCGAACCGGTCGCACGCATTCTCGGGCAAAAGGAATTCTGGGGCCTGCCGTTGCAACTTTCGGCCGCGACGCTGGTGCCGCGGCCCGATACCGAGACGGTGGTCGAGCTGGCGCTGGAGCTATTGCGCGCCGGCGGAAACCTCGATCGTCCGTTGCGCATCGCCGATCTCGGCACCGGCTCCGGCGCGATCCTGCTGGCGCTGTTGTCCGAATTGCCGGCGGCGCAGGGATTCGGCACCGACATGTCGCAGACCGCCCTGCAGACCGCGGCCGCCAACGCGGCCCGCACAAAACTATCGGATCGCGCGACGTTCGTCGCCTGCGACTATGCGCGCGGATTATCCGGCCCGTTCGATCTGATCGTCTCGAATCCGCCCTATATCCGCTCGGCGGAAATCGCCCATCTGGACCAGGAGGTCAGGAAGCACGATCCCCTGGCCGCACTCGATGGCGGTCCCGACGGGCTGGACGCCTATCGCGCGCTGATTCCCCAGGCAGTCGGCCTTCTGGTCCCGGGCGCCGCCCTGGTTGTGGAGGCCGGAGAGGGCCAAAGCGGCCCAATCCAGGCGCTGATGGTAGCTGCAGGGTTAATGTGCACAACTGCACCTAGGGCCGATCTGGCCGGCATTCCCCGGGCGGTCGCGGGCCACAAAATGGCCCGATAAAGTCCCCTTGAAACGCAAAAAAACCCCTTGGAATATTCCCCGGGAGCGACTACGTTCCGGCCACAACATCGGTCC
>Ga0081455_10005918_pt1 | contig 13272 bp, 8 predicted proteins | sample TabmetS3T2R1_FD_70207 | JGI IMG/M metagenome (GOLD analysis project Ga0081455, IMG submission 70207) | Tabebuia heterophylla rhizosphere microbial communities from the University of Puerto Rico - S3T2R1 | ecosystem: Host-associated > Plants > Roots > Rhizosphere ... | reverse complement strand
CGCTTGCCGATCTCCTGGATGATCCAGAGATCCTGCCGCGCATCACCCGGCGGCCTGATCACCTCGCGCGCGAGTTGCACACGGCGGTCGGTATTGGTGAAGGTGCCGCTCTTCTCCGCGAATGCCGAGGCCGGCAGGATCACGTCGGCATGGAACGCCGTCTCCGTAACGAAGAGATCCTGCACCACCAGATGATCGAGCATGGCGAGCGCTCCGCGCGCATGCTGCAGATCAGGATCGGACATCGCAGGGTTTTCGCCCTCGATATACATGCCAGTAATTTCGCCGGCGTGGATCGCGTTCATGATCTCGACGACGGTGAGGCCGCGCACGGGATCGAGATCCTGGTGCCAGAGCTTTTCAAAGGGCTCGCGCAGGTCGGTGCGACCGACCGGCTGGTAGTCCGGCAGGAACATCGGGATCAGGCCGGCGTCGGAGGCGCCCTGCACGTTGTTCTGGCCGCGCAGCGGATGCAGGCCGGTGCCGGGACGGCCGACCTGGCCGGTGGTCAGCGCCAGCGCGATCAGGCAGCGCGCATTGTCGGTGCCGTGGATGTGCTGGCTGATGCCCATGCCCCAGAAGATGATCGAGGCCTGCGAGCGCGCGTAAGTTCGCGCCACTTCCTTCAGCGTCTCCGCCGGAATGCCGCAGATCGCTTCCATCTTCTCCGGCGGGAATTCCTTGATCCGCTCGGCGAGTTCGTCAAAGCCCTCGGTGTATCCAGCGATATACTGCTGGTCGGTCAGCCCTTCGGTGATGATGGTGTGCAGCATCGCATTCAGCATCGCGACGTCGCTGCCGGGCTTGAAGGCGAGATGCTTCCAGGCGTGGCGCGACAGCGCCTGCTTGCGCGGATCCATCACGATCAGCTTGGCGCCGCGCTTGGCGGCGTTCTTCAGATAGGTCGCGGCGACCGGGTGGTTCACGGTCGGATTGGCGCCGATCACGATGATGACTTCGGCATCCATGGCAGCGGCAAACGGCGCCGACACCGCGCCGGAGTTGAGGCCTTCCATCAGCGCGGCGACCGACGAAGCGTGGCACAGCCGCGTGCAGTGGTCGACGTTGTTCGAGCCGAAGCCGGTGCGCACCAGCTTCTGGAACAGGTATGCCTCTTCGTTCGAGCCTTTTGCGGAACCGAAGCCGGCGAGCGCTTTCACGCCCTTCTCGTCGCGAATTTTCACGAGCCCATTGGCGGCGATATCCAGCGCCTCTTCCCACGAAGCTTCGCGGAAATGCGTGAACGGATTGGCCGGATCGACCTGGTCGTTGGCATCCTTCTTCGCGTTCGGCAGCCGCACCAGCGGCTTGGTCAGGCGATGCGGATGATGGATGTAGTCGAAGCCGAAGCGGCCCTTGACGCAGAGGCGGTTGTGGTTGGCCGGGCCGTCGCGGCCCTCGGCATAGATGACCTTCTCGTCCTTGACCTGATAGGTGACCTGGCAGCCGACACCACAGAACGGGCACAGCGAATCCACCTTCTTGTCCGCATAGGTGACGCGGGTCTGCTTCTCGTCCAGCATCACCGACGGCATCAAGGCGCCGGTCGGGCAGGCCTGCACGCATTCGCCGCAGGCCACGCAGGTCGATTCACCCATGGGATCGTCGAAGTCGAACACGATCTTGGCGTCGGCATTGCGATAGGCCATGCCGATGACGTCGTTGACCTGAACTTCGCGGCAGGCGCGTACGCACAGGCCGCACTGGATGCAGGCATCGAGATTGACGCTCATCGCGGGATGGCTGGTGTCGCTCTGCCACCGCTCGGCCGCCGGGAACCGGCTCTCGGTGACCTCGACCTTCTCGGCCCAATGCCAGAATTTCGAATCGGGATCGTGCGAGGTTTCGCGCGCCGGCTGGTCGGCGACCAGCAATTCCATCACCATCTTCTGCGCGGCGATGGCGCGTGCGCTCTCGGTCTTCACCTTCATGCCGACGCTCGGCGTGCGCTTGCAGGAGGCGGCCAGCACGCGCTCGCCCTCGATCTCGACCATGCAGGCGCGGCAGTTGCCATCGGGCCGGTAGTCGGGCTCCGGCGAATAGCACAGATGCGGGATTTCCTTCTGGTGGCGTTTTGCCACTTGCCAGATGGTCTCGCCCGCGTTGGCCTCGACTTGCTTGCCGTCGAGTTCGAATTGAATCTTCGTCATTCCGCGGCCTCTCTCGGCACGAATTCTTCCGGAAAATATTTAATCACTGAGGTCAGCGGATTCGAGGCCGCCTGCCCTAACCCGCAGATCGAGGCATCGCGCATCGCCTGGCTCAACTGGTCGAGCAATTCGCGGTCCCAGACCGGACGCTGCATCAACTGCGCCGCCTTCTGGGTGCCGACCCGGCACGGCGTGCACTGGCCGCAGCTTTCGTCCTCGAAGAATTTCATCAGATTCAGCGCCGCGTCCTTCACGCTGTCCTGCTCGGACATGATGATGACGGCGGCGGAACCGATGAAGCAGCCGTATTTTTCCAGCGTGCCGAAATCGAGCGGAATGTTGTCCATCGAGGCCGGCAGGATGCCGCCTGACGCGCCGCCCGGCAGATAGGCATGGAACGTGTGGCCATCGGCCATGCCGCCGCAGAATTCGTCGATCAGTTCACGCACCGTCAGGCCCGCAGGCGCAAGCTTCACGCCCGGATTCTTGACGCGGCCGGAAACCGAATAGCTGCGAAGCCCGTGGCGGCCGTTGCGGCCGTACGAATTCCACCAGGACGGGCCTTTCTCGACGATGTCACGCACCCAGAACAACGTCTCGATATTGTTGATCAGTGTCGGCAGGCCGAACAGCCCGACCTGGAACGGGTATGGCGGCTTGTGCCGCGGCAGGCCGCGCTTGCCTTCGATGCTTTCCAGCAGCGAGGATTCCTCGCCGCAGATATAGGCGCCGGCGCCACGACGAACGTGGATCGTCGGGCCGCCGGGCGGCAGCTTGGCGAGTTCGAGGGGAAGCACCTTGAGCGCCGCCGGATATTCGTCGCGCAGGTAGATATAGACATCGGTCGCATCGACGATATGCGCGCCGATCAGCGTGCCCTCGATGAATCGATGCACGTCGCGAAGCAGATAGAAGCGATCCTTGAAGGTACCGGGCTCACCCTCGTCGCCGTTCACCGCCATCAGCCGCGGTCCGGGCTCGCCGAGCACCGCACGCCACTTGCGCCCGGTCGGGAAGCCGGCGCCGCCGAGGCCGCGCAGGCTGGAATCGTCGAGCGCCTTGAGGATATCCTCCTTGCTGACGCGGCCGGCGCGCAGATCGCCCAACAGCTTGTAGCCGCCGTCCTTCACATAGCTGTCGTAGTCGACATAGGGCGGAATTTCGGGATGAACCTCGCCGCGCGCCGCGGTCGCCAGCACTTCGGGCGCGGTCGCCTTGAAAACGTAGTGATGGCCGACCTCGGCCACCGGCGCCACATCGCACAGTCCGACACAGGGCGCCCGCACCACGCGCACCTCGGGCCCGGCGCCGCGCTGCAATTCCTGCAGCAACTGCTCGGCCCCCATCATGGCGCAGGTCAGGGAATCGCAGACCCGAATGGTCAGCGGCGCAATATCCGGCTCGCCCTCTTTCACCACGTCGAAATGCGCGTAGAAGGTCGCGGTCTCGAACACTTCCGCAAAAGACAACTTCATCTCGTCGGCAAGGGCTGCGAGATGCGCTGCCGAGATCTGGTGATACTTGTCCTGGATCAGGTGCAGATGCTCGATCAGCAGATCGCGCCGCCGCGGCCGGTCGCCGAGCAGGAGTTCGATTTCGTGCGCTGCGGTCGGGTCGACTTGGCGGCCCTTCGGGGTCGCCTTGGCCCGCTTCCGTCCCGCGCCGGGGTGGTCGAACGCGCGGACTTTCTGCACGTCATGTACGTCGTGATCCATCGAAACGTCTCATTGCCTGATAATCTGGAATAACTCTAATCTGTGGCATGCCAGATGCCAAGAGATTTATCAGATATTTAGGACAGGTCGGCCGCGAGCTCCCGAACTAACCGAGTTCGGGGCGGATCCACATAGGATCTGCCTATCCCGACGCGCGGATGAGAACGCGAATCGGTCCGGAGATCAATAAAGCCATCCTATGCTGCGATTGCGAAGGCGTATTGATCCGGGTTCCCCCGTCGATCGATTAAAATTCGCCGTTGCAAGAACGGGAAAATGGCGTCGCGGGACACTCGCCCCGCGACGCCATGAAAGATCAGAGGATCTTGACGGCGCTTTCCAGCGTCTTCCACACGCCCCAGGCCAGCGGAATGCCGACGAAGGCCCAGAACAGCGCGGCCTTGGCGTCGAGCCCGCCGAAGCCGATGCCATAGGAGCCCGACGGCCCCGAAGCCCCGGCATTCGCCGTCGCCGCCTGCAGCTTGGCGACCTCGGCATCGCTCATGTGCCACTTCGCATCGACCGGCTTGATCAAATAGTTGCAGATCAGGCCCGCGATCAGCATGGCGCACAGGATGTACATCGTGGTGTTGTAGAGCTGGTCGCGAGGAACGCCGGCGGCCAACTGGAACTCGCGGATGTAGTTCACCACGACAGGGCCGATGATGCCCGCCGTCGACCACGCCGTCAGCAGCCGGCCATGGATGGCGCCGACGAACTGGGTGCCGAACATGTCGGCGAGATAGGCCGGCACGGTCGCGAAGCCGCCGCCATACATCGACAGGATGATGCCGAAGCCGAGCACGAACAAAAGCTTCGAGCCCATCGCCGCAAATGTCGGCGCCAGCGCGTAGAGCGCGATGCCGAGGATGAAGAACGTGTAATAGGTGTTCTTGCGGCCGATCTTGTCCGACAGCGAGGCCCAGAAGAAACGGCCGCCGATGTTGAACAGCGAGAGCAACCCGGCGAAGCCGGCTGCAATGCCCGCAATCGTCGCCTTCTGCGTTGCGTCGAGCTGGTTGAAGCCGACGTCAGGCAAACCGATCAGCTTGCCGGCGAAGATTTCCTGCAGCATCGGCGAGGCCATGCCGATCACGCCGATGCCCGCCGACACGTTGAGGCAGAGCACCCACCAGATCAGCCAGAACTGCGGCGTCTTGTGCGCGTCCTTCAGATGAACGTGGTTCTGCGAGATCATCGCATTGGCTTTTGCCGGCGGGGTCCAGCCCTCGGGCCGCCAGCCTGCCGGCGGAATGCGATAGCGGAACGCGCCGATCATCATGAACACGAAGTAGATCACGCCCATCGCGACGAAGGTTTCCCAGACGCCGACCGAGGTCGGGGTCTTGAAATAGTTCATCAGCAGATTGGCCAGCGGTGCGCCGATCATGGCGCCGCCGCCGAAGCCCATGATCGCCATGCCGGTCGCCATGCCGCGCCGGTCAGGGAACCATTTCACCAGCGTCGACACCGGCGAGATGTAGCCGAGGCCGAGACCGACGCCGCCGATCACGCCCGAGCCGAGCCACAGCAACCACAATTGATGCGTGTAGACGCCGATTGCGCCAAGGAAGAGCCCGCCGCACCAGCACATCGCCGAGACGAAGCCGGCCTTGCGCGGCCCGACGCGCTCGAGCCAGCCGCCCCACACCGCCGCGGCAATGCCGAGCAGCACGAAGAACAACGTGTACATCCAGCCCATGCTGGCGACCTTCCAGTCGCAGGTGGTGGTGAAGAGCTCCTGCACCAGCGTCATGTCGGCGCACGCCTTCGGCGCGTTCAGCCCGATCGCACGCGACAACGGCAGCCAGAACACGCTGAACCCATAGGCCATGCCTATGCAGAGATGAATGCAGAGCGCGGCCGGCGGCACCAGCCAGCGATTGAAGCCGGCTGTCGCGATCGTTCGTTCCTTGTCAAGGAATCCCGTTCCTGCACCGGGGATGCTCCCGGCGCTACTGATTGTTGTCATCGCTATTTTCCCCTGCAGCCCGCGCTTGAGCGGGGCTTTGTTTTACCGTCTTCGATTCGTCAGCTTCAGCCATGCAGTGGAACAGCCCCATCCTGCTGTTCCATGCGATTTTCGGAACGCGCGAAATCGACTCGCGCATCCGGGAACTTCCACCCTGATGTTTTGATTATGCTCGCAGCAATGCCGGCCAATTGAGGTGAGATTTTGCCGGCATGATTGCGGGGCAACAGCTCATTCGATGCGCACCGCTCGTCGTCGCCTCCCTTTCAATTTGTTGAAAAGGGGTGAGCAATCCATGTGCCAAATCGCACGATGCCGGAAATCAATGACTTGCGGGTGACCGCTCTTCCGCTCAAGACAAAATGTCCGGACTGGCCGGACAAAATGTCCGAATAGTCAGGGTCAGTCAGCCTCTGGAAGCCAGGCACGGAATGTGCTCCCGCGGCCGACCTCGCTCTCCACCGTAATCTGGCCACGCTGGCGCTTGATCAGTGTCTGACTGATGGAGAGACCAAGGCCAGTGCCCTCGCGGCGTTTCGACGTGAAGAAGGGATCGAACACCTTCTCCATGATATCCGCGCTCATGCCGATGCCGGTGTCGGCGACTTCGATTGCAATGCCCGGGTTCCCATCGCGATCGGCGTCGAAGGAGCGGAGCGTCAGCGTGCCGCCGTCCGGCATGGCGTGGATGGCGTTGACGATCAGGTTGATCACGACCTGCTGCAGCTCGGTGCGGTTCATCAGGACCAGGCGGCTCGCCCGATTTTCCCGCACCACGCTGATTTCCGTCTTGTTCAGGAGATGCTGGACCAGCGGCAGGCAATCCAGCACCACGCTCCCCGGCGCATGGCGCTCGACATAGCCGGCATATTCCTCCGGCCGGGCGAATTGCAGAAGCTTCATGACGATCTGGCTGATGCGGTGGATCTGCTCATCCAGCAGCCGGAATTCGACCTTGGCCTTGTCGACATCGGCGCCGATCACGCTGCGGATGACGTCGAGGTTGCCTTGCATCACCGCGATGGGGTTATTGATCTCGTGCGCCACGCCCGCGGTGATCTCGCCGATGGCGGCGAGCTTTTCGGACATGATGAGCTGCTTGGTGGTCGCCTCGAGCTTCGTATTGGCCAGTTCGAGATCGCGGGTTCGCTCGCGCACCCGCGTATTCAGCTCCTCATTCCACTCCCGCAACTGGCGATCGCGCTCCTGGATCTGGTCGAGCAGCGTATCCAGGTGAACCGCCACGCGGCCGATCTCGTCGCCCGACGCCGGCAGCTTGGTGCGCGCGGAGAGATTGCCGCTCTCCACCTCGCCGATCGTCGCGGTGACCCGTTCGAGCGGCATGAAGATCGATTGCGCCCAGCGCAGGAAGATCGGCACCGTTGCCGCCGTGATCACGATGAAAGCGAGCGCGATGATCAGCAGCGTCTCGAACTTCGCGTCGTTGAACGGCTTCTGCAGAAATCCGACATAGAGCATGCCGACGCGCTTGCCGTAGGTGTCGACCAGCGGCTCGTAGGCCGAAATGTACCAGTCGTTGACGACGAAGGCGCTGTCCAGCCAGGTACGCCCTTCCCCCAGCACCGCGGAGCGGACTGCCGCCGACACCCGCGTCCCCAGCGCGCGCCGTCCCTCGAACAGTCGGACATTGGTCGATATTCGCACGTCGTCGAGAAACAGCGTCGCCGTGCCCTGGCTGCCCTCGGGCAGGCTCGCCTCGCGATAGACGAGGTCGTTGATCGTATCGATGAACTCGAGATTCTGGTTCAGCACAATCCCGCCGACCAGCGCGGCCGGTCCTCCTCCGGGCGCCGTTGCGCGGGCCGCAGCATGCACCACCATGCCGCTCGTTTCCGTACTGCGATCGGTCGGCACCGCGTTCGGCGTCGGCACCAGATCGAGACGCGCGCGCTCGGCGAGCGCCGGCGAGATCGCCGCAAGTTCGTCGTTGGTGAAGATGTCGATACCCGTCGACGTGGCCTCGCCCGACAATGCCGCAGTGATGATCGGCCAGTCGGCCCTTGGCACGCCCTTGAGTGGAGCAGACGAGGCGACGACCTTTCCCGCCGCGTCGACCAAATAGAGAAAGTCGAGGCCGATCTCCTTGCGGGACTGTTCGAGCAGATCCACCACGGCGGCGAGGGTTTCACGCTCCTCCACCTCGCGGAAGCGGAACGAGAGGCTGAGCCCGCGGATCTGCACACCGGTTTTTTCCAGAATACGGGCCAGATATTGGTGAGCGATGGTGAGATCGCCGTTCACCTTCGAAATCAGCGTGGCGTCGAAGCGCGCGTTCCAGCGATAGATGGCAACGCCGAGCAGAAGCGGCAGGATGACCAGCATCGGCAGCAGTGCGATGGCAAGCAGCCGGAAGCGGACGGATTGCCCGCGCACCGGCGCATCGAAGCTGCCTGCCGGGTCAGCCATTCCATAACGCAAGTTTGCGATCGATGGTCTTGCGCGAAATCCCGAGCCGCCGCGCGGCTTCTTCGCGGCTACCACCGGTTTCCTTCAGCACCGAAAGAATGTGCCGGCGCTCCAGATCCGCGAGACTGTCGGCGCTGGCGGCCTGCCCGTCATTGCGCGGCGGTCCGGCGAAATCGTCCGGGAACGCGCCGAGGATCAAGGTGCGCTCGATCAGGTTGCGCAGCTCCCGCACATTGCCCGGCCAGTCGTAACTCGCCAGTGCGGCGCGCACCGAGCTGTCGATCGGAACCGGCGGCATGCCGAGTTGCGCCGATAGCTTGCTCATGAAGATGGCCGCGAGCTCCTGCACGTCGTCGCCGCGATCTTTCAACAGTGGCAGATGAATCTGCATGACGTTGAGGCGGTAATAGAGATCGGCGCGGAAGCGCCCCTTCTCTACTTCCTTCTGCAGATCGGCATTGGTCGCAAAGATGAAGCGCAGATCGACCGGCACTTCGCGCTCGGAGCCGACCGGCCGGACGCGGCGGTCCTCCAGCACGCGGAGCAGCTTGCTCTGCATCGGCAGCGGCAGTTCGCCGATCTCATCGAGGAACAGCGTGCCGCCATGGGCATAGAGAAACAGGCCCTCACGGCCGCTGTCGGCGCCGGTGAAGGCGCCCTTGATGTGGCCGAACAGCTCGCCCTCGATCATTTCGGGGGGAATCGCGGCGCAGTTCACCGGCACGAACGGCTTGTCGGCGCGGTCGGACAGCGAATGTATCGAGCGCGCGGCGACTTCCTTGCCGGTGCCGGATTCGCCGGTGAGCAGGATCGATGTCGGCAGGTGGGCGACGCGGGCGATAGTTTCCCGCACGCTGCGGGCCGCCGGCGACTGCCCGATCAGGTTGTCACGCAGGAAGGTGCGATCGGATGAAGCGCGCAATGCATACCTCAAGACATAGTTCTCGCGCTGCAGCCGGACCCGGTCGAGACAGCGCGCTACGGCATTCAAGATCTGGTTCGAGCGGAACGGCTTCAGCACGAAATCGACCGCGCCGGCACGGAGCGCCTGGATCGCGGTATCGAGATCGGCATAGGCGGTGATCAGGATGGCGTCGGCGAAGAAGCCGACGGCCCGCTGCTCCGCCAACCAGTCTACGCCGTTCTTGCCCGGCATGATGTTGTCGAGAATGACGACGTCGAACCGGCTCTTGTCGAGCTTGCGCGAAGCTTCGTCAGTGTCGGCGGCCTCTTCCACGTGCTTGCAGCGCGGACCCAGCGTGCGCACCAGAAAATTGCGCATCCCGGGCTCGTCATCGACGATCAGGATCGAGGCCTGCGCCAGCGCACTGAACTCGGGACCGCCGGCCGATTTGCCTGACTTGGCCGCAGTTTCACTGGCCGCCACAGGGGATATCGCGGCGCTCGCCTTCGATGTCGGGAGGTTCATGCCCGGATTTGTAGGTCCGATTGACGCACCCGGCAATCGTACGTTCTAATGACCTCGCCCAATTGGCATGAGGGGCGCGGGCCCCCTCAACGGCTCAGACATTCGGCTTTTCTATCGGCCCATTTGCTTTTTCTATCAAAAACACGATGCGGCCCTGGCTGCGCTCGGTGATTTCGACCTTGTCGCCGGTCTCGCGAATGAGGTTCGGGATATCGATCACCGACAGCGGGTCGGTGCAGAGCACTTCCAGCCTGTCGCCGGGCGGCAGCGTCTTCAGCGCCCTGCGCGTCTTCAATGCCGGCAGCGGGCATTTCAGGCCGGCGAGATCAAGCTTTGTCGTCGTCATGCGCCGACCATGGCGAAGGGGAACCGCATCGTCAACGGACCTCAGTTGATCAGGCTAGCATAGGACAGGAACCCGACCGTCTGGCCGGGCGTGACCTGCGTGACGTCTTCGCCGAGTTCGACCAGACCATCGGTGTCCGCCAGCGACGACAACAGGCCCGCCCCCTCGCGCGGAAACTTTTCCGCTTCAAGCGCGCCATCGGAGGCCTTGCGCAAGCTGACGCGGACATATTCACGACGCGAAATCTTCTTCTTGTAGCTGAAGGCGGCGCGAACCGGCATCGGCAGCAGCGGCTCCGGCCGCGCACCCGATAGCGCCAGAATGGTCGGCCGCACCACGTGAACGAAGGTGACAAAACTCGCCACCGGATTGCCGGGCAATCCGATGAACGGCGTGCCGTTGATGATGCCCATCGCGACGGGCCGTCCCGGCTTGATCGCCATCCGCCACAGCACCAGCCGGCCGACGCTTTCGACGCTCGCCTTGACGTGATCCTCCTCGCCGGTCGACACGCCGCCGGTGGTGAGGATCAGATCGTGGCTGCCGGCGACCTTCTGCAGCGCGCGCGCCAGCGAGTCGCGATCATCCCTGATGATGCCGAGATCGCTGACTTCGCAGCCGAGCCGCGACAACATCGCCATCAGCATGAAGCGGTTGGAATCGAACAATTGCGCCGCGGCGCGCGCTTCGCCGGGCGAAGCGATCTCGTTGCCGGTGGAGAACACGGCGATGCGCAGGCGCCTGACAACCTCGAGTTCGGTCAGGCCGAACGCCGCCGCAAGCGCGATATCCTGTGGCCGCAGCCGCTGGCCGGCCTGCAGCGCCGCAATGCCCGTGGCGATGTCCTCGCCCGCGGGACGCACATTGGCGCCGGCCTTGAGCCCCGCAGGGAGAACGACCTTGTCGCCGTCGACGCGCACGTCCTCCTGCATGAACACGGTGTCGGCGCCTTCGGGCATCGGCGCGCCGGTGAAGATGCGCGTCGCATGCCCCGGCTTGAGCGGCGCGGATGCAGCGCCTCCGGCCTGAACGCGGCCGGTGACCGGAAATACCTGCTCTTCCCGCTGCGGCAAATCGCGGCTCGAAACCGCATAACCATCGACGGCAGAGTTGGTGAAAGGCGGCAGCGGCAGTGGCGCCAGAATTTCATGCGCAAGAATGCGGCCGTCGGCACGGGCGAGCGCGACCGTCTCGACATCCACCACCGGGGTCACGCGCGTGGCAATGAGACCCACGGCCTCATCGACCGACATCATCGGGCCGCCGAAGGCAAAGCAATCGTCGGACAATTGCGCCATGTGCCTGATCAGCCCTCAGCTTCGCATTTGGCCAGCACGTCTTCGAGCGATATCGCGGACCGCAACATCATCGCCGCCACGGCCTCGATATCGTCGAGATGGGCAGTGGGCAGCTTGGTTTCAACCGCCGTATCGGTCGCGATGCCGACAATGCCGGGATCGTCGGGGAACAGCAGCGGTTTTTCGTTCGCCGCGCGATAGACCTCGATCTTGCGATGCGGCTCGCGCTTGAAGCCTTCGACGACGACGAGATCGACCGCCGACATCTTCGCCAATAGTTCCGGCAATCGCGGTTCATGCGCGCCGCGCAGCTCATGCATCAGCGCCCAGCGCCGGCCGGACGACACCAGAACTTCGGCCGCGCCGGCCTCGCGGTGCCGCCAGGAATCCTTGCCGGGCACGTCGACATCGAAGGCATGATGGGCGTGCTTGATCACGGAAACGCGAAGGCCCTGTTTTGCGAATTGCGGGATCGCCCGCGTCAGCAAGGTGGTCTTGCCGGCGCCGCTCCATCCCGCGAGGCCTATTACTTTCATTGCGTTCTCCGGCGGCAACCCCTCCACCGTCATTGCGAGGAGCGAAGCGACGAAGCAATCCATGCTTCCCTTGCGGCATTATGGATTGCTTCGCTTCGCTCGCAATGACGGCGAGTGGCCAGATTGTCCATATCCCGAAATGCTTTATATCGGCTGGAAGCCGTTGTCATGCTAACCTGCGTCCTATGATGAAGATGGAAAAAGCCCCTGCCCCCCTGATCGTGCCGAATCCGGAGGATCCGCGGCTGACGGAGCGTGTTGCCGGGACCGACCAGACGGGGGCCGCGGTCGAGATCCGGGTGCCGGTGGAGCGGCCGCTGACGCTGTATTTGAACGCGCAGGAGATCGTCACCATGATGACGATCGGGGACTATCCGGAGTATCTCGCGCTCGGCTACCTCCTGAACCAGAACATGCTGAAGTACGACGACGTCGTCACCGAGGTCGAATATCACGACGACCTCCAGGTGGTCGTCGTGCGCACCGAGCATCACACCAATTTCGAGGCCAAGCTGAAGAAGCGCACGCAGACGTCAGGCTGCGCGCAGGGCACCGCATTCGGCGATCTCCTCGAAGCCGTGGAAAGCGTGGCGCTGCCAAAGGCCGAGCTGCGCACCTCCTGGCTCTACGAGATGACGCGCACGATCAACACCATGCCCTCGCTGTATCTCGAGGCCGGCGCGATCCATGGCTGCGTGCTGTGCAAGGAAGGCACGCCGGTCTGCTACACCGAGGATGTCGGCCGCCACAACGCCGTCGACAAGATCGCCGGCTGGATCTATCGCCACGGCGTCGATCCCGCCGACAAGATTCTTTACACCACCGGCCGACTCACCTCCGAGATGGTGATCAAGACGGTGCGGATGGGCATTCCCATTCTGGTCTCGCGCTCCGGCTTCACGGCGTGGGGTGTCGAACTGGCGCGGCAGGTCGGGCTGACGTTGGTCGGCCGCACGCGCGGAAAGCGCTTCATCGCATTGTCGGGACAGGAGCGGATCGTGTTCGACCAGAACCTCGACTATGTCGAGGAGGAATCCGCACGGCACAAGCGCAAGGGCGAAAGCGATGACTGACATTCCCGGCGTACTCCTGGCGGGCGGCCTTGCACGGCGGATGGGCGGCGGCGACAAGCCGATGCGCACCATCGGCGGCCGTACCATCCTCGATCGCGTCATCACGCGGCTTGCGCCGCAATGCGACGGGTTGATCCTCAATGCCAATGGCGATCCCGCGCGCTTTGCTGCGTTTGGGCTGCCCGTGATCGCCGACGGCGTCGCCGATTTCCCCGGCCCGCTCGCCGGCATCCTGGCGGCACTCGACTGGATGGCGGCGAACCGGCCTGAGGTGGCGCTGGTGCTGAGCGCGGCCGCGGACTGCCCATTCCTGCCGCGCGATCTCG
>Ga0081455_10005917_pt1 | contig 13273 bp, 13 predicted proteins | sample TabmetS3T2R1_FD_70207 | JGI IMG/M metagenome (GOLD analysis project Ga0081455, IMG submission 70207) | Tabebuia heterophylla rhizosphere microbial communities from the University of Puerto Rico - S3T2R1 | ecosystem: Host-associated > Plants > Roots > Rhizosphere ... | reverse complement strand
CACTCGATCTCGGCGGGGCTGGACTACCCGGGCGTCGGGCCCGAGCACGCACACCTGAAGGACTCGGGGCGGGCCGAGTACGTCTCGGTCACCGACGCCGAGGCGCTCGAGGGCTTCCGCGCGCTCGCGACGCTCGAGGGCATCCTGCCGGCGCTCGAGCCGGCGCACGCGATCGGGTGGCTGCTCCGGCGGCCGCTGCCCGAGGGCTCGCTGGTGCTCGTGAACCTGTCCGGCCGCGGCGACAAGGACCTCGAGACCGTCCGGGCGGCCCTCGGCACGGTCCCCGGCGGCACCGATGGCTGACCTCGCGGAGCTCCTCGGCGCGGCGAAGGCAGACGGGAGACGCGCGTTCGTGCCCTACGTCACCGGCGGCCTCGCCGGGGTGGACGGCGATCTGCTGCGGGCCCTCGAGGACGCGGGCGCCGACGCACTCGAGGTGGGCATCCCGTTCTCGGACCCCGTGATGGACGGACCCGTGATCCAGGAGGCGTCGCGGCGGGCGCTGGCCGACGGCGCGACGCCTACGGGCGTGCTCGGCGCCGTCAAGGAGGCGGGGCTCGGCATCCCGGTCGCCGTGATGACCTACGCGAACCCGGTCTGGCGGGCGGGGCACGCGTCGTTCCTGGCCGAGTGCGTCGACGCTGGCGTCTCCGGCGTCATCGTCCCCGACCTTCCCGTCGACGAGGCCGGCGACTGGATCTCGGCATGCGCGAGCGAGGGCGTCTCTCCGGTGTTCCTGGCAGCTCCCGGGACATCGGACGCACGCCTGCGAACGATCGCGCGTGCATCCCGGGGGTTCCTGTACTGCGTGGCGACCTACGGCGTGACCGGGGCTCGGGACCGGCTGGCCGAGACCGCCCGCGAGCTCATCGGCCGCCTGCGCCCCGAGACCGATCTCCCGTTGCTCGTGGGTGTGGGCATCTCCGAGCCCGCCCAGGCCGCGCAGGCGTGCGCCTTCGCCGACGGGGTCGTGGTGGGGAGCGCCCTCGTGCAACCCCTGCTTGGGTCGAACCCTTCGCAGACCCGGCGCCTGGCCGCCGCGTTCGGCGCGACGATCCACGGGGCGTGACGGCCGCGCCCGCCCCCGCAGTCCCGGGGACGGCCTCCTTGCGTACATCCTGCGAGAACACCGACGATGGGGGCGACCGCTCGGGTGGCCCCGGGCAGGGGGATGTGATAGGTACACACCCCTACGGAAGGGAGAAAGGGGGCGAACGACCGTTCCGTAGGTCCTGTTCTCACGGCATGCGAACGGTGGAAACACAAACCTCGAAGGGGGGCTGGATGAAGAACCGCAAGTTCCTGGTACTGCTGGCGCTGCTCGGAGCGTTCTCGCTCGTGGCGGCGGCGTGCGGCAACGACGAAGAGGGGGGTGGAGAGACCTCGGCGACCGGCGGCGGCACGGGCGGTGCCGTCGACTGCGAGTCCGACGAATTCGGATGTATCGAGATCCCGGCGGGCTCGCCGATCAAGCTCGCGTCGCTGCTCTCGATCACGGGTGAGACCGCCAACCTGGGCACGGACAGCAACCATGGCGTCGAGCTCGCGATCGACAACCTCGACGGGGCGCTCGACGCGACGCCGGGCCAGCTCCTCGATCACGATGTCGAGCTCCAACAGGAGGACGACGGCTGTTCCGCCGAAGGCGGGCAGGCCGGCGCGACCGCGCTGGCGGCCGACCCCGACATCGTCGCGGTCATCGGCACGTCGTGCTCGAGCGCGGCGCTGGGCGTCGCCGACACGATCCTCGGCGACAAGGGCATCCTCCTGATCTCGCCCTCGAACACGAACCCGGGCCTGACCTCGGAGGAGGCGCATCAGCCCTTCTACTTCCGCACCGCGCACAACGACCTGATCCAGGGCGCGATCGTGGCAGAGTTCGTGTTCAACGAGCTGGGTATCGACACCGCGGCCACGATCAACGACGAGAGCCCGTACGCCGACGGGCTGGCCGCGGCGTTCCGGGACACGTTCGAGGCTTCCGGCGGCACGATCACCACGTTCGAGCAGGTCAACAGCTCGGACACGGACCTCGGGCCGGTGCTGAACAGCATCGCGCAGGGCAACCCGGGCGCGGTCTACGGACCGAACTTCAACCCGGTCTGTGCGCTGACAGCGACGCAGGGCCTCGACGTGCTTTCGGAGGGGACCGTCGTGCTCGGTTCCGACGGGTGCCTCGAGAGCGCCTTCATCGAGACGGCGGGCGACCTGCCGAAGGACTACTACTACGCGTCCTCGCCCGACCTGACGGTGTTCGCCGAGGGTGACTTCTACAAGAACGACTTCATCCCGGCCTACAAGGAGCAGTTCGGCACCGCACCGACGTCGGTCTTCCACGCCCACGCGTACGACGCGGCCAACATCCTGTTCCAGGCGATCGAACAGGTGGCCGTCGACGACGGGAGCGGGAACCTGACGATCTCCCGGACGGCCCTTCGGGACGCCGTTCAGGCGACGGCGGACTACGACGGCGTGACCGGCACCATCACGTGCACGCCGCTCGGGGACTGCGCCACCGACGTCACGATCGGTGTCTTCGTCTACCCGAACTGGCCGGTCGAGGGCGGCACCGAGCCCACCGACCCGGTCTACACGGACACGAAGACCCTCGAGGATGTTCAGGCAGGCACGTAGGAACGGCACGGCACGGCACGTCGCGGGTGGGCCTCAGGGGCCCACCCGCGGCGCCGTTCCCGCGGATGCACTAGGGTCGCGCGCATGGCCACCACGACGGACGAACGCCTCCGGGGCGCGCAACTCGGAGTCCTCGAACGACTCCCGTGGCGCAAGATCATCCTGATCGTCCTGTCCGTCGTGATCCTGACGATCGTCGTCGTCGGCGCGTACAAGACCCTGACCCTTCCGGCGGACAAGGCATACGGCGCCAACGCCTGGAAGAACTTCATCGTCCTCGGATTCGCCCAGGGAGCGATCTACGCCCTGATCGCGCTCGGCTACACGCTGGTGTACGGCATCCTTCGGATGATCAACTTCGCCCACGGCGAGGTCTTCATGATGGGGGCGTTCGCCGCCTTCTTCTTCGCCGACGCCTACGAGGCCAGCGGCTTCCTCGACCGTCAACCCGTCGTCTCGATCGGGATCCTGCTGCTCGTCGCGATGCTGACCTCGATGCTGGTCGCCGTCCTGCTCGAGCGGATCGCGTATCGCCCCTTGCGCAACGCCCCACGGCTCGTCCCGCTGATCACCGCGATCGGCGCGTCGCTGTTCCTGGCGAACACGGCGCGCGGGTTCTTCGGGTCGCAGACGCGAGGGTTCGGCGTTCCGGAGGCGCTCGAGGGCACCTGGACGATCTTCGGCCTCACGCTGGATCGTGTGCAGGTCCTGGTCTTGGTGACGGTGATCGTCGCGATGGTGGCGCTGGGCTTGTTCGTCGCCAGGACCACGACCGGCAAGGCCATGCGGGCGGTCGCCGCGGACAACGAGATCGCGAGCCTCATGGGGATCAACGTGGACCGGGTGATCGTGACGACGTTCGCGATCGGCGGACTGTTGGCGGGCGTAGCGGCCGTCTTATTCGCTCTGACGTTCGAGTCCGTGAACTACTTCATGGGGTTCCGGCCCGGGATCGCTGCGTTCACGGCGGCGGTGCTCGGGGGCATCGGCAGCATCTACGGCGCCGCGCTCGGCGGCGTGATGCTCGGCCTCCTGCAGTCGCTCGGGCCGGCCCTGATCCTGACGGGCTACGGCGTCCCCTCCCCGTTCCAGCTCAAGGACGCGTTCACGTTCCTGGTCCTGGTGCTCGTGCTGATCTTCCGACCCGGCGGCCTGCTCGGCTCGGGTGACGCGGAGAAGGTCTGATGGGCGAGGTCGGCACCAGGAGGATCCTGTTCGCGGGCCTGTTCGGCGCGGCCGGCGCCGTCTACCTCGCGCTTGTCGGCCTGTACACGAGGTTCGCCGACCTGGAGCTGGTGGGCGAGCAGGTCACGCTTGGCCGCCTCCTGCTGGCCGCTCCCGCGCTCGTGGCCGCGTACGCCGTCACCAAGCCAAGGGTCGCCGGCGGGGAGCGCCACATGCTCGGGCTTGCCCCGGGACTGGCCGTGGGCGCCGCCACCGGCGTCGTGACCGGAGTCGCGTTCTCGGCGGCCGTGTGGTTCGCGGACTGGTTCGGCGTTGACCGGATCCGAGAGGTGTTCATCCAGGTGTCCACGGTCCTGATCGACTTCCTGACGCTGGACAAGGGTGTGCCGGCGGGGCTCCTGTATCTCATCGTGCTCAGCGTCGCCGGAGGGTTGGTCGGCGGGTTCGCCCGCACGGCGCCGGTCGAGGTGCGGAGGCCGGCGACGGTCGGCCTGGTGGCCGTGTTCTCCCTGGCGATGCTCCAGCGGATCATCCCGATCATGCTGATCCAGCTCGGCATCACCGCCGACTGGCTCTACAGCCCCGCCACCGGCGGCCTCTCGTGGTTCGGCGCGGCGATCGTCTTCGCCGTCGCGGCCGCGGCCTCGGTGTTGTGGTCGAGGGCTCACGAGCCCCGCGAGCGCATCCGCAAGACGGTCCAGGAGGCCCCGGCCGCCAAGCTCGGGCTGCTCGTGGTCCTCCTCGCCGTCGCGTCGATCCTGCCCCTGCTGCTCGGGAGCGTGATCTCCGAGGTGCTCGGCCAGGTGATGATCTACGTGCTGCTCGGCATCGGCCTGAACATCGTCGTCGGGTACGCGGGGCTGCTGGACCTCGGGTACGTGGCGTTCTTCGCCTTCGGCGCCTACACGACGGCGCTCCTCACCGGGGCCTTCCTGAACACGACGACCGGCGCCGTCGAACCGGTGCTGGGAGCCGACCTGAACTTCTACGTCGCGGTGTGGATCGTCGCCCTCCTCGCGGCCGGGGTCGGACTGTTGATCGGCGCGCCGGTCCTGCGTCTGCGCGGCGACTACCTGGCGATCGTCACGCTCGGACTCGGCGAGATCGTGAGCGTCATCACGGCCTCGAAGTGGGCGCAACCGCTCGTGGGCGGTCCCCAGGGCATGCGGGGCGTATCGAAGGCGGAGATCTTCGGGCTGAATCCACAGGACAACGCGCAGCACTTCTATTACTTGGCGCTCGCGTTCGTCATCCTCGCGCTGTTCATCTCGTGGCGCCTGTCGACGTCCCGGATCGGTCGCGCCTGGACGGCCATGCGCGAGGACGAGCAGGTCGCGGACGCGATGGGAGTGAGCACGATCAAGTTCAAGCTGCTCGCGTTCGCGATGGGCGGTGCGATCGGTTCGCTGGGCGGGGCGTTGTTCGCGGTCTCCCTCGGATCGCTCACGCCGACGAGCTTCGAGGTCCTGGTCTCGATCACGGCGCTGGCCGTCGTCGTGCTGGGCGGCCTCGGGAGCCTGCCCGGCGTCGTGGTGGGGGCGATGGTACTGATCGGCCTGCCCGGGCTCCTGCGCGAGTTCGAGGAGTACCGCCTGCTGATCTACGGCGGAGCGCTGGTCGCGATCATGGTGCTCCGCCCGCAGGGCCTGATCCCGAACGTGAGGCGCAGCCGCGAACTGAAGGAGGAGGAGGTCGAGCAGGACGCCTGGGCCAAGACCCTGTCGGGCGAGCGCGAGGCCGTGGTGGGCGTCGTCCCGGGCGCGGGCCTCGGCGGCGACCGCGAGGACCTGGAGTGAGCGAGCCAGCGCACCTGCTCGAGCTGTCGGGGGTCGCCAAGCACTTCGGCGGCCTGTACGCGCTGTCGGGCCTGGACCTGCACGTCGACTCGGGCGAGATCGTCTCGGTGATCGGCCCCAACGGCGCGGGCAAGAGCACGATGTTCAACGTGGTCACCGGCCTGTACCCGCCGGACGACGGGGACGTCCGGTTCCGGGACGAGAGCATCGTCGGGCTCGCCCCGAACCGTGTCACGAGGCTCGGGATCGCGCGAACGTTCCAGACCGTGCACCTGTTCCCGAACATGACCGTCCTCGAGAACGCGATGGTCGGCCAGAACTGCCGGGCGAAGTCGGGCGTCGTCGGTTCGGTCCTTCGCCTGCCGAGCACCCGGAACGAGGAGGAGCGGATCCGCGCCCGCGCGCAGGAATGCCTGGAGTTCTTCGGCTCGCGGCTCGCCGGCTATCGGCAGGAGCAGGCGGCCTTCTCGCTGTCCTACGCGAACCGCCGCCGCCTGGAGATGGCCAGGGCGCTCGCGACCGACCCGGTGATGATCCTGCTCGACGAGCCGACGGCGGGGATGAACCCGCGCGAGACGCTTGAGCTGCGCGATCACATCGTTCGGATGCGCGACGTCCTCGGCCTGACCGTGCTGGTCATCGAGCACGACATGCGGGTCGTCAAGGGTGTCTCCGACCGCGTCGTGGCGCTCGACTACGGACGCAAGATCGCCGAGGGGACGTACGAGGAGGTGGCCAACGACCCGCAGGTGATCGAGGCCTACCTCGGGACCAAGGCCGTCGGATGAGCGAGGAGACGCCCGGGCGGTCCACGCTCGGCGAGGGCAAGATCTCCGACGGGATCCAGCCGGTCGACACGGAGGCGCTGCCCGCGCCGTCCGAGCCGATCAGGGACCAGGACGGCGAACGCAAGCCCGTGCTCGAGCTTCGCAACGTGAGCACGCACTATGGACTGGTCGCGGTCCTTCGCGAGGTGAACGTCGAGATCTACCCCGGCGAGATGGTGTGCCTGCTCGGCGGCAACGCCAGCGGGAAGACGACGACGCTGAAGACGATCCTCGGGTACGTGAAGCCCACCGAGGGCGATGTCGTCCTCGACGGGGAGATCGTCACCGGGCTCCCCACCGCCCAGGTGGTCGCGAAGGGGATCTCGATGGTGCCGGAGAACCGGCGGCTGTTCGCCAACATGACCGTGTCCGAGAACCTGGATCTCGGCGCCTACCAGCGCCGGGACAAGGAGAAGGTCCGCGAGGACCGCGACCGGGTGCTCGAGACCTTCCCGCGGATCCGGGAGCGGCTCAGGCAGAAGGCAGGAACCCTGTCGGGGGGCGAGCAGCAGATGGTCGCGATGGGCCGCGCGCTGATGGCCGACCCGAAGGTGCTGCTGATGGACGAGCCGTCGATGGGCCTGGCGCCGATCCTGGTCGAGCAGGTCTTCGACATCATCAAGCAGATCCGGGCGCTCGGGCGCACGATCTTCGTGGTCGAGCAGAACGCGAACATGGCGCTGTCGATCGCCGACCGCGGGTACGTGATCCAGACCGGACAGGTCGTGCTGGCCGACACCGCCGAGAGCCTGCTGAACAACCCCCTGATGCGGGAGGCGTACCTCGGGGAGCTCTAGGTGAGCGACCGCACCCGCCCGATCGAGCCCTGATGGATCCGACCGCCGACGTCGTGATCGTCGGGGGCGGCGTCGTGGGCGCGAGCGCCGCGTATCACCTGGCGAACGCCGGCGCCGGACGCGTGGTCCTGCTCGAGCGCGCGGACCACGTGGCGGCGGGATCGACCGGAGCGTGCGCCGGCGGGTTCCGTCATCAGTTCTCGAGCGAGGTGAACGTTCGGCTGTCGCAGGCGAGCATCCCGATGATCACCGGGTTCACCGAGGAGCACGGGCTGCCGCTGGACGTCCACCAGGAGGGATACCTGTTCCTGGTGCGGACCGAAGACCTCTGGCGGGACTACGTGGCGGCCACCGCGCTGCATCACACGCTCGGGGTGGGGGCCGAGATCCTGACGCCGGAGGAGGCCGCGGCGCTGATCCCCGGCATCGCCCTGGACGGTGTCGTCGGGGCGACGTTCGGGCCGAACGACGGGATCGCCGACCCGTCCGGGCTGACGCAGGGCTACGCGACGCTGGCTCGGCGTGCGGGTGCCGAGATCGAGCTCGGGGTCCGGGTCCGGGCGGTTCGGGTGGCCGGCGGGCGCGTGCGGGGCGTCGAGACCGACGGCGGACCGGTCGACGCGGGCGTCGTCGTGAACGCCGCCGGTCCGTGGGCCGGCGAGTTGGCGGCCACCGCGGGCGTCGAGCTCCCGCTCGAGCCGATCCCTCGGCACGTCCTGGTGACCGGCGGGTTCGCCGGCGCGCCGGCTCGGCGAACGCTGGTGATCGATGCCGAGAGCTCCTTCTACTTCCACCGCGAGGGCGAGGGCGTCCTGATGGGCAAGGGGAGCCCGAAGGAGCATGCGTCGTTCTCGACCACGCCGGACGAGGCGTTCGTCGCGGAGGACCTTCTGCCGACGGCGGTTCGCGTGTTCCCGCCCGTCGAGGAGGCGGCCGTCGAACACTCGTGGGTGGGCCTGTACGAGATGACGCCTGACCGACATCCGATCATCGGGGAGGCGCCGGGCGTTTCGGGCTTCTACCTGGCCAACGGCTTCAGCGGTCACGGGTTCCAGCACGCACCGGTGGTGGGCAAGCTGCTGGCCGAGATGATCGTCGACGGCGAGGCGAAGACCGTGGACGTCTCGAGCCTCGGCCTGCAGCGGTTCGCCGAGGGCGGCCTGGTATCAGAGGGTCACGTGGTCTGAACCGGTGCCGGGGGCGGGATTCGAACCCGCACGCGCTTTCGCGCAATGGCTTTTGAGGCCATCATGTCTGCCAGTTCCATCACCCCGGCCTCCGCCGAAGTCTACGGTGCGCGAAGCGCGACCTCGTGTTGTCGGTGCACGGCTCCTCCGGGTAGGAATCGGCGACCGTATAACCAGCTACCGACGTCCGACGGGGATCCGTGAGGCCGACTCGAACCGCGATCTCGATGCTCGCCGCCACCCTGGCGCTCGCCGCGTGCGAGACCTCGGCGCCCGCCTCGCCCGAGCGGCCCACCGGTCCCGAGTTCCTGAAGGTGGCGTTCGTCAAGGACCTGTCGGTGCCCGACGCCGACGAGCACGCCCTGCCGGCCGTCCAGGCCGCTCGGCTCGCGTTCGAGACCGCATCCGCCAACGACCCCGACCGGACGCCCGTCGAGCTGCAGGAGTTCGACCTCCGGGATCCCGCCGACCTCGAGGTCATCGAGGCCGACCCCGCGTATGTCGGGGTCATGGTCGCGCCCGGCGTGGACGAGGAGGCCGCGCCGCTCGACGACGATCTGCCCGTCGTGAGCCTGTCGGGACTCGGGGCGGGCGCCGGACGGCGGGCCTGGATCCGGATGGTGGCGCCCCTGACGACGGTCGCGGACGCGCTGTCGGCGCGGATGCGGCGCTCCGACCCGTGCGTCCTGTCCGAGGATCCGCCGCCGGACCCGCTGTTCGACATGCTCGCCGAGCGCCTGCCGAACGCCACCGCCGAAGCCATCGACCCCTCGAGCGCGGCCGACGTCGCCGCCGACGCCGGATGCACCACGGTGATCTGGGCCGGAGGCCCGGACGGCGGCGCGACCGCCGCGCGCCTGCTCAGGCCCGCCGGCGTGACGTTCGTCGGGGGGGACCGGCTCCTGGACCCCGACTTCCTGTCGGGGGTGGGGAGCGAGGGCGAGGGGTCGTTCGCGCTGTGCGCCTGCTCGACGGTGTCGGCGTCGACGGACCTGGCCGCCCGGCGGTTCATCCAGGACTATCAGTCGCAGCACGGCGTCGCGCCGGGGGCGTACGCCGTCGAGGCGTGGGACGCCGCCCACCTCATCCTGCGTGCCCTCGACGCCGGCGAGACCTCCCGAACGCAGGTCGCGGCTGCGCTCGACGACGCCACGGAGATCCGGGGGCTGGAGGGGAGGCACCGGCTGGGGGCCGACGGCGAGCCGGTCGACCCACGGTCCTTGCTGAGGCTCTACGCCGTTCGGGGCGGGCGCTGGGTCCCGGCAGACTGGCACGAGGTCTAGACCATGTCCGTGCGAGGCAACGGGTTGAGCGAGGCGACCCGTTCGGGAGAGGATAGGTCCGGGTACCTCGCCACGCCCGAGACGATCGACATCGACAGAAGGGGGACGGAGTGAGGAACGCGAAGATCTGGCTGGCCGCCGCGGCGGCCGTGTTCGCGCTGGTCGTCGCCTCGTGCGCGAGCAACGAGGGGGAGACCACCGGGCCGACCGCCGCCACCGCCCAGACCGGGGGGACCGGCGAGACCGCGTCCATCCCGGAGTTCTCGACGATCGCGGACGGCGTGCTCACCGTCGGGTCGTGCCTGGACTACCCGCCGTTCGAGTCCGTCAAGAACGGGCAGGAGACCGGGTTCGACGTCGATATGACCGAGGAGATCGCGAGCCGCCTCGACCTGACCGTCGAATGGGTCCGCGCGGACTTCGACACGATCTTCACCGCCGTGGCCGGTGACCAGTTCGACATGGTCGCCGCCGCCTCGACGATCACGGACGAGCGCGAGCAGGTCGTCGACTTCTCGGACCCGTACTACAACTCCCTGCAGTCGCTCACGGTGAACACGCAGGAGACGCCGGACATCACCTCGACCGACCAGCTCGGCCAGGGGGACGTGGTGGGCGCGCAGAAGGGCACGACGGGCAAGGACTGGGCCGTCGAGAACCTCGAGCCGCAGGGCGTGCAGGTCAAGACGTTCACGAGCTCCACGGACTCGTTCCGAGACCTGGAGGCGGGCAACATCGTCGGCGTGATCAACGACAAGCCGGCATCGGTGGGGATCATCGCGGACCTGCCGGCCCTGGCGATCGTGCAGGACATCGACACGGACGAGCACTACGGGTTCGCGTTCTCGCCCTCGAACCCCGAGCTCCGGGATGCGGTCAACGTGGTCCTCGCGCAGATGATCGCGGACGGGACGTACCAGGAGATCTTCGACAAGTACTTCCCGCCCGACTCGCTCCCGGACGAGTTCAAGCCGACGGCGTAACGTCGATCCAACGTCGAGGGAGGGGTCCGCGCCCGTGGCGCGGACCCCTCTCGCTTCCACGGAGGTGAAGCCATGGCGGTGACGGAGGCTCGGACCGTCGAACCCGAGGTCGCTCCGGACGTGCGCGGGCCGACGGCCCCCCTGCCGGCGACGATCCTCGCGCTCGGCATCGCGTCGCTCGTGGTGATCGCGCTCGGGATCGTGTTCTCTCAGGTCAACTACGCCCTGTCGGACCGGACCCTGACCCGGTACTGCATCGACCAGCAGATCCCCCCGGAGGACAACGGCGCGATCGGGGTGTGCAACATCATCGAGGCGCTGCAGGACCCGGTGACCTCCGGGTCGCTGTACCTGGGCATCGCGCTCGGCGGGATCGCCGTCGTGCTCGGCCTGGCGACCTACAAGCGCATGGACTCGAAACGCCGGCGCGATCACGCGATCACCGGCGCCGTCCTCGGGTCCCAGGGAGTGCTGCTCGCGGCCGCGATCCTGTGGTTCCGCTCGGTGAGCCCGGGGTTGTTCGGCAAGCACTTCCTGAACTTCGCCGACCTGCACGGGTACGGCGGGGCGTTCCTGCGTGGCATCCGCAACACGCTGGTCCTTGCCTTCGCGGGCGAGTTGGGGGGCATCGTGATCGGCCTGATCCTGGGCGTGCTCACCCTGTCCGAACGCCGGTCGGTCAGGGCCCCCGCACGGATCTACATCAACTTCTTCCGCGGCACGCCCCTGATCTGGCAACTGGTGACGGGCTACTTCCTCCTGCTGTTCGGGTTCGGCCTACGGATGGCGGCGTTCACCGTGGCGATCATCGTCTTCGCACTGAACACGGGCGCGTACGCGGCCGAGGTGTTCCGCGCCGGCATCCAATCGATCGAGCGCGGCCAGTACGAGGCCGCGCGCTCGTTGGGCATGAGCTACGTTCAGGCGATGCGCTACGCGATCGTGCCGCAGGCCGTGCGACGGGTGATCCCGCCGCTCATGAACGAGTTCGTGATCCTGATCAAGGACACGGCCCTGGTCGTCGCGCTCGGGTTGGTCGAGAGCGAGTTCGACATCTTCACGACCGCGCGGGAGGGGCAGGCGGCGACGTTCAACGCGACGTTCTTCACGGTGGCGGCGATCGCCTACCTGGTGGTGACGCTACCGCTGATCCGGCTGGTCAACGCCGTCGAGAAGCGGCTGCGCAGCGGACTGGTCGGGATCGCGGGCGCCGGGGGATGAGCGTGGCGGCCGAGGACCCGAGTCCGTCCGCCCCGGCCCGGCCCGGCGAGGCGCTGGTCCGGCTCGAGGGCGTCCACAAGTGGTTCGGGAACCTGCACGTCCTCAAGGGCGTGGACCTGGAGATGCGGCAGCGCGACGTCGTGGTGGTGATCGGGCCCTCGGGCGGGGGCAAGTCGACGCTGCTGCGATGCGTGAGCCTGCTCGAGGTCCCGACGCTCGGGAATGTGTGGTTCGAGGGCAAGGACATCACCGACGTCCGGACCGACCTGAACGAGGTCCGAACGCACATCGGGATCGTGTTCCAGGCCTACAACCTGTTCCCGCACATGACGGCCCTGCGCAACGTCACCGTGGCCCTGGAGAAGGTCCTGAAGGTTTCGGGGGACGAGGCCCACGAGCGCGCGATGGACCAGCTCGCCCGGGTGGGGATGGGCAACAAGGCGAGCTCCTACCCCGGCCAGCTCTCGGGAGGCCAGCAGCAGCGCGTGGCGATCGCCCGGGCCCTGGCCATGAAGCCCAGGGTGATGCTGTTCGACGAGGTGACCTCGGCCCTGGACCCCGAGCTGGTGGGGGAGGTCCTCGAGGTCATGATCCGGCTCGCCGGCGACGGCATGACGATGATGGTGGTCACGCACGAGATGGGGTTCGCCCGGGAGGTCGGCTCCAGGATGCTCTTCCTGGACGACGGACGGATCGGCGAGCAGGGAGAGCCCCGGGAGATGTTCTATAAGCCCCAGACCGACCGGTTGCGTCAGTTCTTCGCGAAGGTGCTGTAGCGGACGTGCAGTCTGCGGCCGCCCGCGTGGTCCTGGTCGTCGCGGCCGTCGTCGCCCTCGTGCTCTCGGCCGGCCTGATGGGGACCGAGCCCAGGCCGTACGTCGTGACGGCGATCGACTACCACTTCCACGACGCGCATCCGACCTTCCCGATCGGTCCCGACCGCGACCTCGTCGTGAAGAACCAGGGGCGCAACGTCCACAACGTCACGATCCCCGCGCTGGACTACTCCAGGAACGTCCGGCCCGGGGAGCAGCTGACGATCGGCGACATCGCGGATCGACTGTCGCCGGGGCGCTACCTTCTGATCTGCAGGATCCACCGCGCGCTCGGGATGAGCGGCGTGATCGTCATCGCGGCGGAGTGAGTCGGATCGCTCGGCGCGTGTCGGACGACGTGGAACGCGTGTCGATCGGCCGTGGAAAAGAAAGATCGACGGGCCGAGGAACCTTTGGAGCCGCTCACGCCTTCCCCATACGCGAGCGTTGTCTACTCGGTTCCTCGACCCGTCAAAAGGTGGCCCCAAGCGACCCGGACTTCCGGAAACCGGTTGCCTTCTCCGTTTCGGTGGTGCGGCTCGGGG
>Ga0081455_10005916_pt1 | contig 13274 bp, 13 predicted proteins | sample TabmetS3T2R1_FD_70207 | JGI IMG/M metagenome (GOLD analysis project Ga0081455, IMG submission 70207) | Tabebuia heterophylla rhizosphere microbial communities from the University of Puerto Rico - S3T2R1 | ecosystem: Host-associated > Plants > Roots > Rhizosphere ... | reverse complement strand
GCCGGGGTTAGGCTGTCATGCGGAGGGGCAGCGGGGTGAAATAGGCGTGACCCTGTGGGCTGCTGCGCCTGCGCAGGAACCCAGGGACCAAAACACCCGCCGGGGCAAGGGCAATTGTCGTGGGACTCTTGACAGCGAATGTTATCGCGACTCTCGATGCGGGCACGATGACCTCCGAATTTGAGTTGAATTTATAGGACCGTTTGTATTGCACGGCTGTGGTCCGAGCACAGTCGAGCCGGCCTGCCACCCGGCCAAGAAGCCGGATAACCTGCTGCCCCGCGGCGAAGACGTGGACGGAACTTGGTCAAAGCTCGCTGATGCTGATAAGGAGGAAGAGATGACTGGTCGCGATTGGATCACGCGTCGCTCGCTGTTGCACGGCGCCGGAGCCACAATCACCTTCTACGCAACGCCGTCATGGGCGCAACGCGCCGCACGCTGGCCCGATCATCCGGTGCGCGTCATTGTGCCATACCCAGCTGGTGGCTCTACCGACGTGCTGTTCCGCATCCTAGCTGAGCGGCTCCAGGACAAGCTCAGCCAGCCCTTCGTGGTGGAGAACCGGGCGGGCGCCTCTGGCAATGTCGGAATCGACGCCGTCGCGAAAAGCACGCCTGACGGCTACACCATCGGCGCCGCAACCGTCGGGCACTTTTCGATCAACCAGTTCCTCATTGCGAAAATGCCTTTCGACGCGGAAAAAGATCTGATCGCGCCATCGCTAACTTATGAACTGCCGAACGTTGCCGTCGTCGCCGCACAGCACGTGCCAGCGAAAACGCTGGGCGAGTTCATCGGATGGGCCAAGGCGCGACCGAATGGCATCTCGATCGGCAGCCCCGGCCCGGGCACCACGCCGCACCTGTCCGGCGCTCTATTCGCGGCACGCACCGGCATCAACGCCATCCATGTGCCATTCCGAGGCGCGGCGCAGACCATCCCGGCGATGCTGGCTGGTGATGTCACCTTTGCGGTCGACAATCTCGCCTCATACATTTCGCAGATCGAATCGGGAACAATGCGGGCACTGGCCGTAACCTCGGCGCAGCGGTGGCCAACGTTGCCGAACGTGCCCACGATGGCGGAAGCAGGCGTGCCGGATTTCGTCGTCACCTCGTGGGCGGCCTACGTCATGCCAACCGCAACGCCGCCGTCGATCGTTGACAGAATCGCGACAACCCACAAGGAGATCGCTGCCGAGGAGTCGACCCAGAAGCGATTTTTGACTGCCGGTGCGCGTCTCTTCTCCAGCACGCCAGCCGAGGCCGCAGCCTTCGCCGCGAAGGAAACCGCAATGTGGCGCGACGTGGTGCGCCTTTCGGGGTTGACGCCGCAGTGACCACGAGTGGGGTCGATTCAGCGCTTTCTCGGCAGGCTCAACATCAGGGCGGTGGCGGCGCGGTCGTCGCGTGCCCGCCGCGACAAACGCGCAGCAGCCGATGCCGGCGATCGGATGCGGCTGAACGGGCCCATCGCGTTACCACAATGCGCCGCGGCCTGGGCAAAATGGGCTTCGTCGAGGGCCGAAACGCCGCCAGCGATTATCGCTGGGCGGCAGGTCAGTTCGACCGGGGTGCCGGGGATGGCGGCCGATCTCCTCAGCCTCAATGTCGCGGTCATCATCTGGGGGCGGCAGCGACCTCACCACCCGGGCAGGCGGCGATGGCGGCGACCCAAACCATTCCCATCGTCTTCGCAACCGCCGGCAATCCCGTCCAGCTTGGCTTCGTGGCCAGTCTCAACCGCCCGGCGGGCAGCCCACAGGCGTCACCACGTCGGGGTCACGAGTTTGGACCGAAGCGGATGGAGCTGTTGCGCGAACTTCCTTCCCAACCGATGCTGCCGCGTCGCCAACGTGGCCTTGTGCTTTCCAGACGCCCTATTGCATGATCCGTCTGGGCACTCGCCCGAATGGAAGGAGCGGAACCCGCGCGCGAAGGGACGCCGAGACGAACATGACCCAACTTCATATCGGCCTATTGGTCTTTCCACGCATGACCCAGCTCGACATGACGGGTCCGTTCGAGGTGTTCGCCCGGATCCCGAACGCCAACGTCCATCTCGTCTGGAAACGGATCGAGCCGGTGATGAGCGACAAGGGACTGACCGTGTTGCCCACCACCACGTGCGCCGATTGTCCGCAACTCGACATCATCTGCGTGCCGGGCGGGCCCGGGCAGATCGACCTCATGGAGGATCGCGACATCATCGATTTCGTGCGGCGGCAGGGCGAGCGCGCGCGCTATGTGACCTCGGTATGCACCGGCGCTCTCGTGCTCGGAGCGGCCGGGCTCCTGCGCGGCTACAAGGCTGCGACCCATTGGGCGTCGATGGACAATCTTGAACACTTCGGCGCGATTCCGTGCAAGGCCCGCGTGTGCATCGACCGCAACCGGATTACCGGCGGTGGCGTCACCGCCGGTATCGATTTCGGGCTGGTCGTGGCCAGCCATCTCACCGATCGCATGACCGCGGAGACGATCCAGCTCTACATGGAATACGATCCGGAGCCGCCCTTCGCCGCGGGCTCGCCCGATACCGCGCCGGCCGAGGTACTGGCCGCGTTCAAGGAGATGGCGAAGCCGATGCTCGCCCGGCGCAAGGACGTCACCTTGCGGGTGGCCGAAGGCCTCCGTGCGACCAAACCTGGCCGCGCATCTTCGGCTTAGCGCTCGCCCCGGGCCGCCGCGCTCTCGCGTAGAGAGATCACGGCGGGCGTCTTACTCAGGCTCTCGGCATCGATGGGGGTCACGCCAGAATCCTTCGCGCTCTCGGCAAAGCGCGGTGAGCCAGGGGCTTCCATGGACGGGGCTTGAAGTCGCAATGCAGATACTGTCCACGGATGTCGTGGTCGTCGGTGGAGGAGCCGCCGGCTGCTATGCCGCGCTCAACTTGGATCGCCAGGGCATCAAGACCCTGATAGTCTGTAAAGGCCTCGTCGGCAAGAGCGGCGCCTCAATCTTCGCTGGAAATCTGGTGCTTGCGGGGCGGGGTCTTGGCAATACCGAAGAGCAAGCGCGCAACACTGCCGAGTTCCTCGTCAAGTATCACAACCAGTTCCTGATCGATCAGCATTGGGCGCATGCGTGCGGCCGGTGGATCGAGAACGTTTACTACGCTGAGCTCGAGGAAGCGGGCCTCTATCTGCGGCGCGACGACTCGGGCAACGTGGTCACCAGCCCAGGCAAAATCCGCAGCCTCGCTGCCAACATTCAAGGCAATTCCGGCGTGCCGTTCATGGACCTGCGGCGCAAGCAGGTCATCAGGGCCGGAATTTCTCACTTGGAAGAGACCGTGGTGACTGCGCTGCTGCGCCGTCCGGATGGCTCGGTGTGCGGGGTGTTCGCACTCAACATCATCACTGGTGAATATCACGTCGTGCTCGCGCGTGCTGTCATCCTCGCGACCGGATATTCCGACCGTCTGCATGAGCGCTCCACCGGAACACGCGAAATGTCCGGTGACGGCATCGCCATGGCGTGGCGCGTGGGGGCCACGCTCGCCAATCTCGAAATGCAGTGGTGGCACACCAACGACATCGCTGATCCGCCCACCTGGCAACGCATGCAGGTCTATCCCAATCCGATGCTCGGCTCGGAAAAGTCGGCGCGCATGATCAATTCTGCAGGCGAGGAATTTTTCAACCAGCAGCAGGACGATCCGCTGGCCTACGGGCCCTACACGGTCCAGCTCAAGGCGCTGGCCAAAGAAGTGCACGCCGGCAAGGCGCGCTACGACGGCGGCTATTACGCCGGATTCGATCACTGCGACCCGCGTGAGGTCGAGGCGTATACGAGTTATGGCAAGGGTTTCCGCCAGCTCGGATTGCGTTTTCCCGAGGATCTGGTCGAAGCCGCGGTGACCGCGCACTACCGGCAAGGCGGCATAGATGTCGAAACCAAGACCATGCGCTCGTCGATACCGGGCCTCTACGTGGCGGGCGGGCTCGGCGGCCACAGCAACGGCCTGATCGGGCTGGCGACCTATGACGGCAAGGTGGTTGCCGATGGAGTCGTAGGAGACTTGCCGCAACTTGCGCCGGCCGTCCTGCACGAAACAGACATACAGCGGGAAATGCAGCGGCTGGAATCTTTGCTGGCATCGCGCCGTGACGGCGTGCCGGCTGCGACAGTGAAATCTGCCATCCGCACTATGATGTGGAACAAGGTCGGCGTCGAGAAGGACGCCGCGAGCATGCGATCGGCGCTTGAGGACGTTGAGACCGTCCGCCTCGATCTACTGCCGCGCATGAGCGTGACCCGCGCTGCGAAAAGTATGAATTACGAATGGCTCGACGCCATCGATGCCATCAACATGATCGACGTCTGCGAACTCATCATCCTCTCATCGCTCGAGCGCAAGGAAAGCCGCGGTCCGTTCATGCGGCGCGATTTCCCCATGCAGGACAACACGGACTGGCTTGCAGCCAATGTAATGGTGCGCACCGACAACGGTCATCGCTTCGAACGGCGCCCATACAACTTACCGTTTTTCAAGCCGGATTTCGCGACAAAGGATAATCTCGAGGTGGCGTGGTGAGCGACCTTCTGGCACCCGGAGAAGCGCGTCAGCTTGGCCAGAACGAGCGCTACGACACGGTTGCGGCGCGCAATTCGCGCTTTGCGGCGGGGGAGATGATCACCGTCCGCGTGCGGCGTTCCGATGCCGCTAGCATCGCGGAATTCCGCGTCCCCTATCGTAAGTGGATGCGCGTGCTCGACGCGCTCAACTGGATCGCCGAGAACCAGGCGACGGACCTGGCTTATCGCTGGTTCTGCGGCTCGAAAATGTGCGGAACCTGCGCGGTACGCATGAACGGTCGCGAAGTATTGGCCTGTTGGGAGGCAGTCGAGCCGGACATGACAGTCGAACCGCTGCGCAACCTTCCGGTCATTCGCGACCTAGTGGTCGACCGGGCGCCATTCGAACGCAAGGTTGCCGAGCTTGAGCCCTGGCTGGAGCGGCCGGTGGCGTATGCGGGCTTTCCCGAACCGCTCACCCACAAGCAAATGAAAAATGCCTCGAAGGCGCTGGATTGCATCGGTTGCATGTGTTGCTACTCGGCCTGTCCAGTGATTGGGCTGGGCGATCTCACGGATTTCGCGGGTCCTGCGCCGCTTGTGCAACTGGGCCAGACTGCGCTCGATCCGCGCAACGACGCGGCCAAAGTTTCCCGCTCACTCAAGCTCACCGGCATTTTCAACTGTGTGTCCTGCTACAAATGCGAGGAGGTGTGCCCGGCAAGCATCCCGATCGTCAGCCAAGTGATCGAGCCGCTCAAGGCCAGAGCCGTCGCACTGATGCCGGAAATGGCAAAGCATTCCAATGCGCTGCGCTCGGTGGTCGCCGAGCGCGGTTACGTCGATCCGAGTGCGCTCGTACTGCGGGTGCGGGGCCTCAAGGCGTTGAGCAATCTGCCGCGCGTGCTACGCCTGCTCATTCGTGGCAAGATCAACCCGATCAAAACGTTCCTGCAACGCAGGACAGCGGCGAGCGACGCAGCGCGGCAATACCTGAGCCGCGGAGATCGCCCATGAGGTTCGCCTATTACCCCGGCTGCTCCGCCCGCTCGACCTGTGCAGAGCTTAACGAAGCGACGCACCGGGTTGCAGCCGGGCTCGGCCTCGAACTTGTCCAGCTCGAGTCCGCAACCTGCACCGGTGCACGCGAGCTGCGAGCCATCGATCCGGTGGGATTCTACACTCTCAATGTGCGCATCCTCGGGTTGGCCGAGCGCGAGGGCCTGCCGCTGATGACGATCTGCAACACTTGCACGCTCAACGTGCTCGATGCGCATGCCGCCTTCGTTGACGATGCTGAGCTGGCCGCGTCGATCAATGACCGACTTGCGAAGGAGGGATTGGGCTACACGGGGCGCACGCGTATCAGCCATTTCCTCTGGGTGCTGTACGAGGACATCGGCGAGGCGCGGTTGCGATCGCTAGTGCGACGGCCGCTCACCGGCCTGACGGTCGCCGCATTCTACGGCTGTCACATCACACGTCCGCCGCAGCGCTACAAGTTCGTTGACTCACGCAACAACGTTGCGCTCGAGCGACTGGCGGAAATTCTGGGCTGCCGCCCGATCGATTACAGCGGCCGTACCGAGTGTTGCGGTTTCCACACCGCTGCGTACGACGAGCGCATCGCGATCAAACTCACCGGTCAACATATCCAGTCGGCCAAGGTGAACGGCGCCAAGACCATGATCACCCCCTGCCCCCTTTGCCATACCGTCCTCGACAGCTTTCAGCGCGAGATCGAGCAGGACATGGGCCAGAAGCTCGATATGCCCGTGTTGCACCTGCCGCAGCTAGTCGGCCTTGCTCTTGGCCTTTCGCCTGAGGAACTGCGCATCGACCGGCACATGGTCCAATTCGACCCGCGAGCGGCGATACTATGACCCGTGCCGAAGCGGCGTCCACGCGCATCCTATTCGCGCACGAGAGTGCAGTTCTGCCGCTAGTTGGACCCCGCGCCGCATTGACTCATTGCGGGTGTCGACGGACGCTCATGCTTTCGGGGGCGCCCGGGGGGTACACGGCCACCAATGGATAGATTGTTGCTGCTCGCCATGAACGGCCTGATTTGGGGCTTGATTATCGCCCTGATTGCGCTTGGCCTCGCGATCATCTTCGGCCTCCTCGACATCATCAATCTGGCGCACGGCGACTTCTTCATGATTGGAACCGTGCTGGCCTGGGCAACGTTGCAATCGACCGGGAGCTTCTGGCTGGCGTTCCTGGTGGCGCCACTGATCGGCTTCGCCATGGGAGCGCTAATTCAGCGGTTTGTGATTCAGCCAATTCACAACGTTGCGGCACTATCCATCGTCGCCACCTTCGGTCTGTCGCTGATTTTGCAGGAAGGCGTACGCATCACCTACGGCCCAACGCCGGGCCGCATCCTGCCGCCGATCCAAAGCACCATCCCCATGTTTGGGGTCGACTACGAGGTCTATCGGCTGTTTGCGGCGGCGGTCGCGATCCTCGCGCTCGGAGGTTTCTTTCTATTTCTGCAACATACCAAGCTCGGCACATGGATGCGGGCGGTGCGCCATGATCGTGACACCGCCGTGGCGCTGGGCATTCCGGCGGGCCAAGTCTATGTGCTTACCTTTGCCATCGGGTTCGCACTGGCGGCACTCGGCGGAGTTGTGGCGGCGCCGATCACCACCGTCGATTTCCGTGGCGGCGTCGATATCCTACCCTTTTGTTTCATGGCGGTGATTATCGGCGGTCTCGGCAACCTGCCAGGGACTGCCGCAGCCGCGATCCTACTCTCATTTCTAGAAGGCATCATCCAGAGCGTCGCCGATCCGACCGTCGCCCGCATCGCTTCGTTGGTGTTGATGAGCACCGTCTTGCTGCTGCGGCCGCAAGGTCTGTTCAAGGGATTGACGCGCTGATGTCGGCAGCTTCGATCGAACGGTGCCTGTGGCTGATATTCGCGGCATTTCTGGTCGCGGTGCCATGGCTGATCCCAATGGTGATCAGCAACTTCTGGGTCAGCGTCATCGCCGAAATTCTGATCTGGTCACTGTTTGCGGCGAGCGTCAATCTTCTATTCGGCTATGTCGGGCTATTGTCGTTCGGGCAGGCGCTTTATTTCGGCTTCGGGATGTACGGTGTTGCGATTGGCATTCAGGACCTCGGTCTGTCATTTTGGCCGGCATTCTGGCTCGGCATCGTGGCTGCGATGGCGATGGCGCTGGTGACCGGCATTTTCGCCGTTCGCCTGACCTGGCACTATTTCGCGATCATCACCGTCGTTTTCTCGTTGATCTTTTATTTCCTCGCGCTCACCAACAAGTGGCTGACCGGGGGCGACGACGGGATCAATTTCACATTGCCGCCCGCGATCGACGTCGGCGGCCTGCGCATGAGCTTTACCGATTCGACTTTCCAATATTTCTTTATCCTCAGCACGGTCGCGCTCTGCTTCTGGCTGATGCATCGCTTGGTCGCGAGCCCGCTCGGCAAGGCTTTTCTCGCCATTCGTGACAACGATGTGCGCGCGTCCTTGATTGGCCTCAATGTCTATCTGCTGCGGCTGATCGCATTCGTGCTAGCGGGCTTCCTCGCGGGCGTTGCGGGCGCGCTGTTTGCGTTCTTCGGCCGCTATGCGTCGGCGAGCTACATGTTCTACCACGTGTCGGGTGAAGCAGTGGTGTGGGTGATCGTCGGCGGCGCCGGCACATTGCTTGGGCCAGTAGTCGGCACAACGCTGTTCATTATTGTGCGCGAGATCGTATCGACCCATTGGGAGCACCATGCGCTGATTGTTGGAACAGTCGCGATCCTGGTGGTGATCTTCGCGCCAAAGGGCGTGGTCGGTTTGTGGAACGACTGGATCGCGCGCATCACCGAGCGCCGCGCCGTGCCGTCGGGAGCAACCCAATTGCGGACCGAGCCATGAGCGAACCGGTCTTGCGCACCGAAGGGTTGACCAAGCACTTCGGCGGCTTGACCGCCGTCGACAATCTGAGTTTCAGCCTTGCCGGCTCACGGTTGCACGCCATCATCGGCCCGAACGGCGCCGGCAAGACGACCTTCTTCAATCTGGTGTCCGGCTTACTGTCGGCGGACGGCGGACGCGTTTTCTTTCAGGGAGGCGAGATTACCGGTCTTAAGCCGCACCAAATCAGTCGGCTCGGCATCAAGCGGACCTTACAGATCAAAAGCGTTTTCGCGCAGCTCACGGTGAACGAGAACCTTTGGATCTCCAAGCGCGCAGGGCAGGGTTTTCTGAGCCCGTTCCGCTCCGCTGCATCCGATCAAGAGACGCGGGCGACTGTCGATCGCACGCTTGCGCAAATCGGCCTGTCGTCGCTCGCCAATCGCCAAGCTGGGACATTGTCTTACGGCGATGTGGCGCTTCTCGAGATCGGGATGGCAGTAATTTCCGAGCCGCGGCTCCTCCTGCTCGATGAGCCCACCTGCGGCATGAGCCCGGCCGAAACCGAGCGCGCCGTCGGCAAGATCCGCGAGCTGTCGCACTCGATCGATATTGTCATCATCGAACACGACATGGAGGTCGTGTTCGAGATCGCCGATGACATCACCGTGATGTCGCAAGGCGCGATCCTCGCCTCCGGCAATCCAAAGGAGATCGCGGCCGACGAGCGCGTGCGTGAGGCTTATCTCGGTCGCGACGAGGACGAGGACTACGTCGAGGAGGCCGTCCATGCTTAGGCTCGACGACGTACATGTCCACATCGGCAAGCTGCACATCCTTCAGGGAGTCAATCTTGAGGTGAAGGCCGGAGAATGCGCCGCGCTGCTCGGGCGAAATGGCGTCGGCAAGACTACGACGCTGCGCGCAATCATGGGCTTGACGCGCAAGAGTGCGGGCAAGGTCGAATTCGACGGTATCGATCTGGCGAATTGCGAGCCGCACGAAGTCCCGCGGCGCGGCGTAGGTTATGTTCCGCAAGGACGCGGCATCTTCCCCAATCTGACGGTCCTTGAGAATCTCTGCATCGGGCTGCCAGGCAGGCGCGACGCGGAGCGGGAGGAGTATGTGTTCGGGTGCTTCCCGCGACTGAAGGAGCGGCTCAGGCAGTCCGGCGACACGCTCTCCGGCGGCGAACAGCAGATGTTGGCCATCGCCCGCTGCCTGATGATGCGCCCCAAGCTTCTCATCCTCGATGAGCCGACCGAAGGCATCATGCCCCGGCTGGTTTCCCAGATCAGGCGGGAGATTCACCGCATCAATCAGACCGGCGTTTCGATCCTGCTGGTCGAACAGAACGTCGAGACCGCGCTCAAACTATGTCCGCGTGTGTTTCTGATGGAGAAGGGCATCGTCGTATACGACGGCGCCGCTCAGGAATTGAAGTCGAACCCTGAGATCGTGCATCGCTACCTTGGACTGTCGAAACAGTGAGTGAAGTCATTCTGGAGAGGAGAAGGCCGTGAAGCACAGAAAGATAACGCGCCGAAGTTTCCTTGAGACCGCGCTCAAGGGCGGCGCACTGGCTGGCACCGCGAACCTGACGATCACCAAGGACCTGTTCGCCCAAGCGTCTGGGTCGATCGTGATCGGACACCATTGCGACCTCACGGGCGTCATCTCGTCCTGGGGATATTGGCACGACAAATGTGCTAAGGCCGCGGTCGAGATCATCAACAAGGGCGGCGGCATCGCCGGGCGCAAGGTCGAACTCGCCACCGAAGACACCGAATCCAATCCCGCTCCGGGTGCCCGCAAGCTGCGCAACCTCATCCAGCGTGGGAACGCCGAATTCATCGTAGGCTCGGTGCATTCCGGCGTGATGCTCGCAGCGCTGCCGATCGCCACCGAGCTCAAGACTCCGTATTTCTCGACCGGTGAGGCAACCGAGGTAACCGGCTCCAAAGGAACGCGCTTCTCATTCCGCACCGGCACCGACACCTACTCGATCGCAGCGGCGAGCATGCCGTGGTGCGTCGAGAACCTCGGTAAAGTGTGGACGGTGATCTACGCCGATTACGCCTGGGGCCAGAGTACTAATCAGGAGTCCAAGCACTTCATCGAGAATGCCGGCGGCAAGGTGCTGACAAGCATTCCAGTGCCGCTCGACACCAAGGACTTTGTACCCTATGTCGCGCAGATTCCAAAGGATAGTCAGGTCGTGCTGCCGGCGTTCATCGGGTCGCTGTCGGTTGCGTTCTATACCCAAGCTAAGGCTATGGGCCTCGACAAACAGATGAAGATGTTCTCGTCCTCGGCGAGTCTGGAATCCATCGACCCTGGCGACATCCAGGGCGCGGCCGAGGGTGTCTACTTCTTCGAGAACTTTCCGCGCATGCTAGCGCACAAGAACGACGAATATCACAAGGAATTCAACAAGCTCATCAACATTGACGATGTGTACTGCCGCGAGATTGGCGGCACGCGAGTGATGGACAAGAGCCACGGGTGGCAAGCCTGGGAGGATATATTCGCCATCAAGGCGGCGGTCGAGAAATCGGGCTACAAGACCCGGAAGGACATCGAGGGTGCGATCCAGGCGCTCGAAGGCATGCAAATGAAGAACTCGCTCGCCCATCCGCAGGGCGACAAGCTGATCCGCAAAGAGGACCATGCCGGCATCATCGACTCGTATATCAGCCGGGTGGAAAATGGAAAATTCGAGGTCAAACGGCGGATACCAAAGGAAGACCTCGCCAAGAACATGCCGTTGCGTCATAACCTCTCGACGATGCCGGCGTGACGATGCGATGATGCGGAGGCGCGCCCGTTACGCTTCCGCATCCCTCTCTGACCGAGGGTCAGGCCGAATGACTGTTTAGGCAAAAGCCGGGCAGTTTCACGAAACTTGAAAATTTGATTTTTAATTCCTGAATCTGTGCGCTCACAGGCTATTATCGCGCAAACAAAAACCTTGCTTTTTTTGCCCCGCACCGAACGGATTCGGATTTCCGGCTAGCGCGGCGTTATAATTTTCCGATCCACAAGACACAAAATAATGCTGCCTGCCAACACGCTCGACGCGCTCTTTTTTTAGTCCCTCGGCAGTACTGTTCCACGCTGTCGATTTTTTCGATCATCCGGAATAAGAACTTCGAAAAATACGCTTGGAAAACAGCGATGATTTAAAATCAAATATTCAAGTTTTTGAGAAAGCGCCGCGCCATAATGTCATGGCCTTCGAGGTTGCTGTTGCGTGACTACATTGGACATGAAACGGAATCCTCAGGACCTGGAAAAAATCACCCAGCTCACGCTGGAACATTACAACCAGTATGCGGAAGAGTTCTGGCAAGGGACACGCGATCACGACGTCAACCAGAACATCGCGGCACTTTTGCAATACATTCGGAATGAACCGCCTTTCAAAATCCTCGATTTTGGCTGCGGGCCTGGACGCGACCTCAAGACGTTCGCCGAACTCGGTCACATCGCCATTGGATTGGAAGGCGCGGTGCACCTCGCCGTAATGGCGCGTGCCCACAGCGGCTGCGAAGTGTGGCAGCAAAATTTCCTCAAGCTCGATCTACCGGATAACCATTTCGATGGCGTGTTCGCCAACGCCGCACTGTTTCATGTACCCAGCCAGGAGCTGCCGCGCGTACTGCTGGAACTGAAAGCAAGTCTGAAAGCTGGCGGTGTTCTCTTCAGCTCGAATCCGCGTGGCAATAACGAGGAAGGCTGGAGCCAAGGGCGCTACGGCGTGTTTCATGATCTTGAAGCTTGGCGCCGCTACATGTCAGTCGCCGGGTTCGTTGAGCTGAGCCACTATTACCGCCCTGCTGGCGTGCCGCGCGAACGACAGCCCTGGTTGGCGAGCGTCTGGCGCCGGTTGGCATCCTGAAAGATCCTGGGACTGAATTTAAGTTCTGGAGTTGTTCGCCTTCCCTGATCGAAACGGCCTCGGTCCAAACACGAGAGAAGATCGACTCCAAATTCTCGAGGGATCAATGAATGTGCTTGGAGACAACCAGGTCCTGGACGGTCTATTAGCATTCCTTGAAGATAGGCGGGCCTCCGTTGGACCAATGCCGTGTTCAAGATGACTGCTCTCGGGTCGCCTTTCGGTGAGCCCGCGTGGGAGGACGGACAATGCATTTTCGAGAAGAGCCGGTCACGCCGGTATATCGACATTGGATGTGCGAACAGGTCGGTTGCAATGGGGAACTGCTGTCCACTGGAGAGGGCATCACAAGATTAAGTACAAGCTGGAAGCATCGCTGCGGCAACTGCGGCCACGAAGATTGGGCGGATGCCACTTACCCGCGGGTCGCTTACCTCCCCATTGACGCCATCGGACCTGATGACTCTTATACTTGAGGCGCGACCTTTTCACAGCTCCTGAGGAACTCTTCTCTATAGAGAACCATATCGCGAGGCCTGACCGCGAAGGCCGCACTTCGCGGTCATAGACCGCCGTTACGGTTTCGCCACTGCGACGTCGGTCTTGACTGAGTTGGCAATGAAGCAATTCTCGTGAGCGGAGTGGTGCATTTTATCGAGCTCTTCCGCACTGGGTCTTCGATCCCCGCTCCACGTGATCTTCGGGCGTAGCTCGACTCGCGTGATCGCCATCTTGCCGTCGACGTTTTTCTCCATATGGCCAACCGCCGCGTCCTCGTACGAATCGAGCACGAACTTCTGCTTACAGGCAATCGCCAGGAACGTGAGCATGTGGCAGCTCGATAGTGCAGCTACGAAAGCCTCCTCGGGATCGACATTCGCCGGATTGCCGAGATAAGCCGGGGCCGCCGTCGCCATCATCGTATGGCCGCCGTCGAAGCTCCAGGTATGATCGCGCGGATACTTCTGATACG
>Ga0081455_10005915_pt1 | contig 13274 bp, 12 predicted proteins | sample TabmetS3T2R1_FD_70207 | JGI IMG/M metagenome (GOLD analysis project Ga0081455, IMG submission 70207) | Tabebuia heterophylla rhizosphere microbial communities from the University of Puerto Rico - S3T2R1 | ecosystem: Host-associated > Plants > Roots > Rhizosphere ... | reverse complement strand
ACGAGATTGAGAAGGCCCACCCCGACGTCTTCAACATCCTCCTGCAGATCCTCGAGGACGGCAGGCTCACCGACGCCCAGGGGCGGACGGTGGACTTCCGCAACTCGATCGTGATCATGACCTCGAACATCGGGGCGCAGGACATCGCCCGCAACACCCCGCTCGGCTTCGCCGTCTCCGACGAGACCGGCGTCACCTACGAGGACATGAAGTCCCGGATCATGGGTGAGCTGAAGAAGGTGTTCCGGCCCGAGTTCCTGAACCGGATCGACGAGGTGATCGTCTTCCACAAGCTGACCAAGGAGGAGATCCTCGAGATCGTCGACCTGATGGTCGACCGCGTGCGGGCCCAGGTTGCCGAGCACGAGCTGCAGCTCGACCTCTCCAAGGACGCCAAGGAGCTGCTCGTCGACAAGGGCTGGGATCCGGCCATGGGGGCCCGGCCGCTGCGGCGCGCCATCCAGCGCTACATCGAGGATCCGCTCGCCGACGAGGTCCTGAAGGCCGGCCAGATGGCCCCGGGCTCCACCGTCCAGGTGGATCGCGACGCCAAGGGCGACGAGGAGGACCACCCGCTGAAGCTGAAGATCGTCAAGCCGCGCAAGCGCCCGCCTCAGAAGAAGAGCGAGCCCGAGAAGGTCGGCGTGGGCGCCGAGAAGAAGACCGACGGCGGCGACGAGGAGCCAGCCGGTAACGGCGGCGAGCCGGAAGCCTCCGGCGACGGCGACGAGTCCTGAGCTCTAGCCGCTAGCTGCGAACGGGTCGCACTTGCGGCCCACCCTCATTAGTCCTGCATTTGCAGGGATTTCCTGATCCGTCCCCGCAGGGGCGCCGTAGAGGCCCCCAGTAACCGAGGGCCGGATCGGCGGCGGCTCGCGGTTGACAAACAAGGTCAACCGCCGCAAGGAGGACGAAATGAGGAAGCTCGCACTGTTCGCCGCGCTTGCCGCGCTGGCGATCGCGTTGCCGCTGAGCTTTGGCTCCTCGCACAGAGAGGCGCCCCTGACCTCGATCGATCCGACGGGAGACGATACGGACACCTACGCCTTCACGGCGCAGGATGCGCCCGGCTCTCTGACGATCGTCGGGAACTGGGTGCCGTTCGAGGATCCGGCCGGCGGTCCGAACTTCTACAAGTTCGACGACAACGCGCACTACTACCTGAACGTCGACAACACCGGTGACGGTGCGGCCGATGTCCGGTACCTGTTCGACTTCGACACGAAGACCAGGAACCCGAACTCGTTCCTGTACACGAACGGTCAGCCGGTCGATTCGGTCAACAGCCCGAACCGGAACGTCGTTCAGACCTACTCCGTGACCCGCATCGCCAAGGGCCATTCCCAGGTCCTGGCTCGGAATGTTCCGACGCCCCCGAGCAACGTCGGGCCGAAGACCATCCCGAACTACGACCAGGCGCAGGCGGGCGCGATCAAGGACCTGCCCGGCGGCGGCAAGGTGTTCGCCGGCCAGCGCGAGGACCCGTTCTACGCATCACTGGGGCGGATCTTCGACACGGTCAACCTGACCGGCGCCGGCCTGGGCAACCAGGGCGGTGGGGTCGATGACCTCGCCGGCTACGCGGTCCAGTCGATCGTGCTGCAGGTCCCGGAGTCCAAGGTCACCCGTGACGGCAACTCCGTCTCCGGCGCAAGCGCCTCGAACGCCGTGGTCGGCGTCTGGGCGTCCACCGAGCGCCAGTCGATCTCCGTGAAGGGCCATGGTCATGGCTCCTACCGGCAGATCTCGCGCCTCGGCAACCCGCTGGTCAACGAGGTGATCATCCCGCTGGGCCAGAAGGACAGGTTCAACCGGACCCAGCCCAAGGACGACGCGTCCAACTACGGCAAGTTCGTGCTCCAGCCGGAGCTGGCCGCCGTGCTGAACAAGCTCTTCCCGGGTGTCGTGAACGCTCCCGAGAAGAACCGCACGGACATCGTCCAGGCAGTGCTCCAGGGCGTTCCCGGTCTCAACGCCTTCCCCGGATCCGCGGGGAAGAACGCGACCGACACGCTCAAGATCAACCTCGGGACCCCCCCGAGCGCTGATCCGAAGCGCCTCGGCGTGCTCGCCGGTGACAACGCCGGTTACCCGAACGGGCGGCGTCTCACCGACGACGTGGTCGACATCGACCTCCAGGTGGTCGCCGGCGCGCTGAAGGGGAACATGGTCCCGCTGGGGGACGGCGTCAACCAGAACGACGTCCAGTTCCTGAGCCAGTTCCCGTATGTCGCACCGCCCAAGCCGGGCGCGAACCCGGACGCCGGGTTCGGCTCGCAGCTCAAGGCCATCGACAACGGGAACGGGACCTCGACGCCCCCGTCGTTCTCCGCGACAGGCGGTGGCGGCGGCGGTGGCGGCGGTGGCCCGGACGGGATGGTCTGGGTCCTGATCGGGGCGGGTGTGCTCGCCCTGGCCGGACTCGGCTACCGCATCGCCCGTGGCGGCAAGGGCAAGGGGGTCGCCACGACCTGAGCCGAACGCTCCGAGGGGGCCGCCTCCGGGCGGCCCCCTCCGGGGCGGGACGCCGGTAGGGCCGAGACGGACGATGGCGATCAACCGAGACAGCCTGACGATCAAGCTGGCGGCGGCGGTACTCGCGTTCGCCGCGGTCTTTTTCGCGGTGCGGGCGCTCGACGGCTCCTCCGCGAAGCTGTCCGGGCGGCCCGACGTGGCGGTTCGCGAGGGCGAGCTCCCCGGCGCCACGACCGCCCAGCGGATCGAGGGGCTGCAGGCCCAGGTCCGCGAGGCGCCATCGGACCCCGATGGCTACTCCCAGCTGGGGCTCGCCTACCTCCAGCGGGTGCGCGAGACGGGCGACCCCACCTTCTACCCGCGGGCCCAGGGCAGCTTCGAGCAGGCCCTGCGGCTCGATCCGAACGACTTCACCGCCACCAGCGGCCTCGGCTCCCTCGCCCTGGCTCGCCATGACTTCAGCGGTGGGCTCGCTCTCGGCGAGCGCGCCGCTCGCATCAACCCGGACGTGGCTCGCAACTACGGCGTGATCGCCGACGCCCAGATCGAGCTCGGGCGCTACGGGGCGGCCGAGCGGACGCTGCAGCACTACGTCGACGTCAAGCCGGAGCTCTCCTCCTACGCACGGGTGTCCTACTTCCGGGAGCTGCACGGCGACCTGCCCGGGGCCCTGGGGGCCATGAGGCTCGCGGTCTCCGCCGGAGGGGGCACCCCCGAGAACGTCGGCTACGTGCAGGCACTGGTCGGCAAGCTCCACTTCGACAGCGGGAACTACGCGGCCGCGGAGAGCGCCTACCGGACGGCGCTCGAGACGGATCCGGGCTTCCCCGCGGCGGTCGCGGGGCTGGCGCGAGTGGAGGCGACGCGGGGTGACTACACGGCCGCGATCCGGCGTCTCCGCGGCCTGGTCCGGCGGCTGCCGCTGCCCGAGTACGTGATCGCGCTGGGAGAGACGGAGCAGGCCGCCGGCATGACCGGTGCCGCCCGGCGCGACTACCAGCTGGTGGGGGTCGAGACCCGGCTGCTCCAGGCGAACGGCGTCAACACCGACGCCGAGCTGGCGTTGTTCGAGGCCGACCACGGCGATCCGTCTCAGGCCGTCGATCTCTCCGCGCGGGCCTGGGCGGCCGCCCCGAGCGTCCGCTCAGCCGACGCCTACTCCTGGGCGCTGAGCAGCGCGGGCCGCGATCGCGAGGCGCTCGCGATGTCGGACCGGGCGATGCGCCTCGGATCCCGCGACCCGTCCTTCCTCTACCACGCCGGCATGGTCGCGCTGCGGGCCGGCCAGCCCGAGCGGGCGAAGGCCTTCCTCTCGCGGCTGACCGACCAGAGCCCGCGCTTCAATCCGCTCTTCGGGCCGCGGGCGGAGCGGGCGCTGCAGGGGCTCCGGTGAGGCGCCGCGGCCGGTTCCGGATCGCGCTGGCCGCGCTGGTGGTGGCGGTGGCCGCCTCCGTGCTGCTCCCGGGTGCCGCCTCGGCGCATCCGCTCGGGAACTTCTCCATCAACCACCTGAGCCAGGTGCGGATCTCGCAGGGATCGGTGGAGGTCCACTACATCCTCGACCAGGCGGAGATCCCGACCTTCCAGGAATCCCAGAGCTTCGACCGGAACGGCGACGGGGCCATCACGGGTGCCGAGCGGGGCCCGCTGCTGGAGCGGAAGCTCGCCGAGATCGCGCCGGGCCTGCGGGTGACCGTCGACGGACGCGTGGTCGACCTGGGTGCGCCCCGCCAGCCGACCCTGGCCTTCCCGCCCGGGCAGGGCGGCCTCTCGCTCACCCGGGTGGAGGCGAGCTTCACGGCGCCGATCCCCGCGGGTCCGCACCGGGTCGAGCTGCACGACGGCACTTACCAGGGTCGCGTCGGCTGGAAGGCGATCCAGGTTCTGCCGGGGGAGGGGACGGACGTCCGCTCGAGCGTTTCCGCCACCGACCCGACCGGAGGGTTGCGTGCCTACCCGGTCGATCTTCTCCAGAGCCCGCCGGATCAGCGCGATGCGAGCTTCATGGCGAGGCAGGGGAGCGGCCAGGTCAGTGCTCCCGAGGGTGAGGACGTCGGGCCCGTCACTACGGACCGCGCCCAGGACGGCTTCGCCGGAGCGCTGACCAGCGCGAACGACCACGGCCTGCTCATCTTGCTCCTGCTCGGCTCCGCCTTCGTCTGGGGCGCGCTCCATGCCCTCTCACCCGGTCACGGCAAGACGATGGTCGCCGGCTATCTCGCCGGCAGCCGTGGGCGGGCCAAGGACGCGGCGCTGCTCGGCCTGACCGTGACGATCACCCACACCTCCGCGGTCTTCGCCCTCGGCCTGATCACGCTGGCCGCCTCCGCCTACGTCCTCCCCGAGGACCTCTACCCGTGGCTCGGCGTCGCCTCGGGAGCGATGGTGATCGCGATCGGCCTCTGGGCGATCTGGACCCGGCTGCGGCGCTGGCGGGCGATGAGGACCGAGCACGACCACGGTCATCACCACATGCACGGCCACGGCGGCCACAGCCATTCCCATGGCCACACCCACGAGCACTCCGGGGCGCCGATCACGACGCGCTCGCTGATCGCGCTGGGGGTCTCGGGCGGGATCGTGCCCTGCCCGTCCGCCCTGGTCGTACTGGTGGCGGCGATCTCACAGCACCGCTTGGGCCTCGGGCTGGCCCTGATCCTCGCCTTCAGCGTCGGGTTGGCGGCGACCCTCACCGCGGTTGGGCTCGCCGTGCTCCACGGCGGACGCCTGATCCAGCGCCTGCGCCCCGAGCGGCGCCTCTTCGGCGGCCGGATCGCCGGGGTTCTCCCGGCGCTCTCCGCGACCCTGATCGTGGTCGCGGGCACCCTGATCACCCTTCGAGCGATCCCGCAGATCGGCTGAAGATGAGCGTGGCCTACCAACTAATGGGGGACTTCCGGCCGGGATTGATCCGGGTCTCGGACCTCCTCGCAGTGGCGGGTAAGCGATCTCGTCCCGGTTTGACCTTCCAGTCCACAGGCCCAACCCTCCAGTTCGAAAGCGCGGATGCCGTGCTCCGGACGCTTCGGGACCGGGGCCTGCGGATCTCAACGGCACGCCGGATGATCGTCGACTACCTCTTCGAGACGGGCGCCCCCGTCTCGGCTCAGCAGATCGCCGGAGGACTCGAGCGGACACCGCTCGACCTGGCCTCCGTCTACCGCAACCTCGAGACGCTCGAGGAGCACGGCGTGGTCCGCCATTTCCACGCGGGCCACGGCCCGGGCCGCTACGTGCTGGTCGGGGACGGCGAGCGTGAGTACCTCGCTTGCGATCGCTGCGGCGCGATCGAGGAGGTCGATCGCTCCGAGCTCAATCCCGTCCGGGACCGGGTTCAGGACCAGTTCGGCTACGAGGTCGGCTTCACGCACTTCCCGATGGTCGGCCTCTGCCCACGGTGCGCGGCGCGGCGCGAGGGTACGAGCTCGTGAGCTTCGACTTCCTGTTCCAGCCGGTCGAGCAGATCGACGCCTGGCTCGAGGGGCTCTTCGCTGGCGCTCCGCTGGTCGTTGCCCTGCTGATCGCTTTGGTCCTGGGTCTGCGTCACGCCTCGGATCCCGACCACCTCGTGGCGGTCACCTCGCTTGTGGCCGTCGACGGTGGCGACGTCCGGGGCGCGGCGCGGCTCGGGGCCTGGTGGGGGGCGGGGCACGCCGCCGCGCTGCTCGTGATCGGCATCCCGCTGATTCTCTTCAAATCCGAGATGCCGGCCTGGATCGAGCACTGGGCGGAGACAGCGGTCGGCATCGTCATCCTCCTGCTCGCTCTGAGGGTCGTCGTCAAGTGGGTGCGCGGGGACTTCCGCGCCGGGCGACACCCGCACCGGCTTCCCAGCGGTCCGGAGAGCCACCACCACCTTCATCACCGGCGCGAGGCCGAGCACCGTCACCGGAACGTCCGGACGCCGCAGCAAGCCCTCGGCATCGGAGTGCTTCACGGCCTGGCGGGAACGGGCGCCGTGGCGCTGCTGCTGATCGCCGCGCTCCCCGGCAAGGTCGAGGCCGCGGCCGCTCTCGCGGTGTTCGCCCCGATGTCGGCGGTGTCGATGGCGCTCTGCACGACGGCGTTCGCCTGGCTGCTCACGCGGCCCCTGATCGACCCGCTCTACCGGACGGTGCTGATCCCCGCATTCGGGCTCTTCGGCCTGCTCTTCGGGGCCTGGTACGTCGGCATCGGCTGACGCGGGAGCCCAGTCGCCCGGATCACGCGGCCGCTACGGTTGACGCGTGAGCGCACCGGGGGCAAAGGCGATCGGCAGCTGGAGCGGCGGGCGGTACCTGCGCTTTGGCGAGGCGATCGAGCCGGAGCGGCTCGAGGCGCTGCTCCGTCCCGGCGAGGGCATCGACTCGGTGATGACGGCTGACGTCTACGGCCAGGGGGAGGCGGACTCGCTGGTCGGGAGGGCGCTGGCGGGCACGGACCGCGATGCGTTCAGCCTCGTCGGTGCGGTCGGCCACGACTTCTACGAGGGCGAGCGCAACGGCCCGCGCGGCTATCCGCGCTTCACCGATCCGGCCCTGCGCGCTCCCGGCGCCTACGCCGACTACCTGACGATGGCGGCCGAGCGCAGCCTCGGGCGGCTGGGACACGAGCGCTTCGACCTGCTGCTGCTCCACAACCCCGACCGGACCGGATACGAGAGCGAGGCGGTCTGGGAGGGAATGGCGGCGCTGCGCAACGCCGGGATCGCGGACGCCATCGGCGTGGCGCCCGGGCCGGCCAACGGCTTCACCCTCGATCTGATCGGCTGCTTCGAGCGCTTCGGAGAGCTGATCGACTGGGCGATGATCATCCTCAACCCGCTCGAGCCCTGGCCCGCGGAGCTCGCGCTCGATGCCGCGGCCGACAACGGCATCCGCGTGATCACCCGGGTCGTGGACTACGGCGGCCTCTTCTGGGATGACGTCACGCCGGAGACTGAGCTGCCGCCGGGCGACCATCGTTCGTTCAGGCCCGAGGGCTGGATCGCCGAGGGCCGCGCCAAGCTCGACCGGCTCCGCCCCATCGCCGAGCGCGCCGGCCTCACCCCGATGCAGCTTGCCTGCCAGTGGAACCTCGCCCATCCGGCCGTCGCCTGCGTGGTGCCGACCCTGATCCAGGAGCTGGGGGCGGGGGCTCGGCCGATCGAGGAGAAGCGTGCGGAGCTGGCGGCCCTGCCTCCCGAGCCGCGACTCAGCGAGAGCGACGTCGATGAGATCCGCTCGGTCGGCGACAACACCGGCTGCATGGCGCTGAAGGGCGCGACGCCCGATCACTCGGGCGAGGAGCGGCCGGATCGCTGGCCGGTCAGCGATCAGCTGGCGGAGGTTGCGGGACGCTGGGAGATCGATCCCGAGCGTGATCTCCGGCAAGCCGCCGCTGCCGCCCGCTAACCTCGAATCGTCCCCATCTGCGCCAGGGACAGGCAATGACCGCAGTGCTGTCAGCGATCAGGAGAGTGCTCCTCGGGACCGGCTCGCCCGCGTTCACGCTCATCGGGGCGATCGTGATCGGCTTCGGGGTCCCGCTCTTCTGGATCTTCATCGCGTCCCAGTTCTACGGGAAGACGGGGGCCGTGAACGGACCGGTCGCCGCCTTCATCGGCACCGGGATCCTGGTCTCCTACTACGGCCTGTTGCTGATCGCCTCCTGGGTCCGGGCTCGCCTGCTCAAGCGGCAGGCGGACGCCGGCCGTGGCCCTCGTGCCTCGTGGAACCGGAGCATGCGCGACACCCCCTACAGGCCCGGGCAAGATCGCAGCGACCCGGTGGAGCGGCTCTTCGTCGCCACGGCGATCGTCTCGCTGATCGGGTTCCTCGTCTGGTTCGCGTTCTTCGCCGGGGCGCCCTTCCCGAACAGCCCTGGCTGAGCAAGCTGACTTCGGCTGGGAGCTCGTCCCCCTGCGGGTCGAGCTGCCGAGTGGCGAGTTCCGGCTGCTTCAGCCAGTGGACGGTGCCGAGTTCCCCGACGACGGGCCCGTCGAGTGGGCACCGCTCGCGCCGTACTGGTCGATTCTCTGGCGCAGCGGAGTGGCGCTCGCCCGTGAACTCGAGCGTGTTCCGCTGATGGGGCGGAGGCTGGTAGAGCTCGGTTGCGGGCTCGGCCTGCCGAGCCTGGCGGCTGCCCGGGCCGGCGCGAGCGTGCTCGCGACGGACTCCGACGCGGAGGCCCTCGACCTCGTCCAGCGCAATGCCCGGGAGAACGGCGTCCGGCTTGAGACGCTGGCCGTCGAGTGGGACGATCCGGCCGAGCTCGTCGAGCGGGGTCCGTTCGACCTCGTTCTTGGCGCGGACGTCCTCTACGAGCGTCCCAGCGTGGCCCAGCTGCTCACACTCCTGCCGCGTCTCGCCCCCGAAGCACTGATTGCCGATCCGAATCGTCCGGCGGCCGAGGCGTTCTTCGAGGAGGTCAACCGGCGTTGGTCGGTCGAGAGCAGCGAACGCGGCGTGATCACCATCCACCGGCTGGGCCGCATTGACGGGCTCGGAGGCGGGACCTCGGCCTAGGAAACGCGGTCGCTGAATCCGGATACAGAGTTGTATTAGAATACAAAGCTGTATCCGAGATGCGGCATGGACCCAACAGCTCGCGGCGGCACCCCCTACACCTCGCACGGGGGATCGCCGAGGCTTCCGGATTGGTGCTGGCGCTCGCGGTGGCTCTCGGCATTCCACTCGCCTGGGTTTGGATCGCCTCCCAGATCGCCGGGACGAAACGGGACCTGACACCGTCGTTGGCGATTCTGATCACCCTCGGGATCCTGATCAGCTATTGGCTTGCGCTGGTGGTCGGCTCGCGTTTGCGCGGCCGGTGGGTCACGGGGGAGGAACAGCAGGCCAAGCTGCGGCGGATGTCCTGGAACCGCAGCTTCCGGGACGAACCCCTGCGGGCTGCCAATCGGAAAAGCGATCCGATCGAATTCGTCTTCGTCGTCGTAGCGGTCATCGGGGTCATCGCTTTCGAGATCTGGTTCTTCTTCTTCGCCGGCTCACCACTCCCGAGTCAGCCGGCGTTCTGAAGATGGCCCCCACCGGGACCGTTCCGCGCAAGAGGGGACCGAAGCGCCTGACCCGCAAGGAGAGGCAGGCGGAGACCCGGAAGCAGCTGCTCGATGCGGGCGAGCGGGTGTTCCTCCGTCGGGGGCTGCAGGGCTCAAGCGTCGAGGAAATCGCCACGGACGCCGGCTTCACCCGCGGGGCCTTCTACTCCAACTTCGAGAGCAAGGAAGAGCTGTTCGTCGAGTTGCTCCAGGACCGCGTCTACCGGCAGTACGCCGCGATGGCGTTGGAGGCTCAGGCTCAGCCCGGGTCGCCGCGGGATCGGCTGCGGTGGGGGGCTGAGCGGCTGAAGGAGCTCTACGAGAAGGAGGACGGCAGATGGCTCTTCCGGCTCTGGCTCGAGTGCCTGACGCTCGCGACTCGAGACGAGGAGTTTCGTAGCCTCGCCGCGACCTTCTGGAGCGGGAATCGCGAGCTCGTCGCCGGGCAGACGAAAGAGGTCTTCACGGAGGTTGGCCGCAAGCCGCCGCTTCCGCCCAAGCAGATCGCCACGGCGATGATCGCCATGGACATCGGTCTTGCCGTCCAGCACCTGGTCGACCCGGAGGCGGTCTCAGTGGACCTGTACGTGCCGCTCTTCGACCTGCTCTTCGGCAGGCTGGTGGATCCCGACAGCGACTAGGCACCGAATCGACACAGCAGGGCGGGAGGCGTCGGGGCCCGTCCCTAGGGTTCGGACATGGCCGGGAAGGCAGCTTCCTACCGGTGCACTGACTGCGGGCACGCCGCCCTCACCTGGACGGGGCAGTGCCCGGGCTGCGGGACGTGGAACACGCTCGAGCAGGTGAGCTCGCCGTCGGTGGGCCGTCGCGGTGGCGGCGCGCGCCGGGCGACCGGCCCCAAGCCGGTTGCGCTCCGCGACGTCAAGGCGGAGCGCTCGGAGCGGCTGGGCACCGGCATCGCCGAGCTTGACCGCGTGCTCGGCGGCGGACTGGTCCCGGGCTCGCTCGTGCTGCTCGGCGGCGCGCCGGGGATCGGCAAGAGCACGCTCGCCGGGATGGCGCTCGCCAACCTCGCAGCCGCCGGCCAACCGGTCCTCTACGTCTCCGGCGAGGAGTCGGCCGCGCAGGTCCGGCGGCGAGCCGAGCGCCTCGGCGAAGCCGCTCTCTCGGTTCCGATGCTCGCCGAGCCCTCCCTCGAGAGTGTGCTGGCGGCGCTCGAGGCGGAGCGGCCCGCCGCCTGCGTGATCGACTCCGTCCAGACCCTCGCGATCCCCGACTCCGCCCCAGGCAGCGTGGGAGCGGTGCGGGAGGCGACCTCGGCGCTGCTCGAAACCGCCAAGCGGCTGGACGTCACCCTGATCCTGATCGGCCACGTGACGAAGGAGGGCTCGCTTGCCGGACCTCGCGCGCTCGAGCACCTGGTCGATTGCGTGTTGCACTTCGAGGGGGAGCGGGAGCGGACCTTCCGGACCCTCCGCGCGCTCAAGAACCGATTCGGCGCCACCAGCGAGGTCGGGGTCTTCGAGATGCGCCAGGGCGGCCTCGTCGAGGTCGCCGACCCGTCGGCCCGCTTCGTCGGGGAGGCGCAGTCCGCCGCCGGGTCGGTGGTGCTCTGCGCGATGGAGGGGACGCGGCCGCTGCTCGTCGAGGTGCAGGCGCTGGTCGCCCCGACCGAGATCGTGCCGCCCCGCCGGACCGCGACGGGGGTCGATCGCAACCGGCTGGCCCTGGTGCTCGCCGTGTTGATGCGCCACGCGGGGATCTCCCTGTCGGCGGCCGACGTCTTCGTCAACGTCGCCGGCGGCATCCGGGTCGATGAGCCGGGAGCGGACCTCGCCATCGCCCTCGCGGTGTCCTCTGCTCACTCCGGCCGCGCCCTTGGGACTGACGGCAAGCCCCTTGCCTGCTTCGGAGAGATCGGCCTGACCGGCGAGATTCGCTACGTCGCGCACGCCGACCGGCGGGTCGCGGAGGCGCGCAAATTCGGCCTCGAGCGGGTGCTGGGCCCTCCGCCCGGCGACGAGAAGATTCCCGGACTGGCGTCGGTGGGCAGCCTGAAGGCGGCGCTCTCAGGCGGTGGCGCGCGCCCACTGCGCCGGGCGGCTTGACAAGACCCATCCCGACCTATCAAGGCGGATTTCCCCGCAAAGCACGCTTCTCCGGTATCTGCTTCCATCAGCCGCGATGGCGTCTGCGCTTCCCGGCGACGATCTACAGGAGTTGGAGGCGCGACAGGACCCCCGGCTTCTGCGGGCTCTCGACATCGTCGCCCCCGGGACGGCGCTGCGTGAGGGCATCGACAACATCGTTCACTCGCGGACGGGTGGGCTGATCGTCATCGGAGACCCGGAAGAGGTCTCCTTTCTCTTTTCTGGGGGCATCTCCCTCGACATCGACTACACCCCGGCGCTGCTCTACCAGGTGGCGAAGATGGACGGCGCGATCGTGCTCAACGAGCAGGCGACGAAGATCGTCTGCGCCAACGTCCAGCTGATGCCGGATCCGACCATCCTCTCCTCGGAGACCGGGACACGGCACCGCACCGCGGAGCGCGTCTCGAAGCAGACGGACGCCCTGGTCGTCGCCATCTCGGAGCGCCGCGACGTCGTCTCCCTCTACCTGGGCGGCATGAAGTACATCCTCCAGGACATTCCCGCGGTCCTCGCCAAGGCCAACCAGGGGCTGGCGACGCTCGACAAGTACCGCGCCCGGCTCGACTCGGTCTCGACGCGGCTCACCCGCCTCGAGTTCGAGGGCGCCGCCGTCCTCTACGAGGTGCTCTCGGTGCTCCAGCGCGCCGAGCTCGTGACGCGCATGGCCGTCGAGGTGGAGCGCTACATCGTGGAGCTGGGCACAGAGGGCAGACTGATCGAGATGCAGCTGGAGGAGACCATGGTCGGGGTCGCCGCCGACAAGTCCGCGCTGATCCGCGACTACTCGGTGGAGGACACCGAGGAGAACCTCGCCACCACCCTCGCCGCGATCGCGCGGATGCCCCACCAGGACCTGCTCGACTTCGGTCGGCTCGCGGAGCTGCTCGGCTACGACCGCAAGGTCTCGACGCTCGACTTCCCGGTATCGCCGCGCGGCTACCGCGTGCTGGGCCGCATCCCGCGCCTGCCGAAGCTGGTGGTGCAGCGGATCATCCAGGAGTTCGGCGGGCTGGAGGAGGTCCTGGCGGCGAGCGACGACGACCTCGAGGCTGTCGAGGGGGTCGGCGCCGGCCGGGCCAAGGACATCCGCGAGGGACTACGGAGACTTCAAGAGGTCGACCCGGTCGACCGGTACTTGCAGAGTTGACGGCCCCGTCAGGCCGTCTCGACGAAAGGAGAGACCAATTCCAGAGGTAACAGAGGAGGTTTTGGAGGACGAGGCGGCGGTCGCCGACCTCGAGTTGGAGGCGCCAGTCTGCAACTTCGAGGAAGGCGACAACGTCGTCTACCCCCATCACGGGGCAGGCGTTGTCCTGAAGAAGGAGTCGAAGGACCTGATGGGCGAGAAGCGGGACTACCTGACCATCAACATCCTCCACAACAACATGACCGTGATGGTCCCCTGCGAGAACGCCCACCGCGCCGGCCTGCGCCGCGTGATCGACGAGGAGCAGGTCAAGAAGGTGATCGGGGTCCTCACCGACGAGGTCTCCGAGATGCCGAAGAACTGGAACCGCCGGTTCAAGCACAATCGCGAGAAGATCAAGACGGGGGACGTCTACGAGCTCGCCGAGGTCGTTCGTAACCTCGCGATCAGGGAGTGGGAGAAGGGACTCTCCACCGGTGAGAAGCAGATGTACACCCGCGCCAAGAAGATCCTCGCGTCC